>Ga0247611_10000272_pt1 | contig 107207 bp, 115 predicted proteins | sample 177DNAGHGhighgp2_FD_192422 | JGI IMG/M metagenome (GOLD analysis project Ga0247611, IMG submission 192422) | Sheep rumen microbial communities from Palmerston North, Manawatu-Wanganui, New Zealand - 1770 DNA GHGhigh gp2 | ecosystem: Host-associated > Mammals > Digestive system > Stomach >... | reverse complement strand
TTGAGCCCAAACACTCAAATTCTTTCTAGTACCAGAAGTAACGGAGCAGGAACTCGGTATAAATGATCTCTTGCAATCACGGCAGAGGAAACGCTGAACACCGTCTTTACGCTTTCCGTTTTTAACAGCATGAGAACCTTCACAATAGATGCATGTATTACCATCGGCAATACGTGTTTCGATAAGAAAGTCCTGAATGTTATCCTCGTGTACATTTATATTGTTGGAAAGGGTCGTATAGAACACGATTCGGTCAGTAAAGGACAATTTCTTATATGCAGCAAAGACTTCCTTCAACTCTGACATCGTACGGGCTCACTTCAAAAACAAACAAACGTTCTATACATATAATAGAACTAGAACGAATGTTTGTCAACTGCGAAATTGAAAATAGCCATATAAGATTATCCCTTTCATCTCTCTATCTCCTTAAGGTTGCTCTCGATCTTTATTATCGTTTGTATCGTCTTGTTCAGGTCTTTTTCAGATATACCGTCGAACATCTTCGTCATGACATCCATACTCATGCCGTCATTCTTCTCGCAGAATCTCCGGCACTTCTTTGTCAGCACGATGCGCTGCTTTCGCCTGTCATCAGCGTCGGGAACAAACTCTATGAAGTCCTTAGTCTCAAGCTTTAAGAGGATCTGCTTTACGTTCTGATGCGAGCTTCCCAAGATGTCTGACAGTTCATTTAACGTCGGCGGCGCCTTGCACATGTTTATGCATATGATCGCGAAAAACTGCTTCCAGCTGATCTCTTCCATCATCCTGTCCGCCATCGCCTGGAAGCGGTTGTCGAAAGCGCTGAGAAGTCCCAAAAGAAAGTACTGCGGCGGAATCCCGGTGAAATCTATGTTGCCGTTTTGAATAACTTCGTTTATGTTCATGCTGCATCTCCAAATAGGTAATATGTTACCGATAAGTGTAACATATTACCTGTTTTTGTCAAGGCATAAAAATGCAGGTCAGCTTCCGCCGGCCTGCATATACTTGTAGAACTCTAAAACCGCGCCCTAATTGAATGTGTCCCGCGTTACCGTTATCGGCTGATCGTATTTGACATCGAAGCATGCCGTTACGATGAAATTATCGAGATCATAGACGCAGGACCACTCTGTTCCGATGCCGGCGGATTTCTTGTTATCGTAACCGACATCAGAGAGGAACCCCATTGCTTCGGAAGCTGAAGCGACACATGCGCAGCCGTCCAGATCTTCCATGAGGACCTCATAGCGGCCGTCACCATTCTCCTCACCGTAGTATGAAGTATCGCCGATAACATAATTCGTGATGGCGGGATTGTCAGTGACATACATCTTGTCACCGAGCCACTCGACGACCACGCTCCTGCCGGTCTTGTCGCACATAAAGAGATGGAAGGTTGCGCCGAGCATGGTATTCATGTCGAACTGTTCGAGCATGGCTAGCTTCGTCAACAGTTGCGCAGCGGTCCAATACTGCTCTTACGGCAACGTTAAGAAGCGTATCTTTTCTTCCGAGATTCTGATGTATCTCTTCATGTTCAAGTTCAAGGATGGATACTCCGAAGCCTGCCTCGTTCATGCCTTCGATCGTGAAATAAGGCATCGCGAGTGTCGCCAGACGGCCCGTGAACGAAGTCGGTGATACCTGGTCTTCGCCGGTGCCGATATTGATTATCGACAGGTCTACCAAAGCAATTGAATCGTAACCGTCGACCGGATCACTGTAGAGCATCAGACAGTCTGTTTCCGGATAGTCGGTATTTCTTCCCATCAGGTGATTGCCGTTGCTGTCTGTTACTGCAAATGCAGCACAACCGAAAAGGCTTTCCTTCATCGATACGGGCATCCCGAAGTAGAGTTCCTTCTCTGCCCAGCCAAGGAGTTCTCCTTCATTGGTAATGTTCGAATCGAGGATATTGTCGAGCTTATAGTCAGCCGTGTATTTAAGCGTATAAACGCCTGTCGAATGTTCTTTTAATGATGCTACTGTAGTTATGTGTTTCCTGAGCATGAAGAGACATACACCGGCAGCGACTGCGAGGAGGACAACAAATCCAAGAACAATGTTCCTGCCCTTAACCTTATAGGAGAGAAGGCAGATGACGGCAACGAGTGCTCCGAGCGCCGCGATCACTATGCCTGCTGTCTTCATGAGACCGTAGTTTGTCGTGGGTGTAACTTCCAGCATCAGGTGAGACATGCCCTCATCCATGGCTGCCCTGCCCTCATCCGAGATATAGTATTCGAGCATCGACATCAGTTCCGGACTCGTGTCGGGATCGTCGGCCACTCTCTCGTAGAGCGTATAATACGAGTCATACATCGCATTAAGGACTTTCTGCCTGTTCTCCTCAGGACACGGCTTGACCGTAACGCTAAAGATCATCCTGCCTGCAGCATCTCTCGGCACCAGGAAGAGTCCGACTGCAAACCTGTTGGTGTCAACACCGGTAATGAACGTGAATACGCCGTTTTCTTCCTCATCGTAATCTACGACGGTGCAGAGCCCCTTCTCCCATTCGTAGATATCTTCCGCGTTCAGGTGGACCGTTCCCGTGGCACCGTCCTTGAAAGATTCCGGATCAAAAAGATCTATCCTGTTATCTTCCGTGGTGTCGCCCGCGGCCAGAACAGATCCGGCTGCAAACAAACCAATGCCGATAAGTGCAATGACCGCTGAAATGATCAATACAACCTTTTTTCCCATTTTCCCCATACCTGCTTTTTTATTTTTCGAGATAGACGAAGACAAGTTCGTCATCGATCTCTTTTCTGTCGAAGATCCTATATCCCAGTGACTCGTAGAGCCTTATGTTGTCTTTACTCCTGGTACTTGTGAAGAGCTCATAACGCTTACCAGGAAAACACTTCTCGATCTCCGTCAGCAACATGCTGCCGTATCCTTTGCGCCTGTGATCCGGGTGGACCATCAACTTGCCGATGTATGCCTTCCCGTTTTTTCGAAGGCACGCACCGAACCGATGATCTTATCCCCTTCAGTCATCTTCAGGATGACGCCTTTATCGAACTCTTCCTTCAGTTCGTCAGACGTTTCCTTAAGGGGCGGTATGTCCTTGTTGCCGAACAATGCCGCCTCACTCTGATACGCAAGATACTGCAACTCCAGGATCTCCCGGAGGTCTGACTCTTCCGCTGTTTTAATATTCATGAATTTATCAGTTGATAACGATCTTATCGAAATTGGGTGTTACATCAGGCCCATCCAGCGTTGCCGGGAAGTACAGCAGGACTTTGCCTGTGTCTTCATCCGTATTGCAAAGAACGATGATGTAATCTCCGTCATCAAGGGCTTCGATCGAATCATTGTCGAACTCGAAAACATACTGGTCGCCGGACTTTCTTTCGTCGTCACAGTTATAGGAATACAGCACGTCTAACTCGTCGGCATCCACTTCTTTTTTGAAACCTTTTGTTCCGGGGATGAAACCCATCCAGGCATCCTCTGCCAGGTCAAGGCTGCCGTCAACCTTGAAAACTGCCTTCTGGCCCTTCTGTCTGAAATCTACTCCGACGTCCTCTGTTACTGAATCGATCTCAGCACCTGCAGTTGTCGTCTTCGGCTTATCACCGTCATCGTTACCGCTCTTTCCGCCGTTATTTGTCTTTCCGCATCCGAACAATGCCAGAGACATTGCGCCTGCAATGACCAAAGCCACTAATCTCTTCATAATCTTGCCTCCCGTTATTTCTTTCGAAATATTAAGGAAATTTTAGCACAATAAGAGATTTATGTCTAAAAACGCATAAAAAAGATCAGATGTCGCCGTAACTGAACTCGAAATGATTTCCGTCAGTATCCGTGCAGAAAATGACATTTCTCCCGGTATCCATTCCCTGAAATGTCACCCAGTCGTGCAAAGGCTTGAACTTCTCATCCGTCGCCTTGAATCTTCCGAGATCGTAATCCCTCTTCCAGGGCCAAACATGATCGACTTCGAGTTTTTCCTCAAACCCGTCGGACACGCGTTCTGCTTCCGTCTGCATGAAATATTTCAGGTTCAGCACACCGTAAGGGTCTCCGCCGTAGACCGCCCAGGTCGCATCGACATGGTAGCCTTCCCCGCCGATCACGACATAAGTCCAGTCGTGATATCCGGCAGAGCCCTCGCCTCCGAACTCCGTTGCCTCAACGCCGCACTGCAGCAGTAGATAAGACAGTGCCCCCGCGATCTCGCAGCATATCCCCTGCTTGGTCATGAGGCAAGCGTAAGTGCTGAATTCATCAACTGTATTACCGTCTATAGAACTGTAGTCGTATTGGAAGTTCCTGCAGACGTATGCATAGATGCCCATGAGCTTCTCAAAATCGGAATAGTCCGAACGGACGGCTTCATTGAGCATCCTCACGACCTCATCCTCAAACACCTTCTCGCGCTCGAGGTATTTATCCTTATCCATCTTGTACTTGAGTCTGCCGGTACCGTCCTCATAGCCGTCACCGCCAACGAGCGTGCACGCCGGAGGCAGGAACGAACCCAATATAGTATCGTCTGTACACCATTTAAACGCATCCTCGTCCGAACACTCGAAAGTGTCCTCTCCCGCGCGGACCGCATCGATGCAGTTATAGAGCGAAGTCCACATATCTTCCGTAACATACTCTGACAGAAGATCCGTGTGGACGTGCGGATTGAACTCAAGCGGTTCCGGAGCTTTTGTGGTCTCAGTGATCTCCGCGGTGGTCTCTGATGTCTCAGGAACCGTTGTCTCAGCCGTCGTTTCAGAACCGCTTCCGGCATCTCCTATATCAGCAGTACTGCAGCCGGAAACCATAAGCACTCCGGCCAGCAAAACACACATTATTCTTCTCTTTAACATGACTTATCCCCAATATTATTTTTCTTAAAACCGCGTAATTATAGCACTTAAAAAACTTAACGGATGCGGGGACGCCTGAATGCCCCTAAAATGCCTAAAACAGGCAAAAATGCATGACGGAGATCCGCCTCGGATATTCTAGAAAACAAATCAATAGAGAGCGACAGTTTAAGTCGGGAATCCGTTAACGAGGAAAAAGATCAGCATCGATATAAGGTCTATCGCTACCAGTGCACCGACGCCTATCAGGACCCACTTCAATATCTTCTTGGCGCGTGTTCCGTTTTCCTTAGTCAGTATCTTCTGATCGACAACATCGCCCATCGTTTTATGTTCTTCCGTCTTGACCGGTTCGATGCCTTTGAGGATATAATCTGTCGTTACTCCGAAGACCTCGCTCATTATCAGGACTTTGTCTATGTCGGGAGTCGCCTGCTCGCTCTCCCATTTCGATACGGCCTGCCTGGAAACACCGACAGCATCTGCCAGTTCTTCCTGAGACATTCCCTTCGATTTTCTGAGACTCTGTATCCTGTCAGCGATAGTCATTTGAAGTTCCTTATTCATCAGTCTTTTCTGCTTCTTCCGAGATTATATCACCCTTAAGGGAACAGAACATCTCCCTGACTTCACTCAGCAGATCAAGGTCAGCCTTTGTATAGACTTTATACTGGTGTATGCGGTAATCCTCCGAACTGTTCCCGCCCGTTCCGGAAAAATCGTATTCGATCTCATAACACCAAGGGCTGTGGTCGTGGATAAAAAGTTTGCTTTTCAGGCGTTTCGAAAGAGAGATCAGGTTCTTTTTCCCGATGAACTCCTCGAACTGTGCTTCTGCTTCGGAAGAAACTGCGTAAGTCGTGACACGCACCGGCTCATTGTAATAATCACGGTTCCGGCTTACGATCACACATTTGCCGTCTTCGTTCATTTCGAGAACATCCGAATGACTCGCACCGCGCATGTCTGAATAACCCGGACTGTATCTGAATGACTTAAGCTTGCCCTTACTGCTTTTATTTACAAACATCACGTATATCCCTATGCTTTCTTCACGCGCGATTTCTTAACCGCATATACGATGAAATATACGGCCAGAGCGGCAATAAGCACGCACTCGGCGATAACGACCAGCACGATGATACCTGCCACCGCCCACATGTCAACGCGCTTGACATACTTCGCAAACTTATAAGGTTCGATTATCTCGTATTTACCGGGATCATATTCGGTCTCATCGTCAGGATCGTCGGCATATCCTTCCAGTCTTCCGTAGATCATAAGGTCAGTCGTGCTGCCTTCAGCCTCGTCGATATAAGAAGCATCTTTTCTGATGAGGAAATCTTTTTGAAAACTCCCGTCAACGAAGGAATCCCAACGTCTGCTGTAAAGGTCGTACGCGACACCGTCCAACGTAACCTCGCCTGACTTGGAGCATATGGAATACCCGAGGTCGTAGCCCGCAGTCTTCGCTTCCTGATAAGCCTCAAGCTCCTCACGGTAGCGCTTTCTGTCGTATATAGAGCTGACTCCGGCAAAGATGCCTGTTACGACACCAATTAGGATTATCATGGCCAGCAGTATCTTCCATGTCTTGCGTTCTTTAAGTGTCCTCATTGTCATATGTCTCCATATAATGCTTCGCATACATCAGATCATAATCGGCATCCATGTCATAGAGAACGTGAACCGCCTTTTCATCGAGAGGAATCTTCTCGTCGAGTACGACGGAACTTATCCTGTCCTTGCCCGCATCGACCAATACCGAGAGGTCCTCATCGAGAGATGCGATGATCGGATACCTTACTGAGATATGTCCGCCGCCGAGAAGGATCTGACCGCCCATGCTCTGAGCCGAACCCCATGTGGTCGTCATTCCCATTAGCGTAACATTGGGACAGTTCGAGAGCCTGTAAGCCAGTATGTCTCCGCAGCTCGCGCACCCTGCATTGACGAGCACCACAACGGGGATATCCTTATATCTTCCGTCATAGGGTATCGTCCATGCCCAGCTGTCATATTTTATGAATTCACTTCCGTTGTAGGACCCGCCGTAAGAGATGACCTCCCTGTCAGTGAAAAGAGTCACCAGCTGCTCATAGATAACGTCGATGCCGCCGTCGTTATCCCTGATGTCGATTATCAGCCTGTCCATGCCCTGAGACTTCAGTCCTTCTATCCGCTCGATGAAAAGATCTTTCACCTCAGGATACTCATCCTTAAGTCCTGCTTCGATATCCTTCATGTCGTCGAAGCTCTCTCTCGGAACACAGAGATAACCGCAGTGATCATCAAGCATCTCAGCGTACGCAAATTCACCGCATCTCTTTCCTGTTATCGGATATGTGGCACGCCACAGCCTGTCAGAGTAGCTTCCCATGCTTTGGGTTGTGATCTCCTTTGTGGTTCCCGAATCATCGATGAATCTGACACTTACTGTGTCACCGCCCTTGCCGGCGAGAAATATCGGCTTTACTATCTCCTCATTCTCCGCTATCGGATATGCGGTCATATAGATCGAAGAAGGAACGCAGCGGACATCCTTCAGAGCATCATCTATGTCTTTACCGTCCCATCCTGTTATTACGGTGCCGCTGTGTATTCCCTGCCTGAATGCTTCGGATGTCTCGTCCACCAGGATCGCGAGAACTTTTCCGTCGTCGGTTCTGATCATGGAGAATCCGTAATCGTTTCCGTTCATTCTTTCGGCAACTTCGTCTCCGAGATCAGGATCGTTTATCCTCATGGAAAGATGTCCGTCGTGGAATTCATAACAGAGATTCGCGACCGCCTCTGCAAAGGCTGCTTCATCATTATTCCTTTCAGCCTCAGCGGCCATCGGAATGTATTCCTGCCTTAAGCCGTCAAAATCGATCTCTTTGAAGTCTCTCAGGATATAATTCTTCTCAAGTTCATCTATGAGCGAAGCCATCGACTTCTCATAACCCTGATGGCTGAAGTTTCCGAAATGATAATAAGAACCCATCGCGAGAACATAGAAGATCGTCCAGAGCGAGACCAAAATGCAGGGGATGCCGCCAAGTATCAGCGGAAGCACTTTTCTCATAGAGCGTGCGATGATGACAGAGATGACACAATAGATCAGTGCAGCAACCAGATGAGGTCCGTATCTCGTAATGCCGAACATCGGAAGTCCCTTTGTGTAATTGAAAAGATAGAACACGGCAAAGTTTATGACCGGTATAAATGCAAGCACGGTAAACACGGGCTTTTTCTTTTTCCTCACGATTATCGCAGCAAGGATCAGGACCAGAAGCCAGGAAGGCGTGAAGATTATCATGTAAAGTGTCGGTGCATCGACCGTTCTCAACGAATCGATTATCTGACGGATTATCTCAAAAAACATAATCACCTCAGGTCCAGAGAGAAGTGATGCACATCGGCAGGCGTAAATTCATGTGTGTCTCTGTATTCAATCTCCATATATCATATTCTCGCTTATACAAGTAATCTCGGGTCAGGATCGCTCCAGTCGAAAGACGTCTTTACACCTCTCATGCAGGCGATCGAAGCCATGCCATGAACGATCGACCAGATCTTTATGAGATCAATTTCCTGTTCCTCCTCATCTTTTTCAAGACCGTTCTCTTCAAGATGCTTTTTATACATCCTTCTGAGAAGCAGGAACGGAGGATAGTCATTTTTATACTCCTTATTCATCTTCATGTGGGCATTAATCTGCTGTTTGCCAAAAAGGAAGACAAAGTAATCCGGATTGTTCGAGAAGAAAACGATATATGCCCTTCCCATAGCGATGAGTCCTTCATCGGCAGATGACGTTCCTTCGATGGCGGATTCAAGTTCCTCCATGAATCTGTCCGTAACAGTATCCTTGATGGCGGCGATCAGTTCATCCTTACCTGAGAAATGAGCATACGGTGCCGCATGCGACACTCCGCATTCAGCAGCGACCTTACGAAGCGAAAGATTCTCCTCACCGTTTTCGTTTATAAGCTTGATACCGGCATCGATAAGAGCCTGTCTCAGGTTTCCGTGATGATACATATCAGCCATTTATGGTTCTCTCCTTTATCTCTCTTAATGCTTTGCATGTGTCCGAAGGTTTCTCCCAAAGAGGACTGTGCGCCGATTCCGTGATAAGATAAAGCTCCTTATCCGGAGCATCGATTTTTTCACAGTAATCTCTGACCAGTTCCCACGGGCAGTTATAATCGTATTCTCCGCTGATGAAGAACGCGGGAACTTCAAGTCCGGGAATGAGTTCTCTGTAATCAAATCCGTCAGTTTCTTTTGCCAGAGGTGTATTCCTGTACATCTTCATTCCTCTGACGTAGTTGAACTTATCGGTGACCGTATAACATTTGCAAGTCAGTATCGGCCAGGTGATCCCTTCAAACTCACTCTTATCCTTAATAGTTCCGCCGCCCGCATCATGGAGCAGATTAACATACATAAACCAATCTTTACACTTAATGTTTCCACCGTCAAGATGGATGACGGAATCTTCCAACTTCTTAAGCGACTTCCTATCGCCGCGTTCCTCAAAGACACTTTTCATGAAGTCATACATCAGAGTATCATTTTCCCCGGAGTCAGTCACACACTGGGCCATCCCGATATATGCATAATAGTTCTCGGGATATTCAGCAGCAGCCCTCAACGCGATGTGAGTTCCGCCTGAAAACCCCATGATGAATATCTTATCTTTATGAAAACGTTCCTTGAGATATTCAGTTACCGCATTGGCATCCGAAAGAAGGTTATCAATATTTATGCTGTCAGAATCCGCATTACTTTTATACGCGATCCCCATCCACCGGTAATCCCAATAAACAACAGTGAAATCATCTTCAAGGTTCATATCCTTATACTTATCGGTGAAAACATAATCGTCGGTTCCGGGACCGCTCGATACCAGAAGCAGGACCGGATTATCCGTATCCTTGCTGTTGATGAAAAATCCGTTCGGAGCTCCGTTGATATCCATAACGAATTTCTCAGAAAGGCTCTTCTCCCCTTCATACGTCCTTATCCTCCCCGGACTCATGATGGCCCACACGGCGAGGATAACAACAGGAACTGCAAGAACACACAATACCGCTATCATCATCATTCCCTTTTTCCTCATCTCAAGATCTCCTATCTTGACACTGTCAACATCACGATTATAAGCGCTATCTTTACATTGTCAAGTTTCAACAGGATAAGCACTAACAAAAAGCGGCCGTGCTTTCGCATTCAGCCGCTTTTCGCATCTATATCTTGGGGGTGAGTGAGGGGTCAGCCTATTGTCTTTCCGCTCTCGAGCATTATCGTGCGCGTACCGTATGCGGCACACTTCTCGGAGTGGGTTACCTGGAGGATCGTAAGACCCTTTTCCTTATTGAGCCTGGAGAAAAGTTCCATAATCTCGATGCTCGAAGCCTTGTCGAGATTTCCCGTAGGTTCGTCAGCAAGTATTATCTGGGGATTGCCGATGACCGCTCTGGCGATCGCAACTCTCTGCTGCTGTCCGCCCGACAATGTATTCGGCATTGCCTTGCGCTTTTCGGTAAGTCCCGTGATCTCAAGTATCTCATCGAGCGCTCCCTTAAGCTCGGACTTCTTCTTTCCTGCCATCGTCTGCGGGAGAAGGATATTGTCCGCTACGTTCAGGTTCATTACGAGATTATAGAACTGGAATACGAATCCCATGTTCCTGAGTCTTAAGTTTGAAAGCTCTTTGTCCTTCATCGCTCCGATGTCTTTTCCGCAGACTGAGATGTTTCCTTCAAAGTTACGGTCAAGTCCGCCGATCAGATAAAGGAGTGTGGATTTACCTGAGCCGGACGCACCCATGAGCGATACGAACTCTCCCTGTTCGACCGACATTGACGCGCCGTCTAATACCTGGTTGATATTCTCGTTCTTTCCGAATGCCTTGCTGACATTATTTACTTCGATGATCTTATTCATTTTATTATCCTCCAAATTGTTATTCATACTTTATCTGTTCAGATATCTTCATCTTCCTGAGGCTCCTTATCGGGAAGAGAACTGTTACCGTAAAGAGTATTGTCATTGTAATGAAGAAAAACAGAAGCTTTGACGGTTCCACACTGACATCCATGACGAGTATCTCCGTGTTATCCATTGCAGCCTGAAGAATGTGAGTGAGCAGATATCCCAGTATGGTTCCGATGCTGCATGCCGTGAGCGAAGTGATCAGGACTTCCTTAAAGAGTATGCCTGAAAGCTTTCCCTTACTCATCGATGTCGAGAGCATGACTGCGCACTCCTTCTTTCTTCCTGTAAAGCCGATGAGCTGGTTGGAGACCATGCCGATGGCTGTCATGCCGAGTGCGATTATGATAACTGTGGTGATGACCGCCGTTGTCTTTGCATTTCCGCTCTCATTATCCTCTATAAGCTCATCGTACGTGCTTACATCCGAGTAGGATCCCTTTGCATATGTCTCAAGTGTCTTTTTTACCGTTTCCGGATCCGTGCACTTTATGAGGATCTCGCCCGGCTTATCCATGAAGACAGCCTGATATTCCTTCAGCGGGACAATAAACGTTTCAACACCCTCGTCGTAAGGATTAGAATCTACGATCTGCTGGATCTTATATTCTCTTTCGATCGGGAGTACGCCTGTAGGATTTATCGTGATCTTGATAGTATCACCCTCTGAGACGCCTCTCTTTTTTGCGACCTTACTGTCAACGAGCACACAGCCTGTTTCGATCTTTTCGGGCAAATCCGTAAATCCGTTTAAGTATCTGAATCCTTCATCGGGAAGTCCGTAGAAGTTTCCGACACTCTGCTTTTCACTGTCATTTACTTTGACCTCCTGGAGCGAAGTATAGAGCGGCTCAACGTCAGTTACGGTGTCCATGTGTTCTATGTATGAATAATACTTATTCGCCTTGTTCGGCGTCATCTTGACATCGCAGTCGAATGCTATGCCGGACATCGATGTGAACATTCCGGAAGCGACAGCATAGACAACGATGCACATTGCTGCAGCCGTTACGCTTAAGACGCCGCTTCCGACAGTGCTCTTGCGGGAGACCGCCTCAACGGCAGCAAGAGACCAGGACGGCTTATTATGTTTTTCGCCGATCTTCTGAATGCCTGTCGAAACAAACTTCAACACCCACGGGAAGAGCGATGCGATGGCTGCGACCGATGTAAGGAGGCAGATGATGGAGCATATCAGATTTGCTCTGAAGATGGCTGTAACTATGGCGATGCCTGTGCAGCCGATCCCTGCGATAAGTGCTGCTCTTGTGAATTTATATGCAGTATCCCTGTTATCGAAGATGATGTCTCTGATGGATGTCTTCAGAGCCTTGAGTATTGCTCTTAACGGGATAAGGCACTCGATGAGGACGGCCCCGATGACCACGCCGATTACGAGCGATAACGGGAATTTAGGCAGTTCGAATGCGACCGCTCCGTTCGAATCGGAGAGATTGAACATCGTGCCGAGAATTCCGTCTCTGATGAGCGAATAGAGAACCACTGCAGGGACGCTTCCCAGGATCGCAAAGATCACATTTTCCAAAAGGAGGATCAGACCTGTACCCGTGGTGCTCATTCCGAGACTCCTGAGCGTTCCGATGAAGGACATCCTCTCGCTTACTATCCTGTTGCAGATGGATGCCGTTACGAAGATAACGAGAAGGAATGTGATCGCGAAAAGCAGATAGAATACAAACTTGAATTCGTTGATGAGCGACATGTCGTCATCGCTTATGAAGAGTTCCGTTATCGATATGTCGGGGAACGTATCCTTGAGGAGATCTTCTGCTTCCTTTATCCTGCTGTCATCCTTGACATCGATTAAGATGACATCGGATTCTCTGATGCCGCATGAGATCTCATCGCTCGTCTCGAGATTTACCACAGCCGTATTACCCTTGAGCACCGGATTCTTCGTATTCTCGGGATAGATGCCCGCGATGGTAAGTTCCATCTCATCTTTGACCCTGTTATGGATGGTGATCTTGTCGCCTACCTCATAACCGTAATTCTCCGCGAAGTCCCTGGACACATACATCTCGCCGTATCCGATATCCATCCTCGAGATGAACTGCATGTCAACGGCCTGATCCATGTCGACACCCCAGATGCTGAGAGATTCGGTCGTTACATAGCAGTATTCGCCGTCGATCTTCTTGTATAACATCTCGGAATTTGCAGAGGCCGTCATATAGTCTGCTTCCGGAAAACCTTCAGGAAGTTCGGAGACATCAAAGCCCGTGGATACGCCCATGAAATCAGCTCTCGATACGCTCCCAAGATATTCCGTAAGGATCTTTCCAAGACAGTCTCCGAGATCGAAGCACAGCAGCGCACACAGGCTGCAAACGAAGATCGCGAAAACGACGAGGATCGTGCGGAACGGCTTAAAGAATATATTCTTCAATGAATTTTTAAGTACAATATTCATTTATTATTCCTCATTAAACAATTTACTTTTTACTACATTAATACCAGCGCGAGATACGGTCTTCGGGCGCGATATACATACCGTCACCTTCAGTAACGTCATATGTCTCATAGAATTCGTCTATGGAACCGAGTACCGCATTTACCCTTATAACCGCCGGACTGTGTGAGTCGTATGCGATCTGTCCTATGATCGACTCATCAGAACTCATCTCGCACCAGACCGTCGCATAGCTCTCGAAAAGGCGGATCCTGTCTTCCTTAGTCTTTGCCAATGAAGTGATGCATTCAACGCCACCCAGGTCCGCATAGTTCTCGCCGAGCGTCTGCTCGCCGTCAACGTGGTAGATGCCGAAAACCGTGAAGTTGTCTTCAAAGTATCTTACGGCTTTTTCATTTCGGGCTGTGAGGATCGCCATATCATCAGCGGAGATCCACGAAGGATCGTATTCACCCTTTGAATTGAACATGATGCAGTCACTGTCGAAAGCATGTCCCATCTCGTGCGCTATTACCGAGCCCAGACCGCCGAGATTTGTGTAGTAATCAGCATTCACGTCGAAGAAGGGCGCATTGGTGATCGCAACCGTGATCGTGATGTTATTAAATGACGGATCGTAGCATGCATTGAACATCTGCATTGGCATGGCGATATCTGTCCTTGATACGGGCTCTGTGAGACTCTTTATCTTGTCCTTAATAATGAGTCTTCTGTAGTTGAGGCAGAGTTCATAGTAGTTGCTGCCGCAGATATCTAAATATTCCGAATTATCGTGTCTCTTACTGTCCACGCCCGTTACATAAACAATGTTTTCGAGCTTTTTGAGGAGTTCTTCCCTGACAGGTTCGCTGAGCCAGTCAGCACCGGAGATGATCTCCCTGTATCCTGCCCTGATGTCATCACACATATCCCTCAATGCCTTATCCATTTCGGCAGAGTAATATTTCTCAACATAGATCGGATCTGTCTCATTCTTGAAATTGGCCGAGACATCGTCCAGAGCCTTCTCGCGGAGTGGCCTGTAATCCTTGTGCGCAGTGCTCGAGATCTGGCCGTAGTGCGGAGCTATATATCTCGAATAAGCGTCATAAAGATTTCCCAGTTCCCATGTCTTGAGCGCGTTAATATTCTTATCGTCAAAGATTGCATTCAGAGCCTTAAGCTGCTCCGCGTCGGAGATTCCGTATGTGTCTATCCCTGAAGTATCGTATCCGATCTTTTCGAGATAAGCTTTTATATCGACATTCGTGAAGATCTCATCTACCTGTGCGGGAGTATACAGATCAAGAAATTCAAATCCCCAAGCATCTTCCAACGCATCAAAGTCAGTTGCGCTGTAAAGATCTATCGCAAGATAAGCCAGTTCCTTGCCGTACTGCTCCGCCGTATCCTTGTCGTAGCCGCGCGTCATCATGATGACCTTTCCGTCGGCTCTTATGTAGTCGGCTGCATAAAGCTCGTCGCGCATGGATTTGAATGATGTATTGAGAACGCCTTCGAGCTGGGCGATGAACATGATCCTTCTCTGAGGATCGAAAGGATCGACGCCGGGCTCAATGCCGAGTATTCCGCTTATTCCGTAATCCCTTACGAGTCTTGCCTCGATATCCATAAGCTCGTCGACCGTCTTTGCATTGTCGACTGCTTCTATCATGTTCATGAGGTCTTCAGGGATCGGTTCGTTATCGAAATCGTAATCCATATAATAATCAAAGGCATGCTTTATGATGTCTTCCTCGCTGCCCTTTGCGTATCCGCTTCCGGCCGCGATATCCTCGATTATCCCCTCTATCTGTTCTTCGATGAGTTTCGAGTTAAAAGCCATCTCGACGGTGGATTCTCCGTACTCGAATTCGGCTGTGTCAAAGCGGTCCTGATTTACGAATCTGTAGTAATCATCCTGCGCTCTGGCAGGTCCCAGCTCCTTTACGGAAGTCTCACTTTCAGATGTCTCGACAGGAGTCGTAACCGCACCGCAGCCGGTCATGAGAGGCACAGCCATCACAGCCGTGACGGCTATCACTGCAACTTTTTTCATATTCCTGCTCCCCTTTATATGTTTTGCAAGTTAATCTTACCGATGCAACCTTAACGTACAAACACGAAAACCTTAACGTAACCTTAATTCGGTCAGCATCACGAAAACCTGCTTTTCTACGGTTAATTATTTTAAAATAAGAGGCAAACTTACTCAAGCGCAACTTGAATTTAATATTGTATGTTCCATTCCCACTCGCTAAAATAACCGTATCAGATGAACTATTCTGTAACCGGGTGGACAAGACAGAACAAAAGCCTGATGTTTCGTCAGGCGATTCATTTTCAGTTACTATCAGTTTTAATAAGTGATCTTGGAGATCACGGCAGATCAGGCATCTCACATTTCGGAACAGCATTAAGGGAGGTGTACGTTATGAGTATCGGTAAGAATATCAAAATGCTCCGTGAAGAGCGCAAGATGACACAGGAAAACGTCGCCGATAAGATAGGCGTTTCTTTCCAGGCGGTGTCCTCTTGGGAACGCGACGAGTACAAACCCGACATAGATAAACTCATTAGCCTGGCAGAACTCTTCGACGTATCCGTGTCAGCCCTTGTAGAGGAAAAGACCACTGTTTTCGAGACACACGACTCCATCTACAACTGGGAACACATGAAGACATTCGTAAAGACCGCCGCACGTTACGAGGGGCTTTCCCAGACACTCAAGGCATTGGATTTCGCAGTCGAAGCACACAAAGGTCAAACCAGAAAGAAATCCGAAGTTCCCTACATTTACCACCCGCTTACACTTGCCTGCCACGCCCTGGCGCTGAACATCGCAGATGATGACATCATTTCAGCCTGTCTCCTGCACGACGTGGTCGAGGACTGCGGGAAGACCGTGGAAGAACTCCCTGTGGGAGAAGAAGCCCGCGAACTCGTGAGACTCCTTACACACGGCAAAACGAATCCCGACAACTGCAAAGAAGTAATGGATGCTTATTTCGAAGCACTCTCGCAAAATCCTAAAGCAGCGCTCATAAAATGCATAGACCGCTGCGACAACCTCACTTCAATGGCCCGAGCCCTGAGCCGCGAAAAAATATACCGCATGATCAGGGAGACCGAAGAATACTTCCCCCGCCTTTTAAAACTCGTTAAATCCACACTCGAATACAGCAACGCTGCATGGCTCCTTCAGTATCAGATCAGGAGCATGCTGGAGATATACAAGAGACTGATGTAAAAGATTAATTTGAGCCGTGAGCCCGCACTGTTATCTAAAAAAATCGGCAGTCCCTGAATCTTGAGACTGCCCTTAAGTTATCACTTAAAATATTTAAGCACTTTGTTCTTCAGCGAGTTCTTTTATTTTCTCGAGAGGTAATTCAGCAAGCGTGGCAATCTCTTCAAAAGACAATTTGCCATTAGCTATCAAATTAGCAGCTAATCTTAGTTTGGTTTTATATTCAGTCTCGTTTCTCATGTCTTCCAACGAACAAAACATCATTTCCACTCCTTCTTCCGTTTCCTTAAGATATCTGACCTTATCCGACAACAACTTGTAATTCATATCTTTTGCATCAGTACAAAACATATCGCTCATAAGCTTACCCAATGCTGTATCAGAAGGTCTCATCGAACCATTTACATATATGATATGCTCGCCATCATTGAAAGGCAAGTTACTGCATTCCTCAATAAATCTAAGACCTTTCAAGACGCAAATTACGGCTATCCAAAAAAACAGATTGGCCGCAAAAGTGAAGTGAATACACATGCATTTTTCATTTTTATTTGCATGAAAGCAATTTGTTTTCGTCTCAATTAACTTTAGATTTCTTTTTCCAGATACCCGCACGTGAACGGGAAGAAATCGAATTTCTTTGTTTCCGTATGTTTGAATCCGTGATCCTCATACCACTTTCTGAGCACGGTATTTTCCTCCACGATGCTGAGCTTCATTACCGTGCAGCCTAACTCTTTCGCATTATCGATCGAATCTTCCAGGAGCGCATCGCCGATGCCGCCGTGCCTGTATTCCGGGAGCACACACAAACTTCCAAGTTCGCATTCATTTCCGCCCGGCAGATAAAGGTTATAGTAGCCGACGAGTTTGCCGTTATCGAAATATCCGTACATGGGCCTTTTCTGGTTATCCATCCAGTGCGTAAGCTTTGCCTCGTCAGTCGCGTAAGCCGTGAAAGCAGGTGCATTTTCGGGCGTGATGCCGAACTCTTTTGCCACTGTGAGAAAGCTCTCCCTTATGACGGAGACGCATTCCGCGAAATCGCTTTTTTCGATCTGTCTTATCATAAACAACTCCCGTTTCTTATCAATCGTATCGGATCCGCTTATGCATCCCGCAGCCGAGATCATTATTCGGCCTTTTTACGTATCCGGAATGTCAGACTGACATCAGTATCGCCCTGCAGGGCGCGCCGTCGGCTCCTCCGAGATTAATCGGCGCCGCATTGAGCAGATAAATGCCTTCTTCTACTCCTGCGAGCCTTATGCCCTCAAGGAGCATGATCTTCTTTCCGAGCATTATATGGTGCACCGCCATCGGTGTTTCCAGAGGTCCCACCGTCTGCGATTCGTTGCCGTAAAGCCTTATGCCGTAACCTGCAAAGACAGTGGCCGCCTCTTCGGTCATGGTGGATTTGCCGCTGACAAGTATCCTGTTATAGCAGTCGCAGTCAGCTATCTCTGATTCTCCGCCGGCGAGCTTTGCACGCCTCATTATGTCCTCAGCCTGTTCTGCCGTCATCTCGCCTTCGTGGGATGTGACATAGCAGTATCCGACAAAATTCTTCAGGTCGACCTGATCTATCGTGTCGCTCCCGTCGATAAAATGGAACGGAGCATCGACGTGCGTACCGTTGTGGGCGCACATCGAAAATGCGGTCAGATTACATACGCCGCCGTCCTTTATGCTAAGCTTTACGATCCTCTCAGGGCTCGGATCACCCGGATAGACCTCACACCCGAACACTTCCTGTGATATGTCGTAGATCTTCATGATTTTGCCTCCTTATTAGCAGTCCCAAAGCCGTCCAAGAGTTGTGTAACATTGTTACACTTCTTTGTTTTCAAGGGTTTCACGCCTCTTCGCCGTTGCCCGTCCTTAAGAGCAGTTCCTTATTCTTTTCGAGCAGATCGTAGATCCCGTCCTCCGATAAGACACCCCTTTTGAGGTCTTCGGGAAGCTTTCCCGACTCGTCGAGCTTAAGATCCTTCTTCCAGTCCTTACCCGTGTAATACGTCTCGAGCCTTCGGATGTCGGACTGGATCTGCTCAAACTCTTCGAGCTTTTCTTCGAGTCCGTCAAGGAGCGCTGAAGCCCTGTCCAGGATCTCCTCCATCTCGCTTATACGTTCTATGGCAGTCCGTTCTTTCATGGGTCCACCCGCTTTCGCCGATTTATAGAAGCATATTAACACAAACATGCTCTTGTGAAAGGATGCGGTCATCCGCTGCGTTTCCTTACAGCGAGAATATCCACCCCGCCAAAGGCGACATCACGATCATAAGCACCGAAAAGCAGAACGAGTTCACCGATATCAGCGTCGCCCTCTGCTCTGCGGGGACCATCTGATTCAGTGCGATGTCAGACCTTATCTGTATCAGGTCATCTGCAAACGCCGTGACAAACCCTCCGATGGTCATGAGGTACCAGACGCCGGTAAACTCGCTGACGAGCCCTATCAGCGCGAGCGAGATGCAGAACACGAACAGCTTTCCGAGCGTTGTCTTCTTCACCTTCCGCGCAGCCAGCGCGCCGAAGATGCCGCCCGTCGACATGATGAAGAGCAAAGGTCCCAGCGACCAGTCCGGAATCCCTGTCATCGGGAGCTTTGCCTGCAGGAAGAACAGGAGAAGCACGTCGATGCCGCCGACCAGCGCATTCCTGAATATGAGCCCCGCGACCTTCTTATTTCCTTTTAGGAAACCAAAACTGCCCTTGTAGACATCCCTGAAACGCTTGGCAAGAGAATCGGATGACTTCTTCTCGATGACCTTGTTTTCGCGCAGGAAGAGCAGGAACACCATGTTCACAGCGGATATCCCAAGTGATAACATCTGCGCATTCCTGTTGCCCATTATCACCGCAACGCCCGCAAAGAGCGTGGCTATGCCGTTCGATATCCTGTAGATTGCCGTCTGCGTCGAAATGTATCTGTCGTACTTGTCGGCCCTGTCAGCCTCCACGAGCGAATCGTAAGCCAGCGCGCTGTCACTTCCGGATATGAAGTTATAAGACAGCGCCGAGAACCCTACCGATATGAGAATGCTCGGAAATCCTATGCAAAAGCCCCTCACGAGAGCCGATGCCATCGACATGACGCAGCTTAGGATAAGGCTCTTCTTGCGTCCGAAGATGTCCGCGAACATCCCTGACGGGATCTCTGCAATGAGGCTTACGACATGGAATATCGTCTCTGCAAGTCCCACCTGCATGAGCGAATATCCGTCCGACACGAGGAGCAGCACCCACGCCGCTCCTGCGATCGAAATGTTGAACATGAAGTTAGATATGTACAGCAGCCCGAGCTGCCTTTTGATATTGAGTCCTGACATAAAAAATCTCCTTCTGATCTGTTTGAGAACAAAGGAGAAGCCGTCGGTTACAAGTTGGAATTCAGGTGTTTATTTCCTGCAAACAGGCAGACTTCTCCCACAGGACCCTTTTACGGAACCGAACATCAGATGGACGTTGATCGTTATCCAGTGCATATGAGAAGCGCCTTTCTAAAGATTTCGTGTGAAATATATCATATCGGTCCGTGGATGACAATAGGCCGGACTTACCAGCACTTCTCCTCATGCCCTGCGAGCCTGTCGCCTTCATAGCAGAACTTCATGGTAAAGAATGAGCTGCATGCAGATTCGCCGAAAAGATAGTCGAACATTATCTTGTCGCCTTCCCATATCGGCAGGTCCTTTATATCAGACAAAGGCACCCAGCACAGTTCGCCCTCATCGCATGCCCGTTCCGGGAGTTCAAACGACAAAGGAACCTCTGCCGAGAACACGTGCATGTATTCGGTCGGGTACTCGGAAGATATAAATGTGATGAGTCCCCTGTAGCGGAAGTCATTAAGCGATGACGCTTCTATGGCCGCCTCCTCATTAAGTTCGCGAAGAACGCATTCCTCAGGTGATTCATCCGACTCGAAATGCCCGCCTATCCCGAGATACTTGTCGAGATTCATGTCGCCTTTACGGGTCTTCCTGATGAACAGGCAGTCGGAGCCTCGGGTGATATATATGAGTGTTGTAAGGTTTTCTATACGCATGGGATAAGTATATACAAAAGGGCTCCCGCTTGCTATGTGTACGAAAAAAGACCGCCTGAGCGGTCCTCTAACTATTTCATGAGCGGCTTCAGCGCCGCATGTCTTATGCCCTAAACCTTATGCCTCAGCCAGCGTCTCGCCGTAGTCTATCGAGTAGTCGCCGTTAGCAAGAGCGATACGGAAGTTGACGCGGTAGATGATGTAGGAAGATACGTCGATCTTGAATGTCTCTGCAATTGCACACCACTTGTCTGCGAGGCTTACGATGACGCTCTCACGGTATGAAGGAAGGAAGGGCGTCAGCGGGAACATGTGCTTACCGATGATGTCCTTCTCGATCTCGTTGAGTGTGAAATCCCTTGAAGCATTGTCTTTTGCGACACGGGGATGTGTGAAGCCGTGAAGGCCGTGAGCCTGGCCCTTGACGTGCCAGTCGTAGAGGAAGTAATCGTGAAGGAGCGCGCCTCTTACAAGACTGTCCTTGTCTACGTCGATCTTGAAGATCCTCTCGAGGGAATATGCGATAAGAAGGCTGTACTTTGCAACTGCGATGCAATGCTCGAAAACAGTTGTCTCACCATGCTGTGTAAAGTTCTTCATGACCTGCGCTTCGGGGCTTAAGATGATGTCTTTGCCGCGAGTGAAAAGATCCTTCGCAAGTCTGTACTCAGTTATTCTTTTAGCGAAATGTAAAGCCAATCTGTACCTCTTACACTTTGATATTATCAAAGCTGATTTTTGCACCGTTGATAGTATAACAAAACAATGCAAAATTTACTCCAACAAAAAGATACATTTTTACGTAAATCTGAGTGAAAAAGTGAGGCAATATGATTGCATTTTTATTACACTAAAATCCATATCTAAAAGCACCTTTAGAAGTGTAAGAAATCATTAAAAAGAGCGCTTTTTCGCGCTCCCTTAAACGGCATAAACCGTCACTTGAAATAGTTCTTCCTGACCCTTAAGTTCCACCATATCTTCCAGGTGTCGGTGAACATCTTCCAGACGTCCCTGAACTTGATCCTGCCGAAGGACTGGTTCCTCGTGTAGTTGAGTTCGACCGGCATCTCGGTGAGCTTTGCCTTCTTCCTTGAAGCGAGAGCCAGAAGCTCGATATCGAAAGCATAACCGTCGATCCTGCGAAGAGGCGCAATCTCCCTTATCAGCGAACCCTGGTAGAGCTTGAGCCCTGTCTGGGTATCATGGCACTTGAGACCAAAGAGGACCTTGAGCATTACGAAATAACAGAAAGAGAAGAGTTTTCGCGCGGGAGGATATTCAAGCTTGGAATCCTTGTGCATCTTGGAGCCGATGACCACGTCGGAACCTGTTGCTATCATCTCCTTGTAGTAGCCGCTGATGAGATTGGGCGATAAGTCTAAGTCGGCGTCGATGAAGCCGACAATGTCGCCCTTGCTGTTTATGGCGCCCCATGAGACAGCTCCGCCCTTGCCGCGGTTCTTGTCGTAGCCGAAGTCTTTGATGTTGGGATTGTCAGCAGCCGCGCGCTTTACCTCAGCGCCCGTGTTGTCACGGCTTCCGTCGTTGACTGCGATGATCTCGTAGTCCGACGCAACCGCACTGAGCGCCTTGTCGATGGTCATGAGATTATCGTAAATGTGTTCGCCTTCGTTATAGGCAGGCACGACGATGCTGAGCATAATTATCCTTCGCTTACTGAAAAATTCCGCGATATTGTATCACATCAGAAGCGTCCGCCGCCACCGCCGGAGAATCCGCCGCCACCGCCGCCGGAGAATCCGCCTCCGCCACCGCCGGAGAATCCGCCGCCACCGCTGCTCGAAGACTCGTGGTGAATGACTTTCTTCTTAATGAACTTGTCACTCTTGTCGACTTTATTGCTGCCGGCTACGGAATATGTGCTGATGGCAGGGAGCTTGTCGAGTCTCCTCTTGGGAGATGCAATGCCCGTGACAATAAGGGACAGTCCGATCGGAATAATTATCGTAAAGAATACGATCGCGCCGTAGCTCTGATAAGAGTACTGGCCGAGATCTATTGTGATGCCTTCGACAGCCGTGCCGTATTCGCCGCTGCCGAGCTCTGAGAGGTACTTCCTGAACAGGCTGTAGCACTCGTCGTCACTTACGGCGAAATGAGCCGTTCCGTATGTGTAGAGCCAGAAGAATCTTCCGCCCTGATAGTCCAAAGTTACGTCGATCAGGATGCATACTCCGGAGTTATTCTGGAGCGGCACGGTCTTAACGTTTTCCATGTAGAAGTCTTCCGCGAAGCGCTTCTCGTCCTCATCGGAGTTTGTGTACTTCTTGCCCTTGTTGTTCGTTGTTACGATAACGACGCTGATGTCCTTATCCTTGGAGAGTTTCTTTGCGGCGTCCTTGATGTCATCGATCTCCTCGCTCGTAAAGAGTTCAGCATCGTCAACGACCTTGACGGTCTTTGCGGGCGACAGGTTCATGAAGATATAGAACGCGATGCTCAGGATAATGATAACGAGAAGGCCGATGCCGACGCTTATGGAAGCGCCGTTAAGCTCGGACAAGACCGACAGCTTGGGGCCGTTGTCCTTGTTCTGATTCATTTCATTTATTTCAAGATTCTCACTCATCCCCAGAACCCCCTCATTACAAGGCCCAAGATGAACCTGGTTATTACGGCCAGAATGCCGAGCACGATGAAGAAGAACATCGTCTTCTTAACAGGGCTTACCGGGATCGTACCGGCAACCTCGCCCGTCTGTCCGTTCATTGCGAAATAATAGAACTTGTTGCGGTATTTGTAAGACAGGAACCATACGGGAAGCAGCGCATAGTTTGCTTCCATCGAATCGATCCTGCTCAGATTCTGCTTGATGTTGAATCTGTCGTAGGTTCCCTTAAGAGAGCCCTTGAGGGCCTTGTCGATACCGTCCATTCCGCGCTTTGTAGCACGTGCGGCCAGGTCCTGAGGCGACTGGTCGTATCTGTCGGCATAAAAGCCCGGGAGATATCTGTAGTCGTAAGGGATAAGCGCATCAAAATCGAAAGGCTCAATTGCTTCCATAAGCGCGTCGTCGATCCTCGTCTCGCCGTCGAGCGGAACATAATCCCAGCTGAGATTTGCCTTACGCTCGAAATCAAACGTCTCGATTATCTCGTCGTCGCCTCTGTAGTGCACCTTGTCGCCGGTACCCTTTGCGTCGATCGAGGCCTTGATATTGAAGAGCCAGAACGGCACATAGAGTCCTGTCATCTTGGCTACGTTCGCCTTTGATACGAATCCGAACGGTGTCCACTTACCCTTGCCTGCCCACTTGATGAAGGCTTCCTCTGCCGACTTTCTCGAGTACTTGAAAGGGATCATATACTGGGGCTGGAAGCTTTCCGTAAGTCTCTTTCCGACGAGTGCAGGAGATCCGCAGAATGTGCAGAAAGTAGCAGCAGTGTGAGCGTCGGTAACGAGCTTTGCGCCGCACGAGTTGCAGACGAATTCGGTCTGTTCGGGAGCAGCCTCCTGAGCCGGAGCAGCCTGTTCTGCCGCCTGCTGTGTTGCATCAGCCTGTGTCTGTGCGGCTGCCTGAGCCACCGCCTGGGCCGCTGCCTGCTGGCTCTGATCCTGCGAAGGTTCGACCTGCTGGGGCTTCTGTTCAAGCTCTCCTACGGTTATGCTGCCCAGTTCCTTGGGATCGAAGGACGATCCGCAGTTGGGGCAGTCGAGCATCTGTGTATCTGCATTAAGTGTGAGATTGGACCCGCAATTCGGGCATTTGATCGTATCTGCCATATTATCCCTCCCGACTTAACAGTATATCATAAATTCTTTTGTCAGACTTCGGCCTCGAGCAGTGCCTTGAGAGTCTTTTCGTGGCTCTTTTCGGAGTGCGGATAAGATATCTGCTTTACTTCAGTCCCTTTTCGCTCGCATATGATCTTCACGAACATTTCTGCGATCCACGGGTTTTTGAGGAGCAGCGGTCCTATGAGGCTGAGACCTATAAGGTTGTTTTTCCTTACTCCGTCTTTGGTGAGCGGAACGTCGCCTATTATCTTTACTACGCTGCACATCAGGTCGTCCTGAACCTCAGGCTCTCCCGCCCTGTTCACGAATCCGACAAAGTGCTCTTTCGATTCGGGCTCTTCCAAAACGACGTCGCCCGTAAAGCGCTTCTTGAGCTGTTCCTTGAATGTGAAATCGAAGATGCCCAGACCTTCCGTAAACGTGAAATCAGGTGTCGTTATTCCCTTGCCGAGGATATCGTAACTGTTGCCCGTAAAGAGCATCGGCACGCCTTTGTCAACTGCCTGCACGAAGCCTTCCCTGAACTTCTTCATATGCTCCAGGACAAGGTTCCTGTTAGACTCATATCCCGAACCCATGTAAACGAAATCGACATCTTCGAAGCTTATATTCTCATCTGTAATTGTCGCGCTTAAGATCTCCACGTCAAAGCCCTGGTCTTCGAGCCTGCGCTTCATGATCCTGACGTTGCCGTTGTCACCGTACAGGTTCATGAAATCGGGATATAGATAGAGGATCTTCACTGTCATGCGAGTTCCCTCCTTGTAACGATCGATAAGATCTTTTCTTTGTCGGAGAAGCATGTGATCACGTAGAGGAACGGTTCCTTATCCCTGCAGTGGTCAGCGGCCTCCTGCACGGTCTCGAAAACCTTTATCTTCGACTGGTCGATCCCTGCCAGGTCGAACCTTACGGCCAGATCGTCACAGTACTGTCCCGCGAGTATAACCTCATCGATGTCAGCGCCTTTGAGCTTCTCGAAATCGATGTCCCAGAGCCAGCTCGAATCCGATGTGTAGTATTTTCTCGAAATGGCGTCGACAATGAACATGACGCTCTTCTTCCGCTTGTCCTTTACGACGACATCGATAGAACGGTCATATGATACGGAGTTCTCGTGCTTTGAAAGAAGAAGTCTTCCCTGTGTCTTGCCGAGCGTAAAGTCTGAGATACGTCCAGACTTGAGGATATAGCCGCCCAAAGCCTCAGCCGCCTTGTCGGGCGCGATGCCGGCGACCGTAGAAGCGGTGAATGCCGCGAGTATGTTGTAGCAGTGGTAGATGCCCGTGAAGAAAACGGGGATGTTGTACTTGCCGTCGATCGTGATGGAAGCCTTGCCTCCATTCTCTTGTGTCGACGTAAGGGTGTGGTCAGTGTCGTGTCTTGCAAAACCGCAGCCCGTACACCTGAACTTACCGATGTGGTTATAGTGGTAGTACTCGTATACCATCGGCTGCTTGCAGATGGGGCAGTACTTTCCGTCGTCGTAAATGCCCTCGTGATCCTTTGTGTCTGAAGGGAGCTTTCCTGCGCCGAACCAGACAGTGCCTTCCCTGCCGTCGCCGAAACTCGATACGAGCGGATCGTCGGCATTTAGGATCAAGGTCATATCGTCGTAGATCGCATCGCCTATGACGCTCTTAATGAACTCGGGATGACCGTTCCTGGTCATCTGATCCCTGTAGAGATTATTTATTACAAAATACTTGGGACGGAAGTACTTGAATATCCTTCTCGAATAGCGTTCGTCCGCTTCCAGGAGGATGACGTCGCTCTTGACCTTTCCGCCCATCGTGGAAGCGCCAATAAGGAAAGTAACGACACCTTCTATCTGATTGGAGCCTTCTTTGTTATAAGCGACCTTAAGGCCGTTGCTCTTGAGGACGTGGGCAATCATCTCGACCGTAGAGGTCTTGCCGTTGGACCCGGTCACAGCGATCGAGAGCTCGGGGAGCTTCAGATTAGCGAGGATATCCGGGCAGATCTTGAGAGCATACTTACCGGGCAGGCTCGAACCTCTGCCCATGAGCTTTGCCAGGCCCCTTACGACCTTGCAGACAAGGATTGCTGTAAAAACTCTGATCTTCATAGGGAGTAATTGTAGCATAAAAACAATATTTTTAATATTACACGTAAAATGGGCCGAAAACAGGGGGTCCTGACGCTAATTCGCTGTCGGTTTCCTGTAGGTCTTTGTCGGTTCCACGAGGGGTTTTAAAGCCTGTTTTGTAACATTCTGTCGCACTCTGTCGTTTTTGTCGCAGATCTTTAGTGAAATCATGTCGGTTTTTATGTAGACGTTGTCGGTGCAGGAAGGCGGGCTACTCCCGACATAGCTGGAGCAGACAGGAGGGATGATCTGGTCTTAGTCGTTGCAGTAAGGATAATAAGTACGGGCAACGGTCTTAGCCGCATAGAAGAACTTGATAACATGGCGGCGTGAAGTTTTCGAACAGATTTGCACAAAAGTGTTTACTTTCTCGTTCAAAGCGTTATAATTGCCACATGACTAATTTTGCATTTACATGGCGTGACTTCTTTTTTGCCTTTACTCGTAGGGGTAATTAGTTCACTGCATGTAAATATAGACTTGATTTACGTATACAAATAGCCCCGCAGTGAACATGACTGCGGGGCTTATTTTTTCGAGGAGGACGAAAACATGACACAGAAACAGGCCGGAAAAAGGATCGAGGAGATCGACGAACAGATCAAGGAGCTCTTCGCCGAGCGCTTGGAAGCGAGCAAGACCGCGAACGAGACTCTGAGCAAATCCGAGATCGCACTTAAGAGCAGACGCTACGAGCGCAGTTACCTCGCGGGACTTGAGAGCTCGAACTCACTTATCGACAATTACGAGCGCGTGCTCTTCACCACGATGTTCAACCTGAGTCACTCTTACCGCAACACCGAATACGGCACCAGGACAGAGCTCGCGGACCAGATAAAGAAAGCGCTCGAGACAACTCCCAACGAGCTTCCCAAGTCACCTATGGTCGCCTGCCAGGGCATTGAAGGCGCCTACTCGCAGATTGCGACCGACAAGATCTTCGCTCACGCCAACATCATGTATTTCAGGACTTTCGACGGCGTCTTCCAGGCAGTCGAATCCGGTCTTTGCAAATTCGGCATCCTCCCCATCGAAAACAGTTCATTCGGTTCAGTCACACAGGTCTACGACCTCATGGTCGGACACAACTTCCACATCGTAAGAGACTACAAGCTCAGGATCAGCCACAAGCTCCTGGCTAATCACGGCGCGAGGTTCGAAGACATCCGCGAGGTCTATTCACACAACCAGGCGATTGGCCAGTGCAGCAAGTTCCTCAAAGAGCATCCGGACATCAAGGTCAACATCGTAGAGAACACGGCTGTCGCTGCAAAGAGCGTTGCTGATTCGGGAAGAAAGGACGTAGCGGCCATCTCCTCAGCTGACTGCCAGCAGCTCTACGGACTCCAGGCGATCATGGACGACATCCAGAACACCGACAACAATTACACTCGTTTCATCTGCATCACCAAAGAGCTCATGATCTTCCCCGGCGCATCAAAGACATCCGTCATGCTCGCATTGGGACACACACCGGGCGCCCTCGCAGACACCCTCGCTAAATTCTCCTCCCTGGGCTTAAACCTCACCAAGATCGAGTCCCGCCCGATGCCCGGCAAGGACTTCGAATTCATGTTCTATCTGGACTTCGAAGCTTCAGTTTACTCGGACGAAGTAATCGCTCTCCTCTGCGAACTCGACGCGGAACCCACGGAGTTCGCTTATCTGGGAACGTATATCTGAACGTAAGAAAGTTAAGAATTATCAGGAGTTGTCCTAACTGGTAACTCCTTTTATTTTCTATCCATAAAAGCTGCTACCTTCTTATTGATAGCTGCAGCCGTAGACTTGATCACCTCAGTGTATTCGGAGTCATCGTAAGGCACGACAAACACCTCTGCCTTATCAGATTCGCTTATCTCTATCTCCATATGATCATGACCCGCATTATCGAATTCGAGCTGGATCGTTTCAAGTGCCGTTGGAAATATCTCCGGTTGTATGTTCAGAGCCTTAATCAGAGCACGGACTTTCCTGATAACTTTAGATGGGATCGCCGGTGCACCATTACCGTTCCAGCCCTCCTTAAGGTTGCTGATTTTCTCAAGTTTATTGAGGTTCTCCGTTTGCTCAGGATCATGTATTGACGTATCCTTTTTCCCTGAAGGCTTTAATGCGGAATAATAAGTCGGCAGATAGTCGCCATTCAATTTCAAGTACTCCTTCTCGGAAAGGATGACCACATTCTTCCCCTGCTTGCGTGGTACTATAATTACTTCTCCGCCGTAAGCAGTATCAAAGTATTCCCTTATGTTATTACGTATCTCGATCTGTTTAACTATTATCATCTTATCCCTCAATATAGACGAAAAAGCGTACGATTTTATGTACTGATAATGGCATCAGCGGAATGACTATTCAAGCCGATATGGGACAATATTAATGCAAAATATCAGGCAGTTCCTTCTGGGGCATCGGATCGTTGACGAGGATATCCTTGGTCAGGTCCTTATACTGCTGCAGGATCTCATTGCCCTCATCTCTCTTTGCATTGCATTCTTCGGCAATCTTGTCGAGCCTTTCCTTCGGTCCAACCATATCCCGGGTAATCCTCTTCCTGACCAGCACCTTATTGACGTTATAGACGACGATGATCAGCGCGATGATCCCAGCCACGAGTGCCAGCACCCACCAGCCCAGCATATAAACGCAGAGTCCAAGCATTCCCAGCACCGCGATTCCTATAGTGATAATGAGCGGATCTCCCCTGTTATCACGCATCTCACAGAAAGCACCCCATGCATTGGAGAAGGATCTCTCGTTGCGCTCGTAATCCGCCTTGATGGACGAAAGGACCGTTGCTTCGGTTATCCTCTCATCTTCAAGCCTCTTGGCCTCCATCCTGTTGATCTTGTATTTCGCCTGGAGCCTTGCAGCTTCCCTGATCTTCTCGAAATACTCCCTGTGCTCAGGCAGACACCTCTCGATGATGCGCTTTAACACCTCATCGTCTTCCCTGAAATGCACATTGCTGTGGTTCAAAATCGGATGTATCGTCTTCCACTTGATATGACAGAAGAACAATCCTCTCAACGCTTCGAAATCATGCGGATTCTTCTTGAGCATGAATTCATAAGCATCCTTCGCCGCACCGAACTCATTTCTTATGAGTGCCTTCGTTGCGATGTCCTTAACGTTCTCCTCGCGGAAATACTCATAATCAAAAGTCACGCCGCAGTATGGACAAATATATACCTGACGGTCCAAATCGATATCCAGAAGTCCGCCGCACTGCTTACACAAATTGCTCTTAACTATCGTCATCCTAACCCCTGTTCTGCGTCAACGCTGACGTCAGGATAAATGATACCACGAGGGGGTGAGATGGCAAATACAGATTATCCGTAGCACTTTTTACAAGGTGTCCGGCCACTGTTTTCAGCTTCCTCTATGGTAACTTGATATGGTTCCTTCATACCACTACAGCCAGCTCTTGAATGGTATCTTTTACCGTTTTCGCAAATCCAGACATAGGTTTCATGAACTGGTTCAGGTGTAGGTGTATCAGTTGGCGTAGGTGTATCAGTTGGAGATGGTGTCGGCGTAGGTGTAGGTGAAAATACTGTAACAACACAAGTAGCACTTAATCCATTTACCGTTCTTACAGTGATCTCCGCTTCACCTTCGCTTATTCCCCTTATAACTCCGCCATCGCTTACAGTAACAACTAAAACATTACTCGATGTCCAAAACACTTTTTTATTTGATGTTTCATCCGGCAATACTTCAGCATCGAGCACAGCCACTTTGCCTAACTGAAGAGCATATTCATCATGATTTATAGAAATTGATTCAGCATCAACCTTCTCACTTACAACTACTTTTACACGATTAGAATATGTCTTGTCATTTGTGGTTTTAGCATAAACGACTGTCTCACCAACCGAGACAGCTTTAATTTTAAACGTCAGTTCGTTTTCTGTCCGAAGTGTGACGTATTCTATCGTGGCGACTTCGGGGTCTTCGCTCACAAAAACAACATTGGGACGGGAATAAAAATTTGGATCAGCTCTTTCTATAACAGCTGCACCAATATAATCCTGACAACCTTCAAATAACTTATATTCATTTGAATCTAAAGTGATTTTCTTGATATTGTCTTCTGCGGCTACTTTGGGAGTCGGTCTCGGAGTAGGGGTTGGAGACATCGTAGGAGCTATAGTAGGAGTCGGAAGACCCTTTGTGGAAACTATGCCTGAAGCTCCGCCGGCATTAGCAGAAGCAGCATTAGAAATAGTTTGGAAACTTGTATTTACGACTGTAACCAGAGCTGTTTTTTCTTCTCTGGTATATTGCTTTGCAGAAACAGCAACCCATTTTGCTTTCTCATCATCGTTCATCGATGATACATCCACTTCACGCCATAAAGAATCCTGGAACTTTAGATCAAATTCACTTTTCTCGGCCAGTTGCTGGATTTCACCCACATTCTTCTCACGATAATTGTCATTAACATATTCATCGAACGAAACGCAGTCGAGCTGAATATATTCATTGCTTTCGAGAACTGAACCGGGAGTAACGTTTTGATTTACAACGATCCAGTTTTCCTTCTCTTTAATCGCTTTCGCCGGTTCGGTATGGATATCTGTAAATCCGCTGTCGCTGAACGCATTATATGCATCTGCAAGTACTTTGCCTCTGGCATTATCAGCTACGGCAACGATTTCTTTAACGGTTTCAGTAGTAGTCTCATCAAATGAACTGGCAACAACATTCTCAATACTTTCATCTTTGATCCCTATTGAGTAACTGTTGTGGGAAAGTTTACAGGAGTACCTGACATCCTCAGCAACCGATATGCTCGTTTTTTGCTTAGGACTTGTACTTCCTGCTTTGCAAAATTCTATTTCATGAAGTCCTTCCTGAACATCAGCTTCATACGTGAAACTCTTGCCGTTTTCTACAGTCCCGATTTCTTCGCCATCCAACGAGATGTCAATATCATATGTACTGAACAACAGATTATCGTCAGAAGCAACATCTATGTACAACTGATAATTATCAATTTCCTTGCGTTTGTTTGAAGAACCAATACGTCCGGATAAGGACGATATAACCATCATAAATAATGCAGCTATGACTATTGGAATAACTATCAAAACTGTCGGCACAGAGCTACTCGAGGAAGATCTCGCTGCCGGATTAACTGTGCTGTTTGAATTTGAAGAACGATTATAATCTGCCGCATTGCTGCCGTTTGGATAACCGGCAGACGGCTGCTGGTATGAAGATGCTGTATAAGGTGATTGCTCTATATTTATCTGAGCAGTTCCATTGTATACAACGTTTATCCTGACAGGAGTATTATCATAAGGAATCACAATATCCCTATAGTAATTAACATTCGCAATTTTAAAAGAAATTGTCTGCGGACCTGGAGCCAAACGGAAAGCAAATGCCTGACCGTTAGAATATGCATTCTGAACACCTGCGGATACTATTGAAGTTTCCATCGAAACTGATGGATTTGTCGTGTTAAAAGATATATACAGATTGCAAGGCGAGGATTGAGGCTGAGCCTGCTGATTGCCGAGTGTAACTTTGCTTCCGCAATAAGGACAAAAAACTTCTGCCCTCATGTTATCGAATTGCATATCCTGTTTACAAACAGGGCACTTCACATCAATTAACATATACACTCCTCCTCACTCTCATTAACACTTCTCATATAGCCGATTATCAATATGGAGGCTGATCTATTGCTATATTCGCTCTGCCATTAAATGAGGCATATATCCTTACCGGAGAATTACTCGGGTGAATCACAACATTCCTGCTGTAATTCTTCTTGCCGATTTTTAAGATTATCGTCTGATTACCCTGAGCCAGCCGGAAACCTAATGTCATACCATTTGAATAAGTATTCTTAACACCGGTCGATACGATCCTGGTTACCATACCGACTCCAGGATTGACAGTCGTATAGGTAATATACACGTTAGGCCCATTCTGATTTGCATATCTGACGTTACCGGTATTTACCGGTTGCTGCACAGCATGGACAGGTGCTGCAACAGTTCCAACTGCGACAACCCTTCCACCACAATAAGTACAAAAGTTGAAATTTCCGGAGTTTCTAAACTGATTAAATGTTGCCCCGCATTTCGTGCACTTCGAAAACGAACCTGTTCTTTGCGGAGAATTATCCACATTCATTACTATTTCATATCCGCAAAAACCACATGTTGCTTTGTAACCATAAGAATCGGGATGCATAGCTCCGGCACAACGTGGACATGTAAGATTCTCAAAAGTCTTCTTGCCTTTTCTCGACTCAATATATGACCGCAGTTTCGTTAATGCAGTTTTCTCTTCGGAAGTCATCTCGTTATCTGCCTTGGCATACTCTTCCGAATAAAAAATGAATGCATCAAGATCGCTGTTCTGGACCTTGCGAAGATATGGTTCAAGCGATGTAAAACTCGTGCCCTCGCTATTAAATATACCTCTGGCTTTATAAACGACTTCCTGTCCGTAGATATTCTTCGCAACTGCCAATGTCTGCTCAAGTTCTGTTCTTTCAGCCGGGCTGATTATACGATCCGCTTTTGCAATGTATGAGAGCATGGCAACCTTGGCAAGGAAGAGATCAACTTCATATGTTCCTATGGGATTATCAACAGGTGCTTGAGGTCTTGCAGCTTCAGCCTGAGCTCTTTCTGCTTCCGCTTTTGCCAATTCAGTCCTTGCACGCTCGTTCTTAATAGTCACAACAGAGCTGGCTATCTGAGCAGCTGCAGCCGCTGTCTGAGCAGTCGCAGCAACGCTCCTTGATACCTCAACCGTATCAGCTATAGTTTTTGCCAATAAAAACAGAGCCAAACTCATAATCTCACCTGCAGCAAAAGAAATGCACCATATCTTCTACAATATCTTGGGAAGGAAATCTCAAAGCTACAGGTTTTTTGCGCACGTATAAATGCTTAGCCAAATAGCAGATTGTAGATCACACCCTTGATATATGTTTATATTATCAGCAGATAGTTTCTATTATATTTTCTGTGTGTTAACAAACAGAAAAGCATAATTAACATAAGAAAACCGGTCACTTCCAAGTCAGGTGACCGGTCTTTGCCCTACATATGCTTTATTGTAATTCCCTTCAGCATTCTCAAAATGCTATTGAATTACCATCAGGCATTTTATCATCCTCAAACTCTCCGACATAAGTGACGTCATGGTACTTCTGTCCGTCATACTCATACCCGGTATAAGGATAGCCGTGCTGTGTGGTACCTTCGAAAGGCTTGAACTCTGCTTGGGCTTCCTCCCTGGTGTAATGAGCAGAGTCGAACCATATTCCTTCCTGCTCCTTGGCCCATCCCATCTTAGTTGCTCTAAATACGTGTCTCATTTTGTAATCCTCCTTTCCCGCTTCAATAGCGGTCATCATTATCTTCAATTTCAAGCTGTTCAGACTCCGGTGCAAACGCTCTTACAATGCCCAGTACGATCTCCGAGATAACGGCTAAAGCTGCAATGGCCGAATCATCCATCGGACCGGCAAAAAGATCCGGCATCACAATGTAAGCTACTACAGCTATAGCTACGATCAACTGAATCATTTTGATAGTTTTCTTATTCATCTTTTTGTCCTCCTAATCTGATCTCTTAATTCCTCATCAATCATCAAAGATGTAGATTGATGTATATTTGTATACTATCACCCGTATAAATCCTTTAGGTAAGCTGCCAGCATACAAATGGCAAAAAGTTTAGCACCCACTCAGTCAATAACTGAATGGGTGCTCATTAGTTCTTAATCCACTTGATAAATCCTAGAACAAACTTCGCTTGCCTTCAGGCCGTTCGAAATACTCTGTCAGATACTTATCAAGTATCTTCTCTGTTGCAGCCGTCTTGGACAGACCGGTCTCACCGCAGAATCGCTCTAACTTCTCGTGCACAGATTTATCGAGCTTCATATTCATGACTTTAGCTTCTTTTTTTATCTGTGGCATAACATGTTCTCCCGTGATTTAGAACTGCATATAATCGTGTCTGGCTATAACTTTGTATTCAGCTACATCATCTGTTGTTACTTCTCTGTTTCCAAGAGCCGTAGATATCTCAAAACTGGACTTTGCGCCTGCTGCCATCGCATCAGCATATGTAAACCCAACATCAATGATCTCACCTTCGCTGTCGAAGAAAACAGCGATGATCATAACATTAATAGAATTAGTATCTTCTTCTGTGGCGTTAATCACACGGCCTGTTACCTTAAGACCTAAACCGTAATCGTTGTCTCTGATGTCAAGGTCTGTAACTTCATAATCGATAAGTGCTTCTTCGCCCTTCTTACATACGTCAACTATAAAATTGGGTACAAGATTGATTCCATTGTCAAGAGACACACCATCATCAATAAGTCCGTTATTAAAGAAATAGCCGCATTCTCCGGGAGCGATAACATCTGGAGCCCTTGTGATCAGCTTGTCAGACTGGAGCAGATGTCCATCGTCATCTTCAAAATCAAATGTACAGTCCTTAAGGTAGATATACGAAGAACCCGTATTCTTAATCTCTACGACACCACAATACATCTCCGAGCCAAGTGAATTTGTAGCATGCGTAAATGTTGTATGTGTGATCTCGTACTCTGCTTTAGCTGCTTTTGTAGTAGCTTCAGTCGCTTCTGTGGTTTCTTTAGTCTCATTGTCACTGATAGTTACACTGCCTGTTTCCTTCGTGTCACTGCTTGAACCAGAAGCCATAGCCATTCCGGCAAATGTACAAACGACCAGACATGTGCAGATCGACCTAACTAATACTTTTTTCTTCATAATACTTGAACCTCCGTTCTATTATTGTTGTTATTAAAAAGGCAACAGCGATCGCTATAAGCTCAGTAACTATGTCCCATGGATCGAAAGTACCAGGCACACCCTTGAGTAACTGTAGGATTTCAAGAATTATCGCAACGATACCTGTCACCGTAATAACCGTAAGGTTATACTTACCTTTTAGCGAATCTCCCAAAGAAAGCCTGAGGCAGAAAAACAATGAATACGTCCACAAGAAATCACAGGCAAAACTTCGGATCAGATCCGGATAACTGATAGTGGGTAAGACTGAACGGAGCACAGAGAGATTATCAGATAAATATGTCCTTTCATCTTTTGTCAGATATATCAGCAACCCGATAATGAGTGGAACAATAATATTTACTGCTAACAGACTATCCCTTTTAGGAATCGTCATACAGCCTCCTTTCACCAAAAATGTAGATTGATGTATAAACGTATACTAGCATCGACATTTATGTGATTGGTCTGCCGTCAGCATACATTCACACCAAATAAAAAGTGCGGCAACCGAAGCTACCGCACCGAAAACCGTCAGCCTCGATTGCTGCGACACAACTCATCCTATGACAGGTATGAAAGAGACCGGCGTTTTTACCGAACGTCGAGACTGTCATAGGTTTATTATGTTGTGTCGCAGCTTAATTATACCTCAAAGATATGTTATCTTGCTAAAAACCTTTTGTTAACGAGAAATGAAAGCATGTTAATTTCAAAGATTCACACTTAATACTCGCAAACAGGCAAAACGGGTTAACCAAGACCATATCGGTCTCTTCCTCTTCCATACCCATCGTTCCTGATTCTATTATTCGGGAAAACGCTATTGGTATGCTGTCAGCACACAAAAATGCCCTGACAGGTTTCCGTCAGAGCATTAAGAAGTAATTCATTTTATAGTTATATTATTCTAAAGGAGCAAACTTATACTCATCAAGAAGACTGTTGAGATCCATAACACTCATTTTCTTATTTAAGGCATAGATAATGAGACTGTCTCGGCGGCTCTTCGGATACAAGATGCCAGCTTGAGCAATCTCTAAAGCCCGCTGACATTCCGTCAGTGTCATCTCACAAGCAATTGCTATAGCGATGATCTTGTCTCTGCCAGGATTCTTACTTCCGTCCATTATCTGATAGAAGTATGTTCGGTCAATACAACTCTTTTTTTGAGCATCCGCTTTACTCATTCCTCTTTGAGTAAGGATGGCATTTAAATACGAACTCAGATCCTTGGGGTATTTGTCTTTTATGTCCTCAAGATAACCATCCAGTTCCTTCTGGTTTTCAGTTGAAGTTAGTCTGTCCATCAGATCGCCTGTTTTTTCTATCATAGTTTATGCCTCTCGTTGTATAATTGAATTATGCATAACTTTAGCGAATATAAAGAATTATATCACTATGACAATAAGAGAAGTCTGGTCATGAATCAAGTGACCGGCGATGTTCGCATGATGAAAACTCTCTCTCATTATGACGAGAATGTTTATGCATATATCTATGCCAATAAGAATAAGCACATTCCGGAGATAATCGAATTTTTCAAAGACAGTAATAACAACCTCATAGTCATTGAGGAATATGTACAGGGCAACACTTTTGACATTGTTATAAACGACCAAGCTATGCCTTACAAAACAAAGCTTAAATACTTCCTCGATCTGCTTGAAGGGCTTTCCTTCCTCCACAGTGCTCCTGCACCAATCATTCACAGGGATCTTAAGCCTGCCAACATAATGGTCACAGATAAAGGTGAAGTAAAGATCCTGGACTATGATGCAGCTAAGATCTTCAAACCTGAAAACACAAGAGACACTACGTTACTTGGGACAGCCGGAATGGCTGCCCCTGAACAATATGGATTTATGCAATCGGAACCCAGAAGCGATGTTTATGCTGTCGGAAGGATGCTGGCTGTCGCTTTTCCGAACGATTCCAGAATTCAAAAGATTGCGTCCATAGCAAGCAACTTTGATCCCAACGGCCGCTACACCAATGCTCAAGAATTATCGGATGTGCTATCCAGAAGGCTGAGCCCAACCCTTAAACTTAAGCCGATATTCCCGCCCCCAGGATTCAGGACCCGCAAATGGTGGAAAATGATAATAGCCATCCCCTTTTATCTTTATGTAATATCCTTCTTTATCGGATACCATGCCAGTGATGATCCGTTGACAAATAATATGTGTTTAATCGTGACTCTCTCCATCTTATTGGTTGCACTCGACATATGCAACTCCTGGACTGGATTATTTGACACTTTACCATTTATCTCGCATAAGAACAGAGCGCTGCGATATCTATTCAAATTCCTTTATATCGTCGCAGCAGCAGTTGTTTTATTCATTATTGCCGTGTTGGTAATTGTGATAATTGGTGATATAAAATCTCTCAGTCTGTAATCTTAACAGGACAAGGTGAAGTTGAGACAATCCATAAATCTTTCCAACAATGCAAATGCTGTAAATAATTCACGCAGAAACATAACCAATTTTGTTAACTCCAATTATTCCTCGCTTAATTTCATAGAACTGTATTGTTTCCGGCACATCAAAATCAGGCTCAATGTAATCAGGTTCAATGATATCGGGTTCGACAAAATCCAATTCAACATAATTCGGCAATGCAATATCTATACCCAATTTTTTCAGATATTCTATTGGCATTTCGTAATCTTGATCTACCAATCCGAAACACGCAAAACCCGTATCAACGCAAATTGACAAAAATTTCTTCTTGCCAAAATTATATACTGTAGCTATGGCCGTGCCCACTAAACTCCCAATAAGATAACCGACCACAGGAAATTCAAAACCAATAGCCTGCACTATTGCACCAGATATTGCACTCACAATCTTTGTTCCAGCTACTGCATATCCAACACCTATAATGGCTCGGTCCATAAATGCTATTCCCATTTCTCGTGACGTCTTTTTCCCTGTAGCAACTTGAATAGAGTCCTTAATTGACTCGACAACTATAGATACCGTTGTTCCAATCCAAACTCCACCAATTGTTTTTAATGCCTCACCAAGCATGCCTTTTTCAGCCATAAGAGTTAATGAACATGCAATAGCACCATTCAAGAAACCTTGAGCAACACCAGAAACACCGCTAATACCAACCTGTTTCAACATATTTAGGTCAAGTTCACCATTCTTAATCAAGTAATCGATGCACTTGTATATCTCTGGAGCCATTCGAAATGCTGCTGTCAGCGCGGCAGCCGTATAGCCTGCTTCCAAAGCCTGTTTTATAATATACTCGGGTTTAATAGCATTCTCTATGGTAATATCAACATCCTTAGCAGAGAACTCTCCATCACCCTTTTGAGCTTTTTTTGCAGCCTTATCAATCTGCTTTCTTTTAAAAGGTTTTGATTCTATTCCTTCTTTATCGTTTCGAATTCTATCTGTTAGTTTTTTCTCAGTGTCACTATAGGCATATGCAACATCAGGTCTTGTATCTTGATTACTAATAGCTCTTTTGTGTGTTTCTACTATTGCACCTTTAAGTTTATCAGTCGGAACAACTCTCGTTTGACCTTCATAAAGAGGTCTTCTTGTTTCAGGATCCAATACAGCCTGAGCAATACCGCTTTTTTTCCCAGTACCATATGATTTCATACTAAAATCCATTCCGGATTTACTATGCGCATCTACAGAACCTTTGCCATTGACCTGAAGAGTATAAAGCCTATCCCAAGCACCGGCAGCCGCAGCATCTACATTAAAAGAACCTGTTTGCAGCTCCTCGAAAACATATCCCTGAAACGTCGGAAGAGTGTTTCCTCTGTGAGGATGTGTATTAATTGCCTGTTCCATTTTGGTAATTTCGTTAGCAATCAAAGATACTCTCTGTTCGGCATAACCGACACCAGCAAGCTTAGATACAAAATCCCAACCGCGTTGAATATCTTTAAATTCTGACACGCTGACCTCTTTCACACTTCACTTCTTCATAAAAGAATCTAACTCATCCAAATAGAACTTGCTTATAGCATATATGAACATATCGTTTCTCAGTTTTTTGTATGTTACAACAGCATTGATTACAAAAGGAATTCCATAGAAAGGTTGAAGTGCTGAAACAACAATCGAAATTGTTCTTTTCTTCTTAGCATTACCGGCATTTCGCGTGACAAGCTGAGCATTGTTGTCATCAGATTTTTTGTATCCGTTTTCTTTAAGATCGTTTTCAAAAAACGACCTCATTTCTTCAAACATATCAGCATCTTTTATTTTACTTTCATCTATAGAAATCACAGCTTGATTGCCAGCAAAGCCATAACTAATGCCATATTTATCAAATTTCTTATCCATGATTGGGGTAATATTCTTAACCCCCTTAACATCATCTAAGAATATCACTTTGTTAGTAATATTCCCTTTCTTACTATTATCCAGATATACCTTTTCTGTCCATCCTATAACTTGAATAGACCCGTCTTCAGATCCAACAACAACACCACTTTCTTTGTCATCATCATCTGTTTCTATTAACTTTTTAAAATAGTTAAATGGCAATTCGTCTTTATTTTCATATACTACAACCAGTTTTTTCTTTTCACTAAATGTATTCATTATCATATTTCTCCATAGTCAAATAACTTGTCATTCTATCCTCTTAAGCAACTCATCTGACTCTTCAGTCAAAGCACCACTATCAGTAAGAATAGGGGTATCAAGCACAGCCTTGATGCTTGATACAGTAGCTGCCGCGGAAGCAACCGTCTTTTTACTCTGAATTGAATATCGAGAATAATCAACTCCTTCCGTTTTGATAATGTCTTCCATAGCAAAAGTCAGCGGAACCAGATATGAATCTAGTCTGGCAAGAAGATTGTAGAACATATAGCATCTACGCCTTATAGAAATACATTCAACAGAACCATTTTCTAGTTCCTCACAAATCTCATTGGTCTGATACGCATTACTCCTTGCATTTTCAAGGTTCTTGCCCGCCTTAGAGCCCACGATTATTCCCATGCACAAAAGTGCCGGGCCAGCCACAATACCTCCTAAAACCGCTGCACCGCCAGCCATTCCGGCTCCGCCGGCAGCAAGTGATCCGCCACCAAACCACGCAAGCGTAGCATTTGTTGCTGCTACTCCATGAAGAGAAGCAATCGCTGTGCCGGTAGAAGCAGTAGCAAAAGTCGTAGCAGCACCATAGGCTCCCAATGCGGTTAATGCACCTCCAGCCAATCCTGTTGCGGAACCTTGCAATAGAGAAGATGAAAATTTAGTTAGCTCTCTCATCTCAGCGAACTCTTTTGAACCTATCTGAATCTTACACAACTCATCGAGGCCTTCTGCTCCACTAAAATCAACATTTTTCAATTGAGAGAACACATCTATAAACTTTGTAACACTCCCGTTAAGGACCGAGAGTTTTTCGTCACCCAAATTCTGCAAAGACTTATTGCATTTTATTCGAAGATCCTCAAGTCGATTAGAAGCGTTTTCTGCACGCCTGTTCGAATCTTTGTTAAGTTTCTGTGCACGGTGTTGATCATAACCGCCCTTAGCACCTAATCCAACACCAGAAACGCCCATCGCTATAGTGGCTCCGACAATAATGAAAGGTATAGGCATTTTAGTTTCCCTCCTTATTATCAGCATTCTTATTTCCACGATTAAACTTCATTGCAAGTTTTCCAAACATCTCACCGGTTTTCTCTTTAGCCTTAGAAGCTACCGGCGCAACTGTAGCGCCAACTTTATCTGTAACAGGTTTGACTGTTTTTCCGATCTTATCCGTTACCGGTTTGACCCTTTTATCGATTTCAGATTTAGTCTTATCAAAGAAATCGGGTTTATACTCATATGGATTATCAGCATCTATCTCATCAGCAATAAGGAATTCTGCAGCTTCTGTAATTACGTTCTGTCTCTTTTCGAGCTCATCAATTATCGGCTTGATCTCAGGATATGGACGATTGGCTTGACTTGCCCAATTAATCTCATTCTGAATAGAGGTTAACGTCTTCATCATTTGTTCCATCTCAAGAACAACGCTCTTATCAATACCAGCCTTTCTGGCAATGTGATTAATCAATCTTCGTTCTGATTCATCATAAACACTGTTGCTGAAAGCAGCAGCAAACAGATCCCACACAAGGAGCCTGGGAGTTAATCCCTGATCATCTTCCTTTGCTTCATGAGATAGAGCCTCATCAACAGCCTCTGAAATCACATCATAATGCTCATCGCCAGCCCCGGCAATTACACTCTTACATTCGCTTTCCAAAACGTTGGAATAATCCAAGTAATGGCCAGGATCAATACTCAAGCCAATCGTATGAAAATGCTTTATTTCATCTTCATCTATAGTTCCGTCTATTGCCAACAGGAAGAAAAAAGTCTTAATTGCACTTCGAGTCTCATAAATCTTCATCTGCTACACTCCTCACAATTTGAAATCCTCATCAGAATCCATAAGCCCATCAAACTCGTCTTGTGAATGGAACTGCATATCCTTGCCTAACTGTTTTTGTATTTTCGCATTAGCACCAATATACGCATTAGAGTTGCCATTCAATTTAGCCGCGTCCATCTGTTCAAACGCTTCGTCAAAAACAATCAAATTCGATATAAGATAAACAGATACTTCCTTTTCAATATCTTCGCGATATTCAGTTAGCATCCTGATTTGTTCATCACATTCACTTTGAATACGAATGCGTTCTTCTTTTGCTTCCTGATACTCTGATACTGAATCTCTGCACGTCTTAACAACCTTGATCGCAAGGGGTACAACTCCCATTGGCGTATTGTTAATAGCAGCAACAACCTCATTGTTATTCAGCTTTTCTGAGATCTGTGCGAAATCGTCATAGCATTTCTCTAATTTTTCGTTAGGAATGGCCACGCCTAAACCAGCCAGACCAAGCCTCAAAACTCCAACGTAGTTAATTCCAAGCAAAAAGTCTTTTGCAAAACCATACTTATTACCTGGATTCTTAATCGCTGCTTTTACGCCTGCCGCAGTAATATCAACAGCAGAAAAGGATGAAGAAGCAATTAGAAGCATTTGACTGAGTTCACGGTTGTTAAACGGCAAGAAAGCTTTAAAATCAACATTTCTGAGGTCATCAAAAGATGATGCACCTATCCTCTCAAGTTCTTTCACAAATCTTGAAATGGAAAAGAAGGCTCGAACAACACATTCGTTGATAACTATCGGAATAGCCTGTTTTGTAAGTTCATGTCCCAATCCGATTTCTGTTCTCAGATCAAAAGGAACCTCAGTGCCTTTAATTATTCTGCCATCAGCCGTGTGATCAGCAAGGAATCTTCCATTAAAAAGATTCTGAACCATAACCGAGAATTTGTCCCGGTCGGTATCTCCCGCTTTCCCTACTAATTTGCGGATGCTTTCATTCGAAGAAACTTCCTTCAGAAATGAAAGAATCGGGCCGGGAAGTCCTGTCCCGTGACCACCTTTTCTGATAGTTCCGCTGGAACCTGCCATATCGCTGACCATATGGAAAAACCAAGTAACAGTACCATTCCAAATTTTCTCAATAGGACTTTGGAACAAACCATCCACTCCGCCAGATGCAAGTTTCTCTGGCTTAAAAGCACCCAACTTATCAGTACCATATACTGTTCCGGTAAATTGAGTGGCAATTGAGAAAAACCATCCTATGGGAGTTGGATGATGCGAGAAATCATATAAATGATGGTGTGCGGCTCCACCAAAGCTATGTTCTAACGAGTCAGCAGGCAATTTATAATTCTCTTCCAAGAATTTAACTGCACTATACAGATCTGTTACTTTTCCGTTCTTATCCTTATGTTTGGCAATATCTATAACGAACTGCTCAACATGTTTTGTTCCCCATTCATTTGCATTTGTTAGTAAGATATCCCCAACAATAAAAGAATCAACAATTAATGCTGATAGAGCACCACTGGCGATCGAAACTGACACATCTATCTTATCCATCTACAGTCCCTCAAAAGCAAACAGATTTTCATGTATAGGATTATTATATTTTTTCAGTATGTCGATTGAGTTTTCTAGTTGTAAACAATAATTGAAAAGTATAAATCTGATAATAATTTACAGGGGATTACACACTAAATATTTGGAAGGCTAAAAAGGGGAAAACTATTCCGTCTCTTCCTTCCACTCACCATCACCGGAACCTACCGTATGCCTTCCATACTTCTCGGCATCCTCAGCGATTTTCTTCTTCTCTTCTTCCGTGAATAAGTACTTCTTGTCGTCTTCCATCGCTTTGCCTCCTATCAATCAGAAAGCCAAACAGCTGAGTTTCGTTATAGCAGAGTCATCTCACTCACCCATGAACTCTTCCAGACAGTTATCAGCAAAATGCCATACACCATAGAGACAGAGCTTGCCTGCTTTTTCTTCAAGGTGCTTATTGTCGTCGTAGAGCTTCTGGGCAGCAAGGCTGGCGCCGCCTGTTGCGACTGCAAGACCTACCGTGCCGAATGTCTTTGCAACCTTTGATGTTTCCTTGGCCGGAGTGTCGAGGATGGGACCGAGAACATCTTCAAAGTCTGACATGAATGCCTTGTAGCGGGCGGAATCTTTGACATAGACAGTGTCGGCTGAGATTATCGCGTATCTGGGGTTGGTGCCGTAGCGGATACCCCAGCGTTCGTAGCGGATGTCGATGAAGCATGAGAGCGCATCGGTGTCTTTGACGTTGCCGACGAATAGGATCTTTGAATGGACGGGACCGGACTTACGCTTAACGTCCCAGGTCTTTTCTTCCCAGCACTCGATGTCGTCTCCGTTAATCTTTCCCGAAGCGATGAGGACCTTGCAGATGTTGTCTGCGGTCGGCTTGTCTTTACATACAAGGATCAGTTTATTGTCTACCATATTGTTACTCCTCTATGCCGTGAATGCGGACTATGAGCGCCTGGATGTCTTTCTGGATGCGCTCTAATTTGACACACTTTTCGGACCTGTCGGAACGTGTGTCTCTTAAGTCTGCGATGTTATCCTCAACGGATCTTATCGACTGCTCCATCGGAGCAACGACGCACTGTCTGATGTATTCGGCAGCATAGTCTTCCAGAGAGTTTGCAGCATTATTGAACTCGCTCCTGATGTTCTGGCGGTTGTTCTTCATGGCTTCGAGCATGAGCTGCTCGTCGTAGTCTTCCTTGAACTGGAGGGCAAGTTCCAGACCGACACCGACCACGCCGAAAATCGATGAGGATTTTGTGGCGACGTTGGATGCGACCTTTCCTGCCGTTGCTGCTTTACTGCCGGTCTTACCAGCAACTGCCGCAAGCTTGGTGCCGGTATTCATAGTGTGGAGAGAGCTCCTTAAGAACTTCTGTGTGTTGTCAGTGAGTCTGATCGCCTTGAGCGAAGAGTCTGTATAAGAAAGCATCTGAGGAATGCCTGATTTGACGATCGTGCCGACGAGGATGTCACCCTTCTTCTCAAGGTCTGTCGCTGTCACGAACACCTTCTTTACTGTGTCGGGAAGGCTGTCGTACTTGTCGACGAGCCTGATCTTGAGGTTCTGGTTGAATTCTGTGGACTCCATGTCTGCGAAGTTCTGACCCAACTCAAGGAAGCATGAATGAACGTGGTCATCTGCAGCGGTACGGGTCGATTCCATCAGGTCCTCAGCCATCTTGCCGTACTGGGTGATCTGCTCCTCGAGTTCCTCTTTCGCGAGTCCTGCGTCGACCAAGGCAGCGGCATCCAAGCCAAAACCTCTTATCTTTGTGGAAGCATCAGCAAAGATGTCCTGTACTTCTCTCTGCATCCTTGACCTTGCGTCGATGAGCATGTGACGCTGCTGCTTGAGGTTCTCTTCGAACGCATCGATATCGGCATCCTCCGAACCGGGTGTCAATTCTGAGATTGCCTTGTCGAGCTCATTGTCCAGGACGTAGAGTTCGGTCGTGAGCTTGGATGAGAGTGCCTTCTCCTCGACGAACTGATTGAGCGTTTCGATAAATTCAGCATAGCCTGATCTTGCAAGGAGTTCATCTGCAAGTTCAGGATCTTCCTCGCGCTCTTCAAGGCTGTCCAGATAGGACTGGGCGTCGAGGAACGATAAGTGGAGCTGTTCGGGTGTATACGGTGCGAGAACGGAACGCAGTCCTTCCCTGACGATCTCCTGCTGTGCTGCTGTGTTGCCGCCTGCGGCACGGTCCATCTTGTTTACGACGAGGATCATCTCGCCTGCCTTGTCCTTATCTATCGCAAGGCGTCTGAAATGGTCTGCCATGTATGAATCAAATAGTTCGTTGGTAACAACGAAAACAAGGATATCAGCCGAAGCTATAGCGTTATAGGATATCTCGTCGTGATCGGGTCTGAGCGTCGTGTGGACGCCTGGAGTATCAACGATCTCAAGTCCGTTCCACTCGTATGTCTGAGTCTCCTGGGTGGTTATCTTCGCTCCTATTGCGACACTCTCATCCCCTGTGAGCATCTTGATAATAGAAGACTTTCCTGCGGAATACTGTCCTGCGAAGACTATCCTTACCTTGTCCTTTTCCTCGGTTTCGAGCGCATCGCTGACGCCTGCATCTGCCAGGGCGCGGACGGCCTTTTCCTTAAGTGCTTCCTTGGCACGGGACAATTCGGCTATCTCAAACATGGGGACTATCCTCCTATCTTGTACGGCACGATCTGCTCGAGCAGACGGAGCCTGTTATATAATCTGATGTCTTTATCATCTGTCCTGATTATGACAGTTTCATTCTCATTATCACAGTCTATGTTTTCGGGACGCACGAGGCCGCCCAGAACGTCTGAAACGAACACTGACGTATCGTCCGTCGCGGTGACATATCTGACGTCTTCTGCTATGAGGTCAGAAAGCTTTGTGCGGAAGTCCTCGCCGACAACGCCTTCGCGTTCCTCGGTAAGAAGAGTGCATACGCCGGGGATCCTCGCGGATGTCGTGATCTTCGACATGTAGTTTTCGGAAGCTTCCGCACCGAAAACCGCCGTGGCGATATTGCCCGTGAAAGTCATGTTCAGCGAGCGGAGCTCAAGGCGCAGGGAATCAGCAAGATCGTCCTGCGTTGAAGCGAGCGAATCTATTACGTTCTCTATCTTGGTAAGTTCCGACAGGACGAGTTCTATCTTGCCTTTGACGAGCCTGTCGAGGTTCTTCTCGAGCTGTGACCATACGTTGTCGCATGTGGAGTTGACGGACTCAGTAAGTTCCTTCTCCAGGCGGGCGCGTGCTTTTGCGAGCTTGTCGCTTCTGGATTCGAGGAACAGCAGGCCTATTCCTCCGGCAAGGCCGATGCCTGCCGCGATCCAGCCGACAGGGCCTGCAGCGACTTCGACTCCCGCAAGAGTAAGTATTGCGGCCGCCACCGTTCCGCCGCCTCCGACGATGAGGCTCGTCCAGCTGACGATCCTCTTGGCGTCGACAAGCGCGGGCGTTAAGAAAGTCCTTTCGAGCGAATCGACAGAAACATATCTGAGCTCGCTCGTCATCTCGCGTATCGTTTCCCTGATGAAGTCGTCAACCTCAGCCTCAAGATCGTCAAGGAAAGCCTTGCATCTTCCCTCGATGTCCTTCTCCTTGATGAGATTGCCCCATGCGACGTCCGCAAGTTTATCGTTATAGTGCTCTTCGGCAAATACCGCGATGTCGGCGCGGAGCTCGGTCTTGAGGCGCATCATGAAGGACTCGATGCGCTTCTTACCGTCCTTGATGAACTTCTCTTTGCGCTTCTCGAGAGCATGCTTCTTGTCGGCGATTATCCTGCCCTGAGATCTGTTTATACCGCTCTGCAGATCGAGCTCCGAAAGGGACTCGATCATGGGGTTCGCGATTATGTCGGCGAATGTCTTGACTCTTATGTATTTGCCCCTGACGCTGACCTGTTCGCAGATCAGCTCCTTGAGTTCGTCAATATGGCTCACGCGGCTCCAAAACTCTGCCTGTGCGCGCGTTTCTTCGTCCTCTGATTTCCCGCACCTGACTGCTTCAAAGGCAGCTTTTAAGTGTACGGGCACGAAGGGCACATTGCTCCAGTCCTGCCCGAAAGGTTCGGCGAACTTGCAGAACTGTGTCCTGATGTCTTCGATGCGGTCGTAGTCGAACGCGCGTTTCATGTCGCGCTCAATGAGCTTCATGCTCTTGCCGGAATCGACCGACACCTTTACGTTCATGATGATTATCACCGGCTTGCCGAAATCCTTGACCTGCCTGAAGCAGTCGGCCTCGACAGCCTGCGGTGCGTCGTCCGTGAGAAGGAATACTATGAGATCGGCGGTCTTTGCCGCATCGAAAGCGAGCCTCGTGTCCTCTTCGCCCTCAAACGCTCCGATACCGGGAACATCCGTAACCGCAAGTCCGTTCCACTCATAACGCCTGATATCCCTGGTCGTCCTCTGCGCGCCCATTCCGATCGCGGAACCATCGCCCTCGGTAAGAACTTCCATAAGTGTGGACTTGCCCGCCATGGTCCTTCCGAAAAGAGTGACCGAGAACTTGTCGAGATCGCCCTTTAATATCTCCAGATCTTCGGCGAAAGATATCCTTAAGTCATCTACCGCTCCCTGTATGTCGGAGAGCTGTTTTTCCAGGGTCTCGCCTATTCCGATTATCTCGCACGGGGAAGTCTTGTACTCTATTGCAGTCTCCCTGACCTTTTCCTCCGCCGAGCGCAGGATACCGTCCAAGACGTTCTTCTCGTCAGACGCGAGCTTATATCCGTTCTTCGCCGCTTCGTGGCAATCCGCTAATACGCTGGTAAGATCTGTTCCGGCCATTAAAGACGTCCCTCAAATTCATAGACTTTAAAGGTATTTGTGCAACAGACCTATTATACCATTTCAGGCTATCAAATCAGTCGGGAACTCGTCTTCGCTCACTTTAAGCGTTATCTTCGGTTCCTTAACATCCTGATGCTCAGGCACCTTATATGTCCTGTCCGGATCCTCGTAGGTGGTGCGGCCGGTGACAACGGTACGTTCTGTCGTTTCAGCCGTTTCTGCCGTCGTTGTTGCCGTTGATGTTATATCCGTAGTCGAGCCCGGCTCAGTCTGCGCTGCGCAGGAAGCGTGCATTGTCGCGCCAAGGAGCAAGGCGCCCGCTGCCGTGATCGTCTTTATAAGTCTCATGAATACCCCTCATGTTCATTTCGAACTTACAGATTATAACTCAGTTCCGCCCCAGTCGACCAAAGTGAATCCCTGACGTGTAACGGGTGAAGGCATCTGAAGCTGCATATCCTGAGGGATGTCTACCCTGCTGTCTAAAGGCTTGAATACCATGTACACGCGGATAACGGTGTCAGGCATCGGATCGACGCGGAGCTTTGCCCACTCGCAGTATTCGTCACTCGGGAATGAGATCAGGTTATAAGGCGACTTCTGAAGTTCCGGCAGCCAGAAGGAAATGAAATCATCGATCTCGCGGTCGTTGAGTCCTGCCGCTGTCAGATACTCCTCGAGGAAAGCCGCAGTGTCCTCACTTGCGACGCATGCCGCACTCTTGAATTCATAATCAGCGAACGACCTCATGCCATCCCAGAAAAGATAGTCGTAGTAACGCTCAGTATTCTTATCGAAAAGCCTGCCGTCCGGGAATGCAGTAACGTTCCAGCCGTTTCCGTACTCGGGATATGTACATACCATCTCGCCGTCAAAATCGACGCTGACGCTAACGTCTGTTTCCGTCTCGGGATAGAGATAGATAACGGGCTTCTTAGCCGCATATTCGTAATCGTCATATCCGGGGTCGTCATAGACCATGTCATCTTCGATCTCGACGATGAAGTTGAGCATGTATTCGACTTCCGTATCGTCCCTGACGAATGCGATCGTATATGATCCGGGTACTATGCTCACCGGTATCTCCATATCGAATTCAAATGCCTGCCAACTGAGATCGTCGCCGTTCGGTGCTGTCGAGTCGTATGCGACATACTCACCCTTCTCCTTGAACACCGCGTCCTTTGCTTTCCATTCGAAATCCTCGTCATACTCAAAGCAGTAAGCCTTCATCCTGTTGCCTTTGCTGAAGTCGTTCTTCTTGCAGACCTCATCGTTCAGCCTGCAGACAACCGTAAAATACTGTCCCCCCTTCAAGCTGCCGCTCCACTGAAAAGCACTGTCCACCACAAGCTCATCAACCCACGGAACTTTCAGTCCGAGCTGCTTCATCGGTTCGCAGTGATCTTCGCAGTAATACATCGGCTTGCCCTTGAATTCCTTGCCGGAGCGCCTTGATGTATCGTTCTGTTTCCCGCACCCTCCGAGCAGAGTGCAGATGCTGAGTAATATCGCCGTTGCGGCATAAGTTCTTGATTTCATAAACAGTCCTCCTTGAGGCTCTTTAACCTATATACAGATGTCAGGAGAGATTTGTTGCAAAAGATAAAATATTCTCAGTTCTCAGCCAGCATGATCAGACTGTCTTCCTCACCGAGACGGACCTCGTCCATAAGACCGGGGTTAAAGAAACTCTCATAAGAACCTGCCTTCATGTAGCCTAAGAAAATGCATTTGTTTGCGAGCGCGAAATTCCTCAGCTGCTGTACGATACGAAAGGTCGCCGAAGCTGATGCCCGCGGTGCCTTCGATAGAGGTCGAATAGAACTCGTTTCCGTCAAAAGAGAACACTTCCCTGAACGCGTCTGAAAGTCCCGTCTGCGTGCAGGAAAGAGCGATCATGCGTTTATGACGGTCGCGAAACTGTCCCAGAAAACATCCATTCCGAGCATGTCTGCTTCGCTGTATCCGAACGCGACAAGGAGGACCGTGATGAGCATTATCGCAAAGACGCTCACTACCGCGAGGAGCTTGATCAGGCCCATCGATCCTTTCGACATCTGCGTATCAAACCAATAGGCGAATCTCTCTTTGAACGAATGCTTCATGTTAACAGTCTCCTTTAATCTCGACGAAAACAGGAATTATTCTCAGCTCAGTATTGCCTTGAGCCTCTCGTCGCTCGTGAGCAGAGCCTTTGCGAGTTCCCTGTACTTCTCTTCGTGGAGATATGTGTGACGGTGCGGCTTGATCGAAGGCGCCATGTCTATAGCGTTACTGAAATCCTGAACCTTGAGGTCAAGTGTTGCGCAGTAATCCCAGAAGCCCGTCTTTACGAAGATGTCGTCGACTCTCTTCCAGCGGTGGTCGCAGATCTTGCACATGATGTATGTGGAGATGCCGACCTGGACGCCGTGGAGCTGGGGCTTTTCGAGAAGCTGGTCCAAAGCATGCGAGATCAGGTGCTCGCTGCCGCTCGTAGGGGCGCTGGAGCCTGCAATCTCATTAGCTACGCCGCTCATTGCGAGGGAGTCTAAAAGTTCTTTCAGGAACAGGTCATCCTCGATGGATTCGAAAGGCGTCCTGACAAATGAGTTGACTGCTTTTTTCGCGACCATGAACGCGAAATCATTTACTTCGTCATAGCCCATGTCTTCCTCGTGCTGCCAGTCGTATGTGGACGAGATCTTTGCGACCATGTCGCCTACACCGGAATACAGGAATCTCACGGGCGCGCTCTTGATGACGTCGGTGTCGACGAGGATTCCGTATGCCATCTTTGCGGGCAGGGACTTCCTGTGGCCGTCGACTATGAGCGAAGCGGATGAGCTAGAGAATCCATCGGACGACGAGCTCGTCGGAACGCTGATGAAAGGGATCCTCAGGATGTAGCCGATGTATTTTGCGGCATCTATAACCTTGCCGCCGCCCATACCTATCACGGCCTGGGTCTTGTTCGGAAGCTCAAAAGCGAGATCGGTTATATCGTTGAAGTCAACGGTATCCATCTCCTGATGGTGAAGGATCTTTACTTCCGCCTCTTCAAATGATTTGAAGATTATGTCACCGAACATCGAGGTAAGGCCGTTGCCGAACAGGATGGTTACCTGCTCGATGCCGGCTTCCTTAAGGAATTCGCCGATGTGTGCGGTTACTCCGCGCTCGATCTTAAGTATCGAAGGGATTGCGATCTCGTCTTTTGGCATGGTGTGTTTCCTCTCTTTCGATATTTATCTGTTTCAGAAAGCTGTTGTCAGCCTATTACTTCGGGAACGACCTTTATCAGCTCATCAAAACTGTTAATGAACGGGACTTCGTCGCTGATCTCGCCGAACCCGTATCTCGCGTGAATAAACGGGAAGCCCGCCTTTACCGTAGCCTCATAATCGCTCTGGATATCGCCTACGTAGCATGCGTCGGTAAGTCCGTTGCGCTCAGCGATGAGCTTTATGTTCTCGTCTTTTTGCAGGAAGTTGTTGCCGTAGCACTCGATGTCCTCGACGAGGTCATCGGGAGTACCGTATGCGATCTTGTAGTAAGTCAGGAAAGACTCAATGTAGCCTGCCTGGCAGTTGCTGACGATATAGACGTGATAGCCCATCTCCTTGAGCTTTGCCCATGTCTCGACGACACCGTCGTAGAGTATGCCGCCGTGCTCTGTGAGGTACTCGTTTTCGTAGTTCTCGCAGGCATATCTCAGGGCATCTCTTTCGGGACCCTTCTCGGTATATGTAAACAGAGTGTCGGCGATGACATCCATCGGTTTTCCCATGACGCTCTGTATGTCTTCCCTGGTGACCGTCTTATCCGTAAATCCGGCCTCTCGCACCTTGACCGTCCAGGATCTGGCGACATTTTCGGAAGAGTCCCAGACCGTTCCGTCCATGTCGAAGATTATGCCTTTTTTAGTGTTGCCGTTCATATCCATTAAATCACCTCATTTCGGGGTGTAATTCCCGTAAATTAGTTTAACATTCGCTCAGTCATCGTAGAGCGGATTATCGTATATGATATCGTCCCTGGTGCAGACATAAGCATCGTATATCTTTCCGTAAGTCGTCTGGCAGCAGATGCGCGCATATCTGGGCTCACCGTTCTTGGGCTGAAGTTCGTAGTAATGAAAATAGCCGGTACTGTTGAAACTCTTATAATACGCATTTGAGTCACCTAATATCTCACGCAGCTCGCGGTTGCCGAGATCACCACCGTATTGATACAGCAGATCGCGCATCTCGTCCTCAGTGAGTTTCCTGTTATCCGTGGTCTTCCAGAGATAAGGGCTCCCGGCGATCATGCGCGCGGGCATCTCCTCTTCACTCTTTATGTCGCATAAAAGATAGAACTTTTCGTAATAGTACGGATCATCACTCGCCAGGTCAGTGTGGTATGCTTCCGCATTGAGATTCATTATCTCGAAATGCTCAACGCCGATCTTCTCCGGTTCCTGGTCGTTGACAAAACAGAAACTGACGTTTATGTGATACCAGTCACCGTTTAACGTACACTCATAAGAATAAGTTGCTCCCTTGACCAAGTTGTCGCCTCTTGAAGAACCGCCTGCACCGCCGCCCATGTACTTAAGATCGGCTTTGGAAAGACCCTTCGGATATACCGCGAGGAACTTGTTGACCGCGCCGTCAAAGCCCGCCCTCTCACGAACTTCCTCAGTAAAGTTTTCCGCAAACTCATCGTGATCATTTGCATCCGCCGCGTTTAGCAGGGCATTTATCGCATCCTCCGATGCCTCGCCCTCGAAAATGGTCTCGTTCTGCCATTTCTCGACTATGGAATCGTATTCCTTTCCCTTGCCCGTGAACTTGTCGATGATCTTTCCGACGCACCCTGACGTCAGGAACATCACTCCTGCCATCAGACACACTGCTGCCGCTTTAATTCTTTTCATCGTTCCCCTATGCCTTTATCTTTGTTTGTTTTCTATCCCAGATTTATCTTACTTGATCAGCCCGCCGTGGAAATAGCACTCGTATATGATCTCTCCCTTATAACCGATGGTCTCATAACCCTGAAACCATTCGAAATCACCGTCGATACTGCACTTGTAAGCGTAGTCACCATTCACGTATTCGTCAGGTCCTCTGAAGGGCTTATCCTCAGGAACATTCAGCAGCGCTTCCTTGAGGAAATCCCCGCTGAAATTATCACCCGTTACCCTGCCGACGTAGTTCATGCTCCAGTACGGGATCTCCGATATCCAGAGCGCCTCCTCGCCCGCAAACTTGTCACCGCCGAGATATGTGTCGTAGTACATGTATTCGCCTTCCTTGTATATCAGGTCGTGCGACTTCACTCTCGAAGATTCAGTCTCGGCACCCTTGCCCGCATATGTGGCCTGCTTGGCCTTTATCAGAAAACTCACCAGTTCTTTATCCATTGTGTTTCACCTCAGTCTCTCACTATCAGTCCGCCGCCGACAACGCATCCGTTCTCATCGTAGAACACTGCAGACTGCCCCGGAGACACGGCCTTTACGGCTTCATCGAGCGTGACCTTTATGAGGCCGTTCTCCGTCTTTTCGATCGTTGCGGGGCGCTCGGTCTGGTGGTACCTGGCCTTTGCGAGGCACCTTATTTTCGCGCCGGCTTGAGGCTCAGGAATGCTCAGAAAATTGTAGTCCCTGCAGTAGAATGAGCCGCACATCAATGCCTCTTCCGTACCGAGAACAACGGTGTTGTCTTCCACGTTTATCCTGGTGACAAAAGCGGGAACTCCAAGCGCGATCCCGAGGCCCTTCCGCTGGCCTACTGTGTATTGGTATATGCCCTTGTGCCTTCCGAGAACATTGCCTTCCTCATCGACGAAGTTTCCTTCGCCCGGCAGAGGCTTGTCAGTGAACTCGCTGATGAAGTCGGTATACCTGCCCTCGGTTACGAAGCAGATCTCCTGCGAGTCGCCTTTATGCGCGCACGGAAGCCCTGCTTCTTCGGCGATCCTTCTTACCTCTTCCTTGGTGTATCCGCCCAAAGGCATCAGCGTTCTTGAGAGCTGCTCCTGCGTGAGCTTATAGAGCATGTATGTCTGGTCCTTGCCGATGTGGTCAGCCTTGCGGACCGTATATCTGCCGTTGGGAAGTTTCTCGATGAAAGCATAGTGGCCGGTCGCGACATATTCCGCCTCGAATATGTCGGCGAGCTCCATGAGCTTGGCCCATTTGACGTATCTGTTGCATTCGATGCACGGATTCGGAGTCTGGCCTGCAAGATACGAATCGACAAAAGGCTTTACGACATTGTCCCTGAACAGAGAAGTGCAGTTGTGCGGATGGAACCTGATGCCAAGGATCTCGCAAGTCCTGCGTGCGTCGTCAACCTCGCAGCATCTGCTGACCTCGTATTCCTCTTCAGCGCCCCATGTGCGGAGCGTTACGCCTATGACTTCGTAGCCCTGTTTCTTCAGCAGATATGCTGTAACAGCGCTGTCCACTCCGCCCGACATTCCGACTATAACTCTTGCCACTTGACCACTCGCTTATATAAATATAATTTGATTATATTCTCACATTTGGCCCGATTGAGCAAATCTTAAAGGTCGCACGCGTCGAGGAATCTCGCGAACGCTTCCATCGTCCTTCTCTTCTCGATCGAATTGCCCTTTGCCATCGTAAGTTTGAATGCGCTCAGCGCGTTTATCAGGCGCTCACGCTCGAAACTGACGGACTCCTCGATGATGCGTTCCGCTCTCGAAATGAGCAGCTGCACCTCATCGTTGGTGTCTTTTTCAAACCTGAGCTTGTCGAGCTTCTTCTTTATCGCTTCCATCTCCTTTTCCGAGAGCCTGACATTGTTGTCGATCAGGGTCTTGCTGACGGTCTCGTTGTTGACGTTCGTGACGTCGATCAGGAGTATGCCGTTGATGTCGTAAGTCATACGCACGGTCGCTATAAATTCTCCCTTGTTCGTAGGCGGGCAGCCTATCGAAATAGTGCCCAGGTAGATGTTATTCTCGGGGATGATGCTCTCGCCCTGATACACCTTGAAATCGACCACTGTCTGGTTGTCATGGATCGCGTAGTAGGAACGCATGTTGCTGCACGGCAGCATTGAGTTGCGCTCGATGATGAAGGACATAATAACATCGTTGTTGTAGTCGTGCGTGTCGACGCCCAGAGAGAACGGACAGATATCCGTCATGACTATGTCCTTGAGCTGCTGGTTCTTCATCTTGATGCCCGAATAGATTCCGGCGCCAATACCTATCGCGGTGTCCGGATCGATGTCCGTGCAGGGTTTTACTCCCGTCACTTTTTCGATATACACGGCAACGGTCGGCATCTTGCTGCTTCCTCCGACGAGCACGATCGACTCAAGATCCTCCGGCCTCAGACGGCTGTCCTTGAGCACTTTCTTTATCGGCGTGAATATCTTCTCGAAAACCTCATGCGCGATCTCGATAAGCTTGTTGTTATCCAGAGTCAGCGAATATTCCTGATCCCTGATCACTACGGTCATGACGGCGATGGGATTTGTCGAAAGCGCGATCTTCGTCGTCTCGGACATGCGGTATATGATCGCCCTCTCCTCGGCAGTGAGGCTGTCCTCCAGCAGATTGTTGGACAACAGGAAATACCTGTAGATCGCCTCGTTGAAATCCTTTCCGCCGAGCTGGTTGTTGCCCGCTACGGCGATTATCTCCATGACGCTGTCGAAAGAGTCGATGATGGACACGTCGAGCGTTCCGCCGCCGAAATCCACCACCATGTAAGTGCCGTCCTTCCAATGGTTCCGGCTCAAGTACGCAAGTGCCGCAGCCGACGGTTCGTTGATGAGCCTCTCGCACTTTATGCCAGCAAGCTCCGCCGCCTGCTTTGTCGCGATCCTCATCTTGTCATCGAAATACGCGGGCACGCTTATGACCGCCTCGTCTATCTCCTCGCCCAGATAATCCTTCGCGTCAGCAACAATCTTTTTCAGCAGGATCGATGAAAGCTGCTGCGACGAATAAGTATCCTTCCCCAGCTTATATTTGCGGTCGGTTCCCATCGTCCGCTTGAACTCCGCGACAGTCATGTCAGGATGCGTGATGAGCCTCTCTTTCGCGATCTCGCCGACGATGACATTGCCGTCATCATCAAGACCCACGACGGACGGCGTGAGCGCATTTCCCAAAGCGTTCCTTACGATCTTCACGCCCACTTCATTAAAAAGCGTTGCAAGACTGTTGGTCGTTCCGAGATCGATCCCTATGATTGCCATATTCCCTCCTTATGTCTTTCCCCTTATGTCTTTCCCCTTATGTCTTTCCCCTTATGTCTTAAGGCGCGCGGTCCTTGCGCACAATACGGTCGCGGCGACTATGCCTGCAATACCGCATATGATTATCACTATCCAATCCAACACACCGCATTCAAAACCCGCCATCGCAATAATTCCCCAATACAGCACGTTTACCAGGATCACCATCGCATTCCTTACAAATAACGCATCCTTCACTGTTTTCGAAGTCACATTATCCTTTATAGCATCCTTCGGGAACAGGAAGAACAGTATGAACGTCGCAACGTTGAAAATGACCGTCAATCCGTAGAACGCATACGGTATAACCCTCAGAGTAGTTGCATAGAATGCTCCGAAGCTGCCGAAAAGCGTCACTAATCCGATGATGCCTCCGACGCTGTTCCGCTTGACCTGTTCGACCTTTTTCTCGCTAATGACATGCATGGACGCTCTCACCCTAGCCATGCACTGTCCGATCTTTTCCGCGATGATCTCCCTAGTCTCTGAATCTTCCTCGTATTTGTTTAGAAGTTCTTCCTTGAATTCCGGCTGCAGCATCGCAGCTTCCGTCAGCGGCTCTTCGAAAAACAGATCCCAAACGCTCTCATCTTCCGATTTCTCATACAGCGCACAATACAATCCGAACAGTCTAATGGCCCGCTGCTTCACAGTTGTGATCTGCCACCTCTCGACATTCTTTTTGGTATCGACGCCGTAGCTTGTCTTGAACGTAACGATCGCATCCAGTATCTGGTCGACCTCATTGGAATACTCCCTTTCATTTGTCACAATGGACGAGAAGTCATACGGCAGTGCGGCTTCGGCCGGCTGGTGAATGTCCGGCGGCGTGGCGGCCTGAGGGGTTACGGCCGGTTGAGTGGCGGACGGCTTTTCGGTTGGTTGCGCGGCAGCCTGAGGTGTTGTGCTTTTCGCCACCGCATTAACCGTCTGAGCGTTTTCTTCAGGCTCATTATCGGCCGGGACGTTTTTCGCCTGTTCTGCGGCTCTCTTCGTTTCGGCCATGTGATTCTTAACTTCAGCCTGCTGTGCCCTGAACTCGGCATATTTAAGCGCCTGCTTATAGGCGTCATGTATCCTTCTGTATCCGTCGGGATCGTCTTCGGGCGAGATGGTATGGGCGAGCTTGGCAAAGGCTCTCTTTACCGCGAGCTTATCTCTTGTCGGCTGTATGCAGAGAATATCCCAGCAGGTCTCTGTACCCATTGCCCTCTCCTTTAGTCCCCATAGTTTCAACGAAAATTATAACATTTCGTGACAGAATGCAGAATCGGAATCAGGAGGAAGATTTCATTTACGATAACTAAAAGTCAAGATATCGTTTTTAGGGAAAACTCTTAAATAACGATATCGGCCAGAGTGCCAAGATATCGTTTTCGGGAAAAAATCTTCAATTACGATATCGGACGGAGTGCCAAGATATCGTTTTCGGGAAAAAATCTTCGATTACGATATCAGCAAGAGTGCCAAGATATCGTTTTTGGGAATAAATCTTCAATTACGATATCGGACGGAGTGCCAAGATATCGTTTTCGGGAAAAAATCTTCGATTACGATATCGGCAAGAGTGCCAAGATATCGTTTTTGTGAATAAATCTTCAACAACGATATCAGCCAGAAAATCAAGATATCGTTTTCGGGAAAATTTCTTCAATTACGATATATGTAGTCAACACAAACATTTTAGTAGGTCTGATCTGTTAAGCAATCTCTAAACACAGACAAGGGTTTCCGCATTATCACTCAGCGTAATCCCACTCCTTGGTAACCGTATCGACAATGCAGAACTGTTCGTCGCCGTACTTCGCGCCGGTCGACCAGGTCGAGAAAGTATCAGTCGACAGGAGTTCATCCTGCTGCGTAATGCCTTTCACGGGAGTGTGGCCCACGACCTGAAGGTAACCCGGAGCATACAATTTCTCATAGCCGTGATCATCCTGAGGGCGCGCCCAGACGGGACTGAAATAAGCACTCAGTTCATCTTCACCGAAAGAGTTCACCGCAGCGATAACATCGTCGATGTCATCACCTGCGTCTTCAACAAACGAAGCAACGAATTTCGCCGTGAGTCCGGCGTGCGAGAAAAGGACATTATCTATCCTGTGTATGACCGCCATGTTTTCAGGCGAATCAAAGGCGTCTTCCAATATGCTCAGATATTCGATAACGGTGTCAGCCGCATCTTCGGAATATCCCGGGTGATCGGTATCCTCCCACAGATATGCAAGGTCGTGGTTGCCGTGACACCAGAGCGTGGAAGGGTATTTCTTTACGAACTCGACGGCTTTCCCGAGGGTTTCCTCATATAGATCGACATCGCCTTCACAGCCCCAGTCGTCGACCAGATCGCCCATGAAGACGGCCATATCGCACTTGCCGTCACTCATGATGCTCATGGCGCGGTCAAATATCCAGGGTTTAAGATGCACGTCAGGGATAACCAATACTTTCATGAGACAACCTCCTTACGAGTCCTTTTTCCTTTACGAATATCGTCATTGCAGCGGCTGTGTTGAAGAATTCAGCGACGCCTTCACATTATACTGCCAAACGCACTTGATAATCCGACCTGAAGCCGGACAATCAGAAAGTGTACTGCATAAAATTCCCGTTGTGCTTAAAACCGTATGCGGTATAGAGTTTGACACCCATGTCGGATGCCGTGATCTGCACTGCGCCGCAGCCGTAAGCTCTCGCTTCCTCGACCACGCGGTGGAGAAGTTCTTTCGCGATACCCTGACGCCTGTAGGAAGGATCTGTGAACATGCTCGACAGCAAACCGATGCGTCCGGTCGGACAGCTGAAATAAGGCGGCTTTTCGACAAAGGACATGCCGCTCGTGCCTATGATCTTTTCACCGTCCAACGCAAGCCAGGACACGAAAGTCCCGTCTGCCATATGCCGTCTGTAATAGTCCTGAAGCGCGGGAACGAGGTCGATGTCTTCCGTCGCGCCCTCTTCCCTTAACTGCGTGATCCTCATGCTGATAAACGTATCAAGATCTGCTTTCGTTAGTCTTCTGTAAGTGATATCCATATTATTCTCCTGCTCGAAAAACTCACCGTATCAGGTTAAGGTATTTAACCGGCCGGCGCTCTCATCCCATCGGATAACCGCAGTTCGGACAGAACTTGCCGGTGTTCCCTTCCTGTCCGCATTCCTTGCATTTCCATGTGCTTTGAGCATCCTGCTGAACGGGCAAAGCGGTATCACCGCCTTCCGCCTGTGCTTTCGCGGCTGCCTCCTGTGCCATCTTCAGGCTCGGAAATACATTGACCGCTGAAGGATCCTGTCCCATACCCATTGTCGAAAACATCTGGAACTTCACTTCCGGCATCTTAACGTCAACACCGGATTCGGTGACACAGTCGCATACCAGCTTCGAAAGGATCCTGTAGACTTCCTTGCCGCCCATCTTACAAGCACTCTCACCGATCGTACGTTTTACTCTCGGACATCCCGTGATGAGCGAATCGTCGTAGTAGATACTTACGCTTCCGTGGCTCGAATAATCCGTCGGCATCATCGACCTGTCGACAGGGATCGAAGGATCGATGCATGCATAATGCCAGCACGGGAGATTTTCCATGTCGGATATCTCCTGCACTCTTGCCAGGATGTCGGATCTGACTTCCCTGCTGTCAGACGCCTCGGGCTCATTGCCCGCCTTTTTCCTGACCGTGACACGGACGACGCCTTCCTCGCCCTTAACCTTCTCGACAAGCTGATCAGTGCTCTGGTTGCTCCCGTACATCATGCCGGACGAAAAGAAGCTTGTCTCGACCGCAACAACGGGGCCGTGTTCTTCCTTCATGGCACGGCACTGCTTCAATGTCGGATATTCTAATGTTTCAGAGATAAGATTCTCATCTGACGTTACGGTGAAGAACAGCTTTCTGAACTCTTCAGAGGCTTCCCTGCATGACGCATCAGTTTCCCTGAATACGATCTTCTTATCGGAACCGTCATCGAATCTTAAAGTAATGAAAGATACCGTATGCGAACGTCCGTCTTCGAAAACAACAGGCTCCGCCTGAGTCTTTATGTCGATGTCTTCAAGACCGTATTTCGCAATCAGGGATGTATACTGATCTATGGTCTCCTGCGTCAGTTTATAGCGCTTGACCGAAGTCTCATGAGAATCCCTGTCATACTTCGTTATCACAGGTTCATCGCCCGAAAACGGGATATCTCCCTCGAAAGTATGATCCATCGTCGGACTGATTACCATGAATTCATATCTGATACCGGTGACCGCCATAAACGCTTCTCCTGTTTTCCGTTTTGAGGATATTCTATCACTCGGACGGCGGTTCCCGGATTATTCAGCAGAAAATGTGCTTGGATTAAGCTTCCTTCCGGCTCTTTTTCTTAAGAGATTCATATTCGGCTGCTGTGGCACAGTATGCTGCAGTGCATGAAGCGAGAACTACATAATTGGTATCGTATGCACCTGTGACCCAACCGTAAATGGTAGCGATGCCCATTCCTATAATGACGACGCTGAATATTATCGTAATGACCTTAAAAACCTTAAGTGTTGTGATCTTCTTTTCGTTTGACTCTTTCATGACTGTTTTCCTCTTTCGCTGTTAAAGATTGGTTTTGCTTTTGACAACGTAAGGATATCAAACAGCAGACTGTCAAAACGCAAGTTGTCGCGAATGGTAATTATTCTGTTGTGAACTGCGAATTCCCGTGGAAGATGCCTGTCAGGGCAATAATCTTCCAACGGGAACAAATGCTATGGAATCCGGCTTATACTCACCGCATCAAGCGTGAGGGAAGATCGGATCAAACTCGGGATCTACATCAGCCTTAGTCAAACGCAACACGTCGTTACCCATAAGGTTTGCTCTGAGCACATCGTTTCCTTCCATTGTCATACCGGAAGGTGCATACTTTCTTTTTCCGCCTGCAACTATATCGAGCTGCTCTGTTCTGATTTCATTATTGGTTTTCATCTTTTTAGTCCTCCTTGTCGGATAATGATTTTGTTTGTGGCTTCATTATCACAGTCAGAAAAAACGCAAACAATCAGTAATGTCAGACCATTCCGTTGCTTATGCAACACACATCAGGCTTGCTGTTGCAGATAAAAACAGGAGTTGTCTCAAAAAAGATTCGGCAATAATGCGGTAGTGCCGAATCTTTTGCCGGATTATTAGTCAATTATGCCTTTTTTATTCGGCAATAATGTGGCTAGTGCCTTATTCCTGCCGAACATTTTATCAAATCGTTTTTATTTTTTTGCTTTCGATCTCCGGATAGCTTAAGGTGCCATATGTGCAGACAATATTTAGTAGGCGAAAAGCACCACCCGCCTTTTTATATCTGAAGGATTCATAGTTTTTCTCGAAATAGTTGAGGTTTTACTATAACTTTTCCCGCAAAAAATAAAGCTACCTCAGGCAAAGCAGTGCTGCTGCCAGGTCCGGGTGCGCATAACAAAAGAAAAGGGTATCTCAAAAGCAACCCCTGTCACTTTTGAGACACCCTCTCAGCATGTTTAGTTTATGATTTGTCAGACTTTTTGTTTTATATATCTCCTCCAGCTCTGATATGAATTCGTCATTGTTCAGGATTGCTCAAAGTGTTGGTTTTTAATCAGGTTTTGCAGGAGGCTCCTGACCGTCACCACCTGTGCCGCCTGGCGGCATTTCACCCGGCTGTCCGCCACCGGATGAAGATGAAGTTGTCATCTCGATAGCGGTCCCAGTGGATGCCGTTCCTGCACTGTATGCTACTCCGTTGATATACAGCGTGTACCCGTTAAGATCGATCCCATCCGCATCGCAGGTAAGACCCGTAATGTAGGAATCTCCCGTGAGCACCCACTTGGAACCTGATTCGACCTCCACATACACATCGCCTTCGTTTTCCGAATTGATCGCTCCCGTATAGGCCGAACCTGATGCAAGATACAGATTCAGTGCTGAAACGCTGTCAACAATTATATCTCCGTCCTGAGTCTGATCGTTCATGTAAAGATTGACCTGACCGCCGTTTGATCCTGAGCTTCCCCATCCTGCCGCAGCGGCTCTAAGGAATACTCCGTTCGCATCCTGATTGACGATCTCGACATCGGTAAGCGTAATGGTTGTAACCGTATTATTGACGAAGAATATGTCACCATTCTTATTCGTAATCGAACCGCCGTTCATTGTGAATGTTGCCAGTCCTTCTGCTGCATCGCCGGACATTGACTGATAGATCATTACAGCTTGATACCAATCCGACTTATTACTGTTCTTAGTGTTGTTATCGGCAACCAAAGTTACGTTGTTGAGAGTTACTGAATTGTGACCTTCTACAACAACACCCTGAGAGGCCGTTGATTCGAGGGATGCATCGCTGACCGTTATATCTGCAGTTGAATAGATTACCGGAGAACCTGTTCCGTCCGTCAGATAAACGCCACCGTTGACATTTACCGTACCGCCGCCACGATCAGATCTAATGGCTGCGGAGGAATTACCCGTAGTATAGATGTTAAGGTTTGTGGCATTCATTGTGCCGCCTCCGGTCGTCATTATGCCGCCCGAGCAGTTTCCACTTGTCGTGATGACGGAATCACTGATATTAACTGTGGTTCCTTCTCCATATGAGAATACAGCGTTTGCATGAGTGCCATCTGTATCGACAATTATATTATTGAGTGTAAGCGTAGCTCCGTCTGTGGCAAAAACCGCAGCATTGTCACCGTAGAAATCAGCTTCATCGCCAGAATCGGAATTACCGGTTTTAGTAATCTTAACGTTCGAGTATGTTGCCGTCTCCCCGCTTGCTTCGACAGAATGTTCGCTGTCATTTGAGTTTGTTATTTCTTCATTGATGCTTATATCATCTGCTGTTATAACATCATAGGATGCTGAAGCATCGGTGCTTTCTACTTCAGTGCTTTCTTCCGTAGAGCTTTCGGCTATTGTGCTTTCAGCTGTCGTGCTTTCGGCAGTGGTCTGTGATACGGCAGTTGTATTATCAGTCTTGCTGCATGCTGTGATCGACAAAGCAAGTGATGCAGCTATGGAAAAAGCAAGTATCTTTATAAACTTATTCTGTTTCATGATGAGCACCTCCTTATCAAGTGTTCTGATTGAAGTATAGATGCCCTACTTAAAAAGAACCTAAAACAACACGCTTAACAAAACAATTCAATAATGAAAAACGTCAGGAATGACATAAAAATATTCCAAAAACAAACCGACATTTCTGCCGGTCAGTTAGAACATTGTTTTTTGTTATTTCGGATAAGTTCAGATCTCCTCGCGGATAACAGACGGACTGACGGCAGTCCGGTTCATAGCAAAGGAACTCCTGTAAGTTAATACATACCGCTTTGAAGGATATCCGGTCTCCCAGAAATCAAGGACATATCCGGGCTCGATCTCCTTGTTCTTTTCCTTTTTCATTAGATAACCGATAGTTTTTCTGTCAGGATCCGTCTCGATCAGTTTCTTTTTTTCGAGTTCTGCCAATTGCCCGAAAACATCACGGAACTTCTCATAGTATTTCGCAAGTTCAGGATCGTCAGCCTTATAGACTCTGTAAGGTTCCATCCGGTTTAATTCCTCGATACCCTCTTCAAGTTTTCTGAATGCTTCGCTTGAATTTGGATTAGCCTTCGTAATGATCTCAACAATGTACTCTTTGCCTTCTGTGTCTTTCAGCAAACACTTTGGCATAAACGCACCGACAAACGCAAAAAGATCCGGCTTTAGTCCCGGAAAACCCATCATTATCGATTTAGAATCACCGAGTCCTCCAAGGGATTTACTGGCCAAAACAATAGTCTCATAAACAGAACGCACGAGCAGGATATATCTCTTATCGTCATCGAGATACAGGATCTTATTGGTCTCATATTCGAATGCCCATTTTTCGCCTGAATCGCAAGAGATCACTACACGCTTGTTCTTATCGGATATAAAAGGATAAACATGACCATTTTCCGTAAAAAGGCGGTCATCGAGTTTCCTGTTCTCGCGGTCCTCATCGCTTAAGACAAAATACTGTTTCCTGAAGAACGCCTCATATACTTCATCGTAATAGTCGATCCTCTTTTCAAACGGAAGCTCATAAAATGATATGGCACCGCATTCTTTCCACGCCTTTCGCCAAAACGAAACTTTCTTTTTTGAATACGCAGTATGCATGCCGGCATAATTGCAATCGAGTCCGCATATCCTGCAAACTTCGCACTCACCGAATCTGTGTCCCTTCAGTTCCTTGTGATTCAGGGCAAACCCGATTTTTCCGCATGACGGGCACGGATATACCGGTGATGGTTTATCATCACTTAATACTCCTTCAAGATAACCACGACCTATACGCTTCATTTATCCTTTTCACTGTCTTTACGGATAAAATATTAAACTGCTGATTTTAGTGTTCCAATATGTTTATCATCTTGTATGTATTCCTTCAACGGTATAGCGGCCATCGTATACGCTTATCCCAAATATGAATACTTGAATTCCCTTTGTTGTTTTTCCACCGGAAGCATTAGCATCAGGTCCGTCCGGATTGTGTGGAGCGATCTCGATCTTATTCCAATCAACAACCGAATATACAGGAAGAAGCGGAGAATACATCCTTGTTCCTCCATCAGCTGCTTTTGCGGCGTTTAACGGACTGGGAATAAGACAAAGGACTACCAGGACAACAGCTGCTATCAATCCGATTATGTATCTTTTCCGCATAAGCTGCTCCTTGATGATCCGGTTCCTGAAGTTTTACTGTTCCATTATACAATAAGGCCGGAAGAGTTCTGCCGGTCTGTCAGTTCATTTTATTCCATTATTCCCAAGTGTTCATAAATGACGCTTTCCTAATGCGTTCAAGACATTCATCGTCTTTTAGGAACTTATGCATCATGGGATGTGTAAAGAAGTTCATAGGTCTTACCTGAACAGGAGAAGCGACTGTCCACAACCTGTCTGAGGCCAGACGTTCTATCGCTTGCAGCGCTTTTTCGTCTTCTTTCAAATAAAGATATCTGACTATCGCATCCTCACGATCATATTCGGAAAGCCTGCTGTCTTTGATCTCTTCATAAATCTTAACCGCATCTTCCGGACAGCCATATAAACACACCATCTTATAAAGTCTGTCTTTGTCACCATTTTTTATATTACAGTCCTTTATAACCGCATCTACGGATTTGGCATTCGCCGGAACCGAATAATTCAATTCATTGTCTTTGGGCATGATACCGGTGTCCAGAAAATTAAGCATAAGATTGCAATACTTATATCTTGGATGCTTGCCCTCTCCATATTTTTCGACATCTTTAGTGAATGCTCTGTCACGTTCTTCAATGAGAGCATTTCTTGCTTGCTCTTCTTTACCATGCTCTCTTGCGGCGAAAACCATCGCAGCCATAAACTCATCCGGAACATTACTGTAATGCCATTCATCCCAATAAGGCATTATGTCACAGGTAAGATCAACAGCCGTATCATAATCCTTGTCAAAGTAAGCAACAGCAGCCTTTACAGCTGCAACCTGGTGAGGAAACGCAGAAAAAGATTCCAGTTTTTCGAGACTTTCATATGAACCATCCCTTATCTCATCACAGACAGCACGGAATTTCTTTGGTAACTTGATTACTTCCATTGTAGGCTTCTCCTGTATTGTGTACTACATCTTGCATGCTCAACTGATCGGTTATTCGAAATAATATCTGTTTTCCCTAAGCATTTTCTGTAGAAATTCTGATATATTCGCTTCATTTTCAAGTATCCATTTATCGATCATATCAGACTCATCCATCCACTCTTGAGGATAACTATAATCTACCTTGTATTTATCATAATCATGATTGCCTAATGAGAACCAATAAGCAATTTTATTATCCTGCGCATATTTCTGAAGATAAGATATTATTCTATCAACTTCAGTTTTATCTGCTGTTTCATAGTAAGTCCAAACTCCGCTCCTTAATGAACTGCCCCGCCATGAAGATACACCCAGGAACGCAGTTATAAAATCCGGCTTGTGCTTTTGGGTATAGAACAGCTGAAATAAAACCGGTTCTACAAGATAGAATTCATCGGGATTCATATTTATTGCCTTTTCAATTATCTTATCCATTTCAATCCAGCCTACCTGTTTGCTAAACAAATCCGTTTTTCTGCTATTATTGCATACGGGACTATTCGAATAATATCAGATGCTAAAATCAAGTCCATGCGTCTTGATATAATCTACTGCTCTTTTATCAACATCATTGTTTGTGATGCTGCAATACTTTCTGTTGATTTCATCCCAGAACAGATCCCGCTCATCCATCAATTCCGAATACATATCTTCATCATCGGATGCCTGTTCGAACAATTCATCATCGGTTAAATACTTATTTGTTTTTGCTTCTTCCACAACCTGTATCAGTTCAGAAGAAACCTTCAGTATTTGAAATGCACTTAAGACTTCATCAAGCGAGAATGAATAGTTTTCGAAAAAGCCCTGAAAGCCTTCTCTATATACCTCAGAATTGAAAAAATGTGCTATCACAACCGGTTTGTATTGAGCGGGAATGTCCGCATCCGGCACACCGGATGATACCAGTTTCTTTAAGTATTCCAAAAACTCTTCCCATATTTTTTCGCCCATAGTTTTTCTCTTTTACTATTATATATAATATAAAACTGCCGAGATAATGTGTTACGTCTTCATATATGGTTTTGGTATATGATCTGATACAACCGTGCTCAGATGCTCAGTGAATTCACCAAACAAATCCACATCGAATTCCAGCCCTGCACAGCCTATCTCAAATTCCGTGTCGTCATAAAAAGTGAAATACCCTGTCTCACAAAAACCGTTTCTTTTATAGAATTCTTTACGTCTGATATTCATCCCGTTTTCCGGTGAAGACGGATCGGGTGCTTCATATTCCACAACTATCATGTGACCGGCAAAATTTGAAACAAGTTCTTTCAAAGCGTTTCCGCCTATTCCTTTAGAACGCAATGTTCTGTTCACGGCCAGATAAGCCAGATAAATAATGGTCTTGTATTCCCTTATGACCAGGAACCCGACAGGTCCGTCATTATATATCCCGAGAACAGTTGCGCCGGTATTCATAAGATCACGAAGAGAATTCCTCTCGCATTCGGGAATAGCCTCTTCGTTTATTTCTTCCAAAACCTGTATATCAGGTGAATCGATTGTCAGTTTTTTAAGTTCCATATATTCCACTACCATTAACGATTCAGTCATCCACCTTTTCCCAGCCGCTTTCCATCTTTCTGTCGAGCTCCGGAAAAGTCTTGAGCCCGCTTAATGCGTCATATGCAGTCACACAGCTTGCGCCTGTGGCTACGGCATATTCCGCACACTTTTCTATGGGACAGCCATTCAGAATGCTTACGAGAAAAGCCGCCGCGCTCGTATCTCCCGCACCTGTCCCTGAGAGTACCCTGTCAGGCTTAAAGCTCTTCTCAAATCCTCTTTTGTCTGCCCACTCTTTAACGTCTATCTCTATGCGTGAGCTTACCCTGCGGAGTCTCTCTTCTCCTGCCGTACAATAATACATGCCGGGAACACCGCATTTGATAAGGAGGACCGCGGTGCCCATCGAAATGCATTTTTCGGCAAGCGGGACTATGTCCTCTTCAATGCTCAAGACTTCGGTAAAGTCCAGATCCCCTGCCCTTTCACGAAATCTGTAATACTTGTCCCTGTCGAGCATGAAGCATAACTCTTCCACGCTCGGAACAAATATATCCGTGAGGGGAAGTACTTTCGAAAGTATCATTTCCCAATCAGCATTTGCCGCCTCCGAACCGGGATCGACGGCAGCAAGATCCATCGAAGTCACAGCACCTGAATCAATTGCTTTCTTCATCACGCGCACAAGTTCTTCACCGTCGTTCTCATACATCTTCTTCATGATCGGCGGATAACCGAAATGGAAAAGTGCTGTCTCCTCCAGCAGGGCATCGGGAATATCATCAGAGGTAAATGTGTCATTGGCTCCGGGATCGTGCAGAAAGATCCTGTCTACGCCCGGCACAGCCAGCACAACGGAATAGGATGTGTGCTCACCGTCTTTCCTGATAAGACAATCAGCAGCATCGTGGCTTTTCAGGATCGATTCCACCATGTCACCGAATGAATCGTTTCCGATCTTTGCAAGGAGCCTTACATCGGCTCCGAGGAACTTCATGGCAAGACCGGTATTTGCCACGACACCGCCCGTATGGATATCAGCAGCCCCGACATTAACGAGCTTCCCCGGGAAAAGGAAATCCTGTATTTTCGATGTCGGCTGTCCCTTTATCTCAGGTGTTATATCAAGGCAGATATGTCCGGCTACGATCACTTTCTTACTCATTAGCGAAGTCCTTTCTCATCTGATGAAGCTGCATATCCGATTTATCCCACACCTGTACTTCCACATAAGCATACTTGCCGAGAGACTCTTTGAGGAAAACGTCAACAGATCCGTTAAATGCTTCGATCCGCTCGAACAGAAGTTTTTTCGTCAGAACAACAGGTTCATTTCCATGTATCATCAGAGCACAGCTGTCACCAAGAGTGAAGCTGACCTGATCGTCAGGGATATCATCCAGATCAATGATGATCTTGTCACTGCTGTTAAACCATTCTTTGAGATATTCACACTCCAGAAGCGTAAATGAATAAGGATGAGACAGCTTCGGCTTTCCGCCTAATTGTATAAACTTTTCACGCACAAACGCATCCGCTTTCTTCCGTGCCGGATAGTAATTCGCGAAATCAGCGAAACGGCCGAAACTGGTGGTATCGGGATGTTCAGCAGCAAGTTCTTCCGCCTTGCGGAAAGCTTCCTCCTCAGGAAGAAGCATTATGTTTTTCCACGGATCTGTTCCCGGGTAATAGTAGTGGGTGATATAAAGCTTATCCATCTTTCTCCTTTCCGCCACGAAAAGCATTGCTTCGTTCTTTCCACCCATTCAGGAATCTTTGTATCCGTTTCAAGTGATTGTTGTTTTCATTATACAATATGCCGCTCACCTCTCCCCACACCCCTGATAGTACCATTAATGGCACTGCATATTTCCGCCTGGCGTATATAATATAAGAAAATCCAGGAGGTCTAAGCTTATGACTATCAGTGAAGCAAGAAAGATCGTCAGATCATTCTACGATAACAACAATCCCACTGATGACGATGAATTCATCTTCATCGAAGCGCTGGAGTTCCTGATCAAGGAGACGGCCGATCCGCGCTACATGATGGAACTTGGCGGTTACTACTATGGCAAGCGCATATTCGACCTCGCGCTCAAATATTATGAGATGGCGGAAGCTCTCGATTTCGAGGAAGCGCATGAATGCCTCGGATATATCTGGTACTACGGCAGGACAGGACAGAAGGACTACGAGAAAGCGTTCAAGTGTTTTTCCGCCGCCGCCCGTAAAGGAAATCTGGTAGCACAGTACAAGATCGCTGACATGTACAAGAACGGCTATTACGTCGATAAGGATTACGAGAAGTACAAGCAGATAATAAGAGAACTCTACCCCAAGGTTAAGGACTCGACTTTCCTCGGTGATCCTGTGCCGGAAGTATTCACGAGACTTGCGGCGATCGAGGCTGAGGAAGGCAACAAAGAAAAGGCTGTAGACCTCTACATCGACGCCAGGGATTTCCTCGCGCAGAGGATCACGTACAATCCATTTTTCGGCAATCTCAACATAATGAAATGGCTCATCGAAGACCTCTATAAACTTGTTGATCCTGACCCGACAGATATCCGTTTTTATGATCTCTACTATTGGCTCACCATGCCCTGCACGATCACGTTCAGGCTTTACGACGAGAAGCATACGGTCTCATGCATCGAGGAAAACGGCGAGCTCGTCATCAAGTTCGACGACAAATGGTACAGGACCCTGGACGACTTCATGAAGAAGGCCGCGGTCGATGACACACTCCTCACAGACAGCGTTTATCTCATGGATGATTTCGTTCTCAAAAAAGGAGAGTGACACATGGATCTCATCAAGATAGCTCTCGGCGACTACCCCAGATATGAAGAACTCCTTCTCCGCAAAGATAAGTTTGAGAAGGAAGCATTCATGTGGTACGAAGAATACATAAAAACGTTCGGCAAATATCTCATCGAGGTCTTTGAAGCGAAGGTCGAATGCATACGCCTGAAGAAGATGATCGCCTTTGCGCAGGCCGAGGTCAACAAAGGCCACACACCCGACATAGAAGCTATCAATGCACTGGTCGGTCTTCAGATGCAGTCCTACTACGAAGAACTGAAGTCGATGGTAAAGCAGCACGAAGATTCAAAGAAGAGCATCTTGATCCCTCAACACGAGATCGAGAGGATCAAGAAGATCTACCGCGAGATAGCCAAGATCCTTCACCCCGACATCAATCCCGAGACGCAGAGAGACGAGACTTTAAAAGACCTTTGGAACAGAGTCGTCATATCATACAAATGCAATAAGCTCAAAGACATGGAAGAACTGCAGGTATTGGTCAACAAAGCACTTACCGACAAGGGCTTCGACAAATCCAAGATAGTGATCGAGAACATTGCCGAGAAGATCATAAAGCTCGAGGAAGAGATCAACAGGATAATCACGACTGACCCGTACAACTTCAAGTTCCTCCTTGAAGATAAGGAAGAGACCGCGCAGCGCATCAGTGATCTCCAAGACGAAAAGAAACAATACGACGGCTACAGGAAAGAACTGGAGAACATTCTTTCCGAACTCACAGGAGAATGATATGGCTAATGAATTATCCAAGTTCGAGTCCGGACTCGTAAGCAAAGCAACAGAAGACGGCATCGGCGAACTCTTAAAACCCCTTACGCAGGAGATCCACCTGTTCGATTCCTTCGTGGCAGGCACTTCTCACCTGGCTGATCAGTCCGTACTGGACGAGATCAAAGAAGGCGACCGCCTCTTCCTAGTAAGAGAGGACAACAAGTTCGACTCCAATGCGATCATGATCCTTTCGCCCGCCAAGAAAAAGGTCGGCTATGTGCCCGAGAAGGACAACGTCGTTTTCGCGCGCCTTATGGACGCCGGCAAGAAACTCTCCGCGAAGATTACCGGTATTGAGAAAAAGGGATCATTCACCAAGATCGCGGTGAGCATCTATCTCGTGGATTTCTGATTCTGGAAAACCGAATTCTATTTCAGTCCAAACTGATTTAAGACCTCATCGTACTCCTCAATGCTCTTGATGGGGTAAGTGCTCATGGGCAGTTCAGAATCGTCGGGCATTACTGACGAGACAATAAACATCACATACTCCATCGAATATGCTTCATCGTCACTTCCATACAGCAATTCATTGCCATAAGCGAACCTCAAGTCGGCAAGTATCTGCAAAAATGCCTTCTCAAAAACACCGCTCCCGTCATCTGTCTCCGGAAGCTTATTAATAGCCAGACCATGCTTTTTTACTGCATGTGTAACAATGTTACACACCTCATGATGCCTATTTTCCAGCTTGGTCAGCTCAACAGATAAGTCTTTTAGGATCTTAAAATAGGCCATGTCGCCCTCCGGAGTTTTTTCTTCATTAAAGTCCATTCAGCTGCGGGTGTGTCCAGCCGATGTTTTAGCCGGGCTTTTCAAAAGAAAACCCCACCAGATCAAAAAGACCTGTTGACAGGCTAATTCGAATTAGCTATACTTTGGCTAATCTGAATTAGCCTACCGTTAAAATGCGTCCGTGCGTCACCGCACAGGCAAAAACAAAACAGACAAGAGGACCAAACATGGATACAAAACACCGGATACTGGACGAAGCACTCACCTTGTTTTCAGAAAAGGGATACGCAAACGTTTTCGTAGGCGAGATCGCCGACAGGGTCGGCATCAAGGCGCCGTCACTCTATAAACACTACAAGAACAAGCGCGCGATCTTCGACGCAATAATCGATGAGATGAACCGCAGATTTGAAGAGCAGGCCAAAGTCCTTCAGATCAACGGGAAGGATGCCTCCGCTGATGCCGGGATATATAAGACTCTCTCTGAAGATAAGCTGCTAAAGCTCGGCCGCGAATTCTTCCTCTATTACCTTCACGACGACTACAACAGAAAGTTCCGGAAGATGCTAACCCTCGAGCAGTTCCATGATGCGGAGCTCGCCAAAGTCTATTCGAAGCTCTATGTTGACGATCCGCTCTCTTATCAGGGAATGCTTTTCGGATTCATGGTAACGGCAGGCGTCCTGAAGACCGATAACGTTCAGATAATGACACTGCACTTCTACGCCCCGATCTACTATCTTCTCACGATATGCGACAGAGAACCTGAAAGAGAGCCCGAAGCGCTGAAAATGCTTGATGATCACATAAAACAGTTTGACAGGATCTACGGGAGGAATAACTGATGGTAATCACTGTTATAAACGGACAGAATCATAAAGGAAGCACATATAATATCGGAAAGATCCTGGTCGACAATCTCGGCGAAAACGAAGTCCACGAATTCTTCCTGCCGAGAGACCTTAACCACTTCTGTTCCGGTTGCTGCAGCTGTATCAGGGATGAATCGCTGTGTCCTTTTTTCGAAGAGAAAAAACGAATAATGGACATGGTGGAAAAGTCTGATCTTCTGATCTTCACAACACCGACTTACTGCATGCGTTCATCTGCCCCGATGAAGGCTTTTATAGAACTCACATTCACATACTGGATGTCTCACAAACCCCGCGCATCCATGTTCTCGAAGAAAGCAGTCGTCATCTCGACAGCTGCAGGCGCAGGCGCGAAATCAGCCGTAAAAGATGTCACGAACACTCTTCTTTACTGGGGCGTTCCGTATGTAAAGAGTTACGGAAAAGCCATTCAGGCCGCAAACTGGGACCAGATAAAGCCTGAACTCAAGGAGAAGATCAATAAAGACATGGCTTCCCTCGCGAAAAAGCTCAAGACTTCAAATGTACACGCCGGAATAAAGACGCGCTTCCTCTTTTCGATGATGCGGATGATGCAGCAAAAGGGCATGGGCGCCGGAGAAGAAGAAAGAAAATACTGGCAGAAGCAGGGCTGGCTCGGTAAGAACAGACCGTGGGAAGCCGCGTAAACCGCCCGCTGAAACCACACGATCCAACCGCTTTATTGGAGAAAACAAGATGAAGATAACTGTAATAAACGGAACAGAAAAGCACGGTGTCACATACAGACTTAAGGAAGCGTTCCTTGAGCCGTTAAGAAACACAGCCGAAATAACGGAATTCTATCTTCCGAAAGACTGCCCGGGCTTCTGCGCAGGCTGCACGACCTGCTTTAACAAAGGTCCGGAAGCCTGCAAAGACGCAAAGTATGTACTTGCTATCGAGAAAGCCCTGCTCGAAGCAGACCTTCTGGTATTCACATCGCCGGCTTACGTTTTCCACGCGACAGGTGCCATGAAAGCCATGCTCGACCACTTCGGCTACCACTGGATGCCGCACCGCCCCGCCAAAGAGATGTTCGGCAAGCGCGCGGTCATAATCACCCAGTGTCTCGGCTCCGGTGAAAGCTCTACTGCCAAAGACATCAAAGACAGTCTCTCCTGGTGGGGCATAAGCAATATCAGGAAGTGTACATTTAAGCTCATGGGAGATGTGGTCTGGGACAGACTTTCTGAGGAAAAGCGCTCGTCCATGTTAAACAGCGTCACCAAGGCCGGCCGTAAATACGCTTCGATCGACTATTCCGTGCCGGCCCGCACAGGTCTAATAGTAAGATGCAAATTCTATGCCTGCCGGATTCTTCAGACGAAGATCGGCAAAGATCATCCCGAATATACTGATTACAGGTATTGGAAAGCAAACGGCTGGCTCGATAAGGTCAGACCGTGGAAGTGACACTTTCAGGTTATATATGAGGATCATGATCATCGCGACCATCGCAGGCAGCATTCAGAACACCATGCTTCATCCTCTCATGAAGCCGCAGCAGCCAAACTCGGACAACTCCCTGAATCCTGCAGATCTGTAGAAAGCGATCGTCTTTTCGGTATTGTCGGTGACAAGTTCGATCTGCCTTACGCTACGGTATCTTTCGAGCGCCGCCTTCAGAAGCGCCGTGCCTACGCCTTTGCGCTGAAACCGCTTGTATACGATGATGTCCTGGATAAAAACGATCGTGGCACCGTCACCAACAGTGCGCAGGATGCCCATGAGCTCACTGCCTTCATAGGCCGCCAACACGACGAGGAGTTCTCATATCCTTTTCTGAGAGATGCGGGATCTTCGGTGTACGCCTTCCATCCCGCGTCCGCATAGAGCGCGATTATCTCTTCCTCATTAAAGTCTGTATATTCTCTGATATCCATCTTCATTTCCCCTGCGCATTTCGATGCTGAAACATCAGTCCATTTTCGACAACAACGCATTATACATCAGGACAACGGATATCAGATTTATAATCTCTGTGTGAGATAATGTTCTCATCAGTTTACGGAGGCACAAGACATGGCAGAACAATTTCTGGTCCTGATGGCAGATTGGGATAACGAAACGCAGAAGATACTGGACGGCTGGTACAAAGAGCTGCAAAACGCTGGCTTCACCGGTCAGCAAACACCCGGTCTTCCCCACCACATCAGCATGTCTTCCTACCCGCTCGAAATGGAGGACGAAGCAAAAGCGTTAGTGCAAAAAGTCGCAGACGGATTTGCTCCCGTTAAGGTCAACATAAGCCACATCGGAATGTTCGCAGGCGGCAGGATCCTTTTCGCCGCACCCGACAAAGATCCCGGACTGGACAGACTCCACGAGGCATGCGATATGGGTACCGTCCAGGAACATCCGTGGACGCCTCACACGACCATACTTATCGACGAACCCGAAGTGGTGCACTCCGCCCTCCCTATCGTCGTAAGAACGTTCAGGCCGATCACGGGAACGATAACGAGACTTCATCTCTGCGCGTTCTGGCCGACGAGAGAAATAGCTTCGTTCGAACTAAAGGGTTGAAAAAGCAGCATTCGTGCAGAAAGGAAACACCATGGCTTATAAAGTAAACTTCGGCCCCCTGTTCACCTCCGAAAAGACCGAATACGAACCGGGTGAACCCGTAAAGGTCATCTTCCCTTTCATCGCCACTGACACGAGCTACAGATTCCATGTAAATGCTGACGATAAGAAAGAAGAATATAAGAACGGCGTTATCGAGATAACGTTCACGATGCCGGACCACGACGTCGAAGTAGATGTCAATTCGAAGAACACCATGGAACCCGAACCCAATCCCATGTTAACTCCGGTGGGCGCATTCACCGGGATGGGCTTTGGCATGTTCGCTCCCGGGATGTTCAATCCACCTTCTGGAAACACACCCGCGCCTGCAGCCGGCACCACACCTGATACCGAAGTTTCACAGCCTTCAAACACACCCGAAGGAGAATGGATCTGCCCTGAATGCAGCACAAAAAACACCGGCAGGTTCTGCACTGACTGCGCGAAACCGAGGCCGGTGTAAATCAGTAATTTATCAACGTTCTTCAGAGAAAATTATTACCAGCGTTCTTCAGGAACGACTTTAAAACCGAGGCTCTCAAGAAAGCTTATCAGTTTCTGTTTTTTCATCGCACGCTTATTCAGATGCCAGGTTGCCCCGGGCGCTTTCTCTGCGATTTTCGCCGCATAGGATCTGTCGACGCCGACCATCGTTATTCCGAATGAATAGATATCAGTTACCGACGAAAGACTATCAAAGAAATCCTTGTGCTGAAAATATGCTTGATCAGTATCCTTAATAAAATCACCAAGCATTTCATCAAACTCGGCAATACCGGTAGGTCTTTCATATCCACCGATATCTTCATCAAACCTGCGTTCATCGTTATGACCGAACAATGCATTCTCCGGATCATCAATTATCCCGTGGATGTGGCACACGTTCTGAAGGCCGTATGCCATTTCGAGAGTCTTGGTATAGTTGAAGTTCAGGAACGCATCACCTGAAGATAACACTTCCTTAAACTCAAGTTTACCAAGATTAGAATAATCAATAGCAGAAAGCACCTCTCTTAGCCACTCAACGAAAAAGACCTTCAAATAAGAGAATGCAGGAGCAACAATTTCAGCTTCGTTTCTGATATCGTTTAAATAGTCATAATCATCGTCAGGATTGATTTCATCAAAGCTAATAAGCTGCCTGAACAATTTATCCGGATTCAAATATACCTCCAGATTGCTCCAATCCTCTCCATTGCAATCATCAATTACCTGACAGATAAACCCTGCCAGTTCCTCTTCATCATATTCGGGGCCATCAAAGCCACCGTGAAGTACTGGAATGTCATAAAACTCATCTTCATTGACAGCATATTTCTGTACAAGATAGTCCCTGAAATCCTTATATCTCGTCGGCAATCCGTGTGCGATATCAAATCCGTTTCCGATAACAAAAAGAGTCTTCGGCTGCATAGTCATCCCTCCTGAAACTCACTTACTTAATTAGGCGACCGTCTTAATTAAAGTACACTTTGAGCCATCAATTAAGACCGTCTTAGATTTAACTACCACGTCATTGTGATCAACATCTATATAGTACCAGTTATTACCTTTAAATATCCAAGTGTATTTGTGAAGATCCCAAACTCCGTCCTTATCGAAATAACAACCATCCCAAAACTCGTCAGCAGCCATTGCACCATCCGGTCTGAAATAATATTTTTCGCGGAACCAGCCTGTGATCATTTTTCCCTGTTGATCAAAACCGACCATCCGCCACATCGAAATGCATAACCGTCGCCCCCGCAAACCACCTCTGCAAACACCCCTCAAACCACCCCTTATAAACTTAGGTCTTTTAACCCGCGCACGCATACATTAGCACAACGCTCCTCGAAAATTATTTAACGATAATCGTTAAATTCTTGTTGACAAAGATTAATTCGCAGAGTATAGTTAAGCCATCTTCGAAGGTGACACAAACAATGAATAAGGAGAATAAATTTATGAATGAAGAAAATGCAAAGATCGCTAAGCTCAAGAAGAGCTGCCACGCCGGCAAGATCGTTTCGAACATCCTCTGCATCTTTTTTGCAATAGGCTGCATCTGCAGCATCATCTCTGCAATAGGCATGTGGTCGATGGGAAGAGAATTTGACGATTACCTTGTTGAAGCACAGCAGAGAGGCGTCATCGAGAATTCCGACAAGGTCGGCGCGGTATCGGCATTCGAGTTCAATCTGGGTATCGTCCCCGCCAACATCGAATCCGACATTCCCGCAGTCCAGGCCGCCATTGACGACCACCCGATGAGCATATTGTACGGTGGATACGTCTTCTTTCTAGGATTAGCCTTTGCCGTCGTTTCGGTTCTTTCAAAGATGGTCAGCTCCATCTTCGGACTGATCGAAAAGGAGAACACCCCCTTCACCGCAAAGGTCAAGAAAAGAGTCACGATCGTGCTCGCCATCACGAGCGGCATCCTGCTCCTGACAACAGGCTCAACCTTCGGAATCCTGTGCATACTTCTCACCTGGGTTGTCCATAACGTTATCGACTACGGAATGACCTTACAGACAGAGTCTGACGAGACATTGTAAGGAGGCGCCTATGGGACAGATTATATTGAGACTGGACAGGGTCATGGCGGACCGCAAGATCTCGCTTAACGAACTCTCCGAAAAAGTCGGCGTATCAAACGTCAACTTATCCAAGATGAAGAACGGCAAGATCTCCGCCATTCGCTTCTCCACACTTGAAGCGATATGCGAGGCACTCGACTGCCAGCCGGGTGACATATTGGAATACAGGAAAGATTAAGAACGGATATAAGGGATAGATAACACAAGGGGCTGTCTGACGCATGGTCGGACGCCCCTGTTGTTTTTTCATCGCAAATGCAAACCGGCCCTGTTGTTTTTATCATCGCAGATGCAGGCAGGCCTGAAAGACCCACGCTGTTTTTATCATCAAACAAAGTCTGTTAAAGCCTCACACCTGTTCCAGTATTCCTTCATAAGACTCCGCTCTTATGACACGGAAATTCTTCTCAATCTCTTTCGTCCACAGGTCGATCTCGCCTTCGATATCGGACACTTCGGGAAGTATGAATCCCCATATCGTGCATCCCGTTTTCTTGAGCTCGGGAAGGAAGTATTCAAAGCCCCATTCGACGTCTTCTTTCACGTCCTCGAAACCGTTCCTCGCATCGACAATAAAGATGCTGTCCTTGTGTTCGCGAAGGAGCTCAAGCGAAGCTTTTACGGGATCCCTGTAATCGTCGAAATGCGCTTCCTTCTTCCACACGTGGAAGACAACATTATCCTTTTCTATGTAATCTGTTTTTGCATAATCGCTCTCAAACATATTCCCCTCCTGCAAACTCACAGATCAAGTCTCATGAAAACATCCGCGTGGACGTTGTCGTTATATCTTTCAATTCGCCTGAAACCGGTTTTCCCGTACAGTCTTAAAGCGTCCTCATACTTCGACATGGAATCCAGAACGATGCACTCATAGCCGAGCCGTTTTGCTTCTTCCACAGCCTTGTCCATCAGCATCCGCCCGTAACCTTTGCCTCTGTAAGAACGGTCAAGATACATGGCCTTGAGCTCAACGGCGCGCGCACCCGTTTGCTTCGGTCCAACGGCGCATTCATCATTCTTCAGATCGACCGCACCCTCATCAATCTTCTTTCCAGCCGCACGCACATCAACCTTCTTCAGTCCGACGGTCCCTATCACCTCTTCATCAAGAACCAGACAATAAAAGACATCGAATTCGTTTTCTATGTCGTTATAAAAACCGTGTCTGCCGTCAGGTTCGAATTTCTTGCCGAGTTCTTCAAAGCACCCGGCCGTGAAAGCAAACAGGCTTTCCTTCAAAGAATCACTGTAAGGAACCAGTCTGACTTCCATAATAAAACTCACATTTCGGGCAGATTATTTTCGTTGCCGCAGAGCGCGCTGAACTCACCGAATACATACTCCGTGCCGCTCCCCGCATCGTTCGAGAAAGGCCTGCCTTCAGCAGTGCCGGCGCACACTTTTCCCATGCCCGACAGGATGGCATCGCAGTCAGCCATCGTCAACGGCTTATATGCATAGTGTCCGTTGTAGATTCGTTCAACACCTGCATCACGAAGTTTTCCGACTGCGCGTGCCAGGTTATCGCAGTACTCGGAAGGTGACAAAGATTCTTCCAGGAACAGCCACAGGTGCTCGATTATCGAATCGCCCGAGAAGCATATCTTCTCTTCCCTGTCGATCAGCATTATGCTGCCGGGAGTATGCCCCGGTATCCCTACGACTTCCAGTATCTTTCCGCCGAGATCTATTATGTTGCCGTCCCTGACATCCATGGTCTTGGGGAACCTGACCGACAACGGATCCGCATCTTTTATGAACTCACCGTACTTTTCCCTGACCCACGGTTCACCGATCATGTCAGCAAATCCGTCAGCCACTTCTTTGTACATTTCCTTATCAGAAGGATGCATGTACACCTCATCGAAATAATGGTTTCCGAGTACGTGGTCGATGTGTCCGTGTGTGTTGACAACAAATACCGGAAGCGATGTAAGCGAAGCCGTTAACTCCTTCAGGTCGCAAAGCCCGTACGCTGTGTCTATGAGGCATGCGCTCTCGCTCCCGCACACCAGGTACATGCACGCTTCGTACTTCTCGTAGATCTTGTATATGTCGTAATCCCCGCGCGATATCTTCTCGATATCGTAGACGTCAGTCCTCATGCCCTTTTCTCCATCTTGTCGAAACAGAGATAGTCGCCGTAACCGGTGTCTATTATGTTGTATCCCGTCTCCTTATACCCGCGCAAAAGATAGATCTTCTTCGCAGGAAGAGACGCGTCGATGCATATGACTTCGTGCGTCCTCAATATCTCCTCTTCGGCAAAATCCAGCAGCGCCCTTCCGTATCCTTTGTGCTGGTACGAAGGCATAACGAACAGTCTTCCGATCTCATTTTCGGAAACCGTCACGGTGCCTGCCAATGCGCCGTCTTCTGTAACCAGCAGATATACATTCCCGGCTTCAATGTCGCGCTTTATGTTCTCATCCGAATGGTGGTTCGCGAAAAACACGACCGCGCCCTCGGGATAGTATTTCGGATATACTTCCGCGATCGTCTCCTGCGTTATCTCTTTTACCGCGTCAAAATCTCTTTCTTCAGCTTTACGTATATTCATGTTCCGTATGGGTTAACCTCTTCTTTACTTACTATCTCAAATCCTTTGTTCAGATACAGCTGCATCGCGCCCCTGTTCCATACGGCGACGCTCAGCTTCATCTCCTTATACCCCTGCTCCCTCACGTGATTCATTGCCCAGATGAGGATCTTCCTTCCGTAACCTTTTCCCCGGAACTTGTCACTTACGAAAAGATCGTCGATCAGATCCTTGCAGCATTCGACCGAGCCAATGAGTATGCCGTTGTCTGTCAAAAGGAACACTTCCGGATCCTCGCCGAGCTGCTTCAGGCCGCCGCCGAAACAGTTGTAAGGCTCGATGTCCAGAGCCTTCCTCATCGGGAAGAATGCCTGGTCATAAGCTTTCACATATTGCTCTTTATACAGTTCGAAAACATCGTCCGTGAAAGGCACCATCTCGATGTCCGAAGGCGGTATCCGGTCCCTGTCAAAATGCATGTGGATCACGCTGAACTTCATTTTCTGTTCCTCTTACTGCTTACCTCTCGCCCGTCTGGATGAACTTTATCAGTTCCTCAACATCATCGAAATCATCGTAGTCACCGATTATGCCTTCCCTGTGATATACGATGCCGTTCTTCTCGTTTATCTCGAGGCGGTCCAGAAGCGCTTCCATGCCGAAACGGCGCACGTATTCGGTAAAGCCCTTCGCCTTTATCTTGTCCTTGAAAAGGCCCTTCTCACAGCCGCTCTCGCTGCACGCCCAGCATCCCGCAATGCCTTTTGCGATGCAGCACTTTCTGTTCTCACACCACTCGGCATCCTTGCACCAAGACAGATCCTTGAACCCGTCGAGCCTGCAGCCTTTACACTCCTTATTCTCCGAGCACAGACAGCAGGCAAGACCGCATCTTGCGATTCCCAATTCACGTTTCATATTTTCTTCCTCATACACTTCAACTTTACAGAATCCGCCTCGACGCATCTCGAAAACGCATCAGCGGCGGACAAGAAGATTATAACACTCAGGAGTGTAACCAAAGTCAACGTGTATGGTAACGACAGACCCTATATATTCGGCTCAGTTGTCCTCTTCGCCGGCTGTATCGCCTTCACCGCCGTCTGCGTTTGACTCACCCTCGGGAATGTCATCCATGTTAAGGCATGTGCCTCTGGAATATGTATCTGCGGGGATGTGGATGTTGCCGCCGTCACGTCTCTTTCGAAGGACCTCGATCAGAGCCTGATTGTCGACAGGTGCTTCGTCCTTGGAATGAAGCGGTGTCTTGCCTTCGAATACGCTGCCGGGCTGTGATGCGCACGAACCCGTGACGCAGATCTTATACGTTGTCTCGGTGTCGTCGAGATCGACATTTGTGCCGTTCGTGAACTTGATGCTGACTATCTCGATCTCGGGCTCTTCAAGCGTGCCGTTGTTATTGTATTCGAATCTGATGCCGGACATCTGGTCACCGAATGCGGGGTCCTTGAAACCGTCCGCGATGAGCTGGGCGAGCTCTTTGCCGGTGAGACTGTAGATGAGCCATACATCGTCGTAAGGACAGAGCTTGTACATGTCGCCTACGGAGAGCTCGAAGATGCCGCCTTCGGCAACGACGAAATCAGCACATACGGCGTCCCTGCTGCAGAAAGCAGCTATGGCTCCGTCGCCATTCGTATACTCGAGCATCAGGCTCGTAAGGAAGTTGCCGCCGGATGTCGTATGACCGCTTATTATGCCGTCCTTTTCGACTGAGGTCTCGATGTAGCCCAAAGCCTCTTTCATCTGGTCGCTGATGGAATCCCATGCCTTGTGAGAGATGTCGAGGACTTCGGAATCAAAATAAGAGGAATTCGACAGTGTGTCGTAGAGCATTTCGGGATATTCGATGATGCTGTTGTTAACCGGATCTTCAACTGTAACGTTGCCGTCCTTGTCGATAACGAGGACAGCTCTTGAATAACCCTGCGCGTTGCAGTCGCTCTGGAGATATGCAATGCCGTCTCCGGTGTAGCCGCACTGTGCTTCGTGCGTACGGCCGCCGCATACGAGATCGACGTCATCATGGCTCAAAGCGCTTGCAACAGTGAGTGCGTCCTCATGTGCAACAACGATCGTGATGTCGGGCTTTTCGGCTTCGTTGATCGCCTTAACGCGTGCGGAAAATTCGGTAAGGTCTGCGTGGATCTCATAGTAATCCGCCAGATCTTTCGGGAGTTCGTTGAGATAATCGGGAATGTAACCGATGAGGGCTACGCGGTATCCGCCCTTCTCGGCTATGACGTAGTCCTTTGTAAAGAGCGTTCTGTTGTGGTTGTTGGCATAGCAGAGGTCGGCACAGATGACGGGGACCATGGGATCTCCCGTGATGTCACCTAACGTGTAAGAAGGGAGAGTGCAGAAATCGTCTGCCGCGCTTTTCGAGACGTCCCATACGTAATCGTGTCCTCCGAGAGTTACGGCGTCGTATCCCATGACGTCCATTGCGGCTCTCATTGCCGCGCCCTGCGAAAGGTTCGATACGGGTGTGCCGAAATATATGTCGCCGCTGTCGACAAGGAGAACGTCTTCGTAGGTGTCAGACTCTCTGGCGTTTTTAACGTCCTTTGCGATATAAGCGAGTCTGTACTGGAACTTGGTGGAATCACCGCCCGTGGTGTCCATTAAAAATCCGTGGATATCGTTCGTCTGAAAAAGCGCGATCCTCTTCTCTTCCGGTTCTGTCTCGGAAGGCTCCGTCGGCAGTGTGGCCGCCGTGGTCTCCTGTACGGTCGGGACAGGCTCGTCGTACGCCACCTTGATGACGAAAATGCATCCGACTATTACAAGTCCCAATATCAGAAAAGCGACTACCGCTCCCAGATTCCTGCTCGATCTCGACATGTGTTTACCTCAGTATTCCATAACTTTATTTACAGATATGATCTGCAAAATCCCCACAATTATACTTTATGTTTGCGAAAAAAATATGTTTTTCTTAAAACGCGCCTTATAAATACCGCAGTTTGGCATGCAGCCGGCATCATATTTCCGCACTGCGGAAGGACCGTTCAATCAATTATCGCTCTGTCTCTTATGCCAAGCAGGGTGCCGTCATGCGCATCGGCCATCGCCATCTATCGACGGCACAGGATCGACCTTCACACGGATATAGCCGTTTATAAAACCGTTCACGTAACCTGAGAGATCTGTCGTGATCGTTACCCTTCCTCCAACCTTCGCGTCGCCGCATACCTGATCGTAAGTGAATATGTAGCCGTACTCGTCCTTGGAGTGGATCGTTCCGTCGTTCTCGATTATGCCTTCATTGCCGCTTACCCACTCGACCGTTGCGGGCTCAAAATCCGTCGGCAGCGTTATGTTGTGTCTGATGTTCAGATAAGTGTCAGTCCTCTGGAACTCTATGTCGACCTTGTTGTAGATACCTGCTATCTCAGAACCGTCGTAAGGATCGAAACCGTCATTCACGTTATCAGGCGCAGAGGTCTCTTCTGTTTCCGTCTCAGTCTCACTTTCTGACGTCGTGGTCACTGTCGTGCTGACGGTCGTTTAAGCAGTGGTCTCTTCCGTGCTCTCTTCGGGTTTTGCCTGACATCCGATCGCCGAAGTGCCTACTGAAAGCACCAGCAGCAAAGAAAGGATTCCCTTTAAGTTTTTCATATTGTTTCTCCCCATATCCTGCATCAGCCGTTGATCCTTTTTATGCAGCATTCCATAAAAAACGGGATCAGATACATACGCCAACCCGGATCATTCCCGGCAGAGCGCATCTCCGGATCCGCTCCTTACATATGTATATGTTCCCGCTGAAGAGCATAATATAACTGCCGGCATTACTGCCGCCTTTAAACTAAACATAAGAGCATCCTTCCTTTTACAGACGGAGCAGTCCCCTTATCACATTCCTACTACCGCTAATAGATTAGCATGTAGCAACAAAACGTGACAGGGGACAAACTCTGACGTTAATACCGCCAAAATCAAGTTATGGATGCTCTGAAAGGGGCAGCTTATGTCCTGTCCATTCCGCAGTTCGGATCGTAGTGTGTGAGCACATACTGCGCCCAGCTCGCACCGCCCTGTGTGCGGAATATCTCGGTCGCCGTATCGTCCCAATAGTAACGGCTTGCAACGCATACCGCATTCTCAAGTCCGTACGTTTCTCTGATCCAGTCCAGCTGTTTTCCCTTCTCTTCGATCTGATCGTAAGGGATCGGTCCGTCGTAGTGTCGCGAAAACCGTATCAGACGATGTCGAATGTGCCGTTGTCGTAGAAGAGAACGATCACTTTCGAATAACTGTAGATAAAGCTCGAAGCTGAATTCTGGTATCTCGGATACTCGTGGTCCTGGTTAAGCGGCATTCCGAAATGATCTTCGATATAAGGGAACTCGTCATCGTAGATCAGATATCCGTCCTTGTCGCTTTCCCTGAACCATTCGGCCATCTCTTCGGAGCCGTACCGCTCTGCCGTGTATTGTCTCGGCGGTATCAGAGAAGTGACGTCGGTTACGTATTCCCAACTGACGAGATGAGGTATGTCCTTACCGCACTTCTCCATTGCGGCGTTGATGTATTCTGTCTCAAGAGCATCATCCGCGTCGGGATGCGCGTAGCTCATCTCGGCGAGCGTATCATACTTCAATTCGTCTTTTACATACTCGCAGATAAAATCGTATTCCGTCCAGCCGTCGCAAAGACCATAGCTGTGCTCGTTCTCGTATTCATACCAGTCGGAATAGGAATCGATCTTGCGCGCCACGTTTTCGGGAGTGTTGAAAACGGAAGCGAGCAGCTGTTTGCCGAAGTTTACATAACATACGACGCCTAAGCCGATGACAGCGAGTCCTATCAGGATGAACTTGATCCACTTCTTGTGATACTTGATGAGCCATGCCAGAAGAGTCACTCCGGCGATAACGATGGGCGGACCCCATATGAACACATTCCACAGGAAAGCTATCGCGATCGCCTCGCCGATGTCGTCAAGTCCGCCGTGGGGGAATGTCGATTCGCCCATGACGGCGAAAAGTATGTATGCCATGACTATCCAGGCTACAGATATACCCAACCCTATCAGAAGGCCCTTGACCCTGGGTTTTGTTTTCGTCTTTTCAGAAACCATCTATCCTACCATTCCTTTTTGCTGCTTTCCTGACAGCAGTTTTATAAACGCATTATATCAGTAAATCTTGATATGGCTATATGAAGTTGACGAAAGCCCGCCGGCGGGTAAACCTGCTGACGGGGCTTTCTGTTGCTTAACGACAATAAGGAACCGGGGTGTTTATGACTTGCGTATCAGTTTTCGAAATAATCATTTGCAGACTGAAAAACCTCGGCTAAAAAGCCGGTATGAGCCGGGGTTTTGACCGGGATTTGATTCCATTTTCGCGAAAACACGGCTGAAAGGCCGGCTACAGCCGAGGTTTTAGCCGAGGTTTCAGCCGAGGTTTTCGAGCACTTTGCATACAGGTACTGATCAGGTATGTGATCAGGAAAATTTATTCGGCAGTAATGCGGCACTGCCGAAACATTTGCCGTATTTTTCTTCAACTAACCCGGAAAAATCATGCAGAAATACGGCAGTGCCGAAACTATGCCGATTTTTTCATGATAACTTTATCTGACTCTGACAACCAAATTAAGAAGCGGCACTGCCAAAACAGTTGCCGCGCAAAAACCATCAATAAAACAAGCCCATCTCCGTTCAGAGCATTATGTCTGATCGGGATACTCCCAGAATCCGCCTTTGTGGAAATTCTCGTTGCCCAAAGGTTTTGCGGTGAGCTTGAAGATTACGCATCCGTCAGGACAAACGACAGTCTTCGTGTACTTGCCGTCGCCGCCAAGGTTTTCGAGATCGCCGCCGCTCCTTACGGCTTCCATGAGGGGATAGAGCATCATCATGGTCTTGGAGCAGATGCCGTATCCGTCTTTGTTGACGGGGCAGCCGTATGTGCAGGTGTAAGTGTCTCCGATCTCCTCGCCGTTACGGCAGTAGCGCTCAGTATGGTCGCCGTGAAGAAATCCCGTTACTTCAACCGTGAACTCGTATTCTTCGTCATACCACTTCTTCATGTGATCTTCCCCCGTAAACTATTGATCAATGGTCCGGTAAATCTGTTTTTGCTGAACCGGTTACTATAATAACACAGGCTGTTGCCGCACGTTTTTTGACGTGATCTAATCATTTGACGCTTGTGTCGAAAAACAGGCGGCTATTTTTTATCTCTAGTCACTTTCGTGATCAGGACAGTTTCCGTTATTCTGTTGATGCACCCGTTTTCCTTCCAATACTTCTTTTGTGAAAATGCTAATTGCTAACAATCACCTCTATTCCTAAAATACTTTGGTCAAAAAGCAGAAGTAAGAATAGAGGATCGGTCCATGAAAGAATTCAAACCCAAGCTGTTCTCGGTAATGAAGAATTACTCAGGTTCACAGCTCGTAAAAGATATAGTCGCCGGCATCATCGTTGCGATAATCGCACTGCCTTTGTCAATAGCACTCGCGATCGCGTCGGGAGTCGGACCCGAAGCGGGCATCTACACCGCGATCGTTGCGGGATTCATCGTATCATTCCTGGGCGGCAGCAGAGTTCAGATCGCAGGACCCACGGCCGCCTTTGCGACCATAGTTGCGGGCATCGTAATGAAGGACGGCACAGAAGGTCTTATCATCGCGACGATCATGGCGGGCATCATCCTAATAATCATGGGTTTCTGCAGATTTGGAAGCCTCCTCAAATACATCCCCGACCCGATCACCACGGGTTTTACTGCAGGCATCGCCGTCACGCTCTTCATCGGCCAGATCAAGGACTTCACGGGTATTTCGTACATGAACGGCGAGAAGCCCATCGAGACATCCGAAAAGATAATGGCACTCATAAACAATGCCGTTACTATCAACTGGCAGGCCGTCATGATCGGAGCCATCGCGCTCGCGATCCTCATCGTCTGGCCCATGATCTTCAAGAAGATCCCCGGCTCTTTCGTGGCAGTAATCGTAACCGCGGCAATCGTTGAGATCTTCCATTTAGACGTTAACACCATCGGCAAATCTTTTCAGGACATACAGGCAGGTCTCCCTCCGATAAGCATCAACCTTTCGATGTTCTCTTTCGAGGCAGTAAAAGGACAGCTCTCCAACGCCGTCACGATTGCATTCCTCGCAGGCGTTGAGTCACTCCTTTCGGCAGTTGTCGCAGACAGCATGATCGGTTCAAAGCACCGCCCCAACATGGAACTCGTGGCTCAGGGCGTCGGCAACATCGCATCCGCATGCCTGGGCGGTATCCCGGCAACGGGCGCGATCGCAAGGACTGCCGCAAACATCAAGAACGGCGGACGCACGCCGATCGCCGGCATGGTCCACTCGGTAACGCTCCTCATCGTGGTCGTTTTCCTGATGCCTTACGCAAAGCTCATCCCCATGCCCTGCATCGCTGCGATCCTCTTCCAGGTCGCATACAACATGAGCGGCTGGCGCAGGTTCGTCAAGCTCATTAAGAGTTCGCCCAAGAGCGACATCGCAGTGCTCGTCATCACTTTCGTGCTCACGGTCATCTTCGACCTCGTCGTTGCAATTGAAGTAGGCGTGCTCCTCGCTGCAGTCCTCTTCATGCACAGGATGAGCGAGGTTACGCAGGTTGAAGGATGGAAGGATTTCGATCCCGAGAACGACCCCGACTCGATCGATCTGCGCATGCTGCCCGAGCACACTATCGTATATGAGATCTCCGGCCCGATGTTCTTCGCTTCAGCCGGAAAGATCCTTCAGATATCGCCCAAGGAAGACACCAAGGCGCTTGTCCTCAGGATGAGGAGCGTCAGCACGATCGACGCGACCGCAATGCGCAACCTTGAACTCCTCTACGACGACTGCAAAGCCAGAGGCGTTCAGCTAATCATGTCGCATGTCAACGAGCAGCCCATGAAGGTCATCTGCAAGGCGGGCTTCGACAAGAAGCTCGGCAGCGACAACTTCTGCGCGCACATCGACGACGCGCTGGCAAGGGCTCAGGCGATAGTTAAGGGGTAAAGGCGGCTCGATAGCCCGGTGTGCGGCATGGGTGCACGTCTGTAAGCAACTTCCCCGGCTCCGCACGCAGTTCAGCCGAAGTAGTGGTATAATCCTCAATCAGGAATTAACCAAGGGGGATTAATACATGGATTCTTTGCTCATACTTATTTTCAAGATAGCCAGGTTCCTGCCGCTCCTGGGCTCGATCGGCCAGATTGTGCTCGGCATACTCATCCTCACGGCAAAGCCCAAGTCAACGAAGATATTTGGCATCGGCATCATCGTCAGCTCTTTGGGCGGCATGATGACATTCGCAAGGTCGGGAGCCCTGATGGCAGGCTCGGTCGAGATGTATTCGAAAGTCATCACAGGAACTTCAATCGTCAGTTTCTGCGTCGCATTTATTTCGGTGCTCTGCATGTGCATATTCATCCATAAGAATTATGGCAAGAAGCTCATCTATATTCCGCTGCTCATAATCGAAGTGCTGGCACCGCTCGCAAACACTTTAGTCCGTGTACTCCTGCTCAAAGCGGTCGGCGTTGGCTTCGAGAGCCTTCAGGCATGGATACTCATGACCGGCACCATCAATTCGCTCGTAACGGCGGTTGCTTCTTCGCTCATCCTGATCCTCATATTCCGCAAGCACAGGGACAGCGAAAAGGTGATCCCCCACTACTGGATCATCCTCACGATCAATCTCGTTTACAAGGTCATCACAAGCCTCATACTCATCATCTTCTCGCTGCAGCTGCTGAGAGATCCTTCCCTTATCAGTGATCTGACCAACATTAATGACCTGATCATGCTCTCAGGCTATCTCTTCGGCCTCATCAGCCCGATCTATATTTGCGTGATGGCTTTCAAGGCAGGCGCGCGTCTGCCGCAGGGAGAGAACGCAGCGGTATAAGCTTGCTGTTTAGTTTGGATAAATAGGCAGTCCCGAACGCTTATGTGTTTTGGGACTGCTTTTGTTTTGGGTTTGAGAATGGGCGGGTATCGAAATAGATTGCTTTACCTGAATTTCGATACTTTTGCTTTTCGCGAGGTATCGATAATGAAGTCTTTTACTAAATCTCGATGCCTTGGACTTTTGAAAGGTATCGTAAATGAGAGTTTTCCTGAAAAACGATACCTTGCCCTTTCAGCTGATATCGTTTTTGAAATCTTTTCACGAAAAACGATATCTTGACCCTCCGGCTGATATCGTTTTGAAAACTTTTCCCGGGAAAACGATATCTTGACCCTCCAGCTGATATCGTTTTTGCATTCTTTTCCCGGAAAACGATATCTTGACCCTCCGGCTGATATCGTTTTTGAAAGCTTTTCCCGGAAAACGATATCTTGACCCTCCGGCTGATATCGTTTTTGAAAACTTTTCCCGGAAAACGATATCTTGACCCTCCAGCTGATATCGTTTTTGAATTCTTTTCCCGAAAAACGATACCTCAGGCTGAAATTATCCCATCGGGAAGTTTTTCGAGACTTTGGGATAAAATTGGAGCTCGTAATTATCCCAAGATGAGGTTTTCTGACAGTTTAGGATAAAAAACGAACCGCCAATTATCCCAAGCGAAGCATTTTTGAACTTTTGGGATAATTTCACCTCTTAAAATTATCCCGCGGAGGCAAAAATTCATGGTTTGGGATAAAATCGCCATTCATGGAGTCTTTGGCAGGTATCGAAATAGATTGCTTTACCTGAATTTCGATACTTTTGCTTTTCGCGAGGTATCGAAATAGAAGTTTTTCCCGGATTTCGATACCTCAGATCACCTTTACGGTCTTGTCCGGGAAGAACGGATTATAGACGATCTCGACAGAGCTGCCGGGATTATGCAGCCCGTAGTTGTTAGCATAGGGAGCCGAGATATGACAGTTGACGGTGTGCTCTTCACCGCCCGCATAGAAGCTGAGCGTAAGCGACTCGTTAACTGTGCCTGAGAGTTCTGGCGTTTGATAATCGCTTTCCATTAATTCCTCTGCCTCAATGCTGGCATAATGTGACGAGTTGACGACCTTTGCCGTGGCATTCACATACGGCACCGTGAACACGACAATTGCGATTGCAACCAAAGCGACTATTCCCGTAACCGTCATTATAACCTTCACTGCTTTGCTCATGATTCCTCTCCTTTTCCGAACATGGTATGACCTTCTGATACCATTAATACAGACAAGTAAAGGAAAATGTTGCGGCCGATGATTTTTCCAAACAATCACAATCACACTCGCGCGCGAAAAAGAGCCGCCCCGCAAGCTGGAATGCAGCCCGGGACGGCTCTTTCGCCATTTCGTTATTCAGTCATGTGACAATGCGTTTTCGCTGACCGCGCTTAGCGCACTGCCGTCGGTTTACGCTCACGCGTTTGTTACGTTCGCGCGGATGTTATCCTTCCACCAGCGCTCCGTCCTTGCCGAAGATGTATTCGATGCCATTGAGATCAAACGAACCCGTCTTCATCTCGCCAGTATCGTCGAAGTAATACCACTTGAGGCCGATCAGTTTCCAGCCGGTGGCCATGTTGCCTGACAGGCCGAAATAGTACCACTTTCCGTCGACGTTCTTCCAGCCAATCGCCATGTCGCCCTTGTCGCCGAGGAAATATGAGATGCCGCCAAACTGCTTCCAGCCGGTTGCCATCGCGCCCGATTCATCGAAGAAATACCATTTCGCGCCGATGAAATTCCAGCCTGTGGCCATAGAACCGTTGCGGTTCAGGTAATACCATGTGCCGTCGAGCTCGAGCCAGCCCTTGGCCATTGCTCCCGACTCTTCGAGGTAATACCAGGTGCCGTCTATCTGCTTCCAGCCCGTGGTCATGACGCCTGAGGCCTCGAAATAATACCATTTGCCGGATATCTCCTTCCAGCCTGCCGCTTTCTTAAAGCCGCCGGAGGGGCTCTGAACGATCCTCTTTATGCACAGGATCTCTTGAATGTCGATACTGGCCTTTACGACCTTGAGGTCGGTAGTCGAAGCGTGGATGACCTCGCCATTTCCGACATAGATACCCGCATGACCGGCGTAATCGCCGAATTTATATAAGACTACGTCACCCGGCAGGATCTCATTCCTTTCGACCTCATAACCTGACAGCTTACAGATTGAATCGCACGAATGAGGAACCGAGATGCCTATCTGCTTATAGCAGTATACGACAAGGCCTGATGCATCAATGCCTTTTGTGGATGTGCCTGCGAAAAGATAAGGCGTGCCGAGCATCGTGTTCGCAATGCAGGCGATGCTGCGCCCGATAAATCCTTCGACATAAACTGCTTCGTCCTCATCCTTCGCTCTTGTGGTTATACGGAGATTATACTTTTATTGCGCCGGGCGTTTGCGGCAGGAACGGGTGCGATTATGTAGCAAAACTAAGGTTTTTGTATGGGAATCGATTCGAGCTACAGAGATATATGTGTATTATCATGGAGAACACATTGAGTTTTGCTCCGCAAATGTCAAAACACATACGTCGTTACTTCTGGCATAAGCAAAAAGCCATTCACAAACGTTTCTTGGCTATTTTTTTGTAGTAATCTTTTTTAAAACTTTGACGTCCGTTAAAGAAGTCCAATTCAGATCTTGTCATTTTATTCTTGACTTCTTTATCGTGTATCATCTCCATTGTACAAATAAGATCAGCCACTTGAAAAAGCTTATAATCGATTGGTGCAACCAACCTCATATCAACCTTAGAGAATTTTGAATAGAAAACGGATGTTATTATCTTAGTTAATTCAGTCTGTCCGTTATCGTAGTAGATGTTGATCTGATCATATTGGTTCCAATACTCGGGGTGCAATTCAATCTCGTTAGACAGTCCCTTGCTTATCAATCCCGTTTGGACAATGTTGTTTATACAATCCTTTTTAGCTACACGTACGCAAATATACTTAATCGGCAAATGCATCGTAAAATGATAAAGAATATTGAAAAGGTGTTTGCGCTCTGTTGATGTATCAAACTCATAGTTGCTTTCTCTTCTTATTAGAGGTCCTGTATGGATTGCATGCTCAGAAAAACCCTCATTCGCAGCACGCTGATTAAGTCCGGCTATTTTATCGGAAATATCATCACTTTGGTCATGCAGAACAATGGCAACATAATAGTACGGCGAATGAGCCTCATAGGGACCAAAATCACCGCTCTCATCAATAAAACAACTGAGAACCCTTTTTGCCATTCTTTGCTCCAAAAAGAAAAAGCGGGGGATTCCCCCGCAGCTTGGTGGACCAGGGTCTTACGACCAGCCCAAATCAGTCACCTGATTTAAATTGATTATATAGTGACCATTTACCCCTGTCAAACCTTACTGTTGTTCTAACATTTTATCCCGTTAAGAACACATCACCTCTTAAGCAAGCGCGCACTTTGCGACCTTCGCCTTCTTCAGCCTCACATATATGACGACAGCAGCGAAAGATGTCAGCTCGCCGATCAGCACGCGCATTATCTGGTTCTCGTCGACGCCAGTCTCCGTGACGACGTGCATGAGATTCGTTACAACGCAGTTGTTGAAGAAATGGTCAGCAAGTCCGATCCATACCGAGCCGGACTGCTCATAGAGCATGCCCCACTTGATGCCCATGAGAGCCGAGAGAACGACATAGCCAATGCTCATTACGGCAAACTCGGGAATGGTCATCTGACCGTCGATAACGCTCCTTAATGGTGTTACCAGATGCCAGATGCCGAACAGGAGTGCAGCGAGGAAGAGCGCGCCCTTAGGGCCAATCTCCTCCTTAAGATAAGTGATGTAAAAGCCCCTGAAGAGTCCCTCTTCCATCCACACGTTTATGATGTTGAAGAAAATGCACATGATAACGAAAAAGATCCCCGTTTGCTTATTCACGTCACCCGTAAGAGAGAAGCCCGTAACGAAGAACTCCATGTGACAGGGATTGCCCTGTGCGGCAAGCGCGATAAACTCGGCGCCGAATCCGATCGAATAGAAGACTGCACATATGAGAAAACCCTTGAGGCAGTCAGGCAGAAAACGCGCGGCCTTAAAGCCGATGTCGCTCCACTTCATCTTCAAAAGCGCCAGGAGCACGAAAAGCACAACGATGCCGAAGACCTTGTTGACGAAGCACTCCGCAAACACGGTCTCGTCAGTTCTCAGAAAGAAGACCTCTGCCGCGTGGACTATGAGGCAGATGATGAAAATGATTACAGAACTTGATACACGCTTTTCCTTAAGAAACATAAAAGACTCCTTTTCGCTTTCTTCTGCATTCAATATACAGATGAGCGCAAAAGGAATCTTTACACAGACCTTGTGCAATCCTTAACCGTTTCTTACACGGGAAAGCAGTTTAATTCTTGACGCCGCCCAGCGTAATGCCGTCGACTATGTGCTTGGACAGCAGCAGATATATGACCATTGGCGGCAGACAACAGAAAAGTATTATCTTATAATCCGCGGTATTCCGGACCAGGATCGGGATGGTCATCTTGGCGGGTTCCGTAAGGACGACCATAGGCACGAACAGATTGTTCCAGCTCGCAACGAATGCGAGTATGCCCTGCGTGGCGAATGCCGGCTTCATCAAAGGGAGCACGATCGTGTTGAAGATCCTGAACTCTCCGGCGCCGTCGAGCCTTGCCGACTGGATTATCTCCGAGAGATCCGTGGCCTGCAGATACTGCCTCATGAAGAATACCGTGACGGGCGCCGCGATCGCAGGCAGGATGAACATGATGAGCTTATTTGTCATGTGCATCTTGTAGATCATCTGGACGAAGCCGATAGACGAGATCGTCGTGGGGATCATCATGACGGCGAGCACAAACTTGTTGAATACTTCCCTGAGCCTCCAGTCGTAAGCGACGATCGCATATGCCGTGAGCGCCGAGAAATAGAGCGTAAGAGCTGTGCTGCAGACGCCGATTATGAATGAATTCTTTAAACCTGTGAATATCTGTGATTCCAGAAAATCGTTGACGTTATTCCAGCCTAGGAAAGCTCCCTGGAGCTCATGCGCCTCCCAATGGCCGCCCGGCCCCTGAACATAGACATATGCGGGGCCCCATGAATCCTTGAGGATGATGATGAACGGCATGAGGATAACGATCGCGACAACTATCGCGACAACATATATGGCAATCCTTGTGCCGGTCTCTTTCGACGGCTTGGTTATCGATTCCATGGTTTCCTCACGCATCCCCTGAATAGTCTCTTCTCAAGATTATACCTTTTCATGACCTCTTCGTGGAGATAAAGTATCTCAAAATCCTTAAAGAAATATCTGATGTCGTCCTCGTCGAAGAACCGCTTCACCATTTTCTCTTCGGATTCGTACACGTGGTGCTCGAGTTCTATTCCCTGCCCCGCACCGTGATTTACGTCATTTACGGAGTTCACGCGGAAGAACAGATGCCCGCCCGGTGTAAGCACGCGGCTTATGTCGGAGATGATCCTCTTTGTGTCCTCTTCACCGAAATAATGCAGGCAGAGGTCCGCCACCACCGCATCGAATGCCCCGTCATCGAAAGGAAGACCGTCGAGCATGTTGAATACTCTCGCGTCTTCTATCTCCGGGAAATTCTTCCTGATGTTCGATATCGCGTTCTCCGACTGGTCGCACGGAATGACGCGCAATCCTTTCGACAGGAGATAGAGAGTGTCGTTCCCGCTGCCGCACCCGAGATCGAGCACAGGCTTTGAAACGCCCTCAAGTATGTCGTCGAACCTTACGAGCCAGTCGTCGGTCTTTATCGACCCGCGCTCGTATTCCTTATGTATGCCGTTCCAGAAATCCAGCGAATTCCGCCTGTAGTCCTGCGCCTGTCCCATGCCGGTCCCTTTAACTTACGCGTTCTCGCTGTCCCTGAAGACTCTTGAGCCCGTGGCGCCGCGCTGTCCCTGGTACTTTCCGTCGTAGGGGTTGAGCGCATGCTCATCGAGCTTTGCGAAAACGAGCTGGCCGACTCTTCTTCCGGCCTTGAGCTCGATAGCGCACCTGTTAGCATTGTAGAGTTCGAGCGTTATCTCGCCCTTGAATCCCGGATCGACCCATCCCGCATTCTGGATGAAGAGGCCCATCCTGCCAAGAGAGCTCCTGCCCTCGACAAATGCCGTAAGGTCGTCGGGCAGCTCGAAATATTCCATCGTCGTTGCAAGGACGAACTGCCCCGGCATTATCAGATAGGTATCCGTGGTTATGGACTTGTATTTGATCTCGTTTTCGAGAGTGATCACGCTCGAAGGCGTATCGTCGACAACGCTGAAAGTGTTGCCAAGACGGATGTCAACACTCGCGGGCTGTATCTGTTCTTTAGTCAGAGGCTCTATAGTAAGAGTCTTCTCCCCGAGCATCTTAAGTATCGTCTTGTCCGAAAGTATCATTCCGTATTCCCCCTGAGCATTTAGTTTTTCTATTATAACAATAGATGGCGGGAATACGATTAGAGGTTTTCCTTACAGGTCCTTTGCGAAACAGATGGCTCCGTCGAGCCTGTCATAAGGCGGATAGTTGTCTATGAACTTATAGCCGAGCTTTAAGTACAGGCTGACGGCTGCTTCCATTTGGGGCCTTGTCTGCAGGATCGCTCTCTTGAACCCGATGGTCTTTGCCCTGCCCTCGATCTTTTTCATCATGTCCTCAGCTATGTGCCTGCCCCTGTATTCGGGGTCGACCCAGACGCGCTTGATCTCGACTTCGATGTCCGAATACGGCTTGATGCCGGCACATGCGACAGGCACACCGTCCACAGACACTATCAGCACTTTGGTGATGCTCTCCGAGATGTTATACGGAACAAAATCCCTTCTGTTCTCAACGCCTCCGACGATACTGCTGTAGAACTCCTCGGTCTTTAAGTAGAACCGTTTGAAATCCCCGTCGTTTCCGTCAGTCCATCTGCAGTCAGTATTCTTCAGCATGTGATCACCAGGTGCTCGTCGGCTATGTCGTTATAGACCTTGCATCCCCTGCCCGAAACGTCGTAGACATGGACTATTTCCTTGAGGTCCTGCTCTTCGGTGAATTCACCTGTGAGGTCGGGACAGCTCTCAAGTTTTTCGGGGTGGAATACGACGTTGTCACCGAGCCTTATGTTATCGAACGTCTTATCCATCTCGGGGATACCGCTCAAGATCCTGTCAAATGCAGCCATGGCAAACCTCCTCGACTTCTTTATACCTTTTCAGTATAAAGGCAGAAGTACCATATACGGCATACTTTCTCTGTATGAGAACAATACGCTTTGAGAATACAGAGAAGCGCGGCTGAAAACAGTACCCTCAGGACTCTATTTACTTGTCGCAAAACCTTGTCGGTTCTTGTCGGTTTTTGTAGATTTTCAGATACTTTTTCAGGAATAAATACAAAAACGACAAAAGGAAACAAATCAGACAAAAACCGACAAGAAAATGAGACAAATCTCTAAAGAAAACCGACAGAGAAATAGGGATCGGAAGGTACTATTTATAAATGCGAATTCACTATAAATTCACGCTTTTGGAATACGTTCTTTATACCGATTCTTCACAGAGCGAAGTATAATTTTTGTTGGGTGTTACCCATGTGACACAGGCGGTTACCTCCATTCCTCTTAAGAGAGAGGAGGTGGTGCGATATGACTCCATATGAAATTCTTATTGTGGTTTTTACTGCAATTGCGATAATCGTAGGATTAATCATTGAGTACATAAAAAAATGACCGCCCTTCACCAAAGATACGGTCATTTAATTGAACCTATTCTGAGGTAACCGTCTAATGGGTAGCACCTCTTTCATAAATAATTATACTACACGTTATATGTTTAGCAAGTTATAGCCTCACTTAGTCTTTGCTTTCGTTCTTGTCCGGTTCCTTCTTTTCCTCTTTGTCTGCTACTTTATTTTCTACTTTGACCTGTTCGCTATTTTCTTCTGTACTTACTTCTTTATTCTCTTCTTTAACTTCCGCTTTATCAGCTTCTTTTTTATCCGCTTCCCTGCTTCCCTCTTTGCTTTCTTCTTTCTCTTTTTCCTTTTGTTCCTTATCGAACCTCTTATGGATGTTGTCGATATCTTCAGTGGTACCGCCTCCGTGGTCTTCAGGATCCCTGAAGCCGCCGCGTTCGACTATCCTTAAGAATGCGTCAACAACATCAGCGGTGAGCTGCGTACCGGATGCTCCCCGGATTATCGATACGACCTTCTCGAAGTTCATCCTGTTCCTGTAAGGACGGTTGGAATACATAGCGTCGAATGCATCGGCGACACCGATGATCTGTGCAACGCGCGGGATCTCGTCACCCTTGAGACCGTTAGGATAACCCTTGCCGTCAGGTCTCTCGTGGTGTGCTTCGGCTCCTACGGAAAGCTCGGGCATTATGCTGATGTCCTTCAATACGTTATAGCCGAGAACTGTGTGCGACTTGATCGTCTTGAACTCGTCATCGTCGAGCTTGCCGGGCTTATTCAAAACCTGTGCAGGAACACCTATCTTACCGATGTCGTGGAGAAGTGCGATGTTGTAGTACTTCTCGACGGTCTCTTCGTTGTAGCCCAGCTCACGCGTGAGCATGGCGGTATATTCGGCAACTCTCTTGGAGTGGCCGTTGGTGTAGTTGTCCTTCATATCGATCGTTTTCGCGAAGGCTTCGACGATCTCCCTGATGAGGATCCTGTTTTCTTCCTGTTTCTTTAAGAGCGACTTGGTCTTCTTGCGGACATATAAATATACGGCCAGAGCGATGACAAGGATCACTCCGAGACCCACGAGGATAAAGAACCAGGCATATTCATAGATGGCCTTCTGCTTTACGATCGTGATCGAATACTCAGTGGTGCCCTGTCCCATTACGTCCGATATGGACATCTTGAAATCATAGGTTCCGCCCTTGAGGTTTGTGAAGTCGATTGGCGAGAGCTCGGTCCTCTTGAGCGTCGTGGGCTCGGTACTGAATCCGACGAGCGTGTATGAGACCATCGGGTTCATGAGAGTGTGCGAGCAGATGTAAGGATAGACCGTGATCTTCTTTACGTCATGGGGGACAGTAATGACACCGTTATCGTCCGGATAGTATTTTACGCCGTCCGCATCGATATAAGGGACCGATACCCTGATGTGATCGACCGCCTCGAAAGGCTTTTCGATGTTGACCTCGGCTATGCCGGTGGAACCTGCCATATAGAGGACGCCTTCAGGTGTGACGCAGCTGTAGGAGTTGGATGTGGCGATTACAGGAAGGCCGTTGTCTATGCCGTAGAAGACAGGCTCGATGCTGCCGTTGGCGATGAGGTCTTCTGCCTTGATTACATAGATTCCGTTGCTGCTCAGGATCCACATCTCTTCCTTGGAGTTCTCATAGAGGTCGAAGTTGTTCGAGAACGGGAAATTCCTTATCGTTTTTATCTCATAAGAGGACGTCATATATGCAAGTGAGTTACTCGTGACGATCCAGTACATATTGCGCTTGTTGTCCTTCTTGATCCTCATGATAACGTCTGACGCCAGGCCGTTTGAAGTGTCAAAGTGACTGATGCCTGAATCGCTTATCACATATATGCCGTCTCCGTCCGTACCGATTATCTTGTCGCCGCTATTGCCTTCTACTGCCGTCAGGAGCTCGGTGTTGTTGATGCCATCTTCGGAACCGTAGACCTTCTCGATCTTGTTGCCCCTTAAGACAGCCAGACCGCCGGTGCAGGCGACCAGGAACGAGCCGTCGGAGCATTCGTATACCGCTCTGACTCTCTTTGAGGGCATCCCTTCGTCAATACCGAAAGTTGTAACGCTGCCGTGATCGTATCTGACGAGACCCAGGTCACTGAATGTGGAGAACCACAGCCTGTCCTTGCTGTCCTTTATTATCGATCTGATCCTGATGTCTCTTAACATCGCTCCCAGATCGAGATAGCCCAGACTGTCGCCCGATGCGGTCATGGAATAGTTGAGCCTTAATGATGCTACCTTTCCATCTTCGTCAAGTACTGTAAGTCCGCTGTCCGTGCCGATGAAGAGCAGACCGTCGTAATAGCATGTGGAGTTGACTACTGCCTCGGGAATGTCGAAGCGCTCGAAAACGTTGGTGAAGTAGTTCGGAACGATCTTCATTACGCCCTGTCTCGAAGAAGCGAACCACAGGTTGCCCTGATAGTCTGCCATGACGCTCTCGACGTTGGAGTTCATGGGGATGTTCTCTATTACTTCGATCTCATCGCCGCCTCTCCAGACACCGATACCGTTGTTGGCGCAGATCCAAAGATCATCTCCCAGACGTCTTATCGAATTGACGTATGCCAAAGGATTGATGTTGAGGCGCTGCTTTTTGGGGAATCCCTCTTCAAGGCTGCCGTACCAGAGCCAGGAGCCCTTTGTTCCAAGATAAAGGTAACCGGGATTTGCGGGATCCGTAAAAAATGCATGGATGTCGGTGACGCCGAGATCGTCCTCGCCGTCGTAAAAATTGCCGACCTTGCCGTATGTGAGAGTAAAGATATCGCCGTCCATAGTGAGGGCGTATGTGATGCCGTCAGAACCTGTCTCGAGCGTCCTGATGTATTGGTCGTTGATACGGTCATCGTCTAACAGAGCCAGAGTGCCGTCCTGATGGACCAGTGCAATGCCCTGTGTGGTGGCGATGTAGATATCGCCGTTCGGGTCTTCGGCAAAGTCTCTTACTGATGAGGACGGAAGTCCGTCAGCCTTGCCGTACATCGTTACGTTTCCGACCTTGTCCATTACTGCGGCGCCGCTGTCGTTTGTGCCGATCCAGAGTCTGTCTTCCTTGTCTACGAAAAGGCTAACGACGCTGGCGATTCCGGTCGTGGAATCGCATCTTTCGAACGTGTTGCCGTCGTATCTGATAAGGCCGCCGTAGCTTCCGATCCAGATGAATCCGTCAGAGGTCTCGGCTATGGCATTAGCCTCCGATGTGGGAAGACCCGACGTGTTGTCGTAAAGGAAAGCGGTAAACCCGTCGAGCTTTGTGTCGGGCGATACGATATTTGTATTGTCAGCCGCGACAAGCATCGGGAAACAGGACAACAGCAGGCACAAAGTAACAACCGCCGATATAGCGGAAGCGAATGATTTTAACTTTTTGCCTGACCTGATGTTCATATGTAAAAGTTATACGGGCTTGTTATGCCATTCGTACTCGGGATGTCTCGAGTAATATTCTTCCTTGACTTCGTACATCCTGGCGTCTGCCTTCTGCATCGCCTTTCTGATGTCTTCGGTCTCATCGCTGTGGCATGCGCCGACAGCATAGTGTGCTCTGTTCGGACGCTCGGAATTCTTTCTCAGTATATCTTCCATCTTCAGGAATTCGGCAGGATTGGTCTTCGTCGCTATGATCAGGAACTCGTCTCCGCCGACGCGGTAGACTTCGACATTCCTTCCCTTTAACTCATTCAAAGTCGAAGCGACGTCCTTTAACAGGTTATCGCCTGCCTCGTGACCCCTGGTGTCGTTGATGGTCTTGAGGCCGTTAACGTCGATGAAGAATACGCCGAAGGGCTTAGCGATTACCTTCCTGCCGCTGTCGTCATCGCTGATACGGTTGTTCATGGCGTTACGGTTATAGACACCCGTCAGGAGGTCAGTCGAGCTCATTATCTTCATCTTGCGGACGTTCTGGTCGTTAGCGACCTCAGCCGACAGGATGAAGGATGTGAGACCCAGAGTCTCCTTGATCATGAGGGTCTTGTCCACCGGGAAGTTGCCTGCCCAGATATAGCCGATCGTCTTGTTATCCGATCTCAGAGGATATATTACGATGCTCTTTACGCCTGCAAATCTCAGGGATTCGATCCACTCGGGAGCGATCTTGGAGGCATTCTCCATATCCTTCTCGTTGGAGATAATGAAGCAGTTGCTCTTATTAATGAGCCTCGGCCATGTCTCAATTACCCTGTAGAAATCTTCGGTAAGGAACTCTTCCATTGGAACCTGTGACGGATCGTCGGGGTCGTAATCTTCGCACAGGAGCGAATATTCCCTCTTCTCGTAGTCCGCGAGAAGGACGCTGCATCTTGCCGAGCCGCACTGCAGACGGATATCCTTAATGACCGACTTCATGGACTCCCTGAAATCGGATGTCTCACGGAGCTTCAAGCAGGTCTTGATAACGTTGGTCGCAGTCTCGGATGAGATGTCAGCGAGCTTGTCGATGTCCGCCTTGGGATTCATCTCGTAGGAGAAAAGGAGCATTCCCATGTCGGGATCTCCCGACTCCAATGGCATCAGGAAAACTTCCATCCACGCGTTGTAGAGTTCGATATCGAAATATGTGTGGATCGGCACGTTCGATGTGACGCACGTGTCGCAGAGGTTCTCGAAATTGGCTGTCTTCATGATGTACCTGGTATAAGGGACACCGGTCTTGAAATCGGCAATGTCCTTTACGACGGTACGCTTGTATGCCTCATTGGCATCAACGATAAGGTATCTGTAATCGTCGCCCTTTTCGCCTTTCAGGTCGACTGAAATAACGCATGCCACGCGTTTAAAGCTATCGACGAAAGTCTTATAATCCACGGTATAACCCCTAATATAAAAATAATTTAAGAGTATTATACCACCCTGAGCAGAGCGTGCAGGGCATATTTGCATTGTTTACTATTAATTTACTAGGTATTCTTATTCGGCTATGAAATACAGCCTGAATGCGTTACACTTATTCCCATGAAGAAATATTACAGAGTACATACCGCGGACATTGCGTACCGCACAAAGCAACCCAGGGGTATCTTTACCACGGTGGGAAAGCTCGTTGACAGCAAGACCCTCACGGAAGACGAGGAAAAGGAATACTGGAAGAACCGCGAATATTTCGAGGAGGTCCTCCCCGTTCCGCCTTTCTACGAAAAGGACAATCCAGAAGGCGCCATAACCTGGTTCAAGGATACGGAAGAAGGAAACCGCATCTGGAAAGAGATGACCTTCTACCGCGACATGTGCAGCAAGTACGGAGTACAGCTCTATCTTTCCGAGACGGACGATGTGCCGGGCGAGATCATTTACGAGGACAATTTCCAGATCGCCGTAAAAAATCCTTTCACGGACATAGATGTCACGACTAAGGAACTGTAAAGATCACCCAAACGCCTCGGCAGCCTTTTTTGCAGTCTGCTTTCTCTTCTCAAGCGTCTTATCGAACATCTCATCTGCAGCTTCAGGGAACATCTCATAGATGACTTTCGTTCCCTCTTCTGTTATGCCGCCTTTGGTGGCAACGCGCGCGACAACCTCATCGAAAGTCATGTCTTTTTTCAGCATCAGGTCGCCTGTGGCACTCATGGTGTTCAATACCATCTTTACTATCTGTTCGCGCGGTATGTCGGTGTGCTTTTCAGCAGATGTGCATACGACGTCGAATATAGACGCGATAAATCCGGGCATGCAACTCACGAGCTCGGAACCCATGCCGACTTCATTCTCAGGAAGCTCTATGACTTCGCCGATTACGCCCAGCAACGAACGGAGCGATTCCTTGTCCTGTTCGGTCACCTTGTCGTTATAGCAAACTATGGTCTGTGATCTGTTTATCTCGGCGGTAACGCTGGGTATGACCTTTGCGGTCTTGTGATCGGTTATGTTCCTTATCATGTCGAAGGTGATGCTGCCGTTAAGGGACACGAGGAGCGAATCTTCCTTAAGACAGGGTGCAATCTCGCTCAGCACGCTCTTCAGATCAACAGGACGCACGCAGACGAATACGATATCGGCTCTTGAAGCCAGATCAGTATTGCTGCAGGGAACGGCTATCCTGCACTGTTCGAGTTTCTCTGGTGTTCTGTTGGCCGCCAAAAGTTCTCCCTCATTAAACCTGCCCGAAGCATAAATCTTTTCAAGGAGCATATTACCCATGCTTCCCAGACCGATTATTCCCACTGTCATAAAAACGTCCTCCCCATCTTCTTTTGCAGGAAAGAATAACTCACATATCAGCTATCGCCTTTTTGCATTCTTCCACAATGAACGCCCTCTCGGTTATGTTCATGTCGCCGTTATTCTCGGTATTCTTCATTATTTCCCTGATGCCGTCAGCGTCTCCGTGGACAAAGCGGTCATTGATGTTGTTTATCTCGGCCATGATGTTATCCCTAATGGTCTTGAACTTATTGTCTTCGAGCTTCATAACCGTCTCCGGTCTTTTCTCGAAATACCTTCTCCACTTATCGACGTTGCTGTCCCTGAACGTCGTATCCGCTGCATAGAATCCGAATTCAAAGAGCCTGTCCAAAGACGTCATGGGGTCGTTTGCGGCTTCCCTCTTTATCCTCCTGAGCTTTGACTTAAGGAGCGACGTTCCCTTCATGTAGACGGCGTATTTTTTGAACTTGGAAGGATCGCTGAAGAACAGGTATGTCCATATGCCTTCCAGGATGTATTTCTTTTCGGGATGATCGGAAGCGAACTTCATCGCGAACTTTATGAACTTGACGAACACTTCTCCCCTGTCGGCAAACATATCGCGCTCATTTATCGATATGTAGTACTTTGAACCTTCGCCCGAGAAAAACGAATAAAGAAGATCCCCCATGGCCTTCAACTCATCCAGCGTATAGTGGTCCTTCACGCAGACGATGTCGTCAAGGGACACCTTCTCTATATCTTCGCCTTCGTATTCTTTTGTGAGCACGGATTTGCCCGAACCGGAATAACCGATGACGAAGCACAGATTAATCTTCCCCTCATCGAAGGCTTTCTTGTTGTAGTAGAGATCGGGCTCTGATATCAGCAATGTCTCGTTAATGGGAATGGGCGACTCGAACCTGTAACGGTAGCTCATCTTAATGAACATGTCAGGAACGGTGTACCCGAAAAGCCTGACAGAATAGTAATCCGAGAACCTCCTGTCGCGCCTCGTGAGCATCAGGTACTTCATCAGCGTATCGAGGAGCTCCTCACGAGAACCCACATCCTCGCCTATAAGCGCCAGGTCGTTCCTTGAGCAGAGCTCGTCAAATCTTATTTCATCATCAGGTACTAAATTATCCATTGCCTTTGCCTCTTCAAGATAATATAGCACATCAGATGTAACAAAAGACCATTAATCGCGGGCCACACGCAATCGGCAGCGATTTATATCTGACGCCATTTAGAAGTCGCATACAGCTAGACATATCTGTCTATTTGTGTTACATTTTGCTTGTAACTAGACATTTTTGGCGCATTAAATACAAAAGGAAGCATTTATGGATCAGAAGTACAAAATCTTGTGTGAAAGAATAAAGCAATACCGGATCAATTATCCGTTAACACAGATCGAACTTGCTCAAAAAGCAGGCGTATCGGCAAGGAGTATCTCAAGGTTCGAAAATGGCGAAGATATCAGCTTGTCGAATTTTATGAAACTGCTTCGCGCTTTGGATCTTTCTGACCGGTTGATCGAGTTGATACCTGATCAGAGTAAGAGACCGTCCTATTACCTTGAACTCGAAAAGAAAATGAAACCAAGATGCAGAGCATCCCGCAAGCGAAACACGACGCCGGATGAACCCTTTGTATGGGGAGAAGACAAATAAATACCCTCTTGCAACATTTTCCCTGCCCGCCCTGTATATATGGCAGAAACCAACTTGGAGGAAACACAAAAATGAAGAGAATAATATGCATCCTGATGGCAGTTATCACGATAATCGGCATGACTGCATGCGGAAAGTCAAAGGTTGATATAGAAAAGCTCAAGCAGATAAAAGGAACGATGCTCACCATAACGAGCTCGTCCCAGGGCGAGATGACTCAGGAAGAGTATGAAAAATCCAAGTATGAGATATCCGTATCCTACGAAGGAGCAGCTTACATCCCCAATCCCGTGAACTCTACAGGAATAATGATAACGGATAAGGATTACCTCAAGATATACAACTTCTGCACTAACAGCGTAAAGACCCATAAGTTCGACAACTATAAAGAAGATGTCTGCGACGGAACATCGTACTCATTCACCTTCTACGATGAAGATGGCGAAGCTCATAAGATCTACTCGGGTTACATCTACAACAACAAAGATCATAGACACAATAACAGCATACTCAGTCGATTAACAAAGCTCCCATTAGATGATGTCCTTATAAGCGGAAATGCCGCCCGGGCAAATGAAAACCCGGACGGCATTTTTGTTTCAATTTATATATCGGATCTTACTGCATTACGCCGTCTTTATCGATCTTGTAGCCATTGATGGTCGTGTTGACAGCCATCTTTCCGGAACTGTAGAAGTAATACCACTTACCGCCGATCTTCTTCCAACCGGTTACCATAGATCCGGAAGACTCGAAATAGAACCAGCTTCCGCCGATCTGTTTCCAGTTCTTCGCCATAGCACCAGACGACTCGAAATAATACCAGGTACCACCGATCTGTTTCCAGCCGGATACCATAGCACCTGAAGATTCAAAGTAATACCAGGTTTCGCTTATCTGCTTCCAGCCTGAAGCCATGGTGCCGGAACGGTCAAAGTAATACCACTTGCCGCTAAGCTGTTTCCAACCGGTTGCCATAGCACCGGAAGATTCGAAATAGTACCAGATGCCACTTATCTTCTGCCAGCCGGTCTGCATTACACCCGAAGAATTCATGTAGTACCACTTACCGCTTATGCTAACCCAGCCAGTCTTCATGATGCCTGTGCCAGTATCCATGTAATACCAGCTGCTGCCGGACTTCTGCCAGCCTGTCAGCATAGCACCCGTTGAAGGATCAAGGTAATACCAGCTGCCGTCTATCTTCTGCCAGCCGGTCATCTTGACACCGTCAACATTGTAATAGTACTTAGCACCGTCTTCTTCGATCCATCCTATCTTTTCAGGTGTCAATACAGGAACTACTTCCTGAGCAACCAGGATCTCACCGCAAACGGAGCAATGTGATCCTTCTGTAAGACCTGTCTCTGTATATGTTGGCTCTACCGCAGGATCAACAACAGGTTTATGTCCTAACGCAGGAACAGTCTCCTGTGCTACGATCACCTCGTTGCAGACTGAGCAATGAGAGCCTTCAGTCAATCCTGTATGAGTGCAGTCAGGTGCAACTGCATCATCGGTAACAGGCTTGTGTCCTAACGCGGGAACAGTCTCCTGTGCTACGATTACCTCATTGCAGACTGAGCAATGAGAACCTTCTGTCAGACCTGTATGTGTACAATCGGGTGCGACCGCTTCATCAGTAACAGGAGTATGTACGTGATCCAATGCAGGGATTACTTCCTGTGCTACGATTACTTCACCACAAACTGAACAGTGACTTCCTTCAGTAAGGCCAGAATGCGTGCTGTCAGGCTCAACAGCAGGGTCAATAACAGGTGTATGACCGGTTGCAGGTATATCCTCCTGAGCTACAATCACTTCGCCGCAAACAGAACAATGAGAACCTGCAGTCAGACCTGCATGCGTACAATCGGGTTCTACCGCTTCATCTGCAACAGGGGTATGTCCAAGCGCAGGAACCACTTCCTGAGCAACAAACACCTTACCACACAGTGAACAATGAGCACCTTCGGTAAGGCCGGTATTTGTACAATCAGGAGCAACAGCTTCATCTGTAACTTCGATATGACCGATAATGTTGGCATGGTCTATAGCCAGACAGTTTTTGAATGTCCTATTGTCACCAGATAAAACATATTTAACATTACAAGGGATTGTTATACTTTCAATGCCAGTACAGTTACAAAATGCACCAGCATCTATTTCAGTTAGACCTGGATACATTGTTAATTTATTTATTTCCGTACAACCAGAGAAAGCAAATCCATGAATCTTAATGACTCCTTGAGGTATAACTAATTCACCAGTTAAGTTCTTGCACTCGCTGAACACACATGCCGGTATTTCAGTTATTCCATCTGGTATTACAACTTCTCCCATCAGATTCTCACATTGGTAGAATGCATATTCACCCAGATGTGTAAGACCTGCTGGCAGATTTAAGTCTCCAGTTG
>Ga0247611_10000271_pt1 | contig 107383 bp, 96 predicted proteins | sample 177DNAGHGhighgp2_FD_192422 | JGI IMG/M metagenome (GOLD analysis project Ga0247611, IMG submission 192422) | Sheep rumen microbial communities from Palmerston North, Manawatu-Wanganui, New Zealand - 1770 DNA GHGhigh gp2 | ecosystem: Host-associated > Mammals > Digestive system > Stomach >... | reverse complement strand
CACCTCTTTGCCTCTGTTTGAGAGGGCTTTAAAATCATAAATGGTTGCCATATTATAGAATATTTAGTATGTCTGTTATCTTTGGTACAATGTAGGTGGCCGTCTCTTCTGTCTCGCCTTCATGAATCCATAACTGATCAATACCTGCGGCCTTGGCTCCAGCGATGTCGGAGGAGTAACTATCGCCTATCATAAGGGCCTCTTCAGCAGTTACCCCATTACGTTCCAATGCTATCTCAAAAATCCCCGGCTGCGGTTTGTTGATACCCACCTCTTCGCTGATGAGCGTGTGGGTGAAGTATTTTGCCAAACCGGAGTGCTCGAACTTATAGTACTGCACCTCTTTAAAACCGTTGCTGATGATGGTCAGGGGGTATTTGGATGCCATATATTTCACAACTTTTTCGGCATAAGGCATCAGGCAGAAATACTTGTTGGTCAACCGCAGAAATTCATCTCCCATTTCGTGCGCCAGTTTCACCATTGTATCATTCTCACCATTGGCATCATTTACCAGCAGTGGTTTCAAAAACCGCTGCAAATGCAACCTATCTTTCGTCACTTCACCGCGTCCGTACATTCCCCATAACTCCAGATTATACGGTTTATATACGTTTAAATAGTCCTCAAACGTAGGATATAATCGATTTAGATGATACGTTTGGTAAATGTCCTGCAGAGCCTTATGTTCTGCCGTCGTCCAATCGCCAATCGTATCGTCCCAATCCAGGAATATGGCCTTATACTGTTTCATTCTGTTGTTTGCAATATCTATTCTATCCGTTTCGTGAGTTTTCTTCTATTGCTTCACATTTTCGGCGCAAAGATACAACTTTTTTTTGAGATACGCAAGGATTTTGGTTGAAAATCTTTACAAATGATACTCTATGCTGATTTTTGCCCATGCGCCGGGTTGCAATACTCCGCCGTAGTCATAGTAATGGCTGTTGGTCATGTTGGTGCAAGACACGGCAAAACGCCAATGCGTGATGTCGTAGTAGATCTTACCGTCCAAGAGAAGCACCGGTTGGAAGTCAGACACCGTGCCATCGGCATTGTTGAACTGCCCTACGCGGTTGCGATAACTGAGCGTCCATGAAGCACCGAGGCCTGCGTAGATACCATGCTCTAGCTGAAGGACGACTTTATGCCTAAGGTAATCCAGGTAGCGCGAGTTGGCCTGCTGCAAGTTGATATCAAGGTTTGTAAAGGCATAGGTAAGTTGGACGTTACGCAGCCATTTGTTGAGTCGGTACTGCACGGTGCATTCGACCCCGAGCGTGTTGACGCGCTGTTGGTTCTGAGCATGATAAGGGCGTTTGGTGTCCTGAGCCACATAGACCCAGTCGATGATATCGCGTCCCCAACGATGGTACAGTTCTGCATTGATCGCCAGCGTACCGGCTTGGTCAAAAGTGTGTCTGTACGATGCACCGAACGATGCTGTCCATGCTTTCTCGGGCATCAGATTCGGATTGCCCAATTGGTTGCCGGCGTCATAATAGAGGTCGGTGAATGTCGGCATTCGCAGCGAACGGTTAGCATTGGCATAAAGCGACACCCCGCAGTCGAAGGCATAGCCTAAGTCCGCACCTACCGTCCAATGATGCGCGAACGAGGTATTGTAGATACCGCCTGCCGTGACGGAGGCAGAGAAATGCTGCACGTGAAAGGTCTGTTGTGCAAAATAATGGATATTCAGACGGTTGTGATCACCGAAATTGGTCGAATGGATGTTCTCGTTTCGTGCTTCGACGCCCACCGTGGTCTTACCGATGGACGAGGCGTAGTGCGCCCACAAAGCAGCCGTGGCATTATGTGTCAGATGGCGATTGGAGACGGTACCCCGATGCCATTCGTAGCGGTCATGGTTCGCCCGATAAGCCGCCATCGCGTCCAAGGACCATTTGCCCCAACTGTGTTTGTATCGCGCCGAACCGAAAGCAGTGCGCGTGGCATCAAACTGATCCTGCGACCCAAAGCCGTAGAACATTCCGGCTCCGGCATCCTTGTACTGCGCACCGAGTTGCATCTCCAGTCCTCGCCAGGTGGCGTTGAGGTAGATGTTCGCTCCGTTGAAATCGGAGTTTTTGAGCGATGTTGCCTCTTTGTCAGTCGGAGCGGGCGCATAGTATCCGTTGCTGTGGGCGTAGTCGGCACTCGCCAGCACGCGCCACTCGTTCCGCCGCCAACCGCCCGTCAGTTCGGCTTTGGCAAAGCGGTTCATACCCATCTGCATGGACACGTGATACGTGTTATTGGTAATTCTTTGCCATGCGGCACGATCTGAAGATATGGGTGATTGGTGATTGGTCATTTGTCGGGTGACGATGTTGATCGCTCCGCAGAACGCATTACCGCCAGATAGTGAAGCTGCGGCTCCTTCGAGCACCTCGATACGCTCAATGGCAGAGAGCGGGATGGGGATGTTCATGGTGTAGTGTCCGGTTTGCGCGTCGCAGAGGCACACGCCGTTGAGAAGGATCATCACTTGGTCGAACGTTCCGCCGCGCATGCTCACATCAGCTTGCGCACCGTTCGCTCCGCGTGTGCGGATGTCCAGTCCGGGAAGGGTCTGTAGCAGGTCAGCCACGGTCGTCGCAGGCAAGGCAGCGATGGCATCTGAGCTGATCTGCGTCACAAGCCGATAAGCTTGCGAATGGATCTCCGTCTGCTGTGAGATGACCTGCACTTCTTGTAAGTGCAACTGTGTCACCTCGTCCGGAATGGCAGACGAATCGGCTACAGAAGCCAAGGCGTTGACAACGCCTGCAAACGACAAAGCAAGACCTCCAAGAACGACACGACCGGAACACACCAGTTGTCTGTCGCATAATGCGCGGCTCAACCGTCCGATGGTCACCTCACGGTGCATCGAGACGAAGGCGGCATATGCCTTGCGCGCAAAACGCTTGAATCGGAGCACTCCCGCTCCTACTTGCATTAGTCGTTGTTTCATTGGGTAATAATTTTAATTATGTTTCTTTGTCGCTGCAAAGATAATCATTTCTATAGGTTTCCATCGTATCCTATTGGTCGAAATTGTTCCTGTTCTTCACTGTAGACATAGCCGGCTTCGTGGAGGATGGCTTTGATCTTCTCCGGCTCGGTGTTGAAGTTATAGCACAGCGATTCGAGCGAGTCAAATTCTTGATCGCGTAAAAGCATATTAATGCTCGATACTAATATAGCAGGGTTCTGCGGTAGGTAGTCCATTTGCTTCAATTTTGGCGCAAAGGTACAACTTTTTTTTGAGATATGCAAGGATTTTGTCCAAAATGTCCCCAAATAGGTCAAAAAGGGCTTTCTTTTTCGCGAAGCGAGAGATATAAAACAAAAACACAGAAAACCCTGCATGTAGTTTGTAGCCTTGCGGCTACTATGTATTAGCATGTCGCGAAATCCTCACAAGTGAACTTGCAGCATTTCGCGCACACTAATCTAGACCTCTGACGAGTAGCTAACCACATGCAGACATAAACAGAAAAAACAATTTTTCGATGCTGGCAGTTAGAGGGCGTAATACGAAGAAGAAGGATGCAGGATACTATCTCTGCAAATGGACAAAGGTGGGATGACGGTAATCAAATAGCCGAATGGAAGAACGACGAATACGGGTGTGGAGCGGTGTTTGATTTGTTCTATGTGCCGAACTTATCTTTTGAGTGGGAACTCATAAGGTTCGGCACTCGAAGTGCCATCCGAGGCACTTTTTCACCAGTGTAATACAAAGAAGAAACGGCAAAGCCGTGTCCGAATACAATTCTTATCCCTGCGGGAACGATTATTTCTTAGCCGCAAAGGCACAATTTTTTCGAACGAAACAGACAAAGAAAGAACCTGCCTGCTCGGTGGTGGAGCAGGCAGGAGTCCGATAAATCGGGTTATCGGGTTATCGAGAGAGCGAAAGGGGTTATTTTACTTCTTGACCTTGGAGGGTATAGGTCTTGTCGCCACGGATAATGTAGATTTGACCGTTGATAAGAAGTTTTTGAATCTTATCCATTGCCGGTAGGCTATTGGTAGTATTAATATCCGTAGTACCACTTGTTTCAAAATAGCCATGCGTACTATCAATAGTTTCGGATTGACCGTTTTTCGCTTCCATGTCGAAACGATATCTCACATTCTGACTTAACCCGGTAACCGTAAATGCAAGCGCTACATTTTGAACATTATCTGCCTTTGCCGATTGATTATGCATACGCGCAGGCGCATTATTGGAAAAGTCTATGTTAACGAGTTGTCCCGATGTGTTGAAAGTAAGTGTACACACTTTAATTGTTTGCGCCTCATCTGCCCATATAACTAAAGTATAAAGTGTAGCTCCATCAATAACCGGCCAAATGAATTGAGCGGCATTTCCTGTTGTATTTATAATCACAGAATCCAAAGTAGCATCTCCTGTAAATACAACATCTGTTTGTTCTGCGTCATTTAAGCTCTCGTCTTCGAAATACGCTACAAGATTTAGATCGTCTTGAATAGCCATGGTATACGGATTGTACGTTTTTCCATTACTCCAATGACTAAATTTATAGCCGGAATTTGGTATTGCCTTCAACTCAATATAAGTTCCATAATCATATGTTCCTTCTCCGAATACTCTACCCATTATATAATCAGATGTTTTCAGCGTTATTACACATTGTTTCATACCAAATTCTGCGGTGTATGAAGCATTACCGACCACATCAACTGGCCGTGGGTTCTGGGTGTTCCCATCAGACCATTGATTGAACTGGTAGCCTTCAAATGGCACTGCCGTTAATTCTATTATTGTTCCGTAATCATACTCTCCGGCACCAGAAACGAAGCCTTTCGAGCCATCGTTTACAGAAGTTGTAATAGTATGTTTGTCTATCGCAAAGGTAGCAGTATAAGTCACATTTTGTGTTACTATAACACTTCTCATAACATCCTTATTATCATCATCCCATTTTACAAAGTGGTGATGTGCTTTCGGGGTGGCATAGATGTTGACTTTTTCTTCCTCATCATAGATACCTCCACCGGAAACCGTTCCCATTGATTCATCTTCTGATTGAACGGTGATGGTGAATTGTAGTTTTTCAACGGTCAGTACACCGTTAATTAAAGTATACTCATAATTAGCGGCATAACCATCATTCAACAGGACTATCGGATACGTGCCTGCCGGCGAATTTATATCTGCTTCACATTGAATAGTCGGCAGTTTGTCCAAAACATCAATAGTCTCTTCCAATTTGTAGCCACTGATACTTAATTCAAATTCCGGATTACGTTCGAGTCGTTTACGGGTAGCATCCAAAGCCTTAATAGTAAGAGGCGCTTTCTCAACGACCAGTGAGCCTTCTTCGTATGCAATGGTATAGTTTTGAGCCGTAGCGCCGGTAACGTAAACAGGATATGTATTTGCAGGACTTGTCTTTTTTGCCGTCGTGTATGCTTGCGGAAGTGAAGTTAACACATCGCTGTTATCTTCATTCTTGAAACCAGTATAAGTAAATTCAAATTCCGGATTATTCTCTCCATATTCACGAGAACTTGGTTGCGTCGAAATAGACAATGCCGCTTTATTGATTGTCAATACGCCTTTCTTGCAAATGATATTATAGTTTTCATCGGTAGTTGCAGTAGCCACGATTTCATAAGTACCGACAGGAGAGGTCAAGTTTGCCTCGGAGGACACTTGTATAGTAGCAGTTATCTCTGATTTTGTATCTCCATTTACAAATCCCTTATAGATATATGTAAACTCCGGATTCGCTTCTCCGTAAACACGAGACGCGTTATTGGCTGTCAATGTCAGGTTAGCTTTGTTGACCTTTATCTCCTGCAAGGTAGAGGCTGCTAAGTAGTTTGCGTCCTCATCTAAAGAAGCCGTTATTGTATAAGTACCTGCTCCGTTAATAATAGCGTTTGTACCAACAATCATCAGCTTTGCCGGATTCGAAGAAGTGAAAGTCACATTACCTGTACTGCTTGTTGCCCCCAAAGCAATTGGAGCATCTCCGTACGTATACTCATTTTCCAACGGAGCGAATGTAATTACTTGCGGAGCTTTAGCTACTACCAATGTCCTTTCTACAGGAGTTGCAGTATAATAGTTTTTGTTACCTGCTGCAGAGGCAGTTATGTAACACTGCCCTGCGCCTACAATTGACAATTGATTTCCGTTTATCTGCGCTACGGAATAATCAGAACTCTCATATTCGATATCCGCATTAGAATTAACAGTTGCGTTTAGAGTAATAGGCGCTTGTCCGTAAATACATTCCGGTAATTGAGGGAAACTAATCGTTTGATAAGCCTTTGTAACCGTCAATGTTTGTGAAACCGTCGGAGCAGCGTTATAATATTCATTCCCTTCCTGTGTAGCTGTAATCTCTGTCGTTCCGGCTCCTGTGATATGAACTATATTACCATTGATAGTAGCGACCTCTGTATTACTGCTAACATAAGTTATTGTTTGACCCTTGTCCGTCTGTGCCGGCAGAGCGAAATCCGCACTACCATATGGCCGTGATTCAAGTGCAGATAAATTAATAGATTGATTTGCCTTTTTGATCGTAAGCGTTTGTGACACAGAAGTAGCAGCCAAATAATAGGCATTTCCTGGCTGTGATGCAGTAATTATAACCGTGCCCGGTTTATGGATAGTAACCATATTGCCGGATATAGAAGCTACAGAAGCATCGCTACTGGTATATGAGATAGTTAAATTTTTGTTACTTACCTGATTAAGTGCAAAAGGAGCATCTCCGTATGTTTTGCTTGCTAAAGCAGCAAAAGTTATCTCTTGTGCGGCTTTCTTAACCACAAGAGTCCGCGATACTTCAGCAGCAGCATAGTGAGTCGCGTCGCCGGCTTGCGAAGCAATGATATCCGTCGTACCGGGTTTTACTATAGTCACTGTATTACCGCTAATAGTAGCAACACTTGTGTTGGTGCTTTTGTAAGAGATTGAGAGTCCCTCATTCGTCTTTTGTGGAAGAGTGAAAGGCAGATCTTCGTATGTCTTTTCCGGCAACTCACCAAATGTAATAACTTGTGAACGTTTGTTAACAGTCAGCGTACGAGATACTTGCGTGGCTTCCAAGTAATCAGCATTGCCGACCTGTGTAGCAGAAATGACAGCCGTGCCCGGTGCTTTAATGGTTAATACGTTTCCGCTTACCGTTGCTACCGAGGTATTCATACTTTGGTAAGTAATCGTGAGCCCCTTGTTCGTGGTCTTGGGTAAGGTATATGTCAAACCGGAAGAATAAGTCTGTACCGGTATTTCAGGAAAGTCAATCACTTGAGCACACTTATTCACTGTTAGTTTGGCAGTAGTGGAGGTAACTCCATTACATCCATTGGATATATAACAGGTATAGTTACCCGCATGAGACGATTTGACTTTGGAAATAGTATATGTCCTGCTTTTCGCTCCGGAAATATCTGTCCCGTTTTTCTTCCATTGATACGAATAACCATTATCGGTCACATTCGCAGTTAATGTGATACTTTCATCGACGGTTTTTGTGTTTGTGGCAGGAAGTGCCTGAATGGTTGAAGGAACTGCATCAACGTAGGTAATTGTAACTACATTGCTATAGGTTCCATCTGTTCCCAAAACACGATACATCGCAGTACCTGCAGTTGGGTTAGATTCTGTATATTGGTAGGATGTACATGTTAAATTAGTCCATGAGACTCCTCCGTCATAACTCCGTTCCCAGCGAGAAATATTGCCCCCTTGCCATTGTGTTATGGTTCTCTTTGTCTTAGAACAAGTCGTCAGCGAAGGAGTATTAATGACTATATAACAATATGCATGTACTTGACCATATGTTATATGTAAAAGGTATAACTTCTCATCCGCCAATTGATTTGTATTAAAATTAGGACTCCCGTGTTGATACCACCCTTTATCTTCAGAATTAATATAAACATGTAGAGAACTATTAGTATAAACAGAACCATTAAAGCCCATTTGTAGTTCCTCATCATGGAACAAGATATATACAGGATAATTATTATAAGTACCTTTTGTAGAATGATCTTTGATATATACGCTATTAGCGAATAAACAACAATGCCCCAAAATGGCAAATAGTATTAGTAAAATCTTTTTCATAACACTTCTGATAATTGGTTATACTCCACATTTAACTCATGAGCTTTCGTTTCAGCTTCTTGTTTTGGAAGATGTCTATAAGCGGTCAACTGGTATTGACCTTCATTTCCAACTCGACGAACTACATCATATAGCTCTAATTCGGGTGCGATGTCGCCCGAAGGCTCTACAAAAAATACTTGTTTCATAAAAAATTTATCATTTTAAATGTTATACGTTGATATCATCTTCTTGCATAATATCCCTTATTCATCCGTAGAACTATTTGCAAGGGCATTCATTATATATATAATTTGTTCTTCTGAAAAAATAACCCTTTTGAATGTGTTAGTAGTTCCTTTTCTTTTCGAAGTATTGGACCTTTGATTGATTAATCCTAATGGCCAATTTCTAATGGCGTTTAATTGAATTTCACATAACTCATCTTGAAAATGTTCATTTATTTCAGAGAGACATACTTCGTTGGAGTGTTGTTGGTACAGATCATTTAAGAATTCTCCTAAACTATTATGGCAGTAGCATTTCCCTGAGATTATTAGGACATCGTCTTTACACAGAGCATCTCCGTAATCAATAATAAATTCTTGCCAATCTTTTACAGAAGCCAAGTCTCTCTCAATAGATTTTTGCTGTTCATGAGAAAAATAAATGTATGTATTCATAATACTATCCCTTAAATTCGTGTCGGGCGCAACTTTTAAATGGTTAATTAGTATTCAGGCAAATACACAACAAAAGCGTGAAGTTCACTTGTTCCTCACGCTTATTCTCTATCACGAGGTTCCGGAAAGACCCTTCCAACAAGAACAAACAATAACGTCCACGCCCGATATGTATCACCCTCCCGCCCAAAGCGGGCGAGGACTGAATATAACATATCCACGAGGACGCTTATTGCACTATCTTGCTTTGGGTTGGTGAAATTTTCCGGATCTCGTGATACCAAAACAAGCGTCAATAAACGCCTTTTATGTAATCGCTTTTTTACGCTGCCGATCTCAGCGTCTCCAATTTAACGTCCCGGAGAGGGGACGGTTGGTTATTCGTTTCCTATCTCATAGAGATATTCCGGAGCAAAATCTGCGCCATTCGCCCATTCTATTGTAACAGGCGTAAGCGCATATTGAATAAACTGCTCTTTGTCACGCAAAGCACCAAAAACCTCACCTGTTAAATATGGCTCCAGATCTACTACCTTATGCGCACCGTCACTAAACGTAAGCGCCAAGCGATAATCGCCTTGATAATCTACATCTTTTACTCGTAACATAACATATTTATTTAAGAGGTTCTATTCTTCCTATCTGTTTCCCTTCTTGGGCATTTTCCCAAAGGGTTAAAATCTCCTGCTCATGCAAATCTATCCATTGGTTTACTTTGGCAATAACTTTAGCCGGAGCCTGTCCGTCTACCACTCTATCCAACACACTGATACTGCACTTATAATCTCCATAGGTAAAATGAACATGGGGCGGATTATGATCTTTCCAATACAAACAAATGATTATTCCATAAAAGCGACTAATTTCCGGCATAATTATAAGGTGTTTAATTGTTATTTTTGTTACCTTTGCAACTTTCGGCTGCAAAGTTACTGCTTTTTATTGAAATATGCAAGTATTTGGGCAAAATTCGTTCGAGAAAGTGGATTTTGCGAGGGGGAAGTGTTATTCTGTGGACTTTAGTTGTGCGGAGAGGGAGTTGGGTGCGCTTTTGTCCGCTTGTCATCATTTCTTGTCTTTTGTTTTTCTGGCGAAGTCGAACAAGGCTTTGGGTAGATGGCAGTAGCCATCGGGATGTTCCGTATGACCGTTGGCAAAGCCTACTTCGGTCTCAACTACTCCGGCTATCTGTTTGAAGAAATGCTCCGTTCCCCAGAAACATCCTCCGGCTAAATAGATATGTTTGTGCTTCATTGTTTTGCAGCCATTTTTAATACTCGTTTTTGCGTTTGGGGTTCATGGGAAACCAACCTTTTCGGACACGTTCGCGTTGGTGAAACACTTCGCCGATCCCCCATAAGGCAGAGAAAGCAAATATGCCCAAAAAGATAGAGATATAGGTGTTTTCAACGAATAACGAACCGCCGGCAGCCAATAGGCCGACGATGAGAAACGCCCACCAGGACTTGACACCGAAATAGTACTCCGCTTTGATAACCAGCGGGTGAAAAAGTCCGATACACAGGAACGCACCCGCGCCCAATAAAATTCCTTCGAAGTTCATAAAACCATTTATCATTTAATCATTTACCATGTACCATTTATTTACGATTCAGTCATTTAGTGACACATCATAATGCCGAAATAGAGACGTGGACCGGTTGGCATACATAGTCCGCTATTATGGAAAGCCAGCATCCAATCGAGACGGAAGGTAATATGCACCTTGCGCGTCAGGCAATAATCACAGCCTACGTAGGGTGTGACGTAGAAGAAGGATTGCTTGTGAAACGTGCTGTTGGCATCTCGTTCCCAACTGTTCTGATCGCCGTCGAGAATATAGAGGCCTTTCATCGAACCGCCTCCGATCGTACCGCCGATATACGGCCAGGCTTTGTCGAGTCGCCAACAGCAATCCGCTAACACGCCACCACAACCGACTCGCACATAACTACCGTTTTTGAGTACATCCCTACAATCGGTCATGGCACTGGGCATGGTACTCACAAAGCCCTCAAAACCCGTCCGCAGGTGCTTCCATAGATGCACACGCAACGCTCCACCGATACCGAACAACGCCCCTTGCGGAGAACACAAACGTCCATCAGCCGTCTTTGGCGCGTTAGCGTCTTGACCAAACAAATAACCGGTATGCAACATCATGCCTCCGGAGAAGCCTTGATAGACTTTGTTCTTCTCAATACCTTCACTCACCTGCGCGCTCATGCTGCACGCAAACAATATACATATAAAAAGTACCTTTGCTCGCCAAACCATTTATGATTTCAAATTTATGATTTATGATTTCGGCGACAAAAGTACAAAGAAATTCTTAAACTTTACTTAAGATTTTCTTAAGAAGCATCAAAATCACTATAAATGGGGATGCGCAACTCATTGATGGTTCCGTTAACATCCAAAGAGAGGATGAAATGGTGCATAGTTAATTGGGATGTTAAGCGAAGGACACCCGGTTGAGCCGAAGGGAGTAGGGCAGTCAGCACGCTGTCTAAGAGTTGTTGTAAGGCTTTTGGCTCAATCGTAATCTCGTTCACAAAGGGCGTCAACTGTATTTGTGCGACAAGACCTTTCGCGTTCATCTCCGTTTCCCGGCTGCGTAACCATTCGGTCAAAAAAGTCTGTAAGTCAATGGTATAGTGTGTCACCTTCTGCTCTACATGAAATACGAATCCAACGCCACGAATGGCCTCTATCGGTTCTTTCTTCGTCCAGCCTAACTTGCGCCGCAAGGCATTGAGATGCACGTCAATTGTGCCTGTATCATACTGAAAACGATCGCCCCATACGTGGTCCAATACCATCTGCCGCGTACAGATTCTATTCGGGTGGGCAGAGAGATACTCCAATAGGCCATATTCCAGACCTGTCAGATGAATCTCCTGTCCGTCCTTGCGCACACTTCGTTGGTCGCGGTCAAGCTCTAGATGGTTGGTAATAGTGGTATACATTTTTATAACTGTATTGCTTTTCGTGCGAAGTCAAACAATGCTTTGGGCAGGTGGCAGTATCCGTCCGGATGTTTGTCCAAATAGTCCTGAAGATACTCATCGGCTGGATAGAAATAATGCCGCTCGTCCGAGATCGGTCATCAGACCGCGGGACTCCAAATCGGCACAGCGTTGTTTATTCAGTTCGGTCCAATGGCTTCGTTTCTGCCGTGGCGAGAGACGCTGTGCTAATCGTCCGTCAGGCAGACGTTTGAGGGTTGAGTCAATCCATCCAAAACAGAGTGCCTCTTCGACCACATCGAGATACTGCAGACACAGGCCTTCGGGCTTCTTCTTACCGCGGTACATAGCAATCCAACAGCATTTTTGCGTTGCTGCATTGCGCTCGAACCACTCCCGCAGTTGTGTCCGTTCGCTATATTCCAAGAGGTCCGTTATTTCCATTTCTAAAATTTTACTATAGCACCAATCGGGGCATCCAATAAACGGATATTATGTTTGGTAGCGATATCTTGTGCCACGCTGTCCGGTTCGTACCACGGATGGACGGAAAGGGCGAACTATACGGTGCAGACGGACAACAGCTACTTGTTAAGCAACAATCCCTTCTGCCATTTCAGTGTCGGGTAGGTTTTCTTCAGGTACGCCTCAGCCTCGCCGATGCCGCTTGAACCGCTGGTGGCAAACGGAATCATCGTCTTTCCTTCCAACTGCGGCAGGTTGTTATCGAGCCAGGAGTTGATAATACGCGGACAGATCCCCCACCAGATAGGGAAACCGATATAAATAGTGTCGTACGGCGTGACATCCGTGCATTGTTTGATCATCGGACGCTCTTCGGGGTCGTTCATCTCGAGTGACGAACGGGACTTATCGTTCCGCCAATCAAGGTCAGCTGCGGTGTACGGTTCGGCAGGTACTATCTCCCATAAACGGGCACCGTGTTGTTGCGCCAGCTTTGTTGCTGCGCGTTTGGTGGTTCCCGTGGCAGAGAAATACGCCACTAATGTCTTTGCTTCCATAGATGTCATACATGCGGCACAGATCAGTGCCAAAAGAATATGTTTCATAATTTTTGTATTTTAGTTACTCCTACGTACGCCAGCAGGATGAGGTTCATCATCAACGCATAGATGATGGCGGGGATGGCGATGACCTCGTTGTTGAAGATGAGCGGACTGCAGGCGATGGTGATCGCTTGTGCGGCATTCTGCATGCCGATCTCAATGACGATCGTACGCCGTTCTTTGGTCGTCAGTTTCAAAAGCCATGCGAGCAAGGCTCCGCAGCCGGTTGTCGCCAGAATAAGTGCGGTCATCGTCAGACCCAAGGATGCGAACTCGTTCACGATGGTCTGCTTGTGTTGGAAGAAGAACACCGTTACCAATAACACCAATGCCGGCATGGCGATGCGTTTGAGCACGTTGTGTATTTTTTGTGCCGTCTGTTCGCGGAAGATATTCACCACAAATCCGATGGAGATGGGAACGACCATCAGTATGATGTTTTGTATCAAGAGATTGCCGATAGGCAGATGGATGTCAGTTGCTTCTCCTACGCTAGCCGTAACCCAGGCCATGATAAGCGGTAAGGTGAAGAGGGTGATGATACTGCTGCATGCCGTCAGTGTCACCGACAGTGCCACATCGCCCTTCGCCAACATTGAGAAGACATTGCTTGAACTGCCGCCGGGACTGCATGCAACGAGCATGATGCCGATGATAAATAAAGATGAAAGATGAAAGTTGAAAGTTGAAAGGACTTCAATAATTCCCCAGGCGATGAGCGGCAACAGGATGATTTGCCCGATGAGGCCTATAAGCACCGGTTTCGGACGTTGCACGATGAGTTTAAAATCCTGCGGCTTGAGCGTCAGGCCCAAGTCGAACATCAGTATTGTCAGTATCGGCAGGACAATTAATATCGCGTTCATTGTTGTTCTTTATCTGAGAAGATATACTCGTACACCTTGACGGAGTAGAGTTTGCCGTTAGGCAGGTAGTTATACTGCTTGGCTTTGGTCCCGTTCTCGTTCCACTCATATTTGCGGATACGCACAGGGCGATTACGGTCGTTGTACTCAACCTCTTCAATCACTTTGCCGGTGACATCGTCATAGGTGCTGGTGACTCGCCATTTCTGACCGTATGTAGCGTATTCTATTTCCTCTACACAACGCCCTTGGTCGTCATATACCTTGATGCGATCGAGCCAGCGGGTTTTGGTCTTGGAGTCGGTGTTCCACTCCTTTACTGTCAGATTTTTCTTTCTCTCACGTTTAGCAAGTTGCTCCGGAGTCAAAAGACTCTGGGCCATCATTGGAATACAGAGTACAGAATACAGAATACAGATTATTATCTTTTTCTTAGCCACAAGGGCACGATTAACGAATTGATTCGTCTTAACCGTAAAGGTACGATTAATTTCTCCGAAATTTTTCATAAATGTCAAATTACAAATTACAAATCTCTTACCATCCACCGGGTCCACCACCATGACCACCGCCTCCGGGACCTCCTCCTGCGTTACCGCCACTATAGGACGAGAGTGTAACACTACTTCCTCCAGAAACAGAAGCAGGATAATAAGCCATGCTGTTGAAGATAGAAGTGCCGGAAGCCGTTACGCCGGATTTGAGAGTGGGTGTAGAAGCACCGGAAACAACCATTGTTGTACCTCCGCTGCTTGGCGTTTTGAATGCAAAGACATTATTGCCCACGGTGAGGGCATACCATGTATTCTTGTTCCACGAGCTTGCTGAATAACAGTTCTGGCTCAGGCTGGCGCCGCTCTCCAGACCGCCGATAGCTACTAACGTGCCGCCTTCCACATAGAGTTGCTTCTTCTCCTCGCTATTGGCGTCGATGGCCACTTCGGGTTGTCTGGCACCGATGGCATACACCACACCGCCTTTGATGTAGCAGTTGCCGTTGGCATCGATACCGTCATTACCCGTTGAGTATGCCATGACATAACCGCCGCTGATGGTTAGGTCGCCGCCGGCATTGATAGCATCATCATTCGCTTGCGCATACACTTTGCCACCGGAGATCGCAATCGTACCTTTAGCTTCGATGCCTTCTGGTGTGCCGGAAGAAGAAGAGGAACCCGTTGCAACTGCCGTAATCGTACCTCCGGAAATAGTGAGATTGCTCTCGGTCCTGATACATTTATATTTGCTTGTGATGGTCGTCGTGCCACCGGAGATATCGATGTTGGCATAGGCAAGAATACCTTTGTCGGTGGTGCTGGTGATATTGATCGTCCCTCCGGAGATGACCACGCTGGAGGTGTCGCATTGGATGCCTTCGCCAACGGCGTTGATGGTGAGTGTACCATCGTTGATGATGATACCGTCGTTGGCATGCAGACCATCGCTCACCTTTGCGGTAAGGTCGATTGTTCCGGTACCCGAACAGAGCCGGATATAATCGTCGGAAGCGAGCGCGTGCTTGTAGTTACCGGCGACGTTCAGGCTTCCCGAACCGGAGAAACATATCTGTCCTTCGCTGAAGAAGGCAGCTTTGCGGTCTTCGGAAGAAGAAGCGTAAGAAGAACCGTCGCTGAGGGTGTTCGTGCCGCCTAAAACAGCGTAACAGGTCTTCGAACTCTGGTTATTGATAGCCGGGCCGTCGGAACAAGCGAGTGTCAGCCCTTCGAAGGAGAGTTTGAACTTATAATCGCTGTAGATGCTGAGTTGTCCTGTGCCGGAGCCGCTCACGGCATACTCGATATGCTTGACGGTGGATTGGACGGTCACATAGCCGTTGGAGTGGGTCACGCTCACGCCGTCTGCTGAACCTGTTACGGTCACGTCAGTGCCGTCCCACACGATGTTGATGGTGGACGACCATGTCTCATTCTCCACAAAATCTGAAGCGTCATCGCCGGAGTAAGTGGTATCTGTAGCAGCTTCACCGGTAGCAGTACCGCCGTTGGTGTTGCAGCCAATTCCCATCAGCACTACCAGCGCCAAAGGGATAATTTTTCCAATCTTAATCATACTTACCAATCTAAATTATAGTATATACCGATCGAATGCATGAAGCATTTCTCTTCGGTCAGTTCAATATATCCTTTCTTCTTCGTGATGTTGATATCCCGGTCGTACCCGTAGGAGAAACGATAGAAGAAATCGAGGCTGCTGAGTCTGGTGAGGCGCCATTTGACACCGGCTTGCGTACGGATGTCGGTAATGAACTGACGGCCGTCCTTCTGCTGGTATTCAGGCGCGTTGAGGGTGTTGATAAGTTCGACCCAGAGATAGGGTTTGACGGGTTTGCCAGGGACGATAAACTCCGTGCCTATCTTACTACGCAGCACCACATTATATTTGTTCTTCTCCAAGAGGTTCACGCTGTCCGTTCGCATATCCAACTGCACTCGTTCACGCAGGTAAATCTTTGCATATTGGAAGGTGTAGGAACCCGTAGCGGAGAAGAACAGACGGTGGCGTATCCACTCGTTCGGGTCGGCTTTCTTGGTTGCTGACCACGTGCTGTCCGCTCCGCTGATGCGCAAGGTATAACCTACGTCCAGCTTGAGGTAGTCGATAGGTTTGTAACCGAAATCGATGGTGGTGTAGGACTTGCGGAAGTGGGGTCCGACGGCGGAGTTATAGAGGTCAAAACGCAGATCTTCCGAGACCCCCAAACGGAGACCGTTCTGCCATTTCTTATTGAACTCCGCTCCGAACTGCAGTTGTGCCGCCTGCATCTCTGTGACTGTCTCGGAGGCGTACGACCAGGCGTTCGCTTGGGCGGAATACAGAATACAGAGTACAGAACACAGACCTATAATGAATGACTTTCTCATTTAAATTTCGTTATTTGGTCAATACTATTGGTTGTTTTGCCGTGCTCGAGCGGGTACGTCATCTTGATATACGCCACGTCGCGTAGGAAATCAATGTGACCGATCTCGATATCTACCACTTCGAGCCCCGTGCGCTCTTGTAGGTCCGCGATGAGTGCTGCGCGGTTCTCGGGCTTGATATTTTCGATTTTCTCATAGAGAATAATCTTCGTGGAAAGCCTTTTGCGTCCGTTCCATAACTCAAAGAACCATGCCATAGCCAGCATCATGAGGTTTGCCAAAAGCAGCAAATACCATGCCAGACCGTCGGCTTTGAGGCTCAGGGAGTTGATGACCGAGAGGGCGATGATGAGGAACATATAGTTCATCTCGCGAATAGGCACTGTCTCCGTGCGGTACCGGATCATACCGAAGATAGCGAACAGACCGAGCACGAAGCCCGTCTGGATGTCGAGAATCTGCATGAGCCAGAGCAAGAGGAACATGCCGGAGGAGAAGAGCATAAACTGCACATAGTAATCGCGCCGGCGGCTGTAGCGGTAGTAGATGCCGTAGATGAGGATCCACGAAACCAGCAGGTTAAAGAGGAACATCAGCGGCATGGTGATGAGGTTCTCGCTGACACCGAGCCATTCTGCCAAAGAGTGCATCACATACGAGATACTGTCTTCTGCGCCAAAACGGGCAGCGATACTTGGATCATTCTCCAAAAACTCCAACGTGGGGTTGGCTAAATCTACTTGAGATAACATATAATAGGCCCCCTCCAACTCCCCCTGAAGGGGGCGAGACCAATCGGGGCATCGGGTCTTTAGTTATTATGTAACATCTTTTCTATTAAGCGGATCTTTTTCTTGAACCGGTTGGCTTTTATGCCAGGGGTAGTGAGGGCAGTGCCGATGCAGTACTTGCTGATCTTGAACGGGTGAATGCGGTGCGCCAGCATGATATGCGTCATCTTGGAAGGTACGTTGCCGTCCCGTTTGAGTTCGATGATGACGAGTTCGCTGTAGGTCTTCTTCTCGCCGCTCACCATATTGTCCCACACAAGGTCCATGTCGATGGTCAGCCGTTCGGTCTTGGCTTTGTTGACCAGCGTGATGCGGTGAAACATTGTGCGCAGTTTCGGACTTAACTCACTCCATACGTACCTGCTCTTTGCCTCTATATAATCCGCTACGCTCCATAGGGAATGCCTGCTTTGTCCGAATGTCTCTCCGTTGATGTCGAACCCCGGTACGGAGATCCGTTTCTTCTTCGTACGCCCTTTGTTGTTTTTGCGTTTGATCTCCAAGAACGTGAGGTTGCTATCCACATACTGCCGTACCCGTATCTTCTGCCGAACGAGTTGCCGGTCGTGATGGCGGATGTACATATCGAGTGTGTCGGTATCGTAGTATATCGTGTCGTAGGATGCGATCCGTTTGCCGTCTATCTCCTGCACGTAGTAATCGGCTTTGGCGGCCTGTAAGATAAGCGGAAGAACCGCCATCGGCACGGCGTATTTCGTGTCGATGCGGTTCATGAGCTTCACGCTCTCCATTTGCGCCAGACTAATCGGCTCAAAGGATTGGACTATGTGTGCGATATCTTGCATCGTCATCCCCATCTCCAATAAATGAATACTCCCACCATCATCAGCTGTGCAAGCAGAATGGCGGGCACACGTAACGGAACTTCTTATGCAGCGTCTTGTGATGCCAAATCTTCATTCCCAACAGCGCTCCTATACTTCCTCCGAACACTGCCCACCATAGTAAGGTGGCCTCCTCTATACGCCATTTGGACCGTTTGGCTTTCCATTTGTCAATGCCGTACAGAAAGAATGTCACAACATTGATGACCGCCAGATAAACAAGGGCAATATAGACCAAGTTTTCCATCCTTGCACGTTCTTTTTGCATGCAAAGATACGATTTTTCTATCATATATGCAATTTTTTTGCATTTTTTTGTTAAAAAATTTGCGTATGTCAAAAAAAAGCAGTACCTTTGCACGCTTTTTGAAAAAAGAGGGTCCATTAGCTCAACTGAATAGAGTACCACACTACGGATGTGGGGGTTGCAGGTTTGAATCCTGCATGGATCACAAAAACAGGTACAATAGAAAGGTTGTACCTGTTTTATTTGTAATTGGTAATTGGTGATTTATTATGCGTGTAGTTATTCAACGTTGTTTGCGTGCGGAAGTGCGTATAGACGGAACGGTAGTGGGAGCTATCGGTCGCGGATTCATGCTGCTGGTTGGAGTAACGGACGGAGACACCCAAACGGAGGCGGCGTTGTTGGCGAAGAAAGTAGCACAGATGCGTGTGTTTGAAGATGCAGAAGGAAAGATGAACCTCGGTCTGAAAGAGGTAGGCGGTGCAATACTCAGTATCTCGCAGTTTACGCTCTATGCCGATTGCAAGAAAGGTAACCGACCTTCGTTCATCAAGGCGGCTCGACCGGAAACGGCGGCACCGCTGTATGATTATTTCAACGAGTTACTGCGAAAGGAGTATGGACTGCAGGTAGAGACAGGTCGTTTCGGCGCCGACATGAAGGTTGATTTTATCAATGACGGTCCGGTGACCATCCTATTGGATACTGCCGAACTCTAAGCGTGCTTGATGATGTAATAGGGGATATCCAAAGCCCGGATCTCGGCTTCGTAGCGTTGAAAGAGTTCCATACGGATGGCATCAGAACCGTTGGAACGGGCAGGGTCGGGAATCCAAGGTAGATCAGGATAGGTTAACAGATAGACGTCCATCGGATAACGATGGATGTTTTCATTTAACCATTCGGGTACACGCCCAAATGCATAATCGAACCATACCTTGGTTACGAGTAGTTCGGTGTCAAAGAAGACGAAAGGCGAAAGGCTAATGGTTAATGTCTCTAATTCTTCGATTTGGTGCCGGGCAATATTGCAGACATCGTCATATGTAATAACATTCGTCCAATCGTCCGTTCGTCTATTCGCCATTAATTGCTCTACATACGCACGCGCATACTCAGGCACGTACGTACCTTTGTATCTACGCGCAAGGTAACGAGCCAGCGTACTCTTGCCCGTACTCTCAGGACCGATTATTCCGACTCTCATCGTGTCAGCATGAGTTTGATGTTCAAACCGATGTTATCGGCTTTGACAGGGTAGGAAGATGAGATGAGGGGGGTAGTGCCTTGGTGGTCGTAGAAGAGCTGGAGGTTCACCTTCTGACTGAGCACGTAGTCTGCCGACACTTTGATTGCCAGCACACGGTTACCGCTGGACGCTTGTGTGATACCCCGATCCAGTTCGGTCGAGTTAGCAACATAGAAATCTGTCGGCACTTTGCGGAGTAACATCTTGACATCCTTATACGACACATCGACCTGCAGCTTGAGGTCATTGCTTACCCGTCTCTGTCCACCGTCTTTCTTCTTGGCGATGAAGCCGAGGTTCTTGATGGTATAACCGGCACCGACCACGAACTCTTTGGTATGTCCTTCGGTTAGTTGTACGGAGGTGACGTTAAGCGCCAGGTTACGCTGTTGACGGTACTCGGTCTTGAAGGAGAGCGAGTTCTTCATCGTCAGGTTGAGACCGATGAGCGGAGAGAAGGCTTCGGTGATGGTGACATTGGAGATGTCGTACGCCGAAGAGGGGCTGGGTGTATCGTTGGTCACGTCCCGCACGAAGCCGACCTGTTTGTTCGAGGCATCGACACCGACCCATGTGGAGTAGGAACCGAAGGAGCCGATGGCGTATTTACAGGTGTAAGCATGGGTGAGTGTGACAGACTTGAAGTGATCCCGCATCCAAGGCAGTTTGCCCAGACCGTCATACGTGACGGACCAGTTAGGCAGTATCTTCAGGATACCCAGGAAGGGGTTGAGACTGATCTTGTTGGCGCTCTGTCCGGTGTAGGCAGCAAGGAACGCCGGGATGAGGACGTCGGCAGAGTTATTGCTGACGCGTCCGTGTTTGCGCGGGTCATACTTGGTGCCTGCCGGTATATTACTCATGAAACCGGAAGAAGGCAAGGTGACACCCGTGTATTGGTCCTGCACACGTCCGGTGAGCGTGACACGGTTCGCCAGGAAGGCATCGTAAGCACTGTTACTGAAGTTCTCATCCTGTGAACCGACACGGCTGAAGATGGTTCCGATCGCCACTTGGGTAATGTTGAACGAACCTGTCATGTTCTCCTGCAGATCCCCGTAACTATAGGTGATGGACGAAGACTGCGCCATGTAGCGTTTACCGTTCAACTGCACTTTGAGTCCCGGCAGGGGTTCGAGGGTCAGTTTGATATCGAGGTCCGAAGTATGGGCTCTGGTGGCAGGTTGCACGATAGAGGTATCGCCGGAGAGCCATAGGTTCTTTTGTGCCCGCTCCATCATGTTATTGGGGATGAAACCGAAGGCGAAGTCAAAGCCCGGCGCATAGACGCCGTTGGTTCGTCTCTGTCCCATGAATCCGGCTTCTGGCATAAAGCCCGGAATGGTCATGGAGTTAGTCTCCCGATAGGTGACTTGTACGCGACGGAACATCGTACCGACATAGGCGAACATGTCTGCCGTGATCTGCTTACCGTTCCGCTGGTTAGGATCCCGTGTGGTGACGGTGATGACAGCTTGTGCGCAGTCCGCCTTCGGCGTGATGCTCACTTTGGTGTTTCCGGCAGGTTGGAAGGTGACCGGAATCGACTTACCGGTTGTATCGGCTACGGTGACGGTGAGCAGTTCGCTATTCAGACGGTGGGTCACTTCGACTGCCTGTCCCTTGGTAAGGGCAACGGTCTGGGTGTAGGTCTTGGGTTTGAACGTTCGTCGTGAACCCCGACCGGTGTAGTACTGGGTCATCGTCTTCCAATATTTGGATTTACCGTACCAGGTCTCGAAATTAATACCTCCGTCCACTTGCCATGACTGCAATGAACTGACGGTGTTACCCCGGTCGATACCGGCTGTGGTAGAAGCTGTTCGGGTCCAGTTATAGGTGGCATTATAGGAAGCGTTACCGGTAAGTGCATCTAATCCCGGAATCCGGTTGAACGGCACGTTCCATGACGCAGTGAAGACCTGCTGGTAGGTATAAGGCGAACCCCATTTGGCGAGGGATCGCTGGATGGTATCTTTCCATGCCTCGTAATGGTCATGGTTGAACTCCGCATCGAAATAACGACCGTTGAGGATCTCCGGCGTGTAGGCTCCTTCGTCTATGGTCGCGTTCATAGCGGACTGGAAGGAGAACTTCATGTTCTTCGTCAGGTCAAACTTGATGTCCACATTTCGATCCCATGTGAAGTCTTTGCTGAAGGTCAGATCCATCACATCGCCTGCATCGCCGGTCAGGTCACGCATCTTCATATGGCTGAAGGTGCGGTGCATATTCGTATTGAACGCCCAGGACTGCGGCAGGTAGTAGAAGTTCATCTCTTTGAGGATCTTCACCTTGCTCACTTTCTCCACTTTAGCGAAGGGTTCCCATGGTTTTGGGTTGAAGTTATAAGCATACTGGAAGCTACCCTTATGGTCCGTGGTGAGGTTGGTTTCCATCTCCGGCGAGTGTTCGGACTGCTTGTTATAGGACGCGGATATCGAGAAGTTCGCCGGGTCGTAGAACATATCTTTCTTCTTGGAGTGGATGTTGACCTTGAGGTTACTTACGCTGAAGGACGTGGACTCATGTACGGTGTTGGACATCTGGCGGATGGAGTCTTTCTCCTCCTTGGTGTTATAGGTCTCCAGGGTCTCTTTGAGTTTGACGTCGGTGTCCAGCGGGTCGTAGTTCGGGCTGGTTGTCTCATTGCTATAGGAGACATAAAGCGGCATCTGTATCTTCGCTTTCTCGGGGAAGAGACGTCCGGCTTCGAGTGCTGCGCTGACGGAGAGCTGGTAGAAGTTCTCCATGTTACGGTCGAGCACGTTGGACTCGATGGAACCGTATCCGGCAGTCTCCATACGTCCGGCTACGTTGACCTGTGCGATGTCACTGATGGCAAGGGAAGCGTTCGCCATCGCTGCCACACCGCCTTGCTCGTTAAACTGACTCAACCGCAGTTCGTTCACCCATACCTCACCGCTGGCGTCATGTTGACCGTTGTTACGGACACCGATCATGATGGACGATACCTCTTCAAGGGTAGGATTACCGAGGACGGTGATCTTATTCTGCGATTTGCCGGACTCGTCATCATAGATGACGTACGGGATGGTGTTGCTTATGCCTTCGTTACCGGCGCGTTTGGCTTTGTTACGTTGTACCTTGGCTTTGGTAAGTGACTGTAGGGGCACATCGAACATGTTCTCTTGCGGCCACACTTTCGCGCGGTCCTCGGCCGAGTTGTTGTTATATATTCCCGCAGGTGTCAGATGAAGCGGGATCTCATATTCGTAGTAGTTATTGCGCAGGTCAGAACCCAAGCGGATGAAGCAGGTGAGGTCTCCGTCTTTGAGGTTCGGATCATCGGCTTCTATCTTCTCCGCATGGACGAACATCTGCAGGTTCTTATACTGCCGCATATCGTATCCGGTGTTCTTGTACATAGCGCGCGCGTCTCTCGGACTGAGGTTACGCACCCGCAGAACCATCGCCTGTTCATTCTGGGCGATGAGTTGGGCTTGTCCCGGATCGGTCTGCCGGCTGACACCCGGAGGCAGGACGTAGTTAACCGGCGTACGGGTACTGTTCTCTTCGATATTGACGGTCTGCACGTCGATGGAAGCACCGGTGTTGACAGGTACACCGACAGGTGCCAGATCCCGTGTGTACTGTCTCCAGTCGCCACGCACAAGGTCCAAGGTGGCAAAACGAAGATGGGTCTCTTTGGTACAGCCCGTGAGGTACATACGCATGAAACGGATGGACTTCCAGTTGCGGATAGAACCGATCTTCTGCATGGTTGCACTGTCCCCTTTGAGAGGTATCTTGAACTGATACCAAGTCACATCGACCGTCTCACCGTTACGCAGCGTGACCCGTTTGATCTTCTTCTCGGTGATATGCTGGCGTCCTACCTCCATCATGTCGGGACGAAGGATAACTTTGTACTGGTAATATTTCTCGTATTCGTTGAGGGTGTTGTCCTGGTTGATATCTTCGATATCGGGGTTGAGGGTGGACGCCGTACCGTAACTCTCCGTCTGCTGTTCGGTAGCAGGGGAGTTGCCTTCGGTACCGTTGAAGTGTTTGTAACGCTCCAAGATGGGCACTTGTGCCTCATCGAAGTCGGAACCGCGATAGTAATGGTAATCATCGCCGGCAGGGTCATTACGGGGTGAGAAACGGTCATTGATCCATTCGTTCCATACGGTACGGGATACACGACCTTGCAGGTCGGTCAAGAAGGACTGATACGCAGGCCAGGTCTTCTCGGTCTCACTATTGATACCGTTCAAACCCACATCCTGCATCTGTCGTGCGCCTTGTTCGTTACTGAAAGCGACAACGGTACTGGTGGTACGCGGTACGTATCCCCAGACGGTGGTATCCACACGTCCTTTATCTTCAGCACTGACGGGCAGACCATGCTCGAAGGCTTTCTTTCCGTCCCGTAAAATATCCTCGCTGATATCCCCAAGGTTGATGTAGAGCTCGCCTTCATACCCGTTCGGGTTGGTAAGGGCAGGATCCATCAACCAGAACTGGATATACTCGATGTTCGCTTTCTCGAAATCGGTGTTATCCAATCGCCGCATGATACCGCCCCAACGTTGTTTGGGGTTGGAGAGGTGACCTTCGCTGTTGAACTGGTCAGCATTGATGTTATATTGACCGCGTTCCTCGGGATAGAAAGCGAGGTTGAGAATCGGTAACTTGGTATCGACGTTGCTTGCCTCCTGACGGTTGGGATATATCTCATCCTGATAGACGATACGTGTGCGATGATCACTCATGGCGTTGAGGTCATTGCGGATATCTGCCGGGGTGTTGGTCTGCGGATAACCGAAGATCGGATCGACAGCGAACCAGGAGAGGTGCGCACGGTTCTTGTTATAGGTCACTTTACCCACATCTTTGGACTCATCGAAGACGGTCGGCGTCGAAGCCAGGAACCAGTAACTGGGGTAATGGACATCGATATTGGTGGTCGTTGTTTCGAAGTCATCAATATAAGCGGTACCTACGGAACCTACGTCCCGTGTGTGTCCCGGAATGAGGTGGGCGAACTCTGCGCTTATCTGGAACGTGGACGGTGCGGTGGCCGTGATCCATGGGATCTTATCGATGGCATTGGTTAACCACTGCATCTCGGTTTTCCAACTACCGTTGACACCCCAGATGGTGTTGGCAAGGGGTTCGGAACCGGTGTTCACTTTGGTCGTGAGCGGTCGTTCGCGCAGGTGCATGATAGTACCGCCGACCAACAGGTCTTTGTTGAACTCGTATTCGAGGTGCGCACCGAAGAGGGACTTCCGCTGCATGGAGAAGGTCGATTGGTTCTCCAGTTTGACATCGACGTTCGTTCCTGATTCGAGGATAGAGGTGTTGAGAATCGTAACCGTACCCATCGTATAATCGACGGTGTAATCGACGTTCTCGATGAGGGTGGCACCTCCGGCTGTGACGGTGACCGAACCACGAGGCACGTTCATCGCTCCCAGACGTATCTCACTACCGTTCGTGCCTTTGTACTTACCGGTGAGGTGGAACTTGTTCTTCTCGCTGAACTCCTGTGCCACGACAAGGGTGGAGTCGTACAGGATCTGATAGCAGTATTTCTTCGCCAAGGCAGTCTCGGAACCGCCTAAGAGGTTAGCCAGGTGGGAACCGAAGGGTTCGAGCACCGGGAAGATGATCTTACCGGAGGACGCATAGATTGTCAGTCCTTCAATGAAGTCAAACCGTCCGTCAGGGTGGGCGTTATTCTTCTGATCGAGTCGGTCCAGATTCATGACGCGCAACAGTTGTTTGCCGCTGATAGGTCCTTCATTGAAATACTGGATGTCGGTTCCGACGGAGTCGTTCCGGTATGAGACATAGAGTTCGAACTTCTCCTGGTTGATACTGGTAGCACCGAGGGAGTAGATATTCTTCATCATCAGGTCCCATGTACCCCGTCCTTTCTTATCGGGTGCGTTGGCACTGGACTTGACCATCTTAAGAGCCAAAGCATTGGGTGTACGCAGTTCGTCGCTACCATCGGTAGAGAACTCACCGACCTGATAGACTTTACCGTTATAGGTGTATTCGTAAGCGACCGCAAGCACTTCGTCCTGATTGAGGGCACTCTTGAGGGAGATGTAACCCAAGGCACTGTTCAGCGTATATTCGCTGCTGGTAAGCAAACGTGCCGATTCGATCTTCTCGAAGTCCACTCCTCCTTCCATGCCGTTGAGTCCTTCGAGGGCAGCACTAGTCATTTGCAGATCACGGAAAGCGGTGGTACGGACGGTTGAATAGAGGTCATTGGCACTGTTGTCAGGTGCGGCATTGACACTACCCATCCATGCTTCGTTCTGGGTGTGGGTGACACTCTCGCCCAAGTCGGTGAAGGCAACGATGTTACGTGCCTGCTCGTAGTTACCGCGTTTATTGGTGATCCATACTTCGATCTTGTTGATGGTGAATCCGCTGGCGATATAAGGCGCGGTTTGCATCGCTTCCTCATAATGATCCCGGAAGAAATGGGAGAGGAAGAAATGTCGGTTCTCATCGTAGGCATCACCGCTGATGTCGAACTTCGTCATCTGTGCACCGCCTTGACTGCTGACAGTCTGCGCCTCGCTGTTCTGCTGACTGACGAGGGCTTGGATACGGAACTTACCGAACTTGAGGTTGGTCTTGATACCGAAGAGTGCTTTGCTACCCCGGATAAGTGAGGAAGGAAGGTCCATGGTGACGTTTCCCGCCTCAATAGATTGGATGATGTCGTCCTCTTCGCCTTTGTAGTTCAGTTTGAGGTTCTGCTGGTCAAAGGAGAACGATGCCTCGGTGTTATAGGATAGGTTGAAGTTGAGACGTGTACCCACTTTACCTTGGATGCTGGCTTGTATCTTCTCGTCGAAATCGAAGATGTTGTTGTTGCGTGCGCGTGCAGTAAGCGAAGGGTTGGCGATATACTGGTGTTTGAATCCGAAGAGCAGTTCAGCCGAACCTTGCATCTTGAGTTGCACACCGCCGGGACCGAACACTTTATCGGCAGGACCGATGTTAAACTTCATATCGGTGATGTCGAATTTCGATTCGTTGTTATGCTCCACTTCGCCTATCTTCTGTTGCCAGTAGCGGTGCATCATCTGGCGCTCGGCATAACGGTTGTATTCCTCCTGCGTAAGCATGTACGGCGTAGTGACATCGGTATCGCCCATCTTGGTCCGGATGATATAGGTTCCCGTTTGTGGTTGGTACTCTACGGTCGTGGTGATGTTGGATGGGTCGTTGAGGTCCAATGAACTGACGGCTTGCGTGAGTTCATCATAGTCTTTTGCGCCCAGTTGCTTGACGTGGGTAGGCGCCCAGATGGCGCTATCTGTTTCGGTAACGATATCGGCTACTTCTTCGGGAGAAGTAGGTGTTTGAGATTGTTTGGGGTCGTTTGATGTTGTTTGAGATTGTTTTTTCGACTCCTTCGCCGCTTTCTCCTCTTCTTTCGCCTGTTTCTCTGCCTCTTTCTGCGCTTTCTCTTCCGCAATCAGTTCTTTGAGCGTCTTGGGTTTGGACGGCGTAGTCTGAGCTACCACCGTCACCGGTAGCAGCACAAGAAGCAATATGTAAAAGTAATGTTTAATGTTTAATGTTTAATGTTTAATGTTGAACGATTTACGATTAGCGATTAGAGCATGGTGAGGGCTTGGCGAATGACGGCTTCCACTTTGAGAGTAGGATCGGCTTTAAGGATCTTATCCACCGCCTTACCGCTTGCGGTTGCATTGAAACCGAGCATGGTAAGGGCACTGACGGCTTCCACTTTGACACCGCTGTCAGCAGGTTCGTCAAACGCCATCGGCAGTTCGGTAGGATCTCCACCGAGGTCGAGTTTGAGGGCTTTGTCCTTGAGGTCCACGATGATCCGTTGGGCAGTTTTGGGACCGAGTCCTTTCACTTTCGCCATGCCTTTGGAGTTACCGGTAGCGATGAGCATACGCAGTTCTTCCGCGGTGAAGGCGGAAAGGATCATACGTGCGGTAGCTGCTCCGACACCGCTGACGGTCATCAGCAGTTCGAACAGTTGTCGCTCGGCACGGACGGTAAAACCGTAAATCTCATGGGTATCTTCACGAATGATTTCCGTGACAAAGAGTTTCACTTCTTTGTCTTCATTCCCGATCAAAGCGGAGTAGGTAGGCAATGTGATGGCAAGTGCGTAGCCGACGCCTGCCGCCTCTATCACCGCTTGTGTCGGGTTCAAATCTGTCAGTATTCCTTTAATGTATTCTATCATAAATCCACAAAAAGCCCGCAAAGATACAACATTTTTTTTACATACGCAAGCGCGTACGCGTTTTTTCTTAAAAAAGGGTGTGTTTTCGTAAATTTTTCTCTTTTTGTTTGAGTAATTCAATAAATTTGAGTATTTTTGCATGCTAATTGTATGCATTTATGGCAAGAACAGAGATTTCAACGATGGGTGAGTTTGGTTTGATCAAGCATCTGACCAAGGAAATGAAGCCGGTTCAACCGAGTACGAAGAAGGCGGTTGGCGATGACTGTGCGGTGATGGATTTTAGTAAAGGTGAAAGGTTAAAGGTGAAAGGTGAAAAGGATTCTCAGCGTGTGCTGATGACGACGGATATGTTGCTCGAAGGGATCCATTTTAACTTGGAGTATGTGCCGTTGAAACATTTGGGATACAAGGCGGCGGTGGTCAATTTCTCGGATATCTACGCGATGAACGGAACGCCGACACAGATTACCGTGAGTCTGGGTATCAGTAAGCGTTTTTCGGTGGAAGATATCGAGGAGTTGTATTCGGGTATCCGTCTGGCGTGTGAGCGTTACGGGGTGGATATCGTAGGCGGTGATACCTGTGCGTCCATGACGGGTTTGACGATCTCGATCACTTGTCTGGGTGTGGCGAAAGAGGAAGATATCGTTTATCGGAACGGGGCGAAGTTGAATGACTTGATTTGTGTGAGCGGTAACTTAGGTACGGCGTATATGGGACTTCAACTTCTTGAACGGGAACGGATTGCGCATGAGAGCACAGACCGCTTTGCAGACAGAACACAGAACACAGACCTAATTAGTGCCTTTGAGGGACGGGAGTATTTATTAGAGCGACAATTGAAACCGGAGGCACGGCGGGATATCTTGGAGAGTTTGCGTAAGGCTGGCGTGAAACCGACCGCAATGATGGATGTGAGCGACGGGTTATCGTCCGAGTTGATGCATATATGCAGTCAGTCGGGTGTGGGATGTTGTATCTATGAGGATAAGTTACCGATTGACTATGAGGCTGCGGCTTTGGCCGAAGAGATGAACCTGAATATCGTGACCTGCGCATTGAACGGTGGAGAGGATTATGAGTTGTTGTTTACTTGTTCGCTGGATGACTATGAGAAACTGATTCCGGTAGAGGATTTGTATATCATCGGTCATATTACGAAACCCGAATACGGATGTAACTTGATTGGTAGAAACGGCGAGGAATTGCCTTTAAAAGCACAAGGTTGGAACGCGTTTTCGCGTTCGGCAACAAAGTCGTGATGTCGATACCGCTCCGCTAAATCGACGGGACGATTTGTGCCTCCGCTCTCCCCACCACAAACACTCCGTTGGTTTGCGTCGGGGGCCCCAATAATTGAACAAAAATCGAACAAAGAAATAATGAATATTAGATTGTTTTTAACGGATGTGGATGGTTGCCTGACGGATGGAGGCATGTACTACACCGCGGAAGGCGAGACGATGAAACGTTTCTGCGTCTATGACGGTATGGGGATGGTTTGTCTGCAACAGGCAGGGATCCCATGCGGTATCTTGACATCGGAGAACTCGCCTATCGTGAAGGCGCGGGCAGAGAAGTTGAAGTTACAATACCTCTATCTGGGGGTAGGCAGTAAGGTCAATCCGAATTGTCTGACGAAGTTACAAGCGGCACAACAGATATGCGACGAGTTGGGTATCACGTTGGAGGAGGTGTGTTTTGTGGGCGATGACATCAATGATGTAGAATTGTTGCAAGCAGTAGGTTATCCCTGTTGCCCGTCTAATGCCCGTCCGGAAGTGAAGGCTATCAAAGGAATCAAAGTGCTTAAAACCCCTGGCGGTCAAGGCGCGGTGCGAGAGATTGCAGATGCAATTCTCGCAATTTGAAATTTGAAATTGTGAAACATATCGCTATCATATTAGCAGGCGGAATGGGTAGCCGGGTAGGAGGGAAGACTCCGAAACAGTTGTTGCCATTAGCGGACGGGCGTTCGATATTAGAGCACTCGGTGGATGCGTTTGAACAGGCGGCATGTATCGATGAGATCGCCGTAGTGATGCATCCTGATTGGATGGAAGAAGCGCGGGAATTATGCGAACGGAACAACTGGAGCAAGGTGAAGATGATCATCCCGGGAGGTAGCGAACGTTGGGAGTCTTCTTGGCATGCTATCTTAGCATACATGGACGAGACGGATGCTGCGCTTTGGCTTCATGACGCGGCACGACCGTTTGTCAGTCAACGGATATTAACGGACGTAGCTGAGGCTTTGGAGACACACGAAGCGGTGACAGTAGCCGTACCGGTGACGGATACGCTATATAAAGTTGAAAGTTTAAAGTTTAAAGTTGAAAGTGTGCCTTTGCGAAGCGAATATATGCGGGCACAGACGCCGCAGGCTTTTCATATAGACGTAGTGACAAGTGCCTATATGAAGGCGATGGAAGCGGATGATTCGATGGCAACGGACGATGTGGGTATCGTAAGGAAGTACGAGCCGAGACATCCGATTTTTATTGTGGCGGGCGAAGAGGCGAACCGAAAGATAACGTATGTGGAAGATATAAAATGGTGAAATAGTGAAATGATGCGAATGGTGAAATGATGGAAAAAGAGACAATGATACTTCAAAGAGCTGCAGAGTGCCTGCAATGTGAGGCAGCATCTGTGTTGGCTTTGGTGCCACGTTTGGACGAATCTTTTGTTCGTGCCGTACAACTGATTCATGACTGCAAAGGGAAAGTGGTTGTGACGGGTGTTGGCAAGTCCGGACATATCGGAAGTAAGATAGCTGCAACCTTGGCGAGTACAGGAACACCGGCATTCTTCTTGAATCCGCTGGATGCGTATCACGGCGATCTGGGTATGTTAGGGGAAGGCGATCTGGTGTTGGCGATTTCTTATTCAGGTGCGACGGAAGAGTTATTGCGTTTTCTGCCGTTGATACAAGCAAAACATATCCCTATTATCGCGATGTCGTCTAATCCGGAGAGTCTGTTAGCGCAGAATGCCGATGTGCATCTGAATATCGCTGTGGAGAAAGAGGCGGATCCGCTGAACCTGGTGCCTACTTCTTCGACGACGGTGACGTTGGCATTGGGAGACGCGTTGGCCTGTGCGCTTATTGAAGCGGCACATTTCCAACCGACAGATTTTGCGATGTTGCACCCCGGAGGAGATTTGGGACGAAAGTTACTGGCGAAAGTGGAAGATGTGATGTTTACGGAGAACCTGCCGTTCCTGACGCCGAACATGCCGCTGAGTGAGGCGATCGAGATCGTGACGAACGGAAAGTTAGGTATCGGTATTGTGGTGGAGAACGATAGGCTGGTAGGTATCATCACCGACGGCGATATCCGTCGAGCTATGCAACGTTTGGGACAGGAGTTTTTCGCTACGCCGGTGAAAGATATCATGGCATGCCATCCGAAGACCATTTCCCGTTCCGCCAAGATCGTGGAAGCCGGTGAGACGATGAACCATCACTCGATTCATTCGCTTATCGTGCTGGATGACGCGTCCCATGTGTGCGGTGTGATTGACTCGTTCTCATGTTTGCCGGGCACACGTTTTTATCATTGAGATGGCTGTGGATTGTTAGTAAGATGTAAGGGTAATAACCAAGAAATATCTAAATAATATCGAACTTATAACTAACGATTGGAAGGTGATTGGGCCGATGTTGTTCCGATAATTGAAGAATTTTTGGCGGTGGCATTATATGCCGGACAATGGACGCTGATTCTCCGCGATGTCGCGCGGAGCAGGAGACGAAATATAAAATCACATGTCAGTATTGTCAGTTTGAGGGTGGATTCGTCCAAGATTACTCAAAATGATTCTAAAATGAATGAAACTGACAAAACTGACAGAGCAAATTTTTATAACCGGAATAGGATCCCGGGGCATAGGAGAAAAGAAAGAAGAAATAGAATATGCAAGCAATTATTTTAGCGGCGGGAATGGGAAAGCGCCTCGGGGAATTGACGCAAGGAAACACGAAGTGTATGATTCGTGTTGGCGGCGAGACGTTGATAGAGCGCGTGTTACGACAATTGGATGCGCTTCATTTGAGTCGTATAATTATCGTAATCGGTTATAAAGGCGCAAAGTTGAAGGAATATTTGGCAAATGTACCTGTTCAGACACCTTTAGTGTTTGTTGAAAATCCTATTTACGACAAGACGAATAATATCTATTCCCTTTATTTGGCGAAGGACTATATGCGCGAGCAAGATACCTTGTTATTAGAATCGGATATTATCATGGAAGATGCTGTACTTGCCAAATTAGTGAAACATCCGTATCCGGATTTGGCTTTGGTGGATAAATACGAGAGCTGGATGGACGGGACTGTCGTGACGATAGATGAAGAAAATCGCATTCAACGTTTCATCCCGAACAGCCAATTTCGCTATGAAGAAATACCGGATTATTACAAGACGGTGAATATCTATAAGTTCTCGCAGGCATTCTCGGAGCATATGTATGTGCCTTTTTTGGAAGCGTATAGTTCTGCTTTGGGCAATAACGAATACTACGAGCAGGTGTTGCGTGTGATTACGATGTTGGATAACTCAACACTCCGTGCGTTGCCTTTGGAAGGAGAACAATGGTATGAGATAGATGATATTCAGGATTTGGACATTGCCGAATCTATCTTTACGGATAAGCAGTATGATTTGCTTTGTTCGCGTTATGGCGGTTATTGGCGTTATCCGCATCTGTTGGATTTCTGCTATTTGGTAAATCCGTATTTCCCGAACCAACGTTTGAGAGATGAGTTAGCCGCCAGTTTCAATCGTTTGTTGACAGAATATCCGTCGGGTCAGAAAGTGAATAATCTGTTAGCTGCCAAAGATTTTGGAGTGAAACAGGAGTATATATTGGTGGGCAATGGAGCTGCAGAATTGATCAAGGCGTTAACGACACAGATGTTGGGCAAAGTGGGAGTTATTCGTCCCACATTTGAGGAATATCCGAACCGGTTAATGCCAGAACAGGTAGTGGCGTACGAACCGCAGCGACCGGATTTTCGCTATACAGCGGATGATTTGATGGACTATTTTGATGATAAGCAGATATGGTCATTAGTGTTGATTAATCCTGATAATCCGACCGGCAATTATATTCCTTATGATGATTGTTTGCGTTTGGCACAATGGTGTAAAAAGCGCGAGATAGTGTTGGTGATTGATGAGAGTTTCATTGATTTCTCGAGTGAGCATCCTACTTTCCTGAAGAACGATATATTGGCTCAAAACGACCATTTGGTAGTAGTGAAAAGTATCTCTAAATCGTATGGTGTACCGGGCTTGCGTTTGGGCATCTTGGCTACAGCTAACCAAAGTCTGATGATGAACTTGCGACGCGAAATGAGTATATGGAATATCAATTCGTTCGGGGAGTTCTTCTTGCAGATTTTAGGCAAGTACGAGAAAGCTTATTCTCAAGCGATGGATGCATTTCGCACGGAGCGAAGCCGTTTTGTAAGGGCATTAGAAAATATACCGTATTTGCGTGTATTACCGAGCGAGGCTAACTATGTATTATGCGAAGTGAATGAGCGTTTTACTCCTCGTGAATTGGCAGTTCGTTTGCTGCGCGCGTACGGCATATTGATCAAAGATTGCTCGCAGAAATGCAAGGGTAACTATATCCGTTTAGCCGTACGCGATTTGGAAGATAATAATAGGCTTGTTTTTGCGTTGAATAGTTTATGAAAAGTATCTCGAATCAGCAAATAGTAGATTTAGGTATCTCTCCGCGTGAGTGTGTCGAATGGATACGTGAATCATTCCGCATGAAATACGAGGCACAATTACCCACAAAGATTAGTTTGCATCCACAAGGAACGGATTTTATAAATACAATGCCTTGTTTGCTGCCGGAACGTTTTAATCGTTTTGGTGTAAAGGTAGTCTCGAGAATTGCAGGTCAAAAACCTTCTTTGCACTCGGATTTATTGCTTTACGATTCTAAATCAGGAGAACTTCTAGCACTTATGGAAGCCGACTGGATAACGCAGATGCGCACAGGAGCGGTAGCAGCATTGGCTATTGAGACATTACAGAGAAGAAATGCATCAGTGTATTCTTTTATCGGATTAGGAAGTACGGCGGATGCAACTATGGCTTGTTTACAAGCTATCTTGCCGGAGGATAATCAGTATACTATTCGACTAAAAAAATACAAGAATCAGGCAGAACAATTTGCTGCGAAATGGGCAAAGGAGAATTATAATTTCATTATTGTAGAAACGAATGAGCAGTTATTGGAACACTGTGATGTGTTAGTATCAGCAGTAACGGAGATGCCAGACTTATTCTGCGCAGATGATACAAAGTATCCAGAAGGCGTATTGCTTGTGCCGATCCATACACGTGGTTTCCAAAATTGCGACTTGTTTTTTGATCACATGTTTGCTGATGACAAGGGGCATGTAGAAGGATTTAAATATTTTTCGCAGTTCAAGGCTTTTAATGAGTTCAGTGAAGTTTTGTTAGGTAAGGCAGCCGGTCGTGAAAATGATAAGCAACGAATAATTGCATATAACATTGGTCTTGGATTGCACGATGTTTTATTCGCAAGTAAAATTTATGAGCTTGTTAAGGGATAAAATAAATCAATTTGTAGGTATCTCCTTGTGGGATAGTATCTATAAAGCATTTACTTTCCGTGATTTCTTTATCGCGGCATCTTCTAAATGCCTGTTACGCAAAGTGTCTAATGTGCGTAGCGCGCAAACACGGAAGATAGAACAACTTCACGAGCAAGGCAAAGCGCGTGTGCTTTTTTTCCTGCAAACGCCTTCGGTCTGGAAGTACGATGCCCTTTATCAAAAGTTAGAGAACTCGGAATATTTTGAACCGCTAATCGTAGTCTCTCCTTATAACGTTCATCTTAACTATGACACAGAAGAGTGTTTCCGGGTCATGCGTCAAACAGAGGAGTATGCTCATGAAAAGGGCTATAACTATGTGAGCGCGTATAACTGGGAGAAGAATAAATGGCGGGATATAAAAAAAGAATACCAACCGGATATTGTTTTCTTTACAAAACCCTATAAGGATACGCTGCCCGCGTACCATATTTATCATTTTACGGATGCGTTGACGTTGTATGTCCCTTATGGAATCAACTGCATGAATCTCTATCATAATAATTATGAATTACCTTTTCAATCATTATTGTGGAAATTGCTATTAGAGACAGATTTTCAGAAACAATATGCAGAGAAGTACGAGAAGTGCCATGGAGACAATGTTGAAATTGTAGGAACATTGGTGATGGAGAAATTGATGCAGAAAGAGTATGTGGCAAAAGATGTGTGGAATCCGCAGGGAAAAAGAAAGAAACGCATCATTTGGGCGCCTCATCATACGGTGGACTACTTGTTTAACTTCTCGAATTTCCTGAATTACTGCGAGGATATGCTGAAGTTGGCGGAGAAATATCAAGATGAGATACAGATTGCTTTTAAACCTCATCCGGTACTCAAGTTCAAACTCATCAATATATGGGGACAGGAGGAGACGGAAGACTATTATAACCGCTGGGCGAATTTGGCGAACGGACAGATTGAACAGGGCGATTATATTGATCTGTTTAAGACTTCGGACGCGATGATTCATGACTCAGGGTCGTTTACTGTGGAGTATCTTTACGCGCAGAAACCGGTGCTTTTCCAGATTCGGGACGAGAAAGTGAAAGATGAGTTTAATACATTCGGGCAGATGTGTCTGGATCAACACTATCTGGCTTATTCGATCGAAGAAACGGAGAAGTTTATTCGCGAGGTAGTGATTGCCGGAAAAGATCCGAAGAAAGCAGAACGAGAGCAATTCTACAAGCAATACCTCTATCCGAAAGACGGAGTGATGCCTTCGGATAAGATTTTTAAGATTTTGGAAACAGCAATCGGGAAGTAAGGATTTCATGAATCAGCAGAGACAATCGAACATAGAACTATTGCGTTTACTGAGCATGTTTGCTCTGCTATTTTTGCATTTCTATATTCGTTCTTTAATGCCCTCTGAAGTATATGCGGAGCAAACGGGGTTTTGGAAGAATTTTCCGCTTGTTCTGTCTTCCTTGACATCCCTGCAAGTCAATATTTTTATTCTCATATCCGGTTGGTTCGGGATACGCACAACACCTAAGAAAATTATTGGTTTCTACCTCCTATGTGCGTTTTATGGGGTCTTCACATATCTTCTTTCATTAGGCCTGGATAATTCCTTTTCCATCCGAGATTTAGCCATCTCCTTTATGCCGTTTTCTGCAATGAAAGGGTGGTGGTTCGTAAAATCCTATTTATTTTTAATGCTTCTGGCACCTCTGTTCAATAAGGCAATAGAATATATGTCTAAGCGCGAGTTCCAGTATGTACTACTTGCACTTGTGTTAATCAACTCTTATTTCGGATTTTTCTGCAAGCAGGATATTAACTGGGATGGTAACACCTTAATGCAACTGACTTATGTCTACTTTATAGGTCGCTATTTAGCATTGTATCTAAAAGCGGATAAACTCAAATTGCGCAAATGGACGGCAGTTATTGCAGTATGCAGTATTGCTATGTACGCGTTAGTTTGGCTTTTGAATGATAATTATCTGCATCTTGTAAAAACCTATACATTTTTGTTGCGAAACAACCTCTGGTCAGTATGTAATTCGATAGTCATATTCTTGTTTTTTACCACGCTGAAAATAGAGAGTAAATCGATTAATTGGCTGGCAAAAGGAGCCTTTGCTATCTATCTGGTACATGATAGTGTGTGGATAGGTATGAATTGGAATACATATATGATGAATATCTATGAAGCATATTCACCAGTTATGGCGTGGGGCATGGTTACAGCCGTCTTTATTGTATATCTTTTCAGTGTCCTTTGTTTCGATCATATTCGTGCATTTATGACTGATCCAATAGCGCGTAAAATCGATCAATGGTGTACTAAACTAATTCAGAAATTTTAAAAATATCCTATAATGAATAAAATTAGTTGGAAAAACATTAATTGGAAAGCAATTTGGCAGCAGAGTTGGCCGCATTTGGTAGCGATGGCTGTTTTTGCTGTGTTGGTAATGGTATATTTTGCACCGCAGGTATTTGGTGACAAACAACTGCCGCAAGGTGATACGATTAGTTCTTATGGCATGGGACGCGATGCAAAAGAGTATCATATAGAGACAGGCGAATGGAGCCATTGGTCGAATGCAATGTTTGGCGGTATGCCTTATAATGTGACATCTGGAGTGGATACGAAGAGTATCTTCTATCCGCTCTCAAAATGGATTAAATGCGGTTTTAACGGCTTGACAAGCGGAGTGTTATGGCTGTTGCTCATCGGCTTTTATGTATTTATGCTGGCTGTAGGATGCAGCCCGTGGATGAGCATTGTGGGAGCAATCGCTTTTGCTTTTGGCTCGTATAATCTTATTATTATTGATGCCGGGCATGTAACAAAAGGGTGGGTGCTCGCTACGATGCCGGCTGTCATCGGTGGATGTCTATTGTGCTATCATAAGAAATATGTCGCAGGATTCATTGTTACCCTGATAGCTACCGGCTTTAATGTGTACTGGAATCACCAGCAGATATCGTACTATACGATATTAATGCTATTACCATTAGCAATAAGTTATTTTATTTATACGATTCGCGAGAAAGAGCAGAAACATTTCTGGTTAGCATCGCTAGTCCTTGTTATTGCGGCTGTTATGGCCGTCGCACCAGCCGTTGATAAGTTAGTACCAATGTGGGACTATTCGAAAGAGACCATGCGTGGTGGAGCAGTGCTGCATAACTCGGCGGATAGCGAAGCCGGAAAGTCAGGCCTTAACAGAGACTATGCTTTCAGTTGGAGTTACGGCAAGGCAGAGACGATGACCTTGCTGATCCCTAATTTCTACGGAGGAAGCAGTAACTATCCTTTGGGAGAGAAGAGCGAGACGTATAAGACGATTAAGAAATATGCGGGTAGTTCGCAGGCGAAACAGTTTGTGAAGTCGGTACCGACGTATTGGGGTGATCAGCCGTTTACTTCCGGTCCGGTCTATGCGGGTGCGATCATCTGTTTCCTGTTTATTTTGGGATTGTTAGTCGTTCCGCAAAAGGAGCGTTGGTGGTTGCTGGTGGCAGCTGTGATTGGTATCGTGTTGTCATGGGGACGTAATTTCCCGGGACTCAATAACTGGCTGTTTGACCATCTGCCGTTATACAATAAGTTTAGGACACCGAGTATGTCGCTCGTGATGACGACTACCGCGATGGCGATGTTAGGTATGTTGGCGTTCAAAGAAGTGATTGACCGAAAAGTGTCGATGAAGCAAGTCGGAATAGCAGGTGGAATAACTGCGGGGCTTTGTCTGTTGTTTGCTGTTTTCCCGAGTTTGGCGGGATCGTTTAAGGGCTCGGTAGATGCACAGATGCCTGAGTGGCTGACGAGTGCTATTATTGCTGATCGTCAACATATGCTTACAGCTGATGCGTGGAGGTCTATCCTATTCATTTTGATTGCTTTAGCTGGCATATTGGTATATCTGCGAATGGAAAAAATGAAGAGTGTTGTTCTCGTTGCAATTATGGGCGTACTCATTCTGGGAGACCTTTGGGCAGTAGATAAACATTTCCTGAATGATAGCCATTTCGTGCCGAAAAAGCAACAGTTGATCGCACCGACAGCAGCCGACAAACAGATATTGGAGGATAAAGATCCGGACTATCGTGTGCTGAACTTGACATCGAATACGTTCAATGAGTCGCGTACCAGTTATTTCCACAAGACGTTAGGCGGTTACAGCCCTGCTAAGTTGCGTAGATATCAGGATATTATTGATTATTATCTGTCGGGGCGCCTCAACATGAATGTAATCAATATGCTCAATACACGCTATGTGATCACGCAACAAGGAGTTCAACGAAATCCGGAAGCTTTTGGCAATGCTTGGTTTGTGAATTCCGTAGAGTGGGTGAACACGCCGAACGAAGAGATAGAGGCAATTGGTGATGCAGACTTAAAGAAAGTAGCGTTTGTGGACACTTGTTGGCGGAGTAAGGTAAAAGGTCAGAATGTGATGACCCAGCCGGCAAAGATTGAACTGACGAGATATGCCAATCCAGGTAACTTGTTCTACGAGAGCGAAAGCGCAGAGGATGGTCTGGCTGTATTCTCGGAGGTGTATTACAAGACATGGAAAGCCTTTGTTGATGGAGAGGAAGTGCCGGTATTACGCGCGAACTATATATTACGCGCGGTGGAGGTACCTGCCGGCAAGCATACCATCGAATTCCGCTGCCAAGACGAGTTGTTGCTAAAAATGCAGAAAGTGTCTATTGTCGCGTCTTGTGCGGTCGTTTTAGCAATACTGCTTCTTTTGGTCTTCCGGAAAAAGTTTGAGAAAGAATGAACCTGCTGACGATCAATAGTTTCGATTGTTCAGCGCAGGCTTCCGGCGGAGTAAACCAGACAACAGTAGCGCTGACTACCTATTTCACAAAGCATTGTGGAATCCATTGCTTTTTGGGCTTTTTCGAGCCTTTGCCTCCGGATAGAGAACCTTTGCCGCTTTTTGAAGGCCGCATATTGCTAAACCGGAATTTTGACAAAGAGGCTTTTGCTAAGTTTATACTTGTCAACCATATAGATATTGTCCAAGTTAACTTTCTAAAGAAGCATAATTTGGTCGTTATGCCGCAACTATACGAGGTGGCTCATCAATGTGGAGCAAAAGTTATTTATGCGTTTCACATGTGTCCCGGTTTTCAGATATACACGTACGGTTCTTGGGAGCGGGTATATTATGGCTGGACACATCATGACAATGCATTAGCGGAAACAAAGAAATGGTTGCTATCAAAGACGCAGAAACTATGGTTGCCAATTGCGAGAAAAAGCTTACAGAGTAAATATCGCACACCATATGATAATGCGGATAAAGTAATTATTCTTTCGCAACATTACTTTGCACCCTATAGTTATTACGCAGGGCTCTCAAATAGGGATAAGATGATTGCAATCGGCAACTCATTGCGCTTTTCGCAATATGCCACGCAGAATGATATTGATTCTAAAGAGAAAACAGTTATTGTAGTGGCTCGCTTTGATGAAGATACCAAACGGATATCGTTGGCTTTACGTGCTTGGCGTGAAATTGAACAAGACGAACAATTGTCCGATTGGAAATTGCAGTTAGTCGGAACAGGGAGAGATATGCCGTTTTATCAGTATTTGGTAAAAAAGTGGAAACTGCAACGTGTTGAGTTTACTGGTCTGCAAAATCCGCAAGAGTACTATCGCCATGCCTCTTTGTTTTTAATGACGAGTACGGCAGAAGGATGGGGTATGGTGTTAACGGAGGCGCAGCAAATGGGAGTGCCTGTAATTGCTATGGACTCGTTTGCTGCACTGCATGATATTGTAACCGATGGGTATAATGGTCTTATTGTGCCTGACGGAGATATGGATGCGTATTACAAAGCGTTAATTGACCTTATGGGCAACGACGATAAACGGTTAAAGATGTCTTTTAATGCAATGGAAAGCAGTAAGCGTTTTGAAATTAGTAAGGTGGCCGCAAAATGGCTCGCATTGTTTGACGAAATACAAAAAGCGTAAGATTTTTCTTAAGAAATATTTGCATATATCAGAAAAAAGCAAACAAATATTTGTTGTACTGTCGGCACGCCCTTATTCATTCTGAACAAGGAATCCTCCGAAAGTACGGTCGCATAGTTGTGCAAATAGCAAGCATTTACCGCTAAAATCATAAATAAATTTATTTTTTATCGTTAAATCCTTGCATATTTTAAATATTTGTTGTACCTTTGCAGCGGTTTTTGCAGTAAAATACGTAAAAAACTGCAAAAAATATAATCATAACAGTATTTAAATGAGTGCTTTAGGAAAAGTAACATATATTGTAAATCGACTGCAGGTGAATAAGGTTTTTACTGTGGATGATTTCATTACGGAAACACTCCCCCGTAATAATGTTCGTGTGGCTTTGGATACGTTAGTGGCTGCAGGAAAGATACGCAAGTTGGATAGAGGGCGATATTATAAACCACAGGAAACAATATTTGGAGAAATGGAGCCGGATATAGAGCAAGTTTTAAGCGATCTGGTCTATGATAAGAATCGTAAGCTTATTGGTTATCTGACAGGAGATGTTGTATTTGCTCAATTAGGACTAACAACGCAAATTACTACACAGATCCTGATTGGTGTAAAAAAGTATCGTCGTTCCGTAAAGAGAGGTAGATATACTGTGACTTTTGTTGAGCAGCCTAACCCTATCAAAAAAGAGGACATAGAACTGTTTCGGTTACTGGATGCATTACGGTTTATAAAGGATATACCAGCAACGACACCGGAAGAGGCAGTGGAAAGGATGTTGTTTCTGGCGGGAAGACTAAGTGAACAGAAACAAAAACGATTAGTGGATTTAGCACTTAATTATAAACCATACGTGCGAGCGTTACTTGGGGCAATTATGGAGAAGAATCAAGCTGATGAAGTTCTTGTTACTAAATTGCGCAAGTCTTTAAATGGCCTTACAACATATAAATTGCATATATCGGAAGAGATAATCCCAGCTGCTAAATGGAATATTAAAAAGGAAAAGCCATGATGACATTACATGAAGATAAGAATTTATTTGTGAAGTTGATAACAGATACTGCAACTGCACAAGGAATCGATATTCGATATGTGGAGAAGGACTATTGGATAACGCGGAGTTTGGGGTTATTGGCGCAAAGTCCTTATGCAGAGAGAGTGGTATTCAAAGGCGGAACGAGTCTAACTAAAGCGTATCAGTTGACAAAGCGTTTTTCGGAAGACATTGACGTGGCGGTCATTAATGCAGATGAATTGTCGCAAGGACAATTGAAGCGATTGATTCATCATGCAGCACATAGCATGAGCGAAGGATTGGAGCCTGTCACCGATGACCCCTCTACACGAAAGACCTCCGCTTATTACAAGCAGTTATATACATTTCCAACCACAACTAAAGGATTTGGCGCGTTGCCAATTCGAGAGGGACAAATTCTTGTTGAGATAAATTCATTTGCTAATCCCTATCCATTTGTGCCGGTAGTGATTCATTCGTTTATCTATGAGTATTTCCAAGGTCTGGAGCAATTTCGGTATCTAATTGATGAATTTGGACTACAGCCGTTTACGCTGAATGTATTAGATAAACGCAGAACGATGTTGGAGAAGACGGTGTCGTTGCTGCGATTCTCTTTCGCGGAGGATAGCGAGAAACTGGCTTCGAAGATCCGGCATTTCTATGACTTGTATTTCTTGATGCAAGATGCGGAGTGCCAAAAGTATCTGGAGTCGGAGCAGTTTACCAAGGAGTTTAGGGAGTTATATGCCCATGACCAAGAATCGTTTGATTATCCGAAAGGTTGGAATAGACAGCCACATACAGCGTCACCTCTTTTGATGGATTTTGAGACGGTATGGGAACAACTACGCAAGACGTACGAAACGAAGATACCTCCTTTGGCATATGTTCAACCTATTCCGGCAGCAAGTGCAGCATCCGAGGCATTTAAACATATAGTCGCAAAATTATCGAAGATATGATTTCCATTATAACTATTACATATAATGCTGCTCAATGGCTGGAGCGGACGATGAGGAGTGTGCTGGCGCAGACATGCACGGAGTATGAATATATCATCGTTGATGGCGGTTCAAAAGATGGCACTATCGATATCGTGAAGCGTTTGGAGCCGTTGTTTGAGGGACGATTGTCCTGGAAATCGGAACCTGACAATGGACTCTACGATGCGATGAACAAAGGTATCCAGCGGGCAAAGGGCGATTTTGTATGGTTCATCAATGCGGGCGATGAGATCTATGCGCCGGATACATTGGCACATGTGGTAGCTGCGGCCAAGGACGATACGGATATCGTTTATGGCAAGGCATGTATCGTGAATGCGGAAGGAGAGAAAGTGAGTGAACATCATAAGATGACGCCGCCCGACTTGCAGCGCAAGCATTTTCTTAACGGGTTGGTAGTGAGTCATCAGGCGATATTAGTACGCCGTTCGATAGCAGGTTTATATGATACGAACTATCGTATTTCGGCAGATTATGATTGGTGTGTACGCGCTGTAACGGTTTCGCGTAAGAATATGTATCTGGATGAGTATGTATGCAAGTTCTTGACCGAAGGCGTGAGCCAGAAACAAAGAAAACGCTCGTGGATGGAGCGTTTTAAAATCATGCGCAAGCATTTCGGATTATGTGCGACGCTTTGGGCACATGTGCTGATTGTGCTTAAGTATCCGTTCTCAATCAAGTACTGATTACTTGTAGAAATTCTTTCTAAAAGCTTGGAAATCGGTCTCCTTGCGAATCAAGCAATGCCAAACGGCACGTAAGAAACCGGTTCCGTACCCCATCAGTTGCACAAAAGCAGCCACGATAGCAAGGCATCCGACACGGATGCTTTTGCTTTGTATTGTTGCATCAATGAACAAACCGAGGCAGTATGCCAGCAAGCAGCCGAGCGGTGTCCATGTGAGCCATGCGATATGCAAGCATGCACCGAGGATACTTAGTACGATGAGCACGAAGACCCCCAGCGTAAAGACAGTAGGCAAAAGGTGTACCGGTTTGAGGGTCTTCGGGTATTTCTGAAACAAGTGAATACGGGCGATGCCGGAGTTATGCACCTGTTTGAAGAATTGCCGGAAGGTACTGCGGCGTTTATGATAAACCCATGCTTTTGGAAATAGTCGGCAGCGGTATTGGTTGGCGAAGATACGAATGGAGAAGTCAATGTCCTCTCCGAAACGCATCGTGGTATCGAAGCCGTGCAAGGCTTGGAAGACCTCTCGCTTGACGCCCAAATTGAAACTGCGCGGATAGAATTTATCCATCTTCTTCTTTCCGCCCCGAATGCCTCCGGTGGTAAGGAAAGAAGTCATCGAATAACTGATGGCTTTCTGTATCGGACTAAAATCCGGGTGCGCAGCGTCCGGTCCGCCGAACGCGTCAGCAGGTTCATGTTGCAGTTCGTTCTTCACCTCTTCCAGATAAGTGTCCGGCGCAATAATATCGCTATCGAGGATAAGCAGGTATTCGCCTTGCGCATGCTCCGCTCCGTAGTTGCGTGCCGCACTGGGTCCACCATTGGTTTTGACCAGATAACGGATGTCCAATTGGTCCGCATAACGTTTGCAGATGTCATCACAAGGAACGGACGAACCATCTTCCACGATGACGACTTCGAAGTCCTTCACCGTCTGTCGGCACAACGATGCCAGCAGTTCGTCTATCTCTTGCGGACGGTTATATACGGGAACGATGATACTGAACAACATCACTTTATCATTTTGCGGATTTCACAGAGTTCGTCTTTGACGCGAAGAAGGATGTCGAGGGCGGCTTGGCGTTGGTCGGAGTGCTTCTCGTTGGCGCGCAGTTCCTTGCGGATGGCTTCGATACGCGTGATCTTCAGTTCGTCACGGATATATTTGATGCGCTTGATGACGTCCTGATCTTCGCGTGTGTAGTAACGATTCCCATGCCCGTCTTTACGCGGGTTGAGTTGCTCGAACTGCTTCTCCCAATAACGCAAAGTAGAAGCCGGAACGCCTGTCTCCTGTTCCGTCTCACGCAAGGAATAATATCGCTTTTCAGTGTTCTGCATTCAGTAATCAGTAGTCAGTTATTTGCAGATCTTCAGTTTTTTACCTTCGCGAATATTATCGCTCGTCAAGTTATTCCATTGCTTGAGTTGCTTAACGGTACAGTGGAATTTCTTGGCGATGCCGCTCAGTGTGTCGCCTTTCTTGATGGTGTAATAGGTAACCCCGTTCACGCGATACGCGCCATTGATAGAGGTCACTTTGGCGAGGTCTATCTCTGCCCGACGGTTATTGATCAGACTGTCCGCTTTGTATGCGATGATGGCTTCTTCCTGATCGATGAACAGTCCCACTTTCTCAGCCGGCAGACAAAGGGCATAGGCGGTTCCGCCGGGTAAGATATCCCGTGAATACTGCGGGTTGAGACGACGCAGTTCGTTCATGTCGATGTCCAAGTTCTGACTCACTTGCTGCAGGTGTATGCGACGGGTCGTAAGGATGGTGTCGGTCAACATCGTCTTCTCGATAGGCGCTTTGCAGATGCCGTGTTCCAGTCCGTAGTTCATCGCATAGTTAGCAGCGATGAAGATAGGTACATAGTTACGCGTCTCGCGTGGCAGGTACGGATAGATGGACCAGAAATCACGTTTGCCTCCGGCACGACGGATGGCTTTATTCACATTTCCGGCACCGCAGTTATAGGCTGCGATGACCAAGTTCCAGTCGTGATAGATGGCATACATGCTGCTTAGGAAACGGCAGGCGGCTTCGGTCGATTTGACCGGATCCATTCGTTCGTCCACCAGTGAGTTGACTTCCAACCCGTACAGTTTGGCGGTACCGGGCATAAATTGCCAAAGACCTGCTGCTCCGACATGCGAACGAGCCATCGGGTTAAGCGCAGACTCGATGACCGGCAGGTTCTCCAGTTCGTAGGGAAGATTATAACGACCTAATGTCTCTTCAAATAGCGGGAAGTAATACTCGCTCATGCGCATCATACGCGCTACCTGTTTGGGGTTCCGTTTGACGTACCTTAATATGAACGCGCGCACACGCTCGTTATAGGGCAACTCGATAACGCAGGGTAAGGCTTGCAGGCGGGCCTTATAAACGGAGTCGGGTAGGGCGGTCGTGTCGTGTGTGACAACGCAGTCGGTGGTGTCTATCCATCTCAAACTCCAATCCAAGGCGCGCATCTCGATATCGGTCAGGTCACTGTCGTTCCATAGTTTGTAATAAGGGATGATAGGAGGAATCGTATCTTCGATCGCCTCCAGACTATCTAACATCTGAGGAACCATCAGACTGTCCATCGAGAGACTGTCCGGCAGCTGAACCTCAATGCTGTCTGCTGTTTGTGCTTGCGCCATCAGGGCGCAGCAGGTCATCAATATCAATAAACTCTTTTTCAAAACTGTATCGCTAATTTTAGTTCAGCACTCTTCTGTTGCTGCTGGAGGTCATAATAAATCTGCGGTTCGATGTTAAGGGATAGGTTAGGCGATATGTCATAGTCGAACAGCTGTGCGTCCACATAGGCATCAATCATGGATAGCGCATAAACGAGGACGGTAGCAAGGATCGAATAATCGCGGTACCGCCGGTATATACTCTGCTGATTCTTAAGCGTACTCTCCCATCGGGCAGCTCCGCCTACGCGCTCCAGGTTATAACCTTCGGGAATGACGGCTATATAACTCTTGCTCGGATCTTCGCTCACCGTTCCGGCTTTGCGGTCGTTATACAGATCCAAGTACGCTGTCTTATAGCCTGTGTAGCGGTTATTGGTCCATCCGATGGCGTATCCGCAACCCATGAACGCACCATAGACGATGGGCAGTTTCCAGTACGAACCGTTGTAAATCTGTCCGGCTCCGGGTACGATGGCTCCTAACCACACGGCTTTACCGGCATCGGGTTTACGATACGGGATACTGTCCTGCTGCGCGTGCGCTAAAAGCGGGATAAGCAGTAATATGATTAGAAAACGGCGTTTCAACCTATACGTTCGATGATGCGGTTTAACTCCTGTTCATCGGCAAAAGCAATCGTCATTTTGCCGTTTTGGATCTTGATGTTCCAACCCGTCTTTGCACTCAGCGTTTTCTGCAAAGCAGCATAGGGGTTTATTTTCTTATCCTTGCCTTTGGCATCCTGTTTGGACTCCTGTGCCAATTCTTCCACTTTACGAACGGACAGGCCTTCTCGTAAGATACGCTGGTAAAGGGCTAATTGCCGTTCGGCAGAAGGGCTGCCTAAGATAGCACGGGCGTGACCCATATCGATCTTCTTCTCTTTGATACCGACCTGTATCTCTGCCGGTAGTTTGAGCAGACGCAGATAGTTGGCCACGGTGGCACGTTTCTTACCTACGCGTTCCGCCATGCGCTCCTGCGTCAAGTCATAATCGTCCATCAGGCGCTGGTATGCCAAAGCGATCTCGATGGCGTCGAGGTCTTCGCGTTGGATATTTTCAATGAGCGCCCATTCCATCACCTGTTCGTCCTTCGCCGTACGGATATAGGCGGGGATACGTTCCAAACCGGCTATCTTGCTGGCACGGAAACGACGTTCACCGGCGATGATCATATAGGTGCCGTCACCGTTGTCACGCAAGGTGATCGGGGAGATGACACCATGCTCCCGAATGGAATCCGCCAACTCTTGCAGCGCCTCTTCATCAAAGGTGCGACGTGGTTGGTCGGGGTTAGCTACGATAGCGCTTATCTCGATCTCAGAGATCGAACTGCCTCCGTTGGTATCTACATGCGAGGTGTCAATCAATGCGTCGAGACCTCGTCCTAAACCTGTTTTTTTCATGTTCATTTCTGTTTGTTGCGTACGATCACTTCTCTTGCCAAAGCGGTATAGTTCTGCGCGCCCTTCGAATGGGGATCATATTCCAAAACGGATACGCCATGCGAAGGTGCTTCGCTCAGACGCACATTACGTGAAATGACGGTATTGAAGACCAAATCTCCGAAATGGCGTTTCACCTCTTCGTACACCTGATTACTCAGGCGCAAGCGATTGTCGTACATAGTAAGTAAGAATCCTTCTATTTTCAATTGCGGGTTGAGTTTGGACTTGATGATCTTAATCGTGTTCAGCAGTTTGGCGATACCTTCGAGTGCAAAGAACTCACATTGCACCGGAATGATGACGCTGTCACTGGCCGTCAAGGCATTGATGGTGATCAGACCTAGAGACGGACTGCAGTCGATTAAGATGAAGTCATAATCGTCCCGTATGGGTTGGATGATTTTTTTGAGCAACTGCTCACGATGCTCCATATTCAGCATCTCTATCTCTGCGCCCACCAAGTCGATATGACTCGGGATGACGAACAGATTCTCCATGCTGGTTTCAACGATCGCCGTGTGCGGGTCAATGCCGTTCACCAGGCATTCGTAGATGGTGCTTTCCAATTCGCGAATGTCGATACCCAAACCCGACGAGGTGTTGGCCTGCGGGTCGGCATCAATGAGCAACACGCGTTTGCCTAATTTGGCTAAAGCAGCTGCTAGATTGATGGAGGTGGTTGTTTTGCCTACGCCTCCTTTTTGGTTTGCCAATGAAATAATTTTTGTCATATATGCTGTAAAATATTTTCTGCTTCTATCTGCCGGCAGGCAAAATTACCGTACCGGCAATGGTTCGTACCGTGACAGGTACAGGGTCGGCAGCGTAAGTCATGTCGCTGCACGATATCTTCGGTCTTCTGTTTCCAACCCATGAATCCGATTATCGGATGGGTAGCGCACCATACGCTGATCGCTCTTAGTCCCACCAGACCGGACAGATGTTGGTTGGCGCTGTCCATACAGATCATCAGGTCCAACTGCCTCATCAGTTCCAGCTCCTCCTCCAGTTTCAGTTTGCCTGCCACGCTCAAGGTGTTCGGGAAGACGGTTGCCCATTGGCGTAACATCTCGCACTCGATGACACCGGCACCGAAGAGGAAGATACGGGTGTCGGGTTCGTTGCTCAAGCGCTCAATGATATCTTTGGTCACGCGGTAAGGGAGCATGTTCGACCGGGACTTGGCGAACGGAGCCATGCCTATCCAACGTCCCGTTTTCTTTCCGGTCATAGTGCGTACGGTTTTGGCGGCTTCTTTATTGACCGGCAAGGCTTTGAACGAGTTGTCGGTCTCCAGACCGGCACGCCGGAAAGCGTTGTGATAACGGTCAAACTCAGAGGGTAGGGCATGTCGCTTACCTATTCCCCACACGGTGATCAGATGTTTGCGTATCCGACCGTAATGCACCCGGGTGACCCGCCTGCCGCTCAGTTTCATCAGCGTACCTAATACGCGTGTACGGAGAACGGCTTGTAGGTCAATCATCGCATCGATCTTATCCCGCCATGTTTTCCAAAACGCCCACACCCCTTTCCAGTCCATGTGGTTATCCACTTCGCAAAACTCCACATTGGGCATGGAGGCGAACATTGCGCCTAAGTTCTTCTTACTGGCGACAATAAACCGATCATTCGGATAATGACGACTAAGCGAAGCAATGACAGGAACCGTCATCGCCACGTTACCGATAGTTGCCAACCGAACAATCAGATAGGTCATTTGTCTTTGTATTTTTTGAATCGCCACATATAGGCGAGGTTAATACTCAAATCCATCGGACCTGCCACCCGAAAATGGTCCGTCACTTTAGTGCTGTAGATACCGCCGAAGGAGTAGTCAAACCGTGCTTCAAGTTGGAAGACACCGGCTTTCTTCGTTTGGAAGTATAATCCCGTGCCCACCAATAATCCCCAGTCGAAGGCATTGTCAAGCGGTTGATATTCCACTTGCCCGGCTCCGTTCACCAGTACTCCGCTGTTCCCTTCATCCTTGACGCAGTAACCGATCTGCGGACCGAGGTTCAAGAACCACCGGCACAGGTTACTGCCGAAGTTGAGGTTCATCAGGATAGGCACCTCCACGTAGTGGAGATTACGCTGATAGACACCTACATCGCTCTTCTCTGCCCAACCGCGATGCAGGTAGTTCAGTTCCAACTGGAACGCGCAGTACTTATGCCCGGCATAACGGAAGACCAAACCGCCGTTCGCGCCTAAGACGCACGCGTCGGTGATAGGTGTCATGTTCTCCACCGCAGGGGTGAACTTAACGGTGCTCGCACTGACGCCGCCGTGTACGCCCACCCAGTATTCGGGGTTACGCAAACGCGGTTGAGCCTGTGCAAGTACGATGCCTGTCAGGCAAAAGATCCAAACAATACTATGTCGTTTCAAACGTTCCAAACGGTTTCTTTATTTCTCAATCACTTTGACTACGGCGTTCTGCCAACCGCCTTCTCCCACTTGTTCCCAACGGATAGCGGACTGCAGACCGATCGACTCCCGCTCACCTTGTAACCAACCGACCAAGGCTTTCATCAGGTCGTAACCCAACAGGTCATAACGTGGTGTCTCACTCACGTGCTCGTTCACATAGTGTTTCTGCCACAAGGCATCATAGTCGGCAGGAATTGTGTCCGCCGTGAAGACGGACGTATAGATTTGGGGTAAGCCGATCTGCTCTTTCTGCCAGGAGTACTGACTGATCAAACGAAGACGATAACCCTGTTCTTGCAATTTGTTCAGATGCGGCAGTAACATGCGCACATGTTGGAAACGGTCACTATGGAGAATGATCAGATTCTCTTTGGCGGTGTCCAATGCGTACGCAGCGGAGTCGTTCAGCAGGTCACGAAGTACCAGCGATGTGGAGTTGATCTTATACGTCTTCATCTGTTTGCGCAATACCCGCATGGAGGAAGCCAGATCGGACTCTTTGACATCGATCGTCACACATTGCATGCTGTCTCCTTGGGCGATGATCCAATTACACAGACTGTCGGCTTCCTGCAGGTCCGTGGAGTTGAACTGTAGTACGGCAGGACGACTGTTCAAGACGATATCGTCGCTGAAAGGCAGTAAGAGCGGAACCTGATGAACGGCGCACCATTCGGACATCACCTCTATCTGTACCGGATAGACGAGACCCAACACCGCCTGAACGGAATCCAGTTCGGTCGTGTCGCATAACGCCCGTACACGCCGTTCGTTCCGCTCCGTGTCATAGACACGCAGACGGTAGATGAGGCTATCGTTCTGCAGGTCGTGCAAAGCTAATAAAGCCCCTTGATAGAACTCTAACATGCGTGCTGCGTTACCGCTTCGTTTGGTCTGTTGCTGACTCTCAAACGGTAATAACAAAGCCAGTTCGATAACCGGTTTGCCGTCCGGATTCAGTTCAGCCAACCGCTGCTCCATCGGAACCGCTGCAGGTATAGTGTCCAAGGCGATAGAGTCTATCGAAAAGGTGTCAATCGGCAACGTGTCCAAAGGCAGCGTATCTGCCGGCACGATCGTATCTGCTACAATCGGAGCAACGCTATCTTGTACCACAGCAACGGTATCCGCTTTTATCTCCTCTTGCGGTACCGGTTTCGGATTCTTAACCACCGGTCGGCCTGTCGGGATAAGCAGTACTTCGTCAAAATGTACTCCCCGTTCCCGTAACTGCGGATTCAATCGGATGATGTCGCTTTGCTTTACGTCAAAATTGACACCGATACGGTACAGACCGATACTCCGCTCAACGCGATACCGGTACACCTCTTCTCCGTTGATGGTATCTAACGGGTAGGGTTTCAAATCCTGTGCCTTTGCTTGAATAAAGAGCAAAGAACACAGCGCAAGAACCCCAAACTTTAAACTTTTACCTATCATCTTCTTTCCACTTTCAACTTTCCACTTTCAACTTTTCACTTTCAACTTTCAAAGCATACTTACGTTTTCTTATAACAAAGACCATGCCTCCGATGAGTGCCAGGACCGCAATCGGACAGATGATACTGATCAGTTCCACTTTGGTGCGTTCCTGGTAAGCACGTTTGGTGTTCAGCATGCGCAGGGGAATGATCTTCTCCCGCAAACGGATCAAACCGTCTTCATCTGTCAACCATAACATGGCGTTGGTGATAAAATCGCGATTACTGTACAAACGTCCGGTTACCGGATCGAAGCCGATGGCTTGTATCTGATTTTGATTTGCGTTATTCATTAGCACGCTACCGGAACCGATGACGATCTGTCGGGTAGGGGTGCTTTGTTTGATCACGGGTTCGTTGGCAATAACTCCTTCCGGTATCATACGATGCGCATAGACGCTCGGGAAGACACCTTCCATCGATGCGGCTACCGGCACGTTGGCGTATTCGTAACTGTTCCAGTCCTGCTCGTTACCGCTTAAGTTCACCTCATTCGGACAACGGGTCACTTTGGTTGCCGTACTGGTGTAAAGCAACACGAATTTCTCGATACCGTCCTCATCGTTCACGGCACGAATAGGACTGACGAACGTACTCATGATGGCCCCGATGTCATGTGTGATAGGATGGTAGGGATTACTCTGTAATAACGGGGCATAGGTCCAGGGAATCAACACATGCGACTGTTTGGAACTGCTCGGCGCTTGCACCGGAATCTTCAGACACTGCACGTCTTGCACCAAGGCCGGATCGATGCAGATACCGTATCGGAACAACATATCTTTAATACCGATCTCATGCTCGATGATGGGGGTGAAACCTTCGGTATGTAACATGTCATCGCTGAATCGTACACCGTCCACGGCCCATAGTACCTTACCGCCTCGCATGATATACTGGTCGATGATATACCGCTCAACCTCACCGAAGCTGCTTTGCGGGTTGGCGATGATGATGGCTTGGTAATCATTCAAGATATGCAGATCGACACCCTCTCCGTTGATGGAACCCCGATCAACTTGGAAATAATCGCTCAGCGTCTTCTCCAGATCGTAGGTGTATTGCTCTTCGGCTTCGTCGTGCCCTTCCAAAATGGCCACCCTCGGCGTCGAACTGCGTTGCATCAAGTACAGCGGTTCCAGCAAGTTGTACTCCAACTGCTCGATACCGGCGTTCGTCACCTCTTCCTCCGTCTGCCCGGCACCCGACAACAGGTTCACGATGGCTTCCTTGTCATGATAACGCAGGATGACATAGGGATAGGTTCGTATCTCGACGGTCTTACCGCTGTGCTCCACAATCGTGTTACGAGTAGGGATGAAACCTTTCTGCTCCATCTCTTGCCGTGCCTTGTTATCCAAGGTGTTGAGGTCCAGATAGTCGATCCGGATCCCATGCGCATTGACGCGCATCTCTTCCAAGGTCTCTATCGTGGCTTTGCGCAGACGTTTGAAACCGGCACTCAGGTCACCGTTCAGAAGTATCGTCACTTCGATTGGCGCATCGGTCTGATCCAGCAAGTTCTTGGACGCATCGCTCAGACTATAGAGCTTGTCGTCCGTCAAGTCCCAACGGAACACATGCAACTGTACCAGCACGTTTGCCAGCACAATGCCTGCCAATACTATGATCAGATTCCGAACTTTCACCTTTATTTCTTTATCTCTGCCCAAACGTCTTTGTTCAGTACCACCGGATATTTAGCACGCAGTTGTTTGATCCACTCGGCCTCCAGATAGTCCTGATAGTCCGTAGTCACTTTGCCTTTCTCATCGGTCCAGACAGCAGGTGCTTTGAGTTTCTGTCCCACGCACTCTACGATCGGGAACTCTTCGCTCGGCGTGAACTCGGCATTCTTCAACTTGAAACCGAACTTATCCACTGCAGCGTTCTTGTTCTGTTCCCACAGACCGTGTTGCACTTTGACATATTTGATACTGTCACTGTTGACACGGGAGTTGATATAACTCTGAATCGAATCGGGTGTAGCACTCTTGACGATCGCTTTGGCAGCTTTCATACTGTTCTTGTCCTTCGCCTGGATGACGTAACCCTTCCAACGCGGTTGCTCCCAGGTGTAGTTCTTCTTGTTAGCAGCAAAGAATGCTTCCAAACCTGCCGTATCTTTGGCTGCTTTGTCCCATACCTCATGCAGCGATACTTCGAACAGCAGAATACCGTCGTGGTACTCTTGTACCAGATGCCGTAACTCCGGATATTTCTCCTCCAGGTGCTCGTCTGCGTATGCTTTCACTTCCGCATCGCTCATCTCTGCCGGCAGGTTATACTCGGCACGTGTCTTGCGGATGAAACTCTTGTCTGCCTCCTGTGCACGCTCGTCACGCATCACCTGACGATGGATACCGCTACGCATCGAGTCAAGCGGTTGGATACCGCGCTCGTCTTCCTTATAGATAATATGCCAACCGTACTGCGAACGAATCGGCGCACTGATCTGGCCTACTTGCAGCGCAAAAGCGGCATCTTCGAAGGGTTTCACCATCATGCCTTTGCCGAACCAACCCAACGAACCGCCACGCATACTGCTACCACGGTCTTCGGACTCTTCGGCAGCTACCTCGGCAAAATTCGCCGGTGTCAGGATGGCAGCGATACTGTCGATCAACGCACGTTTGGGTGCGTCCAGACTGTCTGCCGGAACCATCTTCATGATATGACTCGCTTTGACCTCCACATGGTCACGCTCTTCTTCCACCAGCACGATATGAAAACCGTATTGGGTGCGGAAAACCGGACTGATCTGACCGATCTCCGTGTTATAAACCGCCTCTTCCAAGGGATAGACATAACGGAACGGAGTGATCCAACCCAACTCACCGCCTGTCTCTTGCACACTCGGGTCACTACTCAGTTCACGTGCTACCACCTCAAACGCTTCTTTGCCGGCCGTCACACGCTGATAGGCCTCGTTGATCTTTGCCAACGCCTCCGTCTCCTCTTCGGCACTCGCATTATGCGAACATTGGATAGCGATATGAGCGGCACGACGGTCTTTGGCCATGTGACGCCAACTCATCTCAATCAGACTGTCCATCGCGCTCTCGTCCTGCAGGTATTTGGGCGTAGCCTGCGCACGGTAACCCTTCAACTCTTTCTTGAAACTCTCGGTGGTGTCGATACCTTGGGCTTCGGCTTCCGCTACTTTGAGCTTGAAGTTGATGAACATATCCAGATACTCGTCCATCGTCTTCGGATCCAACGCACCGGCTTGGTTGTTCTTCTTGTAGATATACAGGAACTCCTCTGCCGTAACGGCTTTGCCGTTGATGGTCATCAGCACCGGACTCTGTTTGACCTCCGCCTTCTGAACAGGCTCTTTCTTCGGCTCCTGTTTGGGCTCTTGTTTGGGTTCAACAACCGGTTGCGGCTCCTGTTCCGGTTCTACAACCGGCTGCGGCTTACGTTTGGGTTGCGTCTTAACCGGTGTAGGCTGCGCCTGAACGGTCTCAGCCGGTTCAACGGCAACTACCGTTTCAACGACCTCCTCTTCCTGATTTGCTTCTTGGGCAACTACCTCGTTTTCTTCTGTTTCCACAACCACCGGTTGCTCTTCGACGGTTGCCTTCTCTTGTTGGTTCGCTTTGTTGCATCCGACCAATACCAATGCGGATGCGGCAAGACTAAAAATAAGTGTACGTTTCATTGTTGTGATATATGTTTTTATTGTTTGCATACAAAAAGCGTGCAAAATTACAAAAAAAAATCTGAATGTGCAAATAAAATTTATTTTATTTTATCATTTGCAAGATTTTTTATGTAATTTCGGATGGAACCCTTTGGGAGGACCGACGTTACAGAAAAATGACATACGCAAGCGCGCGTGTCATTTTTTTTAAATTTCTTTCGACTTTCGACTTTTGTCTTTTGTCTATTTCACGTATTTCGGGAAGGTCTTCTCGAAAATCTGAACCGCCTGTTCGATGGTACCGAAGATCTCTCCGCCGGAAGCATTTGCGTGACCTCCGCCATGGAAGATCTCACTTGCCCAGATATTAACAGGTCGGTCTCCTTGCGAACGGAATGAGATACGAATGCGGGATTTAGGGGTACCCGGTTTGGCACGCTCTTCGCGCATGAAAACCGAATAATAGACATCGCTGATCTGTAGCGGCATGTTTACGAGTCCTTCCGTGTCGCCTACCTTGTAATGATAGCGGTCCAACTCATCTGCACTTAGCGTGATCAGGGACAGATGATAGTCCGGATAGATCCGCATCTTGCGGTATAAAGCGTAACCCGTAAGTCGCACTCTGTCAGTTGAATACTGATTGAAGACGGCGTTGTAGATCTCGTCTTTTTGAATGCCTGCACGAATCAGTTCGGCGATGATCTCGTATAACTCACAACTGGTGGAATTGAAACTGAAATTACCCGTATCCGTCATCAAACCCGTATAGATGCAGGTAGCGATCTGGAGATTCAGATTATTCGGATTACTCTGAATGAATCGGAATGCGATTTCGCTCGCCGAAGTGGCCTCCGGGAAAGAGAAAACTACATCTGCAAAATCCACCGGATTCAGATGGTGGTCAATGAGAATTTTCGGGGCACTCGAGGCTACCATTTTCTCTCCGATCGGACCGATCCGTTTAGGGTCGTTAAAGTCCGTGCAGATGAATAGATCTGCCTTGTCAATCAGCGATTTACAAAGTTCCTGTTCTTTCTCAAAAACATGAATATGCTCCACTCCCGGCATCCAGTTAAAGAACTCCGGAAATGCATTCGGCACAATCAAACTAATCCGGTCTGTGCTCTGTGTTCTGTGTTCTGTGCTCTGCAACCAATGATACATCGCCAACGCCGAACCCATCGCGTCTCCGTCGGGCGCCATGTGTGTGGTAATAATAATATAGTTCGCCTGCGCGATAAGCGTACGCGCTTTTTCCAATTGTGTCGTGTCTAATTCAATATGCATAATTCAATCAAAAGTGTTGCAAAATTACTATAAAATTTGCATATATGCAAGAAAAATGATTTTTTTTCGCATTTTTTTCTAAAAATATTTGCTTATCTCAAAAAAAAGCAGTACCTTTGCACGCTTTTTCGTGTAAATATGCGAAAAATGCCTTGATTTGGAGAAAAATATAAAATATATACTACAATGTCAAAGATTTGTCAAATTACAGGCAAGAAAGCCATGGGCGGATGCAACGTTTCGCACTCGAAGCGTCACACCAAGCGCACGTTTGATGTGAACCTTTTCCGCCGCAAGTTCTACTGGGTAGAACAGGATGTATGGATCGAGCTGAACGTGAGTGCAGCCGGTCTGAGAACAATTAACAAGATCGGTCTCGACAACGCGCTGAAACAGGCTGCGGAGAAGGGCTATCTCTATTAAAGAAAGGAGCTGAACAATGGCAAAGAAGCAAAAAGAGGCCCGCGTTCAAGTTATCCTTGAATGCACCGAGCAGAAGAACAGCGGTGTTCCCGGAATGAGCCGTTACATCACGACTAAGAACCGCAAGAACACACCGGATCGTTTGGAACTCATGAAGTACAATCCCTATTTGAAGAAATATACGCTTCACAAAGAGATTAAGTAATTAACACCTATTTTTAGAAAGGCTTAGAACTATGGCAAAGAAAGCGGTTGCAACCCTTCAAACCGGTAACTCCGGACGCGCGCACTCTAAGTGCATTAAGATGGTTAAGTCGCCTAAAACAGGTGCTTACGTCTTCCAAGAGGAAATCGTACTGAACGAGAAAGTACAAGAGTTCTTCAAGTAAAAAACCTAAAAATTAGCGCACTACATGTTTTGTGGTGCGCTAATTGTTTATTGTTTGATATTGTTTGATATTGTTTGATGTCGTTTGATGTTATTCAAACCATCTCAAACCTTCAAACCATTTCAAACCTTCAAACTATCTCAAACCATGCTCGGCATCATCATTAATCCCAAGTCGGGTAAGAAAACTTTTCGTGCGCAGCGTATCTATCTATGGAATCTGCTGCGTAAACGCCATCAACCTTTCGCATACCGTGTCACCCAGTTCGCCGGTCATGCGATCGAATTGGCGCGTGAGTTAGTGGAGAAGGGATACGACAAGATACTGATTCTGGGCGGAGACGGAACGCTCTCCGAAGCCATCAACGGTATCATGCGGGCGAACCTGACGGCGGAACAACGGGCGAAGATACAAGTGGGACTCATGCCGCGTGGCACGGGTAACGATTGGAGTAGGTACTGGGGACTTACCAAGAACCACAAAGAGAGTCTTCGGCGGTTCTTCGAAGGTACAGGTCATCCGATAGATATCGGTTGCGTCACTTATTGGCGTAATAACATCGAGCACCACCGTTACTTCATCAATTCCGTCGGTTTCGGTGTGGATCCGCTCTGCTGTCAGAAGGCAGAGAAACTGAAATACTATATCGGTTCGCATCATGTGAACTATGTCATCGGTCTCATCGGGGCTATCGCGCAGCACAAAGCGCAGCATATGATCCTTACCGTCGATGGCAAGCAGACCGTGAACGACCGACTCTTCACGATGAATATCGGTAACGGACCCTTCTCGGGTGGCGGTATCCGTCAGAATCCGGACGCCGATCCTTCCGATGGCGTCTTCCATGCGATGTTCGTGTGCAAACCTACCTTCAAACAGATATGTAAGGCGCTGCCGAACCTGTTCAACGGTAAACTGACCGAACTGCCGTTCGTCTATCCGATCATCGGCAAAGAGATAGAGATCACCTATCGCAAGCACCTGATGTTTGAAGCGGATGGTATCCTCGAAAATATCATTGCGCCATGCAAGATAACCTGTATCCACAACGCCCTGCAATTCCGTTGTTAATTATCAATTATCAATTATGCCTAAGCTGCAAGGATCCAATAGAATCTATACCCGTGAGACCGACGAGAACGGTCGTTCCGTCATTCGGGTGGTAGGTACGAACCGCGATGAGAACCGTGCGTTCATATATATGGCGCGGCATTTTCATGCCTTGGGTCTGCCCGTTCCGGAGATCTATTGGGTCAGCGACGATGAGATGACTTACACCCAGGAAGACTTAGGCGATACGCTCCTCTTCGATAACCTCGATCCCACCTTATTAGAACGCGCAATACGCGCCCTCGCACACGTGCAGGTGATAGGCGCACAGGACTTCGATTGGTCGTATTGTTTTCCCGTTCCCGCTTTTGACGAACGCTCTATCCGTTGGGACCTCAATTACTTCAAATACTGCTTCCTCAAAGGCACCAAGCTCGAGTTCTCCGAACCCAAACTCGAAGATGATTTTGATACGCTGGTAAAGAATCTCCTTTCAACTTTCAATTTTCAATTTTCAACTTTCCTCTACCGCGACTTCCAAAGCCGCAACGTCATGATCAAGGACGGCCAACCCTATTTCATTGATTTCCAAGGTGGTCGTAAGGGTCCGACCCAATACGATGTGGCGTCCTTCCTCTGGCAAGCAAAAGCCAACTTCTCTACGGAACGGCGTGAGAAATTGATAGAAGACTACCTCGACGAAATGGAGAAACTGAGTAAAACTTTCAATTTTCAATTTTCAATTTTCAATTGGAAAGCATCTCTTCCCCACTTCGTCCTCTTCCGCACTCTCCAGGTCCTCGGCGCCTATGGCTACCGCGGTTATTTCGAGCGCAAACCCCATTTCTTGGAGTCCATCCCTCTTGCCCTTAAGAACCTCCGCGATATCCTTGCCGACCTGCCCGATTATCCCTACTTAAAAGAGTTGGCAGAGTGTCTTCCGATAAATTCGGATAAAATCGGATTAAACCGGATAACTTCCGAAAACCTCACGGTCACGATTTATTCTTTCTCCTTCAAAAAAGGCATCCCTACCGACGATTCCGGTAACGGAGGCGGTTACGTCTTCGACTGCCGTTCTACCCACAACCCGGGCAAATACGAGCAGTACAAGTCCCTCACCGGACTCGATCAACCCGTCATCGACTTCCTCGAGCAGGACGGCGAGATCCTCACCTTCCTGAACTCCGTCTATACCCTTGTGGATCATCATGTCGAGCGCTTCATCGAACGCGACTTCACCAACCTCCAAGTCTCCTTCGGCTGTACCGGCGGTCAGCATCGTTCCGTCTATTGTGCCGAACATCTGGCAAAGCATCTGAAAGAGAAATACGGAGTCCGCATCCACCTCATCCACCGTGAACGTGGCATTGAAAAAGAGTTATAAATAATCAGTGTTTTATCTTTTTTTTTTCTACTATATGAAAGCGATGATTTTTGCGGCGGGTTTAGGAACACGTTTAAAGCCCCTCACCGACACAATGCCCAAAGCCCTGGTACCCCTTGCCGGCAAACCCCTCCTTCAATGGCAGGTGGAGCGTCTTCGTGATGCCGGTATCACGGATATCATCGTCAATGTGCACCATTTTCCCGATATGATCATCGATACCGTTCGTCGTAATAAGGGTTGGGGTTGTAACATCCTTATCTCCGACGAACGCGACCAACTCCTCGACACCGGTGGCGGACTCAAAAAAGCGAAATCACAAATCATAAATCACCATACGGCGCAAGCAGATCGAAAGAAATCACAAATGGCAAGCGAGCCAATCCTCGCTTGCAACGTCGATATCCTTTCCAACATCGATCTCCGTGCCTTCATAGACAATTACCAATCTCCAATCTCCAATCTCCAATCTCCAATGAGTCTCCTCGTTGTCAGTCAACGAGAGACGCAACGTTATCTCTGTTTTGATGAGCAGGATAGGCTCTGCGGCTGGACCAATATCAAAACCGGTGAGGTGCGCCCTGCAAATTTCAAATGTCAAATGTCAAATGTCAAATTGTTGGCTTTCTCCGGCATGCAGATCCTCTCGCCGGACATCTTGTCCCTCCTTTCGCAGATGCCACAAGACAAATTCTCCTTGATTGATTTCTATATGGCTATCTGCGAAAGAAACCTTTCACCTTTCACCTCTCACCTTTCACCTTTATTAAAGGCCTATATCCCTGCTTCTTTCAGAATGATGGACGTTGGCAAAATCGACCAAATCGAACAAGCGGAAGTTTTTGCGCAAAATTTATAATCTTTTTGGGTGCATTTTGGGCTTTTTTGGACCAATAAATAAAAAAATGACCCCCTAAATGCATTTTTTTGCATTTTTATTTGGTCAATTCAAAAAAAAGCAGTACCTTTGCACCCGCTTTTCGAAAAAATAACGTTTTTGCTGTCTTTTTTCCCTCGGGATGTAAACCAGCGAAGCGTTTGCAGCCCGAAAAGCGTAGCGAGTCTCCCTAGCTCAGTTGGTAGAGCAACTGACTCTTAATCAGTGGGTCGAGGGTTCGAGTCCCTCGGGGGACACAAAAAGGACACCAAACGGTGTCCTTTTCTGTGTCCTTTTTAATTTTGCATAAAAAATCCATTTTTCTTCATTTCCCGTGCCCAAAAATTTGCATGGTTCAAAAATTTTTTGTATCTTTGCACCCGATTTCAGAGATAGGCACGCCTCCTAAGCCGCCGCAAATACTGCCCAAGGGTAGTTACCTGGTTTGGTAGGACTTTAAACCTATCCTGCACCACCTTATATATACTTTGTATATATCCCGTGATTTTAAAAACACCAAACACACAAAACATGAAAAACCAACGTCGCAAATCCAACCATTGTAAGATCGATCCGATCCTTTACGATTTCTATCTCGCCCTCAACAACCGAATCGGGGCGACGATAGTGCATCGCCGTAAGCGTCCCACCTCCACTTGTATCGAGATCATCATCCTAAACGAAGCCATCGATACATACACCGGTCGTCTTAATACCCTCAAAGAAGCCGAATCCTGCGGTTTCTGGGTCATCAGCCGTGTCCAAAAAGGCAAACATGCCGTTTGGCACGGTTACCGCGTGTTCCAACTCTTCCTCTCTCCCGTGCACCCGAAGAAACAACGCGAGAAACAACTGCAAACAGCATCCACCACCGTCCAACAACCTCAAATCACCGCCCAAGACGTCACTTTCGAACCTATTTTTGATAAAAAACGGCATCGTACTTGCATATATGCAAAAAAAATCGTACCTTTGCGCCAAATTTCGGATATCTATGAAAAAGATCATCTATCTATTTCTAATACTCGCGCTTCCGTTATCCGCATTCGCGCAGACGGCAAGTAACGTCGTTGCCGCGCAAGTCGGCAACACAATAGAAATTACCTACGACCTGGATCAGCCGGCACAAGTAACCCTGCTTCTTTCCCGTGACGGCGGTGCTACCTATGCCCCAACCCCCAAAGCCCTTACCGGCGATGTGGGAATGAACATCCAACCCGGGCATAAGAAAATCGTATGGGACCTCTTTTCGGATGACCTTAATTGGGATATAGACCGCGCACGTTTTAAAGTGGTAGCATTGAATATGAATAAAGAGTTCACCCTCGGAAGAATTTCCTTCACGATGATTTATGTAGAGGGTGGTACGTTCACGATGGGGGCAACTTCCGAACAAGGAAGAGGAACCGATAAAGATGAAAAACCCGCTCACCAAGTGACGTTAAGCGACTACTATATCGGTCAAACCGAAGTGACGCAAGACCTGTGGGAAGAGATTATGGGCGACGTTCCGCTAAAAAAATATAATGGGAGTAAATATCCGGTTTCGAAGGTGAGTTGGGAGGATTGCCAAAAGTTTATTGATAAACTCAACATCGTGTTCGCTTCGCAATTAAGCGGTAAACGTTTTGCTTTACCTACCGAGGCACAATGGGAATATGCGGCTCGGGGTGGCAAAAAGAGCAAGGGTTACAAGTATAGCGGCAGCAATACGGTTGGTAATGTGGCATGGTTCAAAGATAATAGTGATCAATTATCGCATCCGGTGGGTGTCAAAACAGCAAATGAACTCGGTATCTACGACATGAGCGGTAATGTGTTAGAGTGGTGTAGTGATAGGTTTTCTTGGTATACGCGTGATCCGCAAACTAACCCAACGGGCGGTTCTACGGACGAAGATCGCATTTATAGAGGTGGCAGTTGGCACGAAGATGAAAAATCTTGTCGCGTGTCATACCGTAATTACGAAGCGCCTGATAAGAAATATAGCAACTTAGGTCTCCGTCTCGTTATCCAATAATTCCCCTAAATCTCAAAGCAATGAAAAAGATATTTTCTGCAATGATGGCTCTCTGCGTCGCAATCACCCTCTCTGCGCAGTCCAATGAGTCCAATATCATCCGCATCTCGGCGCATAAGATCCTGTACTTCAGCGATTATGCCAAGCCTATCGTGGAGAAAGCCATCAACGAATGGCAAGTCAAAGATGAGTTCGAGAAGACCTCCGATTGGCAGAAACGGGTCAATGAGACTACCCGTAACGCCAAGATCAAAGAACTGACCAAACAATGTGAAGCGGAATACCTCAAAAAATACACCGCCACACTCAAACCCAATGTCAGTCTGGCTGGTTCCTATGATGCAGACAATGAGGTCTTTCTGCTCTCCGAACCCCTTTTCGGAAACATGCTTGTTTCTGTACCTAACACAGAAGCCCGCGCCTTCAAGCAGAACTGGGCTTCCGCCCAACTGACACCCCAATACTTCATCGAGAACGATGTACTGGCGCTGTCCTCGCTGGACATCTATTTCCCGTCGCTCAACAAGCACTATACCTATTCCAACCAGGCTTCGCTTAAGTACGAACAGGCGCAGGTGGATTATAACTTCGACCCCATCGACATCGCTGCAGGTGGCAGTTCGCTACAGAAAGGTCAGCAGACTATAGAGCAGAAGAAACTCACCATCGGCAAATCCAAAGTGGACCTGCAGATCCCGGAGACCAATGCCTCCAACCCCAACACTTTCGTCATCATCATCGCCAATGAGGACTACAAATCCGTGGCATCCGTGCCCTTTGCCCTCAATGACGGACGAACACTCGCCAAGTACTGCCAACGCACCCTCGGCATCCCTGCCGCGAACATCAAAGTGCACGAGAACGCGACCTACAACGACATCCGCCTTGCCATGGCTTGGCTCAAGAATGTCTGCGAGAAATACGAAGGCGAGGCATCGGTCATCTTCTATTACACCGGTCACGGCATCCCCGACGAGTCGGACAAATCGGCGTACCTGTTGCCGGTTGACGGAGACGGTCGGTACGTGGCTACCGGCTACAAAGTGGACGACCTCTATCAGAAACTCGGCGAGATGCCTACCAAATCCGTCACCGTCCTGCTCGATGCTTGTTTCTCCGGCGCTACACGTGACGGTAAGATGGTCGCACAAGCCAAGGGCGTAGCCCTCAAAGTGAAGAAAGGTACCCCCTTGGGTAACACGGTGGTTCTCTCTGCCGCACAAGGAGACGAGACGGCCGGTTTCAATGAGGAAGAAGGACACGGTATGTTCACCTATTTCGTCTTGAAAAAACTGCAAGAGACACAAGGCGATGTCAACCTCCAAGACCTCTCCGAGTACGTCATCCGTGAAGTAGGCCGCAAGTCTGCTGTCACCAACAAACCCCAAACACCTTGCGTCACCCCCTCTGCCACCATCGGCACCGCATGGCAAAACTGGAAACTCAAACCATAGTATGAGAAGATATATTATTCTCCTTTCATTATTCGTTGCAGCCCTCTCTCCTTGCTTCGCGCAACAGAAACTACCACAGGTGCGGACGCTGGAGACGAAGGGATGGAAAGTGCAGCATTCGGTGATGAGCTGGGATTCGCTCAGCATCTATTTCGCTGCCAAAGAACCCGGCAAGTCCGATTATGACCTGTACGTCTTGTACGCAGAAGGTTGGCGCTGGGGTGAACCGCAGCGTATCGATGCCCTCAGTACTCCGGCGGATGAGATGTATCCGTCCGTCAGCGGAGACGAGCAAATGCTTTTCTACGAGGTGCGTAACCAGACGCCGGACATCCAGAGTCAGATATGGCGGGCATGGTATCGGAATAACAGATGGCAGGAAGCGGCTCCCCTCATCATCAGTAGTGTGGAGGATGCCCAACCCAAGCTGCTGGAAGATAACATGACCCTGGTCTTCAAACGGCGTGAGCAGACCAAGAAACACGACGGGGCATGGCTGCGCTTCACCGCCAAGATGATGGACGATCATAACTGGACCCTCCCCATGCAGGTGGCGTCCAATCCCGCTCCGCAACCTATCTTGGCAGCAAGCGGTACCATCGTTCGGCAGAAAGGCAACCGACCCTTGGCGGATGGTAAGGTGCTGGTCTATGATGCGACGAACGAGCAGCTGTTACAAACCGCTTATGTCCATCCGATGACGGGACGTTGGCGCATCGCTCTGCAGCAGAACAAGCATTATCGCTTGGCGTTGACGGCTCCCGGTTACTCCTATCATTATATCGACATCCAGACCGACGGGCTGACCAAACGCGAGACACGTGATTACGGATCCATCGCCTTGGATGACCAATTGGTCTTGAACCTGACCACCTATGATGCCGAGACGCAAGTCGTGCTTACCAAACGGCAAGAGGTCCTGAGCTTGGGACAGATCCATACCTTGAACCTGTCGCAGGAGGGCTATAAGACCGCCTCGCTGACCGTGAATACGGAGCGGCCGACTGTCTTCACCCAAACCGAACTGGATATCCCTCTCCAGCCCCTCATGCGGCTTCATCGTTTTGTCATCACCGATGCCCGAACGAACGAAGCGGTGGAAGGTCTCAACCTCCGTCTGAACGGTCAACCGACCGCTCCACAAGCGGCATTGCGGATCAACCAAGAGCAGACCTTGCAACTATCCGCACCCGGGTATATCTTCTTCGACACCTTATTCAACACCGGCGCGGACACCACCGACCGCACGATAGCCGTTCGCCTGCTGCCCATTGAGAAGAACATGGTGCTCCAACTAAGGAACATCCAGTTCGAATACGACTCCTATGAGTTGACGGAGAGTTCGAACGACGAGTTGGAAGCATTGGCACAGTTGCTTTTCATGAACCCTACGCTGCGTATCGAGTTGTCTTCCCATACCGATGACCAGGGTACGGACCGCTATAACGACCGTCTCTCTACGCTGCGTGGCAAGGCGGTGGAACAGTGGCTCAAGGAACGGGGTATAGAAGCCGGCCGTATCGAGACGGTTGGGTACGGCAAACGCAAACCGCTCGTTGCCAATGACAGCGAAGAGCACCGTGCGCTCAACCGCCGCGTGGAGATCAAAGTGATTGATTTTTAGGGAAAGGAGGAAAGTATGAAACGTATATCCGTTATAGTTCTTATCTGCTCTTTGATCCTTGTCCCGCTTCGGGCACAGGAGAAATATAACGTGGTGCTGGAGCAAACGAAAGGGCTCAGTCCGTACGAGGCGATCTACGTGCTGATGGATTACCAGGCCTGGCATCCCGATAATGCCAGTATCTACTACCATCTGGGCGATTTGTGCTACGACCTGCTGCCTACGCGTGACCCCCTGCATCATTATACGGAATTGAGCAGTCTGCTCTATCAGTCCCGTCTGTTCTACGGCAACTGCCTGCATTTTGCCAAAGATCAGAAGTTACCGGGTTGGCAGTACGAACCCTTGGCGCAAGGGCAGAAGAAGATCGAGTACGATGCGCTCAAGCAGTATATCAAACCCCGGTTGGAGGAAGTCAAACGGCAACAGACAGCCTGCGATTCGATCCATCATACCTTCGTGCGCATGACCGAGCGGTATAACCGATGCCAGAACCTGTTCACCGATTTCCTCAACCGGTACTCACGGGAGAAGACGGCGCACCTGCAGCTCTTGCCGGCTGAACGGCGCCTGCTGGAGATATTGCGTCAAGCAACAGACAGTCTGAACAACGATATCGAGGCCTATCAGCAGGCACTTGCTTTGCAACCCGTTCCCGGTTACGCACCCGTCTTCCATAAGGAACCTATCGTCCTCTACCGTTTGGACGGACTGACCCATACCGACTTCCTGCAGAACGATATCGCCATCTGGGATTATAGTCAATGGGCAAGCGCTTTCCTGGAGGAACAGGTGCAGGTCTATGAGCGGCTCTATACCGATGCCGCGCAGGAACAGCGACAGTTAGAGACCCAGTTGGCGCGTTACCGTGCCGGGCAGTCGATATCCGGATACATGGACGAGACCCTCTTAGGCCGTTGTGACCGACTCGAATGGCAGACGAACCAGTCGGACTCGATTCGTTTTCTTCAAGAAGCGATTAAGAACGGAGCAGCCCAACAGACCATCGCCCAGAGCAACGCTCCGCAGAGCATACGCGAACTGATTCCGCTTCTTCAACTGGCAGCCACCCGACGTCATGCGACCCAAGACAGTGCCTGGCGAACGATGAACGAACAACTGATCGAGATGGCGCAACCCCTGCGTATCCAACAGCAACCGACTTACAAACATCCGATAACCGGTGAGATCATCGCTTATCAGGCTTCGGAAGGGGAGAAAGTGCACTGTCTGTTGCCGGACGAGATGGGGTACCGCTGCGTGCTGACCGACAAGGCAGGGGACCTGTGCGTCCTGAGTTTGGACTACGATCGGCATGTGCAGAAAGTGCAACTCCGTATCCCTGAAGAACAGGCACTTGTGTTCACAAAGATCCCCGGCGCTTTATGGGTACTGATCACCGATAAAAAAGTCTATTGGGTCGAATAATCGTAAAAAAATCGCGAAAAGAATGGCATACGCTTGCGTATGTCATTTTTTTTTCGTACCTTTGCAGCCAAATTGGGAAATAGGGCTAAATCGTCCACAAATTTGAAGTAATCGTTTTAGTTTACTAAATAAGAAATCATAAATTTGAAGTAATCGTTTTAGTTTACTAAATAAGAAATCATAAATAAAATTATGGAATTTAAGTATGCACCGATGTTTCAACTCGGTAAAGATGAAACAGAGTATTATCTGCTGACCAAGGACTATGTGTCGGTCAGTGAGTTTGAAGGACACGAGATCCTCAAAGTGCAACCTCAGGCACTAACCTTGATGGCACAACAGGCTTTCCATGACGTGAGCTTCATGTTGCGCCGTAGTCACAACGAGCAGGTGGCGAAGATCCTGCGTGACCCCGAGGCTTCTGCCAACGATAAGTACGTAGCACTCACCTTCCTGCGCAATGCCGAAGTGGCTTGCAAAGGCCAACTGCCGCTCTGCCAGGATACCGGTACGGCTATCATCCATGGCGAGAAGGGTCAGGAAGTATGGACCGGTTTCTGTGACGAAGAAGCGCTAAGTAAAGGTGTGTTCAATACCTACACCGAGTGCAACCTGCGTTATTCGCAAAACGCACCGCTTAATATGTACGACGAGGTGAACACCAAATGTAACCTGCCGGCACAGATCGACCTCGAGGCTACCGAAGGTAACGAATACCGTTTCCTCTGCGTGACCAAAGGTGGCGGTTCCGCCAACAAGACCTATCTCTATCAAGAGACCAAGGCACGTATCCAGAACCCGGGTACGCTCATTCCGTTCCTGGTGGAGAAGATGAAGAGCCTCGGTACCGCTGCTTGTCCGCCGTACCACATCGCCATCGTCATCGGTGGTACTTCGGCGGAGAAGAACCTGCTGACCGTCAAACTGGCTTCGACCCATTACTACGACAGCCTGCCTACTTCCGGCGATGAGACCGGTCGTGCGTTCCGTGATATCGAACTGGAGAAACAACTGCTCCAAGAGGCGTATAAGATCGGTCTGGGGGCACAGTTCGGCGGTAAATACATGGCGCATGACGTACGCGTCGTTCGTCTGCCCCGTCACGGTGCAAGTTGCCCCATCGGTCTCGGCGTATCGTGCTCTGCCGACCGTAACATCAAATGTAAGATCAATAAAGACGGTATATGGATCGAGAAACTCGATAACAACCCCGCATCCCTCATCCCGGCAGAACTGCGTCAGGCGGGTGAAGGCGATGCGGTTCGTATCGACCTCAACCAGCCGATGAAGGATGTCTGCGCGATCTTGACCAAATATCCGATTGGTACCCGTCTGAGTCTGAACGGTACCATCATCGTAGGCCGTGATATTGCGCATGCGAAGATCAAAGCGCGTCTCGATGCAGGGGAACCGATGCCCGAATACCTCAAGAACCATCCGATCTACTATGCCGGTCCGGCAAAGACTCCGGCAGGCATGGCGTGCGGTTCGATGGGTCCGACCACGGCCGGTCGTATGGATCCGTACGTAGATGAGTTCCAGGATCACGGCGGCAGTATGATCATGCTCGCCAAGGGTAACCGCTCCATCGACGTGACGAACGCATGTCAGAAACACGGCGGTTTCTACCTCGGCTCGATCGGTGGGCCGGCTGCTATCTTGGCGCAGAACAACATCAAGTCCATCGAGTGCGTCGAATATCCCGAATTAGGTATGGAGGCCATCTGGAAGATCGAAGTGGAGAACTTCCCGGCTTTCATCCTGGTCGATGACAAAGGCAATGATTTCTTCAAACAGTTGAAACCTTGTCAAGGTTGCACCATTTTGTAATTGACGAATGGACGATTGACGATTGCACGATTGATTGTTTCATTGAAAGGATTGTCCGATTTAAATCAATCAATAAAAACAATCGTCTAATAAATCGTTAAATCGTAAATCGTTAAATCGTAAATCTTAATGTCCAATAAACGACGCAAATATCGGTTAGCGATGCTGGATGACACCACGCTGCGCGAAGTGTTTCACTTCCGCGTCAGTATGTTAGGTGCCATCAGCGTCATGACGGTCGCTTTCCTCTTGTTGGTAGGACTCCTGTCCGCCCTCATCGTCTATACCCCGATCCGTAATATCTTACCCGGTTACAGCGCCAGCCTGCGCCAACAGTTGATCGAAGAGTCGGCACGTGTGGACTCGTTACAAGGCAGTCTGAGTGTGCAACGGCAGTACTTGGAAGATATCAAACGGATGGTGGCAGGTGAACTGGAGACGGATAGCGTGCAGAGTCTGGATAGCTTGCAACGCGTGGAGCGTGCACAGATCGTGATGACGCAGTCCGGCGAAGTGACGGAGGCTTTCTTGGCGCAGTATGAGCAGAAAGAGCGGGACCGTCTTACGCTTTTCGATAACACCGCTGCACGCACCCTCCGACGTTTGCAACGTCCCGTTCGAGGTGTGATCGTCTCTTCCGCCAACCCCGATCAACGGCAGTATGCGGTGACGGTAAAGACAGCGAAGAACGAACCCGTACTGGCTACGACACGAGGAACGATCGTGACGATAGAACGAATGATCGATAACACCTTCGCCATCACTTTGCAGCACGGTTCGTTCGTGACGGTCTATCGCCATGTGACGCAGTCGTTCAAGGCACAAGGTGCAACAGTCGAGGCAGGTGAGTCTCTCGGACAGATGAACGGACAGACTCCCCTCACCATCGAACTATGGGACGCAGGGCAGTTCGTGAACCCCGAAGAAGTGATCGTATGGTGAAAAATCTTTGTATATTAGGTTCGACGGGGTCGATCGGAACGCAGACGCTGGATATCGTGCGGGCGTACCCTGAGCGCTATAGCGTCTATGCTATTTGTGCGAACCGCAGTGTGGACAAACTGGTGGAACAGGCGCTGGAGTTTCATCCCGAAGTGGTCTGCATCGCCGATGAGAGTCTGTATGAGGAATTGAAAGAAAAACTTTCAACTTTCAACTTGCAACTTGCAACTCCAAAGGTATGGGCCGGTGCAGACGCGATCGCAGAGCTGGTCACCATGCCGTCTATCGACATCGTCGTAGCTTCCATGGTGGGGTACGCCGGACTGCGTCCTACTATCGAAGCCATCAAAGCCGGTAAGACCATCGCCCTTGCCAACAAAGAGACACTCGTCGTAGCCGGAGAGATCATCTGCGAATTGGCACAACAGTACCATACGCCGATCTTACCGGTGGATAGCGAACACAGTGCGATCTTCCAATCCCTCGTCGGCGAAGACCGTAGTGAGATAGAGAAGATCCTGCTTACTGCCAGTGGTGGTCCGTTCCGTACGTTCACACTTGATCAGATGTGCTCTGTCACGGCTGCCGATGCCCTCAAGCATCCTAACTGGGAGATGGGAGCCAAGATCACCATCGACTCCGCTTCGATGATGAATAAAGGCTTCGAAGTGATGGAAGCCAAATGGCTCTTTGGGGTACCGGTGGAGAAGATACAAGTACTCGTTCATCCGCAGTCTATCGTCCATTCGGCCGTACAGTTCACCGACGGCGCCATCAAAGCGCAACTCGGAGCACCCGACATGCATCTGCCGATCCAGTACGCCCTTTCTTTCCCCGAACGACTCGCATCGGACTTCCCCCGTGCCGACCTGTTCGCACTCAAGAACCTGACGTTCGAACAACCCGACTTGGTACGCTTCCCCAACTTGGCACTTGCCTACGAAGCAATGCACCGGGGAGGAAACATCCCTTGCGTCCTCAATGCCGCCAACGAAGTGGTGAACCTCGCCTTCCGGCAAGGACGTTGCGGCTTCCTGCAGATGTCTGACATCATCGCCGAAACGATGAACCAAGCGGACTTCATCCCCAAACCTACCTACGAAGATTACGTAGCTACCGACACTGCGGCACGCCGGATAGCCGAAAAAATGGTAAATGGTAAATGACCAAATAGTAAATGACTTTATGATACAAGCAATACAGTTAATATGCGCATTAGCCTTTCTCGTGTTGATTCACGAGTTGGGACACTTTACATTCGCCAAGATCTTCCATGTGCGTGTGGAGAAGTTCTATCTCTTCTTCAACCCTTGGTTCTCTATCATCAAGATGAAGAAATTCGATGGTAAATGGCATTTTAAGTTCTTTACCAGGAATCAGGGAGAGGAAGATGAATGGGCGCAACATCCGGAAAATACGGAGTGGGGACTTGGTTGGCTTCCTCTTGGCGGTTACTGTGCCATCGGAGGTATGGTCGATGAGACGCACAAGACGGAAGACCTGGCGCCCGAACCGCAAGCTTGGGAGTTTCGTTCCAAACCGGCTTGGCAACGCATGTTCATCATCTTAGGCGGTATCCTCGTTAACTTCATCGGTGCCCTCGTCATCTTCTCCATGCTTCTTTGGCACTGGGGACAGGACACCTTACCGCTGCGGAATGTGACGACCGGCCTGTGCTATTCGCAGATTCTGTTGGATGAAGGATTTGAGCAACAGGATAAGATACTCTTTATCAACGGCAAAGAACCAGAAGACCTGGGCGAAGTGATTGAAGCCATCCTTATCGAAGGTAAGCAGAATGTCGTCGTGCTGCGTGGTACGGACACCGTACAACTGATGATGTCGGAGGACTTAGGTACCCGTTACCTGGCGGAGCAGAACGCGTTCGACAAAGCGGAACGGGATAAGAAACGGGCGAATAAAGACTATACCAAGCGACGTATGACCTTGGTGTCCGAATGGATCCCGTGTGTCATCGATACCGTCTTCCCGAATGAAGCGGGCGCTCTGGCAGGCTTGCGCAAAGGAGACAGCATCGTCACGGTGAACGATATCCCTACGCCTTGTCTGACCTTGCTGAATCGGGAGATGAGGCATCATACGGACGACACGATAACCATTGCTTATTACCGTGCCGGAGAATACTGCACCGTACAGGCTGTCGCGACAAAGGGTTCGCTGGGTTTTGCTGCTAAATGGGATTTCAAAGTGAAGCACCGGGACTATACTTTCTTGGAATCCATCCCTGCCGGTATCGAGTACGGATGGGGTATCTTGACGATGTATGTCAAGCAATTCCGTCTGGTGTTCACCAAAGAAGGCGCACAATCGTTAGGCGGTTTTGGTGCGATCGGTTCGATGTTCCCCTCCACTTGGAGTTGGCAATCGTTCTGGCATATGACCGCTTTCCTCAGTATCATCCTTGCCTTCATGAACTTCCTGCCCATACCGGCTTTGGACGGCGGATACATCCTCTTCCTGCTGGTAGAGATGATCACCCGTCGCAAACCGAGCGATAAGTTCTTGGAGAAAGCCAACGAGATCGGTTTCTGGCTCTTGCTCCTCCTCCTTATCCTGGCGAACGGTAACGATTTATTAAAGTTGTTTTTCTGATTATGAGACGTTTTGTCTGTTATTTACTCACGGTGTTTCCACTAATGGCATGGACAAAGAATCCTACCGTCAGCGGTTATGTCGTGGATATTCAAACAGGCGAACGACTGATAGGTGCTACCGTCTTGGACTTACAATCAGGAGTCGGGGTAACGACGAATGTAAATGGTTTCTATTCATTGACGATTCCGGCAGATACGGTACAACTGCGAGCCAGTTATGTGGGATATGAAGCGGTATCTTCATCTATGTTTGTGCTTAAGACCGATACCTTGGTGGAGATGGCATTAACCTCATCGAATGTGTTGGAAGAGTTGACGGTGGAAGGAACATACTCGGTATCCGGTACGCAGTCCGTTCAGATGTCTGCGGTAGAGATACCTATATCGCAGATCAAAGGAATACCCGCTATCGGCGGTGAGGTGGATATCCTAAAAGTAATCCAACTATTACCGGGCGTGCAGTCGGGCTCGGAAGGCTCTGCAGGACTATATGTCCGAGGCGGCGGACCGGATGAGAACCTGATCATGTTAGACGGGGTGCCCCTCTATTCGGTCAATCATATGTTAGGTTTCTTTTCTGTCTTCAATGCGGACGCTGTCAAGAATGTGACCCTATATGAAGGTAATTTCCCGGCACGGTACGGCGGTAGGTTGTCTTCTATCATTGATGTGAGACAGAAAGATGGTGATGCATATAGTTATCATGGTAACCTGACGGTCGGATTAATTGCAACCAAGTTCAGTCTTGAAGGACCCATATATTGGACAAAAGAAGATTGGAGAAAGTACCGGAATAAAGAAACGGTGAAAGCTCAGACGACGTTTAACATTTCTGCTCGACGAACCTTATACGACCTTTTTATGGCACCTATCGCTGCGGTGGTAACTCGTTATGAAACGAATGGAGAGGAAACGGCTACAGGAGGATATTATTTCTATGATGTCAATGCCAAATTGACCCATACTTTCTCTGAGAACGATAAGTTAAGCGGTTCGTTCTATATGGGGGATGATGTCGTTTACGCGCGCATGCGTGACCGATCTACCTCTGAAGAGGATGCTTATTCCGGTTATACGAAAATGCGCTATAATTGGGGCAATCTTTATGCGGCGCTTAACTATGAGCATCGCTTCAACGGTCGCTTGTATAGTACGTCTCAAGTGAGCTATACGCGTTATAAGTATAAACTATCTGCAGGCATGGAGGAAGAGTCCAAAAAGACGAACGATAGGATGGAAGTGCGTATGAGCTATGACTCTTATATCATGGATCTGATGGCGCAGATGAACTTCGAATGGTGCCCGAATACGCGTCATATAGTGCATTTCGGAGGCAATTACACCTATCATATGTTTCGTCCTCAAGTAGGACGTCTGGATGCAACATGGCCTGCCGATAGTGGGACGGTTGCTAATGTGGATACCACTTTCTCTGTGGGTGGAACCAATTATACGCACGAAGCTAATATCTATATAGAAGATACATACGCACCGTGTTCGTGGTTTAAGATGAATATTGGATTGCATGCCGGTTTGTATCATACTGACGGACGAACCTATCCTTCTATAGAACCGCGCGTCGGGTTGCGCTTCCTGCCGCATAAAGATGTGGCAATCAAACTGAGTTATGCGTATATGTCCCAATATGTACACATGCTGTCAAATACGTCCGTCTCATTGCCTACCGACTTATGGGTACCGGTCACATCTGATATCCCACCGATGCGTTCGATGCAGGTGGCTGCGGGGGTGACGTATAATGTGCTTAACCAAGTAGAACTTTCCGTAGAAGGTTACTACAAGCGCTCACTGAACTTGCTGGAGTACAAAGACGGTGCGTCCTATATGAATGGTAAAAATTGGGAGGGTCAGGTGTGTGTAGGAGACGGGTGGAGTTACGGTGTTCAATTCCTTGCACAGCGCAAGATAGGACCCGTAACGGGATGGATTGGCTATACATGGAGCCGTACAATGCGCCAGTTTGACAAACCCGGGCAGGAGATTAACTTCGGCAAACCTTTTCACGCCAAGTATGATCGTGAGCATGACCTGAGTGTTACGCTGCAGTACCAGATAAATAAGAAATGGGAGATAGCTTCCACTTTCGTCTATGGAACCGGTACGCGCGGAACGCTCGGACTACAGAAATATGAAGATCGTTATTCTTATTACCAAGGAATAGGAACGACAAGTACAACGTCATTAGTTTACGCAATAGAGGAACGTAATAACTACAAGATGCCGGACTATCATCGTTTGGACTTGGGCGCAACCTGTCATCTTCCGGATAAGAAGCATGCGGGTTGGGAGCATATCGTGAATATGTCGGTCTATAACGTCTATTGTAATTTTAATCCGTTTCTGGTCTATCCGCAAGGGAGCAGATTGTATAAACTAAGTCTGTTTCCTGTATTGCCCAGTGTCAGTTATACCTTTAAATTCTGAACGCAATGAAAAGATGTCTATACATGTTATTGACTATCGCAGTCCTTACTTCTTGTGAGCAGGAGATACCGTATAATGGGGAATACCAAGACCCGAAACTGGTGCTGCAATTAAATGAGGAATTACAGGAAGGGCAATGTTATGTAGGATGTTTTATATCTCGTTCTGCTTTTTTCTTGGATAAGTTATCTGGTCCTGCGGAATTGCGTATAAACGACGCCTCCGTAACTATGCAACGCAATGAGGATGAACCGATAGCGTTACAAAGAGTGGGGAATGGGGCGTATGGGTATACAAATCCGCAACTGTTTTTTCAGGTCGGCGATGTTATCCGTTTTCGTGCTTCGTGTTCCGGTTATCCGGATATAGAGGCTTGCGATACTATTGTGCCGCGACCGGAAGTGGACCTTGTCGCATACTCGTATGATTCTATAAAGAATGTATTTCACGTACGCGTGCGTTTTGGCGATAATACTGGATACGAAGGTTTCTTAGGATGCAAAGGATATGTTTATATCAAATACAAAAATGCTCCTTATGGAACCGCTAAAAAGTATGATTCTCGTCAAATCCGGAGTAAGGATGCTATCTTTTCAGGAGTAGGAAATGCGTTTTCTACGGAAAGAGGATATAATGCGCCAAGAGAATTGTTTTGTAAAACGAAAGATGCCAGCAATAGAGAAGTAGAGTTTGAAATACCTGTCGGGTTAAGTTTGTCCAACGCAAATGTAATGGTAGTAGATGAACGTATAGGGATTAACTTTACTACACATAGCCAACATTCTTATCGATATTGGAAATCGCTATACAACTATAAACATATACAAGGATCGGAAGATGTAGATATGAGCACAGCCATTTCAGGTATGTTTGGCTCAGAGGAAAGCGTACAACTGTATAGTAATGTAGAAAACGGGTATGGTATTTTATCGGCAGCTTCAGATAAATTTGTAAGTGTAATTTTTGAAATAGAGTATAATCAATGAATTATTTTGTCCATGAATCGTCCTACGTGGACGAAGGTTGTCAAATAGGTGCGGGCACGAAGATCTGGCATTTTAGCCATGTTATGTCCGGTTGCATCATCGGTGAGAAATGCAATATCGGTCAGAACGTGGTGATATCGCCCGATGTGGTTTTAGGCCGTAATTGCAAGATCCAGAACAACGTATCCGTCTATACCGGCGTGCGTTGCGAGGACGATGTGTTCCTGGGTCCCTCGATGGTCTTCACCAACGTCATCAACCCTCGCGCAGCGGTTAGTCGCAAAGATGAATACAAACAGACCCTCCTCAAACGCGGTGTTTCTGTCGGAGCGAATGCCACCATCGTGTGCGGTCACACCTTAGGCGAGTACTGCATGATCGGTGCCGGTTCGGTAGTAACCAAAGATGTGCCTGCCTATGCCCTGATGGTCGGTAACCCTGCCCGCCAAATAGGATGGGTCAACGCCCATGGCGACAAATGTGCCAGCCTCGAAGAAGCCCAAAAATCATAAATCATAAATTTGAAGTAATCGTTTTAGTTTACTAAATAAGAAATCATAAATGATACAGAGAGTTCAAACCCTTTATTTATTGGCAGTAGTGGCATTGGGAATCACCTTATGCTTCATGCCGGTTCTTGAGTTTTATACCCCGGAGAACGCAGAAGTGTTGCGTATCTGGCAACTTGGTGCATTAGGTCTGACGGAGACCACCGTCACGGACTTGGCACCTGTGACCCTGCAAGGTCTTTGGGGCCTTACCGTAGCAACAGCTCTGATCCCCTTGTTGGCACTGGTGGATATCTTTCTCTTTAAGAAACGTATCCTGCAAGCACGCTTGAATATCTTCTCCGTCATGCTTTGTTTGGGTTACTACGGTGTGTTGGCTATCTATGTTTGGTTGGCCAAAGAGGCTATCGGCATCGAGTGGCGTATCCTGCCTTGGTCGTCCATCCCTGCCGTATGTCTGGTACTGACCTTCATGGCTACCCGTCGTATTCTCAAAGATGAAGCCCTCGTGCGTGCCGCAGACCGCATCCGTTAAATCGTCCAATCGTCAATCGTCCAATCGTCAATCATTTTTATGCTTTTATTACAAGACATAACTACTTTGGCTGCCGATGCGCAGACGAAGATGTTGCCGCCTGACTCGGTGCGTGCCGGTGCGCGGCAGATGATCGAGCATGCCAAATCCGATCCGCAAGGGTTCTGGAGTGTGGTAGGCGACACCGTACTGCATTTTGGTATCAAAGTGCTGATCGCCTTCGTTATCTACCTCATCGGTATCTGGCTTATCCGTATCGTGAAGAAAGGCTTGAAGCGTGTCTTTGACCGCAAGCAGACCGAACCTACTATCGCTTCGTTCATCACGTCTTTCGTATCCATCTCGATGACCGTCCTGCTCATCGTGGTAACGGTCAGCACCTTAGGCGTTAACACCACCTCCTTAGCCGCTCTGCTGGCAGCCGGAGGGATGGCGGTAGGTATGGCGCTGTCCGGTACGCTGCAGAACTTCGCAGGCGGACTCATGATCCTGGCGTTCAAACCCTTCAAAGCCGGTGATTTCATCGAAGCGCAGGGACATATGGGCAAAGTGATCGAAGTCAATATCACCGCTACGAAGATCCTTACCACCGATAACCGCGTCGTCATCTTACCCAACGGTGCCCTCTCTAACGGAACCATCAATAACTACAGCGGACGTCCGATGCGAAGGGTAGAGTGGAACGTCAGCGTGTCGTACGGGGTGGACTCGGCGGCATGCAAACAAGCCATCCTGGATATCGTTAACAGTGACGAACGCGTACTCAAAGCGGATACCAATATGAAGGCGTTGTACAAACAACTCAACATCTCCGCCTACCAACTCAACACGGTCAACTATCGCATGGAAACCATTCCGGCACCGTTTGTGGGACTGAAGAGCCTGAACAGCAACGACATTACATTTGTGGTGCGTGCATGGGTGAAAGCGGATGATTACTGGGATGTCTTCTTTGATCTGCAGGAGCGGTTCTATACTGAACTACCGCCGCAAGGCTTTACATTTGCTTATCCGCACATTGAGATAGTGCATTGACAAGCATACCGCAGGCGGCAAGGATATCTTCGCCTCGGGAACGACGAATGGTCGTGGTGATGCCGTTATCGGTCAGATAATCGCGGAACCACGCCATTTGTTTTTCGTCTGAGGAAGGAAAATGCCTTTCAACTTTCGACTTTTGACTTTCGACTTCTTCTACGCCTTCGTGAAAACGAATCAGGTTAATGCGGCAGTTAAGTCCCTTCAGCAGGCGCAATAACTCTTTCGCATGACGGATCGTATCGTTCTGACCTGCCCAACAGATATATTCGAAACTGACGCGTCGTTGATGCGACCAATCGTATTGCTTGAGCAACGCTACGACATCCGTGATGGACAGCATCTTCTCTGCCGGCATGATTTCTTTACGCTCTGCAGCAAAGGGATTATGCATCGATACCGCCAGATGGCACTCGCTCTCGTCTAAGAACCGCTTCATGGCAGGGATACCAACCGTCGATACCGTGATACGTTTCGGTGACCAGGCGCACCCGTACGGAGCGGTCAGGATCTCCAAGGAACGCAAGACATTGTCGATATTATCCATCGGTTCCCCTTCACCCATGAAGACGATATTGGTCAAATCATCAAAGTAGAAAATCTGATTCAGGATGTCCGCAGCCGACAGATGACCATGAAAACCAAGCGTTCCCGTCATGCAGAACTTACAGCCCATCTTACAGCCCGCCTGCGTGGATACGCAGAGGGTAGCGCGATCCTCTTCCGGGATATAAACCGACTCAATGAATTGTTCGCCTACCGCAAACAAATACTTCCGTGTCCCGTCTTCACTGACCGCTTCCCGAACCGGTGCATGACGACCGATGGTATAGTTGGCTTTTAACGCTTCCCGTCCTTTCAGACTGATATTGCTCATCGCATCGAACGTACTGACCCGACGCACATAGAGCCACTCTGCCAATTGTTTGCCGGCGAACTTCTGCAAACCGACGGACAACGCCACTTGCTGCAATTCTTCTAATGTTTTACCTAACAGAACCTCCATCACAGTAACTTGCTCAACTGCTCGTAGTACTTCGGCGAAACGGGTACGGACTTGCTGTTGGCTACATCCAACTCCGCCTGAATAAATCCTTCTTTATCCTTGCGCAGCACCTTCACGTGACGCGGATTGACAAAGTACGAACGCTGACAACGGATGATACCGTGTTTCTCCATCAGCTCTTCAATGCGCCGCATCGACTGACGCAGTGAGTACTCTTTGAGTTTATCTCCCTCCAGATAATGAATGGATATATAGTTCTCTTGCGCTTCCACAAACAGGATGACATTATTGGCGATGACTAACTTCAACCTACCCGTCGTATCGGTGAAACGCACAAGGTCTTCTTCGCCTACTTCCACTTCGTCCGGACGGATATATGCCATCAGCAGACCGAAGAGGAGGTAAGGATATACCAACACCGCCAACGAGATCTGCATGCACTCGCCTACAGCCGGAAAATAACCGTATCCCTTCCATGCCAATGCCATATAAAGGGCCGCAAAGGCAGAGAAGACAATCACTTCGCTCAGGGACCAAAGGATATATTGCCACCAACTCATCCTCAGATGCGAACGAACTGCTGTCATCGGGATACGGGATGCACAGAGCACGCCGATTAAGATACAGGTCACCATCAGCGCATTAAAAACCGCTCGATCTTGACCTCCGTCGAAGAACGTCATCATCCAATGACTCTTATACGTCAGTATAAATCCAAGGTAAAAAAACGGAATACCTATCACATGTACCAATAAGTTGGGTACGGATAGCAGAGAGGAAGGAATTTTAGCCATAATTTAGTCTCATTTGATAAGGTGACGAAATACGAAATAACCGATTTTCGTCCCTATATAGCCATTTTAGTCACCATTTTGACCTATTTAGTCACTTTTTTTCGTCACTCATCACAATTAGTTGTACAGCTCGCCAAATAGCAGTAATTTTGCACCGTCAAACGAAATAAATTGTATAACCAATTAAACTTTTAAACATATGAAAACTGCAAAACGAATCGGATTTGACCTCTTGGTCGCATTGTATTGCTTACAGTTGCCGGCTGTAATCGCCTATTTGGTATATAATCTATAAACTTTCAACTTTCAACTTTCAACTAGTATGAACAACATCATTATCATTCGTCCTGAACTGGTGCTGCAGTATGATTGGAAAGCAGTTGCCGCCAACCCTACAGGTGTTCATCGTCCTCAAGTGGATCTTGCTGCTTTCAAAGCACTCTATATTAATAAAATCGCACAGGCGCGCGCAAATGGTTTGGAACCCGTGCTGGTCAGTCTTCCGATCATGGATGAGAACCGCTATTTCGCCTATGTCACACGGGGCATGTCAACGCACGAGCGTATCAACGTCCTGTCGTGGTTAGGCGGCGAAACGGAGCGCCTGCGTAACATCTATGAGATGTACAACTTGGCGCTGTTCCGTTTAGCAGCCTTGCAATGTGTGCATATCGTCGATATCACAAGTCCGATGCTCAAGCATGAACAATACCTGTCCTTACTTGAACTGGACGGTGTGACGCTTTCTCCCGCCGGAGAAGCACTCGTTAACGACGCATGTTCTTCTTTGCGTTCTCACGCGCCATTTGTTGTTGCTCACGCTGCATTTGTTCCAAACGCTGCATGAACTTGGACTGAGGTTTCCCTGCCCGTTTCTTCTTGTTCGCCTCGATCTCCGCTAACATCTTCTTGTCGTCCAACGTCCAACGGAAGATCATGGTTTGGAAGATCGTGATGAACAACGAAACGAGGTAGTAGAAACTCAAACCGGCTGCGTAGTCGTTGAAGATGAATAGGAACATGAGCGGCATGGCATACATCATGTATTTCATGAATTTCATGCTCGGATCCGTATTCTGCGACTGCATTGTGATATAGGTATAAACGATGTTACAGATGGTCATCAGCAAACAGAAGAGGGACAGGTGGTCTCCTAACAACGGGATGTTCGTTCCCCAATGGAAGACAGCGTCATAGGTGGACAGGTCATCTGCCCAGAAGAGCGACTTGCCTCGTAACTCGATAGCGGTAGGTAAGAACCAGAACATCGCCATCAATACCGGGAATTGGAAGAGCATCGGTAAGCAACCCGACATGGGACTGACACCCGCCTGACGGTATAGCTGCATCGTAGCTGCCTGACGCTCCTGCATCTTCTCTGCCGGATATTTGGCATTGATCTCATCGATCTGCGGTTTTAATGCACGCATCTTCGCGCTCGACTTATACGACACGAAGACAAACGGAAGGATGATCAGTTTGATCACCAGGGTCATCAACACGATGATCCATCCGATATGCAAACCCCAACCGGAGAAGAGATCGAACATCGGAATCACTAACGCGGTATTGATCCAACTGACGATTTTCCATCCCAGCGGAACGAGTTTCTTCAGATATAACTTTTCTTCTTTCTCTTTACCGTTGTCGTAAGCCTTGAGCGTGTTGTAGTGGTTCGGACCCAAGTAATAACGGAAACCTATCGAAGCATCACTTGTCGGATCGAAAGGAACCAAAGTGGCAGTCTCGTATTTCTTTATATAACCCGACTGACGTTGTTGTGGGATAGAGTGGAAATAGGACTCACGGAACGCATCATCGGCAATCAAAACCGTCGAGAAGAATTGATCCTTGTATCCGATCCATTTGACACCGGTACTCTCCTGCTCCCGATCTTCTTTGCTTTCGCTTAACTTCTCCATCTCACCGCCTACCAGCATGTATTGCAGTTGGGCATAACGCTCTTCGAACTTACGTCCCTGCTCTTGCTGCGGGATCAACTGAATCCAATCCAAACGGATAGAGGATACGTTAGGTGCGATATGCGCCTGCATGTTATGCGGTGCCACCTCAAAACGCAGCATGTAGTCTTCAGACAAGGTATAGACGAAATCGATCCATGCTTCTGGATCAGAAGTCGGCATGCGCAAAACAGCCGTGTTCGCTGAGTCGGTAGGTACCGGTTCGAAATAGAGCTTCGCCGTGTGCAGCGTACCGTTCTCGGCGGTCTGTAACGAGAAACTCATCGATGACTCACTGCCGAAGAACAGGCACAAGGGATTCACAGTGTCCCCGGCGGCTTTGTACTCCAGTAACTCAGCACGCTCGATGGTTCCGCCTAAGGTGGATAAGGTCACCCGAAGGTGCTCGTTCTCCAAGCTCACCATCTTCTCTTCACCCGTCAAAGCCGGAGTGAAAACACCCATCTCAGCAGGTTTGCTTACTACCGGTTTCTCCGGTGCGGACGCAACGACCTGCTCCGGTTGTTGCGCTTGTTCTACAGGTAGAATCAACTCCTGTTTCGGTTGTTGTGCAGACTCCTTCGGTGCTTTCTTACTACCGAACATCGTGAAGCCCACAACGATTACGGCAATCAATAGAAAGCCGATCCATGTGTTTTTATCCATATATCTAAATCTTTAAACTTTCAACCTTAAACTTTCAACTTTCAACTTTATTATCTCTTTTTCTTCAAATTTCCAAACATAACGCCTACGTACAAACGAGGACCGTTCGGCGTCTCAAAACTGCTCCATTTGAGGTTCTTTCCCAAATGGGCAATACCGTCATTCGGAATACGGAACGACAGCATATAGTCGATGCGAATAAGTAGTGCCATGTGATTTCTTAACCCGATCTCAAGTCCCACATACGGGTCTAACAGGAAAATAGGCGTTTTGACGTACGATGAGTTGTAAATGGTGGAATCAGCACCTCCTGCAGACACAGGTACGTACTCCGTTTCGGGTACATACAGGCGTTTCATCGAACCGCCTCCGATGGTCATACCGATCAACGGACGCACGTTACCCCAGTTGCCGTAGTAATCGCAGAACACGCCTCCCCAAGCGGTGCGAACATTCGAACCGGTGCTCATCAAAGGCATCGTGCTCACGAATCCTTCAGCTCCCAAGTGAATATGATCAATCAGATGAACACGCAGCGCACCACCCAGACCGTATTCGAAACCGGATTTAGGCAAACCTTTTACATAAGATTTACTACCCAAACCTTCATTACTGAATACTTTCTCCGGCGTATCAGAGAACAGATAGCCGCAGTGCAGCATCATACCTCCGGAGAAACCCGTATAGACGGGACGGGAAGAACCGGAACTTTTTTCTTTGACAGGACGGTCCTCGGCCTCCTGCTCTTGAGCCATCAGACCCAAGGGCAGAAGAACCAAAGCCATCATGATTAAATGTTTTCTCATTCTTGTTCAATGATGTCAAAAGCGACATCCATCATGTTGGTAAATGAATTCTGACGTTGTTCAGCCGTAGTAGCCTCACCGGTCAGGATATGATCGCTTACGGTGCAGATAACAAGCGCTCTCTTGCCTGCACGAGCTGCGTTCATATATAACGATGGAGCTTCCATTTCGTCCGCCAATACACCCATCTTCGTCCAGTTTTTCTTGCGCTCGTCTTCGCAGTAGAAGATATCGGCGGAGAAGACGTTACCTACGTGGTATTTGTATCCGCGTTTCTCGGCTGCATCAACGGCCTTACGGCACAGATCGAAGTTGGCAATCGGACAGTAATGACCCGGCAGGTTGTACTGCTGATCCCAGTTGCTGTCGGTACAACTGCCTTGCGCAATAACCAGGTCACCCAGGTTAACATACATCTGACGCGCACCGCACGAACCCACACGAATGATCGTATCTACGTCGTAGAAATTGAATAACTCATAGGTGTAGATACCGATAGACGGTATACCCATACCGTGACCCATTACCGTCACTTTCTTGCCTTTGTAGGTACCGGTGTAAGCTAACATACCTCGTACGTTATTCACCTGAACAGGGTTCTCCAAAAAACGTTCAGCCATCAACTTGGCACGTAACGGGTCACCTGCCATAATCATCGTCTTTGCAATTTCTCCATACTGCGCACCAATATGCGGAGTAGGACATTGTTCTTTACTCATAATGTGTTTATTTAAAGGTTAATATTATATTTTTTCTTTTAACTTTCAACTTTAAACTTCTCTCAACTCTCAACTCTCAACCATTAAATTTGTACCATTCTATGGCACGAGCAAGGTCTTCCGGCGTGTCGATACCGATCGTCGGCGTCTCTGTCACGCCTACCCGAATCGTATAACCGTTCTCCAACCAACGCAACTGTTCCAAGCGTTCTGCTATCTCCAACGGACTCTGCGGCAGTCGGGTGATCTTCTTCAGGACGTCCGCACGGTAGGCGTAGATACCGATATGCCGGTAATGACTGCCGTCCGCACATGCCACCACTTTACGGGTAAACATCCTCGCTACGCCCGTCGCCTTGTCCCAATTGACCTTCGGCGTGTTCACGTTCTCCAGGTCAGTCTGACTGTCCTTGTCGGTGAACGGGCGAACCAAGGTAGCAATATCCGTACCCGGTTTGTCAAAACACTTCATCAGCGCCTCTATCTGCTCCGGTTGAATGAACGGCTCATCCCCTTGGATATTAATAACCACGGTGTCCGTGTCGTTCTGCTCCCGCCAAGAAGTGGTGGTAATCGCTTCGTAGGCTTCCAGGCAACGGTCCGTACCGCATTTATGATCCGCACGCGTCATGACAACTTTACCGCCAAAAGCCTCCACCGCATCATAGATGCGTTCGTCATCGGTGGCAACAACCACCGTGTCCAAAGCCTTACTGGCTTGCTCATAGACCCTGCGGATAACCGTCTTACCGCAGATCTCTGCTAACGGCTTGCCCGGAAAACGGGTGGACGCATACCGCGCCGGTATAATTCCTATAAATTTCATATCTCTTAACTTTCAACTTTCAACTTCTCTCAACTTTCAACTCTCCACTCTCAACTTTCGATAAGAGCGTTATTGCGCCTCCTATCGAACGTACATTCGTAATGGTGATATATCTCCTTCCGGTCTTCAATCCTTTCTTGTCTTTCTCTTCGTGCAGCGAACAGCGTTCCGGTCGCGTGACGGCATATTGCACAAAATTACCAAATGCCTCGCTCTGCCAATACGCGTCTTTATGTTGCACAAAATACATCGTCAGATGTTCACCTTTCAGTAGCACTTTCTCGATACCCAACTTGCAACACAACCACCTCAACCGTACTACTTCCAACAACTCGTTTGCCGGTTCCGGTAACACCCCGAAGCGGTCAATAAGCCGTTTGCGAAAATCCAATAACTGTTCTTCGCTGCGCAGGCTGTCCAACTCCCTATACAACGTGATACGCTCCGATATGTTCTCGATATAATCGGTCGGAAAACAAACCGGCAAATCCGTCTCTAACTGCGAATCCTGACACCAGAGATGTTTTCCTCCATTTTCATCATTGAGCGACGTAGTCGCGCTCATTTCATCATTTACCGCGAGTTCTTCGCGGAGTTCCTCCACCGCTTCGTTCAAGATCCGTTGGTACGTCTCGTATCCCAAATCAGCAATAAAGCCACTTTGCTCGGACCCCAACATGTTTCCTGCTCCTCGGATATCCAAATCCTGCATCGCCAGATTAAATCCTGCCCCTAACTCGGCAAACGTACTCAAGGCCTCCAAACGCCGTCTTGCATCTTCGGTCAACAACTCTTTCTCCGGCGTGATCAAATAACAATACGCCTTGCGGTTACTTCGTCCTACGCGTCCTCTCAACTGGTGCAAGTCCGCCAGACCGTACTTGTCCGCACTGAAGATGAGTATCGTGTTCACGTTCGGTATATCCACACCTGACTCGATGATGGTCGTCGAAAGCAGGATGTCATAGTCATAATTGATAAACGCTTCCAGCCGCTCTTCCATCTCTTCTGCCGGCAACTGTCCGTGTGCGGTTACGATACGCGCCTCAGGTACTAACTTCCGGATCCGTTTCTCGATACGCGGTAACATCTCAATGCGGTTATTGACGATGAACACCTGTCCGTTCCGCTCCATCTCCATCTCGATCGCCTCTTTGATGATATCCTCATCATCGATGGTGATCAACTCCGTCTGAACGGGGTACCGGTTCGGGGGGGGAGTAGTCATGATACTCAGATCCCGTGCACCTAACAACGAGAACTGCAACGTTCTCGGTATCGGCGTTGCTGTCAGAGTCAGCACATCAACGTTCGTCCGCAGACTCTTCAACTTCTCTTTCGCTGCCACACCGAACTTCTGCTCCTCGTCGATAATCAGCAATCCCAAATCGTGCCACTTCACGCTCTTGCCGATGATCTTATGCGTACCGATCAAAATATCTATCTTTCCCGCTTCCAGGTCCGCCAAGATCTCTTTTATCTGTTTCGGACTCTTCAAACGACTCAGGTACTCAATCCTCACCGGCAGGTTCTTCATTCGTTCCGTGAACGTATTATAGTGTTGCAGCGCCAGGACCGTTGTCGGAACCAATACCGCTACCTGCTTGCCGTCTGTCGCTACCTTAAACGCCGCACGCATCGCTACTTCCGTCTTACCGAATCCCACATCGCCGCATATCAACCGGTCCATCGGCATCGGACTCTCCAGATCACGCTTCACATCAGCGGTCGCCTTTGCCTGATCCGGTGTGTCTTCGTATAAAAACGAAGCCTCTAACTCATGCTGCATGTATCCGTCGGGCGAGTAGGCAAAACCTTTCTGCTGCTTTCGGGTTGCATACAACCGAATCAGGTCCCGTGCGATATCCTTCACTTTATCCTTCGTCCGCTCTTTGAGTCGTTCCCAGGCACCCGAACCCAAACGTGCTATCGTCGGTTCCGAACCCTCACGACCCTTGTACTTGCTAATCCGATGCAAGTTATGGATACTCACAAACACATTCGCGCCGTCACGGTAGTTCAACTTAATCATCTCCTGCGGTTTACCGTTCACGGGCGTCGTCACCAAGCCTCCGAACTTCGCAATACCATGGTCGCTATGAACTACATAATCGCCGATCTGCAACTGGTTAATCTCCCGTAACGTGATAATCGCCTTGCCTCTTCGTGCGTTCTCGCTACTCATCTGTACGCGGTGGAAACGCTCGAAGATCTGGTGGTCGGTATAGCAGCAAATCTTCAATTCCTTGTCCACAAAACCCTCATGTAGCGTCGTATTGATGCCGATGAAACGAATACCTGTAGCGTTAGCGTCCTGTAGGTTCGCAGAGCCGTCCTCTAAACTCTCAAAGATCGCCTTCAAGCGATCCAGCTGTTTCTGCTGTTCCGCCAGAATGTATATCTTGTACCCCTCGTCGATATGCTTTTTCAGATCCTCCGTCAATATATCGAACTGCTTATGGAATACCGGTTGCGGCATCGTGTCGAAGCTCACCTTCGTATATTCCGCAAACGTACTCTTCTCCGCCAACTCGATGGTCTTTCTTTGTCCTATGTCTCCTAGGGCTCTTAGGATTCCTAGGCCGTCTAGTTTAAATTTGACCATTGTCCAATCATTGCTCACCCACACGAAATCTTCTGTCAGATACTCCGTGATGAATGCATCATTTGCTCCATTAAGCGAAGCGTCACCATTCGCACCATTCGAAGAACCAACGATTTCCGCGAAATCGATCTTGTTCTTCGACAACTGATCCTCTATATCAAACTCCCTGATACTCTCTATCTCATCTCCGAAGAAGTCCAATCGGTAGGGATTATCGTGACTATAACTGTATATATCCACAATACTTCCTCTTACCGCATACTGCCCGGGTTGGAACACAAAATCCACTCGTTCAAATCCCAAGTCTGATAACTGACTACTGAGTGCTGACTGCTGTATCTCCTGTCCCACTTTCACCTGAAAACTAACCGCCATCAACTCCTCCTTCGCCGGTACCGGTTCCGCAATCGCCTCAGGGTAGGTTACTACAATAAGCGGATGTGTAATTCGGTCTGTGCTCTGTGTTCTGTGTTCTGTGTTCCTTTCTAACGCCGTCAGGCATTCCGTCCGCTGTATTACTGCTGCATCATCGATAGTCCGTCTGCGTTTACTGCTCGGAAAAAATAAGACTTCACCCTTCCCTTCAGGGGTGAAGAGCTTTGCTCGATCGGACTGCCAGTGGCCGTCCGTAGAACATCGCGGGGTGAGGCTTCTTAAGTCGCTATACACGTACTGTGCACTTTCTGCGTTGTCAAAGATCACAAATAGAGGTGCCACTTGCGCTAACACCAGCGAGCGTGCAGATGCATGTAAACCGCTCAAAAGGACATGTCTATCCCCTTTCGCCTTTAACCTTTCGCCGATCACCTTTATCTGCGGATGCTGCCCAAACAGTATTTCCAGATCCTCTATCTGCACGTACACATTACTGCAAAATAAAATCGGGCGCAAAGGTACGAAAAATTTTGCATATATGCAAGTGTGCACACGTTTTTGTGCAAAAAATAGTGCATTTTCATAATTTTTCGCGTATTCTATATAATTTTTCACATTTATTTGCATATATCAGATTTTTTTGTAATTTTGCAGGCAAAATTGAAAATAACACGATTATGCCTGAGATTAGTTCATTTGCTGAAGTAATTCCTTATTATGTCCATTATCCGGAATGCCATTCCGGTCATCCTTTCCCTAAGTGCGCGCGCCGAAAGACGCGCGTATTTTGTATCTCTTGTATGTCCCTTCCGTCGGATTCAATCCGGCATATAGAACTCAACCATCGATACCTATGCAATCCTTGTAAATTCAAGGCTTGCACCGTAGTCGCATTGGGTGATTATAGGGCGGTTATTGCGTGATTATTGCGTGATTCAATACCATTTGTAATGATTGATTAGCAATGAATTTTATCTATGTTTATCTTTGTTTATTCTCTTATTAACTAGCCACTAACACAAAAAAATCCTTAAAAATTTGCATATCTCAAAAAAAAGCAGTACCTTTGCACCCGATTTTGTGCGAAGGGGCATTTGTGAGCCTCGAGCCGTAAACATTTGTAGGTTTATTTATTTGTATTTATGATTAAAATTACTTTTCCGGACAACTCTGTCCGTGAGTATGAGAACGGCGTGACGCCGTTGCAAATCGCTGAGTCCATCAGCACTCGTTTAGCGCAAGACATCCTATGCGCATCCATCAATGATCAAATCGTAGAACTCAATTTCCCCATCAACGAAGATGCGGCTATCAAGCTCCACAAATGGGAAGACGAAGAGGCCAAACATGCGTTCTGGCATACATCGTCCCACTTGATGGCGGAAGCCCTGCAGGAACTCTATCCGGGCATCCAGTTCGGTATCGGTCCGGCTATCGAGAACGGTTTCTACTATGACGTAATGCCGCCCGAGGGCGTAGTCATCAACGACACCTGCTTCGCAGCCATCGAGAACAAGATGCTTGAGTTGCGCGGAAAGAAAGAGCAACTGGTTAAACGCTCCGTCAGCAAAGCGGACGCCCTCAAAGACTTCGGCGACAAGGGACAGAGTTATAAATGCGAACTGATCTCCGAATTAGAGGACGGTCATATCACCACCTATACCCAAGGTAACTTCACCGACCTCTGTAAGGGTCCGCACTTGCTTTCCACCGAACCCATCAAAGCGGTCAAAGTGCTCAGTTGCTCGGCGGCTTACTGGCGTGGCGATGAGAAACGGCCGATGATGACCCGTATATACGGTATCTCGTTCCCGAAAAAAGCGATGTTGGACGAGTACCTGGCGCTGCTCGAAGAAGCCAAGAAACGGGACCACCGTAAGATCGGTAAAGAACTCGAACTCTTCATGTTCTCCGATATGGTAGGTAAAGGTCTGCCTATCTGGTTACCCAAAGGAACGGCCCTCCGTCTGCGCCTCGAGGATTTCCTCAAGAAGATCCAGAAACGCTACGGCTACGAGCAGGTCATCACTCCCCATATCGGAAGCAAGCAGCTGTATATGACTTCGGGTCACTGGGATCACTACGGCAAGGACTCTTTCCAGCCCATCACCACGCCGGAAGAGGGCGAAGTCTATCTGCTCAAACCGATGAACTGCCCGCACCACTGCGCGATATACAAGAACAGTCCGCGTTCGTACAAAGACCTGCCTTTCCGCTGCGCGGAGTTCGGTACCGTTTATCGCTATGAGCAATCCGGTGAGCTCCACGGCCTCACGCGTGTACGCTCCTTTACTCAAGATGATGCGCATATCTTCTGCCGTCCCGATCAGGTAAAGCAGGAATTCATCCGCGTCATGGAGATCATCAATATCATCTTCAAGGCATTGAACTTCGAGAACTACGAAGCGCAGATCTCACTCCGTGACCCCAATAATCACGAGAAATATGTCGGTTCAGACGAAGTCTGGGAGCATGCAGAGAACGCAATCCGTGAAGCTTGTCGTGAGATGAACCTGCCGGCTCGCGAAGAGACCGGCGAAGCCGCTTTCTATGGACCGAAACTCGACTTCATGGTCAAAGATGCCCTCGGTCGTCGTTGGCAATTAGGTACCATCCAGGTGGACTACAACCTGCCCGAACGCTTCGAACTCGAATACACCGGTGAAGATAACCAGAAACATCGTCCGGTCATGATCCACCGTGCCCCCTTCGGTTCTATGGAGCGTTTCGTGGCCGTCCTCATCGAGCATACCGCCGGTAAGTTCCCCTTGTGGTTAACACCCGACCAGGCTGTCGTTCTCCCGATCTCCGAGAAATCGAATGACTATGCTTGGAAAGTCAAAGAGATTCTCGAACAACAAGACGTACGCGTCATCGTAGATGACCGTAACGAGAAACTGGGACGTAAGATTCGTGACAACGAACTCAAACGTATCCCGTACATGTTGATCGTCGGTGAGAAAGAAGCGGAACAAGGACTTGTCTCTGTTCGTCAACAAGGCGCAGAAGAAAAGGGTCAAATGACCATCCAAGAGTTCGCCGACTTCATCAATAACACCGTTAAAGAGCAGATGAGTGCGTATTGATCCGCAGGGCTAAGCGGGTGTCGATCCGATCGACCTCCTAAACTCCGCCAGCACAATCGCTGTCGCAATAGAAACGTTGAGGCTTTCGATAACTTCGGGAGCCTCTTCGCTTTTTCCGGACTGCTCGGAAGCACCGTTTTTTGGATAGCTGGGTATCCGAATAGGGTGGGTAATCAACTTCCTTACCTCTTGCGATATCCCGTTCCCTTCGTTCCCCATGACGATGATCCCTTCACTCGTTAATTCGTTCATTCGTTCATTCGTTAATACCTCATACATATCCTCCCCTTCTAACAACGTCCCGTAAATCGGTCTGTGCTCTGTGCTCTGTGCTCTGTGCTCTTTCAGCCACTCCGGCAAGTCTACATAGTGGACCCGTACTCTTGCCAATGCTCCCATCGTAGCTTGAACCACCTTCGGGTTATAGCAGTCCGCCGTGTCTTTGGAACAAACGATATCATGCACCCCAAACCAATCGCAAGTCCGTATAATAGTCCCCAGATTCCCCGGATCCTGCACCCCGTCAAGAGCAAGAATTAAATTTGAAATTTGAAATTTGAAATCACAAATGGAGTGTTTTCTAAACACTCCGATCACTCCCTGCGGTGTCCTCAATCCGCTCATCTGCTCAATCTCCGTCGGACTCGCCAAAAGATAATCGGTCTGTGTTCTGTGTTCTGTGTTCTGTGCTCTAAATTCTGTGCTCCGAATAAGATACACCAACTCGAACGCCTTCTCCAATTCACCCACACATTTCTCCCCCTCTGCAACGAACAAACCCAACTCGTCACGGAACTTCTTTTGTTGCAAACTGCGTACCAGTTTGACCTGCGCTTTGCTGATTTTCTCCATAATAATACCGAAATCGGGCACAAAAGTAGTAAAAAATTTTGATATGTCAAAATATTTTTGTAATTTTGCACGCCAATTATGTAAACTGAAAGGTAAAAAGTGAAAGATGAAAGGAGAAATAGTATAAAAAGGTCAGGATGGATAGTCATTTCCATTTTCATTTTTCAATTTTCATTTTATTCCTGCAACACCACGAAATTCGTGCCGCAAGACAAGTGCCTTTTGAATAAGGCACGGGTGGACGTTGTGGACGATAAATCCGTTTCGGAATCGAACCTTCGTGGCTATCTTCGTCAGCGCCAGAACACCGAGATCTTGGGTTTCTGGAAACTCCAACTGCATATCTACAACACGGCGCCGAAGGACACCACCACCAAGTCCAACAAACGTCTGGCGCGTAATGCACATAAGATGGGCGAGGCCCCCGTCATCTATGATGAGGAACTAACCTCCATCAGCATGCAGCAACTGCGTCAGCAGATGAATAACATGGGTTATTTCCAAGCCGAAGTGGACACCGTCAAGACGGTTAAGGACCGCAAAGTGAATCTCAAATATGTCGTTACGGCGCACCAACCTTATACCTTACGCCATTACTCCGTCAACCTGCCTTTCCCCGAAGTGCAGGAGATAGCCGAAGACAGCCGGTGCAAAGTGGTGGAGGGCGAACGTTTCTCTACCGCTACGCTCGATGAGGAGCGGGACCGTATCACCACTGTCATGCGCAACCGTGGTTATTTCTACTTCGAGAAATCGATGTTGGAATTCACGGCGGATAGTTCGCTCAACTCGCACGAAGTGGACGTCACCATGCATATAGCGCCTTATGTGGAGCATCTCGACTCCGCTTCCGTCGCCCGCCTGCGTACCCGTTATACGATCCGGAACGTGGAGTACAAGTTGGACAAACCCTTCTTGCGTCAGAACGCTCTGCGTCGTGCCTGCCGTATCCGTGCAGGAGAGAAATACGCTGAGTGGCGTGTGGAACGAACCTACGCGCGCATGAACGCTTTAGCACCTGTCAAATATGTGGACATCGCTTTCACGCCCGTCGGGGACTCCTTGCTCGACTGCGCCGTGACGGTGGCTCGGGGACGAATGAACACAATCGCAGCCGAAGTGGAAGGAACCTATAGTGCCGGCGATTGGGGAGTGGCAGCGGGACTGAACTATACGAATAAGAACCTCTTCAAAGGAGCCGAAGTGCTTAACATAGGTGCTCGGGCTTCGTACGAATGGCGGGCTAACGGCGGTCGGGCGATCGAAGCTAAGGCGGAAGCCGGACTGACCTTCCCCTCTAACGTCAAAGTGAATATCGCTTATAACTACCAGCAGCGACCCGACGAGTATACCCGTACCATCGCCAATGCCGGACTCAGTTATTTCGTGCATAAACCCGGTACGCGTTGGACCCATCAGTTCGGACTCGTTGATATCAGTTATATCTATGTCCCTTGGATGTCGGATGCCTTCAAACGGGCTTTCCTCGATCGTTCGAAAGTGCTCCTCGCCAGCTATGAGGACCATTTTATCTTGGATTGGAGTTATACGGCGACATACTCCTCTTTCAACCCTCGTTTCCCGAACCGCTCCTATGTGCAGTTCGCGTTTCGTGGTGAGACTGCCGGTAACGCCTTGTTCGCCTTGTCGAAAGTGGCTAAGTTGTCGCAGAACGATGCCGGACAGTACGCTTTGTGGCGTATCCCCTTTGCCCAGTATGCGAAAGGTGATATCAACTTCACCGTCCACGGCATCCTCTTACCCAAGCATCATCTGGTGGGGCATCTCGGCGTTGGTGTAGCTGTACCGTACCTGAACGCCTCCGTGCTGCCGTTCGAGAAACGCTATTTCGGCGGTGGTGCGAACAGTATTCGTGGTTGGCAGGCACGAACCCTGGGACCGGGAGCCTTCAAAGGAGGCGGTAACGCCATGGTGTATGACTTGCAGGTGGGCGATATCAAACTGGATATGAACCTTGAGTACCGGTACAAAGTGCTATCGTTCCTCGAACTGGCTGCCTTCTTGGATGCAGGAAACATATGGACCATTCGGGAGTATGAGTCGCAACCGGACGGCGTGTTTAAGTGGGATTCGTTCTACAAACAGATCGCTTGGAGTTACGGTGTGGGTATCCGTTTTGACCTGTCCGTGTTCATCTTCCGTGTGGATTTCGGTGTCAAACTGCATGACCCGAGTCGTATCTGGGAAGGCAAACAGTGGCGTACTGCCGCTAACGGACTTGGATGGAAGAATGACATGACCTTCCATTTCGCGATAGGTTACCCCTTCTAAATCATAAATTTGAAATTTGAAATGCTCAAATCATTTATGATATCAGGCCTCATCGAAGCCGGTTGTGATGAAGCGGGAAGAGGACCGTTGGCAGGCAGCGTCTTTTGTGCAGCGGTCATCTTGGACCCGGCAAGGGTAGAGCAGATCCCTGAGTTCGCATGGCTCAATGACTCCAAGCAGTTGACGGATAAGCAACGTTACGCCTTACGTCCCGTCATCGAACGCGAAGCGGTCAGTTGGGCAGTCGTCGAAGTGAGCGCCAAAGAGATAGACGAACGCAACATCTTGCAATGTTCGATCATAGGCATGCAACGGGCGTTGGACAAACTGAACGTTCGACCCCAACATATTCTGGTGGACGGTAACAAATGGAAACCCTATGTGCCCGAAGGAGAACTGTTGGAGATACCGGCGCACACGGTCGTGCATGGCGATGCCACCTATATGTCGATAGCGGCAGCAAGCGTGCTGGCCAAGACCTATCGGGATGACTACATGCTGAGGATCCATAACGAATATCCGCAGTACGGTTGGGATACCAACAAAGGCTACCCGACGGCAGAACATTATGCAGCCCTCAAGCAGTTCGGTCCCACCCCCTACCATAGGATCAGTTTTAACTTAAAGTTAAATGACTAAATGGCTAAATGATTAAATAAATCGTACATCGTAAATCGTTAAATCGTAAATTATATTATGTCTTTATTTTATCGTACACAACCGACGGAAGGTCAACAACTTCGTCCCCGTCGTAAGATCGGCTGCTTTGGTGGCTGTCTGATGTTTCTCGCTATCTATTTCATCTCCAGCGCTATCATGGGCTGGATCATGGGCGACCTCTTCTCTTCGTCCACGGTGAAGTTGCAACCCGAGACGGTCTATCGCCTTCAACTCAAAGGTACGCTCGTAGAGCAGGCACAGGAAGAGAATCCCTTTGCGGCCCTCTTCGCTTCGATGTCGCCTTACGGTTCCGTAGAAGATAAAGTGGGTCTGGATCAGATCCTTTCTAACATCCGTCTGGCTAAAAACGATGAACGGGTCCTGGGTATCTGGTTGGATGATGCCCAACTGTCCATGACGCCGGCAGGTGCGAAAGCGATACGTGATGCCTTGGTGGACTTCAAGCGTAGCGGCAAATGGATCGTAGCGTCCGCAACCCATTACGGGCAAAGCAACTACTACGTCGCTTCGGTGGCAGACTGCATCTGTCTCGACCCGACGGGCGAAGTGAGTTGGAACGGTCTGTCGGCACAGAAGATGTATTACACCCGTCTTATGGAGAAGATCGGTATCGAAGCACAGATCCTCAAAGTGGGTTCGTTCAAGTCGGCGGTGGAACCCTATTTCCGCACCTCTATGTCTGAGGCGGACAAAGAGCAGACTACCCATTATCTGAACGGTATTTGGGATGAATACAGATCTGCCGTTTCAGCTTCCCGTCATATCGATCCGGCCCAACTCAACACCTTGGCGGACCGTTATATGGGGCTCCAACCGGCTACGGAACAACAAATCGCCGGACTCGTCGATACGCTCGTATATGAACAAGACATAGAGAACGTCATCCGACTCTTCGCCGGAACGAAAGATTATCATACCCTCAAGACTTCCCAACTGGCACAAGTCAAACGCAACAAACCGCTTGCGCAAGATAAAGTAGCCGTTCTCTACCTCGAAGGAGAGATCACCGATGAGTCCGGAGAAGGTATCGTGGGAAAGAAAGTGGTGAAGACCCTTAAGAAGATTCGCAAAGACGACGATGTCAAAGCCCTTGTGCTGCGCGTCAACTCTCCCGGCGGTTCTGCCGATGCCAGTGAGCAGATCTGGCATGCTGTCAAATCATTCCAGGAGACCGGAAGACCTGTCGTTGTCTCGATGGGCGGCTTGGCGGCTTCGGGTGGTTATTACATCTCCTGCGGAGCCGATTATATCTATGCCGAACCGACAACGCTCACCGGTTCCATCGGTATCTTCGGTGTCGTTCCTAATGCAGGCAAACTGCGTGATAAGATCGGTCTGGATATCGACGGCGTAAGCACCAACAAGCATTCGGACTTGGAGAGCAACATGATTTACAAAGGCATGAACCCCGAAGAGCGTCAGATGATGCAGGCGATGGTGGAACGCGGTTACGACCTCTTCACCCGTCGTTGTGCCGAAGGACGTAACGTCAGCCAGGACTATATCAAGTCTATCGGAGAAGGACGCGTGTGGTTAGGTATCGATGCCTTGGATAATAAACTGGTGGACGAGATGGGTAATATCCATGATGCCGTATCCAAAGCCGTTGAACTGGCAGGGCTGGAGAGCTATAAAGTAAGCTTCTATCCGGAGAAGAAAGATCCGTTAGAGGAATTATTGGCTGCTTTGGATGACACGACGGAAGAAGAGAAACTGATTATGAAGATGCGTGCGCTCTTCTCGCAACCCCGTATCATGGCACGTATGGATGACGTCATCATCAAATAAAAACGGCAAGGGTGAAACGATTCTTAACCATACCGCTCAGTAAGGCCTATCAGTTCGGTGTCTGGATACGGCATCAACTGTTCGACAACCATCTGCTGCGTGCGCATGCAGTAGAGATCCCTACCATTTGCGTAGGGAACTTAGCGGTGGGTGGAACCGGCAAGACCCCGATGACCGCTTATATCGTCCAACTCTTATCGGAAAACGGTTACCATCCTGCGGTCCTTTCCCGTGGCTACAAACGCAAGACCCGGGGTTTCGTATTGGCGGATGAACATGCCACCACACAAACGATAGGCGATGAAGCCATGCAACTTCATCTCACCTTCCCGAAGGTACCTGTTGCCGTTTGTGAGAACCGTGTCAAAGGAGTGCATCGTCTGCAGCAACAGGTTCCTAACGTAGATGTCATCGTCTTGGACGATGCCATGCAGCATCGGGCAATCCATTGCGGCATGACCCTACTACTCACCCCGTACGACAGGCTCTACATAGACGACCATATGTTGCCTTGGGGAACCCTTCGCGATATCCCTTCCCGTGCCCTCAAAGCAGATGCTATCGTGGTAACCAAATGTCCGGAAACGATACAACCCATCGACATGCGGGTGGTGGATAACCGGCTGCATCTGCCTACCTATCAGCAACTGCATTTTGCCGGCATAGCGTACGCTCCTTTGACGCAAAAAGGAACGCCGCTCGTGCTTTGCGGCATCTCCCAACCCGAATACCTGATGACGCATGTGCAACAACATTATCCCCAAGCACAACTGATGGCATTTGCCGATCATCATACCTTCAGCAAACGGGACATCAACGCCATCCTGCAAAAGGCGAAACACTTCGATTTTGTGCTGACTACCGACAAAGACATGCAGCGCTTGCGTCACACCTCTCTGGAGCAGGAATTGCTCAAACAAGGCAAAGCCTTAGTCGTACAATCGATCCAAACCCGTTTCCTCACTCCCGCCAAACACTTTGATGATCAGATCCTGAAATACGTTCGCAAGAACTCAAAAAATAACAAATAACAAATGACAAATGACAAATGTCAAATTCGTACATATCCTTCGTCGTTTCGTCCCTCCTTACAAGGGGCAGATGGCATTGAATATCTTCTTTAATATCCTCTCAACGCTCCTGTCGTTGTTCTCTTTTGCGGCGATCATTCCGGTGCTGCGTATCCTCTTCGGACTCACCACCAGCGATGTCACATGGATCAAGATGAGTAGCGTGAGCGGCTTACAAGAGACGATCAACGCAGTGCGTAACAACCTCTACTGCCTGCTCAATGACCAGATCGCCCTTCGTGGTGCCGGAACGGTCCTCTTCTGGTTAGGGCTCTTCCTCGTACTGATGACCGGACTCAAATGTCTGGCGGCATGGCTTGCCAATTATTACATGGTGCCTATCCGAACGGGTGTCTTACGCGACCTGCGCAAGCAGTTATACGATAAAGTGCTGTCCTTACCGATGGGGTACTTCACCCAAGCACGTCGAGGCGATGTCATCTCTCGCATGACGAATGATGTGAACGAAGTGGAGGCGTCGATCATGTCCTCCTTGGATATCTTATTCAAAAACCCCATCATGATCATCGTCTATCTGACGACCCTGCTCATCATCTCTTGGCAGCTGACCCTCTTCGTGATGGCACTTCTACCCATCGCAATCTTCTTTATCGGTCGTATAGGACGCAGTCTCAAACGGGCTTCTACCAAAGGACAGGAACAGAATGCGGAGATCCTCTCATCCATTGATGAGACGCTCTTGGGCTTACGGGTCGTCAAAGGCTTCAACGCTCAGGATAAGTTACGTACCCGTTTTGATAAACACATCAATGCCACCCGGGCTACCTTCAACCGCATCAACCGTCGTTACTACCTGGCGCATCCCTTGTCGGAGTTCTTAGGTACCGCCCTGATAGCGGTCATCCTCTGGTTCGGCGGTATCCTCATCCTTTCTGACCATGCCACCATCGATGCATCGACCTTCATCTATTACCTCGTCATCTTCTACTCGATCATCAACCCCGCCAAGGACCTCAGCAAAGCGTCCTACGGGATCCGTCGAGGCATGGCGTCGCTCGAACGTATCGATGCCATCTTGGATACCGAGTCCACGATTAAGGAACCTGAACAACCTCAAACCCTTACACCTTCCACCTTCCACCAAGGTATCACTTTCGACCATGTGTCCTTCCATTACCAACCGGATAGGGAAGTACTGACCGATATCAACTTAGTCGTGCCCAAAGGCAAGACCATCGCTTTGGTCGGACAGTCGGGTAGCGGTAAGACCACCCTCACGGACCTCGTGCCGCGTTTCTATGACCCCGTCTCCGGTACCGTGCAGATAGACGGAACGGATATCCGTTGCTTCACGACGCATGACCTGCGTGCCTTGATGGGTATCGTCTGTCAGGAACCCATCCTCTTCAACGATACGGTCTATAACAATATCACTTTCGGTGTCGATACCACCCAACCTGCACCGAACGGCATGAGCTGGCAGCAAGCCGTTGAACAGGCAGCACGTATCGCCAATGCGCATACCTTTATCACCGAGATGCCCGAAGGCTATAACACCGTCATCGGGGATCGGGGTAGCCGGCTCTCCGGAGGTCAACGGCAACGACTCAGCATCGCCCGGGCTATCCTCAAGAACCCGCCGATACTCATTCTCGATGAAGCGACCTCGGCGCTTGACTCCGAATCGGAAAAATTGGTGCAGGAAGCCCTCGAACATCTGATGAAAGACCGTACGACCCTCGTTGTCGCGCACCGTCTCTCCACCATCAAACATGCGGACCTCATCTGCGTCATGCACGAAGGACAGATCGTTGAACGTGGTACGCACGATGACCTCTACGCCCTTGGAGGCTACTACACCAAACTCGTAGATATGCAATCGTAATGACGAAAGGTAAAATGTCAAATCCCAAATCTCAAATCTCAAATGCAAAACCTAAGGTTTTGCTGGGTATGTCCGGAGGAATCGACTCCACCGTCAGCGCAATGCTCCTCCTTGAGCAAGGCTACGAAGTAGTCGGCGTCACTTTCCGTACATATGACTCCGTCAAAGAGTCTTGCATCGCCAAAGAGAAAGGTTGCTGTACCATCGACTCGATTATGGAAGCCAAGCACAATGCCGAGCGGATGGGCTTTGAGCACCATATAGTTGATTTCCGGGAGGCCTTCCGCCGCTGCGTCATTCAGAACTTCATCGACGAGTACATGGCAGGACGCACACCCAACCCTTGCGTGCTTTGTAACAGCACCATCAAATGGGGCGAGATGTTGCACCTGGCGGATGAGATGGGGTGCGACTATATCGCTACAGGTCACTATGCCCGCATCGCCGAAAAAGATGGACATGTCTATCTGCGTACCGCTGCCGATACGCATAAGGATCAGACCTATTTCCTCTGGATGCTGACCGAAGAGCAACTCAAGCGAACCCTCTTCCCGCTCGGCGACTATACCAAAGAGCAGGTGCGTGAGATAGCTCGGCAACACGGGTATGAGTCTTTAGCCGTGAAGAAAGAGAGCCAGGAGATATGCTTTATCCCCAATGATGACTACCGTGCTTTCTTGCGCGCGAACGTGCCCGATTATATGGAACGCGTACGCGCGGGCGAATATGTTGATGCGGAGGGTAGGGTGCTTGGGCAACACACCGGATATGTCAACTATACTATCGGGCAGCGAAAGGGACTCGGTATTGCCCTCGGGCATCCTGCCTATATCACGCATATCGATGCTGCCTCCAACCGCATCACCCTCGGCACCAACGACGACATGTACGCGACAGAACTGCGGTTTAAACAAATCACAAATCACCAATCACAAATCACAAATTCGCCGATAACGGCGAAAGTCCGTTATCGCTCCAAAGCCGTTCCCGTCAAAGAAATCAAATCACAAATCATAAATCATAAATCACAAATAAGCTCGCTGCTATTCAGCGAGCCTATCTGGGGCATCACGCCGGGTCAATCCGTCGTGCTCTATTCAGACGATTTGGTCGTTGGCGGAGGAATAATCCAGTAAACCAGTAGACCAGTTGACCATTAGACCAGTTACTTTCCGAAATACCGCTTGTACAGTCCTTCAAAACCTTTGCCGTGACGAGCTTCGTCGCGTGCCATCTCATGAACGGTGTCATGGATCGGGTCAAGGTCTAACTCTTTCGCACGTTTAGCGATCTTGAACTTATCTTCGCATGCACCTGCCTCTGCCATCATTCGTTTCTCCAGGTTCGTCTTGGTGTCCCAAACGATCTCACCTAACAACTCAGCAAAACGCGATGCGTGGTCTGCCTCTTCGTATGCATACTGACGGAAGGCAGCTGCGATCTCCGGATAACCCTCACGGTCTGCTTGACGAGCCATGGCCAGATACTGCCCCACCTCGGAGCACTCACCCATGAAGTGTGCACGCAGACCTTCTGCGATAATCGGGTCTTTCACATCTTTCGCTACGCCCAGTACATGCTCGCAAACGAAATTGAGTTTGTCGTCGGATGCTACTTTCCATTCAACGATTTGTTTGCATTGCGGACAACGCTCCGGTGCCTCTGCGCCTTCGTGTACATAACCGCAGATCGGGCAAATAAATTTCTTTGTCATAATCTTACAAATTTAAGGGTTAATATAAAAGTTTATCTGTGTTCTAAAATATCACTGGCACGGCGCAGCGCAAAATGAATATTCGCGCATATATTATGCGGATCCATCTGCTGCTCGATACCGCCTTGCATCAACTGCTTATGCACATGGTTATTCACGCCGGACAGGATGATCGTGATTCCTTCTTTGTGACTACGCTGAATCAGCATACTCAAGTTATGCATCGCCGTCGAATCAACGAACGGCACCTTACGCATGCGGATGATACGAATCGGATAGTCCTTCCCGCTCACATGCGTCATGATATCGTCGAAGCGGTTAGCGATACCGAAGAAATACGGACCGTCGATCTCATACACCTCCACACCTTCCGGTATCGTCAGATGCTCTAAGTTCAACTGGATATCCGTGTCTTCGTTCGGGTCGATCTCCTTATGTAACGTGCGGATATGTGTCTGCTCGTTCGTACGCATCAGGAACAGCACCATCGCCAGCAGCAGACCCACCTCGATCGCTACCGTCAGGTCGAAGATGACGGTCAGGAAGAATGTGATCAGCAGTACCCAGAAATCACGGTTACGGTGTTTGAATAGTCCCACGATTGTCTTCCAGCCGCTCATCGAGTACGCCACCATGATCAGCACCGCAGCCAGACAACTCATCGGGATCATACCTACCAACTGTCCGAGGAACAGCAGTACCAACAGCAGCACCACCGCATGGATGATACCGGCTACCGGCGTACGACCGCCGTTATTGATGTTCGTCATCGTGCGGGCGATAGCGCCTGTGGCAGGGATACCTCCGAAGAACGGAACGGCGATGTTCGCGATACCTTGTGCAATCAACTCCGTGTTCGAGTTATGCTTGTCGCCGATCACACCGTCCGCTACGATAGCGGATAACAAACTCTCTATCGCACCTAACATCGCGATCGTGAACGCAGCAGGGAAGAGCTTCTGTACCATCGTGAAGAACGTCTCGCCTTCCGGCATATCTATCGACGGCAAAGAGGGCGCCGGGATACCGTTCGGTAAGGTGAACTGATCACCGATCGTGGTAACCGTCACACCCCATGCCTCCGGCGCGTATTCCTTCAGGAGCCAAACGGCGAAGGTCGCAAACACGATTGCCGCCAAACTACCCGGGATACGCTTCGTGATCTTAGGCATCACAATACATACCGTCAAGGAGAACAGTCCCACTCCGAACGCCCACCAGTTCACATGAAAATGCTGCGCGTAGAATATCCATTTATCGACGAAGTTTGCCGGCACATTGTTCAGACCCAGACCGAAGAAATCATTCATCTGCGTCGAAAATATCGTCAACGCGATACCGGCGGTGAAACCGACGATGACAGGGTAGGGAACGAACTTAATCACATTACCCAGATGCGCCAGACCCATCAGCACCAACAGCAGACCCGCCATGATAGTGGCGATCGCCAGACCCGACGTACCGAACTGCTGGATGATGCCGTAGATCACGACGATGAACGCACCCGTCGGACCGCCTATCTGCACCTTACTGCCACCGAACAACGAGATCAACAGACCGGCGATGATAGCGGTGATCAGACCTTCCGTCGGACCCACACCGGACGAGATACCGAACGCAATCGCCAGAGGAATAGCCACGATACCTACGATGATACCGGCTAAGGCGTCCTGACCCAACTGCGCCCGGCTATAGTGCTGCATCGTCTGAAACAGCTTGGGCGAAAAAACATCTTTTATATGATATTCCATCCTTTTCCTTTAAATTCGCTGCAAAGGTACAACAAATATTTGGAATATACAAGGATTTACCGATAAAAAACGAATTCATTTGTGTTTTTAGCGGGAAAGCCTTGTTATTTGCACAACTGTGCGACCGTACCTTCGGTGGGACCCTGCACCAGGACTCGAGCAATCAGCTTGCTGATTAATCGTTCGAGGCTTATGAGCCGAGATAAGAACCTCTGGGTGAGAGCCGGTTAGCAAAAAGAGACCCGCAAAGGTCTCTTTTTTAATGTTGCCTAACCAGGACTCGAACCCAGACAGACAGAACCAGAATCTGTAGTGCTACCATTACACCATTAGGCACTGCTTTTCTTAGCCGAAGGCACGATTTTTTTCAAAAGCGGCTGCAAAGGTACTGCTTTTTTATGATATACGCAAATATTTTCGCAAAAAAATGCAAAAAAATGCAAAATTGTCACTTTTTCAGCTTCTGATGGCACTGCTCGATATACATTTTCGTCATGGCGCGTACCCAGCAGTACTCCCATTGCGGATCATCAAACAGTTTATCTGCCCGTTCGAACCACAGCAATGCCGCCTGCTTGCTGCCGAAAGGCTTGGGGGCAAAGAAAAGGCAGGTGGCGAAATATGCCAAAGTGAGCGGATCTTCCGGTGCCAGTTGCACCGCTGATTGAGCGAGACTCATCGCCTTGACCGGACGCATCGACTCATGTAACCGCAGTTCATACACATAAACCGCCGACATATACATCTCATAGTGCCCTTTGGGCAATTGTGATTTATGCGCTTGAATATGCTGCTTGAACTGCTTGACGTACGGCAGAGCATGTGCCTTATCCCGATCTACCATATAGCCGCAGAAACCGTATTCGTAGAGTAACGAATTAACGTTGAACGAATTAACGTTTAACGTGTCCATATACGCTTTCCACACCGTCATGTCTTCTCGCAGATAAGCGTCCAGCATGATACTATCCGCAGAGAAATTCCCTGCGGATAGTGAGATGCTGAAGAGCAAAGCAGCAATTACTTGCCGCGCTCGAGCAACAACGTGCGAGTCGGTTGATCGCATACTTCGCTCGGTCCGTAATACTGGATCGGACCCGGATAGATATAGCTGGTTACAGGATCTGCCCATTCCTCACGATGTGCTTGCAGATACTTGAACGGAGCGCCGTCAAGATCCACCAATGCCTTCTGGATAACCGGTTTCATCTTACCGTTACGTTTCTCCATATTCATCATCATCGTGATAGGTACACCACCTGCGATCCACTCTGCTGCCGGCTTGGTGAGGTTGCGAACCAGCGACATGTAACCGGTCTTACCGGCTGCGATGAGGTGGGTAGCGTTCACACCGATCGAGTAGCAGTAGTCGGCATCGAAGTTCGACGGAATAGCGCAACGGCCTTCGTAACCGAAGAAGTGGTTGAGGGCAGAGAACTTGCCTTTATACTCGCCGTTAGCTTTGAGGACTGCCAGACGTTTCTGCACCATCTCGATCAGCAACTTCTCGGTCTCGATCTGACTAACCATCACGTTTCCGTGCGGGTCACGATCCAAGGTCAACTGGCGAGCGATACCCTTCGGCAGCGAACGATAGAGGTCGCAAGAAGCCGGACTCAGTTTGCTCTTCACGTACTCGCGTTTCGCATCATCGCCGTCAAGACCGGTGAACTCCTCGTTATTGGCGAGCAGGTCGTTCAGTTCCTGGATCAGTACACGCATTGCCGGGATGAACTCGATGAGGCCTTCCGGAATAAGTACGGTACCGAAGTTAAGACCTGCGTTGGCACGAGCTACGATCACCTTAACGATACCCTCAACAATCTCGTTCAGCGTCATCTGCTTAGCCTCCACTTCCTCGGAAATAAGGCAGATATTCGGTTGGCTCTGCAGTGCGCACTCAAGGGCGATATGACTTGCGCTACGACCCATCAGACGGATGAAGTGCCAGTATTTCTTGGCAGAGTTGGCATCGCGTTGGATGTTACCGATGAGTTCCGCATAGGTCTTACAAGCGGTGTCGAAACCGAAAGAAGTCTCGATCATCTCGTTCTTCAAGTCACCGTCGATAGTCTTCGGGCAGCCGATTACCTGGATTCCGCATTGTTTCTGCAGATAGTACTCAGCCAGCACGCAAGCGTTGGTGTTCGAGTCGTCACCACCGATGATGACAACCGCCTTGATACCCAGTTGCTTGCAAATCTCGATACCATTGTCGAACTGCCAAGTCTCTTCCAGTTTGGTACGACCCGAACCGATGATATCGAAACCACCCGTGTTACGGTACTCGTCGATGATAGCACCGGTCAACTCCTGGTACTTACCGTCGATAAGACCGGAAGGACCGCCGAGGAAACCGTACAACTTGTTCTGCGGGTTCAGTGCTTTGAGACCGTCATACAGACCGGAGATGACATTGTGACCGCCGGGAGCTTGACCGCCGGACAGGATCACTCCTACGTTGAACGGTTCTGAACAAGCGTTCTTGCCTGTGGTCGGCTCCATGGTGATAAGGGGCAGACCATAGGTGTTCGGGAACAAAGCCTTGATCTCTTCCTGATCTGCTACCGACTGTGTCTTCTCGCCTTCTACAAGACGAACTGCGCCCTGCAATGCAACCGGCATCTTCGGTTGATACGCCTGACGCGCAATTTGTAATGGACTTTTTTGCATAATGGTTAAATATTTTATGATTGTTAATAATTGATCGTTCGTTTCACTCACTAACAGAGTACAGACCGATATTGAATGGTAATCCAGTCTGTGTTCTGTGTTCTGTCAGCGCAGCGATCTATCGCTCTCTATCAATTTCAATAACTGCTCGACAGCTTCTTCCTGCGGGATGTTTTTGAGGACGCACTCTTTGCCGCGATAGAGGGAGATGCGGTCACGGCCGGCTCCGACATAACCGTAGTCTGCGTCCGCCATCTCTCCGGGACCGTTCACGATACAACCCATAACGGCTATCTTGAGGCCCGTCAGGTGAGCGGTGGCTTTTTTGACCTCCGCTACGGTCTTTTGGAGGTCGAACATCGTTCGTCCGCAACCCGGACAGGAGATATACTCCGTTTTATAAATACGCACGCGTGCCGCCTGCAGGATATCTTTGCTAAGGAAATTCAGTTTGTTCTCTGAGAAATTGGGATTCACCAGTGTCAACTCTTTGGCTTTAAACTCCCATAGTAAGCGTCCGCATTCGGCAGCTGCTTGTAACGCAAACGTGTCCCATTCGTTCTCATAACTCGTGTAACGGATCTCAGCGTCCGCTCCAATATTATCCAGCACTTCGGCGGTTACCGAACCATCGTAACGAACGGAGTCATCATCGGCGAAATAATCGACTAACTCTTGTGCTACAGGTATCTCATTCTCAGGGGCTTCACTCAGACTGACACGCACCGTATCACCGATGCCGTCCGCCAGCAATGCACCGATACCTACCGCTGACTTGATACGTCCGTCTTCGCCTTCTCCGGCTTCGGTAACGCCCAGATGCAAGGGGAAATCCATCTGCTCATGATGCATCGTCTTGACAAGCAGATGTACGGTATCCACCATCACGCGTGTGTTGGACGCCTTGACGGAGATGACGATATTCGTGAAGTCATGGTTCACGGCGATGCGGAGAAACTCCATCACGGACTCTACCATACCTTGCGGTGTGTCGCCGTACTTATCCATCATGCGGGCACTGAGCGAACCGTGGTTCACACCGATACGGATCGCTGTCTCGTGCTCCTTACAGATATCCAAGAGGTGCACAAAACGCTCTTCCAGTTTGGAGGCATCCTTGCTGTAGTTACCCGGGTTGATGCGAACGGCTTCCACCACTTCGGCGGCAGCGTCAGCTACTTCGGCGTTAAAATGGATATCAGCCACCAAGGGTACGGCAGTCAGTACCTGCGCATGGATCTCACGCAGCGATTCCACTTCCCGCATACCTTGCGTGGTGAAGCGTAATAACTCCGTTCCCGCCTCAATACACCGTCTTGCTTGCTCCACCGAACCGTCTATGTCGTTGGTGTCGGTGTTCGCCATCGTCTGCACCCGAATGGGGTAGTCGGAACCCAAAAAAATGTTGCCGACTTGCACATTTATGGTCTTTCTTCGCTTATTTTCTAATTTTATTTGCATAAAAATGCATTTTTTAATGTAAAAATTTCTTATTTTGTTACCAAAAACGATTTATTTTTGCATTTTTTTTCAAAAATATTTGCACATGTCAAAAAAATGTAGTACCTTTGCAGCCGTTTTTGACGAAAAGATGAAATCGTACATCGTAAATCGTCAAATCGTAAATGGTTTGAATCAGTAGCTCAGCAGGTAGAGCACATCCCTTTTAAGGATGGGGTCCTGGGTTCGAGCCCCAGCTGGTTCACAAGAAGAGAGTTTCGACTCTCTTTTTTGTTTTCTGTCCCCCTTTCTCATCCTTTCAAATAGCGCGTTACAATTTTGCCTGCAAAATTACTACAAAAAATCCGAATGTGCAAGATTTTTTTCAAAATAATCGTTTGAACGTAGTAAAAAAAGAAATAAAATTCATTTTATTTTGTAGTTTGCCGGATAATACTGCTTTTTTTTGTGGGTGCAAGCATTCAATCCCGCGACCACATCGCGACCACACCGCGACCTGTATGAAAGGTGTGAAGTTAATTTTACTTTGGCACGGAGTTTGTAATACTCTTTCTGCAAATTTTAATTTACGACACTATGAAAAAGATATTTAGATTTTTAGGCATCGTGCTGCTCGT
>Ga0247611_10000270_pt1 | contig 107431 bp, 80 predicted proteins | sample 177DNAGHGhighgp2_FD_192422 | JGI IMG/M metagenome (GOLD analysis project Ga0247611, IMG submission 192422) | Sheep rumen microbial communities from Palmerston North, Manawatu-Wanganui, New Zealand - 1770 DNA GHGhigh gp2 | ecosystem: Host-associated > Mammals > Digestive system > Stomach >... | reverse complement strand
TGGAGGCTGTTGACGCTCCATCACGCGGCTCTGAACCGATGATGTATGGGTGCGAAGGATGATGTCGGGATGACTCTCGATGAAGAATGTGTCCTGCATGTCACGAGCAGGATGGTCCTCAGCAAAGTTCATCGCACTGAACACATGCCAGTCGTCTTCGATCTCAGGACCCTCGGCAAGAGAGAATCCAAGGCGGGAGAATATGTCGATTATCTCGTTCTTGACAATACTCAGTGGGTGACGAGTGCCAAGCGGAATCGGATAGCCCGTGCGACTTAGGTCTAAGTCGTCGTCTACAATGTCGGTTGAGGTAAGATCGGCACGAATAGAGTTTATCTTGTCGAATGCCTTCGTCTTCAGTTCGTTAATCTTTATTCCAACTGTCTTTTTGGCTTCTGCTGGAACAGAACGGAAATCAGCCATCAAAGAAGATATCAATCCCTTTTTACTTAAATACTTTATCCTCAGTTGTTCTACATCGTCAAGCGACTGTGCGGTCAGAGAATCTATTTCTGATAATAGCGACTCAATCTTTTCTAACATGATATATTTGTTTTTGCGTCTTGAATATTTGATTTTTATTCTTGCAAAGTTACACAAAATTTTCAATAGATTACATATTATTAATCAAAAATAAATTCAACACCTTTTTTTATTTGATATTATTTAAAAATGTGGTAATTTTGCATAATAATTTATCCAACTGCCAACATATCAAACATGAATAATAAAAATATTTTTGATTTTTCTGCACCATATTGTGCCTACATCATAATTACTCTCGTTTGTGCTGTTTTTATAGGATGTAAGGAAACGAAGAACGAAACACCCGAGGAATCATTACTTATTGATAGCATCGGACCTGATTCCATGGGTGAACTGTTGCTCTTCGACGAACCTAAAGTGCCTGAATCAGTCGACAACAATTTCGATGATTTCCTTTATACTTTCATCAACGATGATGAATTTCTGCAGGAAAGGGTCAACTTCCCACTAATCGTCGATGACAGAGGTAAAGAACAAAAGATTGAAAAAAAACGATGGAAAGAGGCTGATGTGTTTACCAATCAAGATTTGCTGGCGTTCGTCTACTCCAACGACCACGACTTGTTGCTGCTCAAGAACGACACCATCAACGATGTTAAGCTTGAATGGATCAACTTCGAGGACATGTCGGTAGATGAATATCTTTTCAATAGAAGTAGGCAATGGAAACTCGTGAAATGTGTGAAGAAAGAAAAAGTTGATGAGAAATATGCCGAGTTTGCGGAGTTCTACATCAATTTTATCAACGATATTGATTTCCAGCACAAAGCGGTACAAACCCCACTGACGGTCGTGACACTCAGCCATGGGGAAATGGATGAGGGCGGAATACAAAAACTCAGTTTGTCTGAGTGGGACGAACTGCATCAGCAGATACCTATGCCACAGTCAAAGCTCGTAATTATGGACTATAATCATGACATTTCTGACAATGGAAATATCAATCTGTTGGTCAGAAGCGTGGCAGAACCACTTTATGCTACTTATAAATTCAAAAAAAATGCTAAATCCTGGAAACTCTACGAGATAGAACTATGACAATAACTCCCAACTACAACCTCATCAACAACAACACCTTCGGTATCAATGCCAAGGCCGACTACTTCGTGGAATACAACTCTGTGGAAGAACTTCAGCAATTCTTGCCTCAGCAAAAGGGGCGAGTTCTTCATATAGGAGGTGGAAGCAACCTCCTTTTCACTGCCGACTTCAAAGGTACTGTGCTTCACAGCAGGATTGGAGGAATTGAGATTGTTCACGAAGATGAAACATCTGTGCATCTGAAAGTGGGAGCAGCAGTGATTTGGGACGACCTCGTAGCCTATGCTGTGGAAAAGGGATGGAGTGGGATAGAAAACCTTTCTATCATACCAGGCGAAACGGGTGCTGCAGCTGTGCAGAATATAGGAGCCTACGGAGTTGAGGCAAAAGACGTCATCCTCCAGGTCTACGCTGTGGAGATGGCAACGGGAAAAATACGCGTGTTTGAAAACCGTGAGTGCCACTATGCCTATCGTCAGAGTGTGTTCAAAAATGAATTCAAAGGCATGTATGCCATCACTCATGTGGTTATTAAGCTATCAAAGATTTTTGAACCGAAAATTGGTTATGGAGACATACGCAAAACACTGGGAGATGAAGAACTGACACCCCTGAAGGTGAGAAACGTTATAATCGATATAAGAAATCAGAAACTGCCTGACCCGAAGGTGTTGGGAAATGCTGGTAGCTTCTTCATGAATCCTGTGGTTGAGTACTCTAAATATGAGGAACTAAAGAATATATATCCCGACATACCAGCATACATACTTGAGAATGGTGTGAAAATCCCTGCTGGATGGCTTATCGACCAGTCGGGATGGAAAGGACGTGCACTCGGAAAAGCAGCAGTGCACGACAAACAAGCTCTTGTGCTCGTAAACCGTGGTGGAGCTGAAGCTGCCGACATCGTCAGACTAAGCGATGAGGTTAGAAAAACTGTTCGTAAAAAATTTGGAATAGACATCCATCCCGAAGTCAATTTTATTTAAAACGAAGGTCCAATAGAAAGTAAACCTTCAGAATCGGATAACATAAGCAAAAGTGAAGAGATATGAGCAGTAAAAGCATGAAAGTCACAATCCTCGGAACCGGCACATCTACCGGTGTGCCTCAGTTGGGATGCACATGCCCTACATGCACATCGGCCGACCCACGCGACAAACGCCTCAGATGCTCGGCTATAGTGGAAATCGACGACGAGAAAGCACCCGACGGAACAACCAGACTGCTTATGGACTGTGGTCCCGATTTCAGAATGCAGATGATGAACTTTGGCTTCAGAAGGCTTGACGCCATCTTTATTACTCACGAACACTACGACCATGTGGGGGGGCTCGACGATATACGCCCCTTCTCTGCTTTCGGAGATATGACGGTTTATGCCGACAGCCTTTGTGCACAACATCTCATGCAGAGAATACCATATTGTTTCACACCTAAAGAAATCCGATATCCTGGGGTGCCAAATATCGACCTCGAAATAATGAAACCAGCCAAGGAGGTTAAGGTTAACGGCACAAAGGTAATGCCTATGCAGGTGATGCACGGAAAACTGCCAATCATGGCACTGCGCATCGACGACTTCGCCTATGTCACCGACATGAAAACAATCGACGACTCGCAGAAACAGATGCTTGAAGGAGTTAAATGCATGGTGGTGAACGGACTACGGCATGAACAGCATCCTACACATCAGACGATAGAGGATGCTATATGCTTTGCAGATGAACTGGGGGTGGAAATGGCTTATATCATTCACATGTCGCATCATATCCGTCCTCATGCTCTTGAGATGATGAATATGCCAAAAAACAGAGTGCTTGCCTACGACGGTATGTCATTCTTTGTATAAAACATCTCGTCTTATTATAAAGAATATCAAGTTTACCTGTTTAATACAACGTATGAAAGATAAAATATTAAACATATTAGATTTGTCTACTTTAATTAATTTAAAATCAAAGAAATATAAACCAACAACGATGAACAACGGAAAAAGGTGTAATACAAAAATGAGGATTCTGTCGTTTGTGCTTTATATGTGCTTCACTGCAGGACTTAGAGCGCAAGCAATCCAGTTTGCACAGGAAACAGTAGATGTGGGACAGACTACATGGTACGAACCTATAAAAGCTACTTTTTATTTTAAAAACATATCTGGTCACGACATTCAGGTTATTGATGTAGACCCAGGATGCGGGTGCATGGAGCCCTCATGGACCAAAGGCGTAATCCACGATATGGGAAAGGGTAGTATTGATATCACCTACAATGCCGAAATGCTCGGACGATTCGACCGCATCATAGTTGTCATCGTTAAAGGTGAACCTCCCATGTTCTTAAGAATGCAGTGCAAGGTGGTCAGCGACAAGGTGGAACAGCAGGCACAGCCTAAGATGGAAGGATGGAACGACGAACCAGAAGTTGTGGAGGTGGAAACTGTCGAAGAAGTTAAGGAAACACCAAAGCCTACGACTGGACCTATCATGGCTATTCCATCTAATTATGTCAGTGCAGGAGAGTATAAGGCCAACAAAAAACTGAATGTCAAGTTGATGATAAAAAACGAGGGTACGGAATTACTGCTCATTAATGGAGTCCGTGCTAAGTCGGATGCTATATTGGTGAAGGATGTGAAGGTAGGAATTCCTCCAGGCAAAATATATACTCTCAAATTCAAATTCGACACTTGGAAACTGCCGGCTAAAGACGAAAAATGCGAAATGGTAATCGAAACCAACGACCCTCAAAAACAAAGCTACTCCGTTTTTGTGTTCTGTGAATAATAAAACCCAAACCGGTCCATAAGGACGAACCATATGAGCGATAACAAATAAAAAAATGAAGACCGATAAACGGTCTTCATTTTTTTATTTGTTCATTCTTCTGCGACTTTATGCTCTTCTCTGGAAGCACCATTTCGCGAGGCGGGCGTTGCACTCCATATAGTGGTTTGACGGTTATCAAATCGTCGTGAATCCTACGACGGCGCACCTTGATACTGTCGCTGTCGGTTTTGATAGCGTCCGTCAGGGAAGGCTCGCTCAATTCATGTGTGCTTTTGTTGCTGGTTCTACCTTCTTTCTTCTGGCTTTTACAACAGCAAAACCCAAAAGTCGCTATCACCGAAGCGGCTATGGTTGCTGCTAACATTCTTATCTTCTTCATTCTTTATTTTATATACTATTTCCTTCCAGGAACCGGCGGACCATAAATCAGAGATTGCCTTTGCTCCTGAAGACGCTTGATGCGCTCTTGAAACATTGCATGCTTGCTTCCCATCTCCGATATCTGTTTTCTGTAAAAATCGGCTTCTGCCTGTTTTTCACTCAGTACCTGCTTGGCATTAGAAATTTGTTGGCTAATCTGCTTTTGGGAACCGCAGCTGTTAAATCCTAAAGCCACAACTACGCCCGAAAGAAGATATGATATGGTTTTGCGTATTTTTTTCATTGTTCTATAGGTTTAACGGTTTCTTGACTCTAGTTCTTTTATTCTGGCTTCGTCAGCGCTTAGAACGCTCTTCAAACGGACGGCTTCATTCTTCAGCTCAGATATTTCGCCATCTATTCTCGAAATCTCTGTCTGAAGACCGTTCAGCTCTGCCACGGCTTCTTTGCTCGGACCGCAACTCACCACCAGCAACGTGGCGGTAAAAGCTAAGCATGCCAACAATATTTTAAACGTTTTTTTCATACGCTTTTCGTTTTTTTAGGTTTATAATTCTCTCTTATTTTTTATTATCTTACATTTATGGTATTTTCACTTGTTGTCTTTTGTGCTGTTGCCGTTGTCCGTCGCATTGACAGATACACCTGACGAATCACTCACCAACGGACCTTCATACGGCACTCCATATTCCAAAGGCTGAATGATTCGAACACAACTGCTCAACCCCATACACGTCAGAATGGCTGATGCCACCAATAACCCTATCTTACGTAAACATTTCATAATTTATACATTAAATTACTAAATACGCTGCCAGCATGTTTCTTTGTGGTTCTGCAACGTTTTATGCAGCAACGAAGAGACTTCGACGCCTCCTTCCGGTTATTTCAGCTATGTGCAATGTCGCCACGTTTTTTAGGGTTCTGCTATTCGTTTCAAGTGGCAGATAAGTAGTTTGCCGTCTTGGTCGCGCAGGTGCATGGCATTGCCCTGACAATATCTGAAGTGCTTGCAGTCCTTACAGTCGTCGGTTTTCATCCAGGAGCGGTCGCGATGAGGCAGATAGCGGTTCTCCCACACGTCCATGAAGTCGTCTTCATAGATGTTGCCTTGGTTGTAGTCGGCACGTATGCTCGCACATGCAGCTATAGCACCATCGGCCATCACCGACCCAACGGTTATGCCGGCTGAGCAGTTGAAGAAGTGGTCGCGTATGTCGCCCTCGTAGTTGCCCATATATCCCTCGCATCCGAAGGCGGCACGGATGACTCCCTCTTTGCGTGTGTCGCGAATAAAATCAAGCAAACCACGGAATTCAGCGTTGCTCAACTGGAATAAAGGCTCCTTGGCTGCACGGCCAACAGGGAAGATAGTGTAGAGACGCCATTTGGTCAAACCTTTTTCAATAAGGTAGTTGCGTATCTGTGGAAGGCTTTCGTAGTTACGCTTATGGACGCAGGTCACAGCATCAAATATAAACGGGCGGTTGGCCTCCGCTTTCACCAGCATATCGAGAGCTTGGTCGGTCTTTTCAAAACTCTCTTTATGACCGCGTAGCCAGTTGTGGTCGTCTTTCAGACCATCGAGACTGATGGCAAGCGACTGCATCCCGTTATCGAGAAGGTTGTCGAGCGTCTCCTGAGTGAGGTAAAGGCCATTGGTGACCATGCCCCAGGGAAATCCTCGCTCGTTGATGCCTCGAACACAGTCCACAATGTCGTCGCGCATCAGAGGTTCACCACCGCTGACAATCACGAACACATCGGCTGGGTTGGCCTTCTTGCAGATGGAGTCGAGCACACGGAAGAAATCCTCTTTAGGCATATCTTTCACTCCGGCAAGCTGCTTGCAGTCGCTGCCGCAATGCCGACAATGAACATTGCAGCGGAGAGTACATTCCCAGAAAAGCTGTCGGAGAGGGTGCTCACGATTTATGTCCTTCATTATGAAACGAGAACATTCCAAAGCCACCTTCCGCTTGAAGGTCAAATTATATTTATTCTGAACAGATTTCACTGATGCCTGTATTTAGAATAGCCTTTATGGTCTGGTCGTCTCCAGGTCCCTGAGTTTCTTCTCGTTTTCTTTAATCATTTCGGTTAGTTGCTGATTATGCCTTTTCTCAGCTGCTATCTGAGCATTCACTGTTGCAATCTCTTCATTGATTGAATTGAGGCGATTAAATGACTCCTTGCTCGCAGTGCAACTTAATACCAACATTCCGCCAGCCAACAATATGCTTGGCAACAATATTTTATATGATTTTTTCATAATGCCGTCAGTGTTTGAAATAAAATACTTGTGATATTTCCTAATTGGCAATGCCGAACCTTCTGGTTCATAATTAAAAAATACTATCGTCGCAGTATTGGCGGAGGACCATAAACCTTAGGAGGATTCATCAGTTCATTTATGCGTTGCTGGAGAACTGATTGACGTTTCATAAGCGAATTGTTGTCTTCTTTGAGAGCATCCAGTTGCTGCTTCTTTTCGCGTAATTCTTGCTCTGCTGCCTTTGTCCGTCTTGTTACTTCTTTCTGAGTTACACAGCTGCAGAATCCCAGTGCGATAATTACACCTGTAAGAAGCATCGGAATAATCTTGCGTATACTTTTCATAATATTATCATTTTTGTTTATATGCAAATATAATCCTTTTTTTTATAAAGTAAAATTTTTTTAATAATTTTTTTTTTCATGATAATAATATTTTTCATTGTATTTGCAGTAGTTATAAACCATTTACTAAAAATCTGTGCCTATGAAACGTTTTTTACTTTTTATATTATAATTGTTTTGCTTTCCTTATTGTTTGCCGTCGATGCAAATGCTAAATTGGAAATAGTGGATCTCACATCCAGTGTCAAATCTGAATACTCCCAGTGAAAACAGGGTCCGGAAGATAATGTCATCTTCACTTGCAAATCTGGTTCCACTTTTATTGATTGTAAGGACTGAAAGTCTTTAGTCACTGCATTTTCCGAAGGTGAAACTATACAACTTAGTGTGGAAGGTCTGAAAGAAGGATATTATAATGTCGTTCTGAAAGCTAAAGTGACATCTCGTTATAACGAGAGTCTCAATGTGTTCTCACAGGTGGGTGATGAAGAACGTACTTCTACAAAAGTGGACACTAAAAAGATAATTAGTGGTTATAATATTAAATCCCGTCAATCTCGTTAAATAATCCACGTAAAAAATCCAACCGTTGCCGGCTGGATTTTTTTATGTTTTCGCAGGTGCTTATCTGTGAGCGATAGCATGTCCTGCCTTGTTGGAATTATTGCCTATCTGAGAACGATTGATTGTATTGTTGTGATTATAGTTGTTATAGTTGTGGTTGTTATTGTTATTGCCTCTCGAGCTGCTGTTGTTCATGTTGCCGCTCCGGATGGCTGGAGGGGTTGAAGTGTAGCCACCTCCGTGGTAGTTATGATTGTTATGATTGTTATGATTGTTGTTGTGGTTATTGCTATAGTTGTTGTGATTGTTGTAGTGGTTGCCCCCCTGTATGCCAGGACGATGCGCGTAGTGGTCGTTGCTTAGGCGGTTGTTGCCTCCTTTGTAGCTTATATAAATCGTTGGACGTCTGTTGTAGAAGTATCCACGGTTTGTATAGCGGCTGTAGATTGGATAGTACCAACTGCCATTGAGCCAGTTTAATGGACGATAGAAGTAGGAGAGACTGATGTAGCGGTTATACTGGTAGGTGGAAAGTATGTAGCGAATATCTGAATTCCTGCGTGCCCACCACACTCCGTATGTATCATTATAAGTGTTAATACTCAGGAAATAATCAAGGTTTATTTCATATATCATCTCGTATTGTGCTCCACTCAGGCCCAACTCGTATGCCATCTTGTCGGAAAGAAACAGTGCTTCTTGCTGAGCAACGTTGAATGGAAGAGCTGCGGCAGAGATAGTCATGACCATCATCAATACCATTAATAACATCTTTTTCATATCGCGTAAGTTTTAAAAGGGTTTCTAAATCTGTTTGTTTGTTGTTTGGACACGCAGAAAACTATTTTGTTTAATCAGGTTTTCGGATTTAATCCCTAAACTTAAATGGGGTTACCACTTCTCAAGATGGGAATTTCCCTATTGCATGAAGATGTTCTTAACTTTATGAATTAACCCAAATCGATTATTAGGCGAAACAATGGTTGTAAAAAGCCTGGTAATCGATTTGGGATTATATGTGTGATGGCCTCTTTGGTTTTGTCCTACAAAGGATAAACTATGTTTACAATTACCAATGTGGCTACAAGAATTATGATGCTCATCAGCATATTAAGTAAAAATTTCATAAAAATGGATAATATTTGAAATCTATTTTGTACCATGGACGGAAATACATATTTCACTTCAGCGGAAAGTGAGGGATTGACTTTGCTTTCGCGTCGTCGATCCCTCACTTCACTCCAGCGGAAAGTGAGGGATTGACTTTGCTTTCGCGTCGTCGATCCCTCACTTCACTCCAGCGGAAAGTGAGGGATTGACTTTGCTTTCGCGCCGTCGATCCCTCACTTCACTTCAGCGGAAAGTGAGGGATTCGAACCCCCGGACCAGTTACCCGGTCACCGCATTTCGAGTGCGGCCCGTTCGACCACTCCGGCAACTTTCCGTTTTTGTAGTATGTTTTTTCGTAACAAGAAGGCAGTCGAGCGGCTGCCTTCTTGATTATATTAAAAAAGCCGGGCGGAGACGTGATGAAACTCCGATAGAATAAGATTTGAGGGTACGCATGTCTTTGTAATCCACCGACTTTCGTTACCCTATATGGGCGTGGCCCGCCATTGACATGCGAAACATTCTCGGTTTTCATTTATAATTTGATGAGTATCCCGATCGATCCAAATCCCGGCTAGTCAAAGATCAAAATGTTGTTGTTTCGTTTGCAAAGGTAAGCGAATAAAATGAATTTGCAAACTTTTTTATAAATTATTTTTGCCATTTTTATCAATTAGAAAAATTTTTTCTCTCTTATTTCATGTTTCAATTTTATTTCATTATCTTTGCATTTTAAGAGAATCATTTATTTTTTTTTATGAAAAGGATTTTATTTATTTTCGTTATTTCTTTTATTAGCTTTTCAAACTCTGTGAAAGCCCAGAAAATTGCTGTAGGTCTTGATGGTTACACTACTAATATGTGGATGGCATTAATTGTTCCCGGACTTAGCTATGCTTTCCCCATTCATGTAAGCAGGGATGTACCCGATGCCTATCCTGCAGGTAGGATCAGCAGCCCTTATCGTCGCACATTCTCACATCCTTTCCATCGTTTTGGCAATCTTGCTGTTGGACCTACCGTGTCGCTCCAGCTTGAAGACAAGCCTTTGGGATTCTATGCTGCACTGCGCTACAAGACTGAAGAGGCATATTATAAACGCCTGAAAAAAGGTCACGACAACGATCGTGCACATTATATTCAGCCTGAAATTGGGGTGCGTTATCAGGGTGTGACTCTTGGCATGTCGTATAATGCTGTCATTGGCTACGACGGACATGTAAATGATTTCAGCAAGGATGCAGTCAATAGTGGATTCAACCTTGTGCTTGGATACACTGTTAAATCTGAGAAAGGTGAATCATCAATCTATTATACTCATCCTCTATACAATTTCTACGACACCCATTTCTCGCCAGACGGAGGAATAACTCATCCGCTTCAGGGAATGAAATATAAAATAGGATATTTCACTGCATCCTACAGACTTTTCCTCGATGATTAACAATATATAAAAAGGATTCTGCAATTATAAAGCAGAATCCTTTTTTTCGTGATTCCAATTATCTGGGACACTTATCTTTCACCACTCATCTTTAATACCTCATCCATCCACATCTATTCCTTAAATAACTTTAATTATTTGGTTTGTATCTTTTTTAATTGTAACTTTGTCAAATGAGTAGCAAAAAACGAGTTTGTTATACTTTGCAAACAATGTGTTTTTTTGATACTTCATACCCTTACGTTATCAATAAAAGTCCTTACATATTAATGAATAACTGTCTGAAATATATCCTTGTAGCGATTCTGTGCTTCACGGGGTCGGTCAATCATGCTTTTGCACAGAGAGGCTCAAGGTTAAGCATAAAAACAGGAGAACCTAATTCTTATAACATAAGAACCATGCCCGACCAGTCGGCTCCTGATATACAGCCTCCAAGCCTGACAAGCATGAATGCGTTGCAGGCGAACAGAACACAAAACTATGAACATGGAATGCAAGGAATAGATGTAAGCCACTATCAGGGAAGGGTGAACTGGGAAGAAGTGGCACGCGACAGAAAGGTTACATTCGTCATTCTGAAAGCTACTGAAGGTAATAGCTTTGTTGATAACACCTATGCACGAAATTTCTCTGAATGTAAGCGACTGGAGATTCCTGTGGGAAGCTATCATTTCTATAGAGCAAATGTAGATCCCGAAGAACAATACAACAATATGATGAGAGTCATTAATCCGCAACGACAGGACATACTGCCTGTTATCGACGTGGAATTGACAAACGGAGTGTCGGAAATATTGTTCCTTAGCCGGCTTGAACGCCTTTGCGAACTTGTCACCAGAGCCTACGGGGCCAGACCTATTATTTATACCGGCAGAAATTTCTTTGCTAAATATTTCAACTCGCCGAGATGGAAGCACTATAAGTTCTGGATTGCTGCATATTCTCCTATTCAGCCAGAATTGCCTGCAGGACAAGATTATATGATGTGGCAATACTCTGATAAGGGACGCGTGATGGGAATAAGAGGGGATGTCGACCTCAACAGATTTGTGCTAGGACATACTCTTGAGGATATAAAGTACCATAAACGATAATTATTCATTCATGAAACGATTAATCATGTTGATTGCTGCCGTTATGACAGCAAGTGCCGTTGTGGCTCAAAATATTGAGTATTCAAAGACAGACAGCACGATTATAGAAGAGATTCTTCATACTGCCAACCAGAAAGGAGTCAACGGAAATACAATGTTGTATTTCGGCAAGCAGTTTCTTGGCATACCTTATGTGGCTCATACACTTGAAAACGGTGATAGCGAGCATCTAATAGTCAACACCCGACAACTCGACTGCACCACATTCGTTGAGACTGTATTGGCTCTTAATATGTGCTATCAGAAAGGGCAAACTTCTTTCAGCGACTATTGCGAGAACCTAAGCAAAATACGCTATCGCGACGGAAAAATGACTGACTACACGTCGAGACTACATTATTTCACATGGTGGGGGGAAGACAACGAGAATCTCGGAATTGTCAGGCAGGTGGTCGATACCAATCCTGGAACTCCATTCTCTGCCATACAGAAAATCAATATCAACTATATGACGCAAAACCCCAACCTCTATAAACAACTGAGGAACCATCCTGAGTTCGTGTCGCAAATCAGAGACTATGAGCAGATGTCGAATGGGAAAACATACAGATATATTCCTAAAAGCAAACTAAATCTCACGAGGAATTCGCTGGGACTTTATATTCACGACGGAGATATTGTTAGTATTATCACTAACAAAACAGGACTCGACACTTCGCATATCGGAATTGCTTTCTGGAAGGGAGGACGACTGCATCTCATGCATGCCTCAAGCCTCTATAAAAAAGTGGTTATGGACAACAACACTTTCTACGACTACTCTGCTAAACAGAAAGCACATCTGGGAATACGTGTCTATCGACCAATCGACCAGTCGAAAAACAATTCTCTATAGTAGCTATTTCCTCCATAGCTATTATTCCATCACCCTGCACAACCACATTCTATCACCTTTCACCTTTACTGCTCACTCTTCCACCTTTCTTCCACAGAAGTCTTTGTAGTCGCACCATTTGCAGTGATTATTGTGTTTCGCTTGGATGAACGGTATATCTTTATCGAATATCTCGTTCAACAGACTCATCAGCTCTATGTGGAAATCTTCCTTCATTTGAGTGGCAAAATCCGTCACGGCAGTCTTTTCTTTTCTCAAACCAATTCTTATTATGCTTGGATCGGCATCAAGTGTATCGAAGTCGGGCGATGCGTGCTTTATATACATTAGCGCAGGAGCTACTGGCTCATTGTGGAGATTGGTGAAGATATGGGAATAGTAGAATGCCTGAAGGATGTGGTAAGGACGATCTGTGATATTGCGGTCGAAAAGCTTGCCAATCTTATCTGCGGTTTGACCTGAAGAACTCGTTTTGTAGTCTACTATCCTATGTATCTCTCTATCTGACTCACCCACGTGGACAGTGTCAATACGGTCGATGATACCGCCAAGACGGAGGGTGATGCCGTCAAGCTCTACGAGCATCTCATGCCTTTTATCTTCCACTCCGTCAATCCGGAGGGGACATAGCTTGGAGTCGTATTCCAGCTGCTTCTTAACATAGCTGGCTATCACCTCGTGGTTTAGCCATTGCTCACCATTGTAGTCAGCCACAAACGAATCATCTTTTTCTCGCTTGAAAAACTCTTTCTTGAAGGCCTTGTCCACCTCCAAACGAATCATCTCTTCGTTGCGACTCCATGCCAACAACTGCTTTTCGCCCAACACTTCACCTATGTGTGAACCATATATTGATTCCATGCAGGCATGAAAAATACTGCCGAACACATCATTGCCTACTTCGTCGCTGAGTTCATCTTCTGCCTTCAAAGACGCTACATAGTTGAAGTAAAACTGAACCGGACAGTTCATATAAGTGTTCATGGCACTTGGAGAGAAAAACCTGCGCCTCTCAGGAGGGTCGTTGATGATGTTGCCATCAGAGTCTCTGACGTTATATTTCTCTTTGAGTTTGGAAAGGATGTCATCGTTCTTTTCTATAACGATTGTGCGCAGTGGTATTACGTCCACTCTCGATTCCAATGCCTTCTGGCTTATTCGGGTTTCGCCAGACAGCAGCGTGTCTTGTTCAACAAGCAGCTGAGTCATATATCGGCTCATGTCGCCATTGCTGACACCCTCGGTGGAACTATTGTAGAGAAGGGTGACTTTGCCGGCTCGTTGGAGAAGTCGATACACTGTATAGGCATAAAGGCAGGAACGGTCTTCCATTGTCGTCATGCCGTGAGCCTCACGAAGGGTGTAGGGGATGAACGATGCCTGATGTATGCTCTTTGGAACATTCTCGTCGTTCATCCCAAGCATAATCACATTTTTGAAATCTATGTTTCGTGTGTCGAGCAAACTCAGAATCTGAATGCCTTCGGCTGGCTCACCATGGAATGGAATCGACACACGGCTCATAATCTCGCTGATCAGACGCATCAAACGCTCTTTGCCCATCTCGCTCGAACGTATGCATGCAAAGTCATCGGAATGTGACACTTCGTCTAACACCGACTGGATGCGGGTGATGCTTGTGAATGCGTTGTACACAGATTCCTTGTACAACTGTTCATCAAAATCTGATATATGGTTTGAATCTCCCTGCTTAAACAAACTTATTCCCAGCCGACGTGTAATCTCTGAGAGATAATTAAGAAGTCCGCTTGTAGTGTTGTGCTTCGTAAATATAAGATGTAGTGTCTTGTCGTCGTTGAACAACGACTCGCTTACGAACAACATGTTGTTTTTGCGAATATCCTGGAGTTTTGTAATGCTTGCTTCATCTGTCAAACGGCTGCAGTAAGGATGGCGGAGGATTCTTGTCACGTAAGAATGTCCCCACATCCCTTTACCCCGTTCACCGAAAACCTGAAGATCGAGAAGCGTCATGATGAAATTGAATATCGGTGTGCTCGACAATGGATAGCCCATCGTCACGTTAATTTTATAAGGTGTATCGGGCGCCTGGCTCTCTGGGATAGAATGAATCATGGTCTGGAGCATATTTGGATTGCATAGCACCACAGCGGTCTCGCTCTTTGAACCATCTCCGTCCACGTTGTCGAGTAGCCATTCCTGTGCATAACGCACTTGACTGTTGTCGGTAGTCGAACTGATGAAGGTGATATCCTTCTTGCGGTGCATCTCGTCGTAGCATGGGGTGTCGTCGCTCAGGGCATTACCGAAGTCCGATAAGTTACGGCTTATATACCTGCCGGCTTCAAAATATTTGGAACCATCATTCTTGTCGGATATATACGACTTGTCGTAGTCCCAGTAGAATAGGGCACGACCCTCATTCTTCAAAAACATGAGCAGACGATAGTCGGTGGACGTAAGCACGTTGAACCCCACGAATATATATGTCCGGCTACTTAGCTTTTCTGCCGACAGATGTTCCGCCACGTCTCTGCAAAGCATTCCTTCATACGCTATCCCCTTATTCCTCAGACGCTCGCGGAAACGCTCATAGACGGGGTAGAGCAGATTCCATATAGTAAGGAATTTTTCCTTTATCTTGGTCTTCGAATCCATGTCGAATGCACCGAAATAATGTTCTATGGCATCTATTTGACTCTCGCTGAGATAGTCCATGCTCGTAAGTTCATCCAAGTCTTTAAGATTATGGAAAATGTCCTTGGCGTGCGACAAATGTTTGTCGATGTCATCGAAGTCGTTGAGCATCACCTCGCCCCAAGAGTAGAACTGGTCCAGTGGCTGAACACTTTGATTCTCATCACCGCCATTCTTTGATGCGACCACCTCGCAATATGCGGCATACAGATGATGGATGAGCAGGACGGGGTCGGCTATTTCAAGGTCCGACAAGTCTGCATACATCTCGCTAAGTGTCTTGTAGGCAGGAGACCATATAGGACTTTCTACCATATCTGCCAGATATTGGTTGAAAAACAATCCAGCACGCTTGCCAGGAAACACGATAGTCACATCACGCATACCGTCGCCAAAGCGCTCATATATATCTTTTGATACTGTCTGAAGAAAATTCATGTTATATTCTTAATATTGTGTAATATATATTCTATTTAATAATCAACTATCAACTTTTATTACATCCCCTTTGCGTATGTACCACAGATATCCTCTAACATTCTTCATGCCCATATCTTTCAAAAGCTCCATATATTCGCCAACCTGCTTCTCGTGTTCCTCATCATAATGACCTGTTTTATAGTCTATCACTATGGTCTCCTTGCCATCGGTAATCACGCGGTCGGGACGTTTCACGCAGGCTTTTCCTTTGTCGTCTTTGAATATCAAACCATGTTCGTTGATCACTGTCCAGCGAGGGTCGAACCAATCCTTGCTCTTGGGATTCTGGAATGCCTTCTTAACCAGCCTCTTTACGTTCTCCCTCTGGAAAGCATCTGCAAAATTGCCATCAAAGTCCAGTCGTGAAATGGCTTTGTCTATATCTGCTTCTGTTCTCACATAACTCAGAATCTCGTGGAAGAGCAAGCCTTCGTTCAGATAGCTGTTGGATAAGCCGTCGATATCTTCGCCATTGACAAATCGTTCCGAATTGTTCGACTGACGGAATTCAGCACGTGAACGGCCTGAATGAAAGTCAACATACATTCTTTCTGCATCGTAGCTGAACACATTCTTTTTACCTTCTTTTTCTTCATTATCCTTTTTGGATTCTGTTTCTGCTACAGACGGCATGATATAACTGTCGCTGAATGTATAGATAAGATTGTCTGTCTCGTCTTGAACAACAGACAGAGTGGTAGGCAAACAGCGGACCAATACGTCATACATAGTGGTGAGTTTCTTCTTTTCGTATCCAAACAAATCGTTGTTCCCACTTATAACCATTTCTATAATATCATCGTCTGTCATGTCTTTTTTCTTCTCACGAAATTTGTTTATTGCTTTCACCGTGTTTGAACCATCACTGTCGCTAATCACAATCAGGTTTCGAGAAGCACGCGTAAACGCCACATACATCAAATTGAGGTTGTCTACATATATCTTCAGAAATTCCTCTTTCATCTCATTGCCATATTCACTATCGATAAGATCGCCGGAACGAGAAATCGGAACCAACGGCAGCTCGTTGAATGGGGCCGACTTGCCGTCACCCTCACACCATATATAATTGGTAGGACCAATCAGGAGCCATGAACAGAATGGCATTAAAACAGTGTGAAATTCCAGACCTTTTGACTTGTGGATAGTCATAATTCGTATTCCGTCGTCGCTTTCGGCATTAATCATCTTATGCGACATCGTGTCGTCCCAATAATCCAGAAAACTGTCTATATCGGCTGTATATGTGTCTAAGAAATCGTCAAGATAGTCGAAAAAAGCAAAAATATAGGAGTCTTGACCCTTCAGACGGTCAAGACCGAATATGCTGTAAAGGCGTTCACATAGTTCGTGAAGAGGAACTATCTCCAATTCGTGTATGTGGTCGGTGAATTCAGATGGGAGGTATTTGTCCTGTTCGTCTGAAGGACTGAGAAACACTTCGTTGGGTGATTTGATGAATCTGTCGGAACCCACCACGTCGGTCTGGTAGTGATAGGTGAGCATGCTGTGGGATAGATGGTCGGTAGGCGAAGATAATACTTTCAACGCATATATGATAAGACAGAGGACTGTGGAATTGCCAAGTTCATAGGCTTCTGAGCTGACAATCTTGATGGGATTGCCCTCGCTGTCAAACACGTTGTGGTCGAAGTAGTCGCATATTATCTTCACGTGTTTCTTTTTACGAATAAGAATACATATATCATTGGTCTTCACACCTTTCGACAATAACTCTTGCACATTTTCCGCCAAACGCTCGCAATGCCATTTCTCGGTGCTACTAAGCTCAATGCTGGTCGATGGTCCTGCATCGACAGATTCCACGTCGTTTATTTCTGATTCTTCTACCTGTGATTCTTCACCCGAATTAACGGGGTTCATAAGCTCGATCCTTACGTAGCCCTCGCCGTTTTTGCGCTTCGATGGCACCTCCTGGCCACATTCGTTGTAGGCTGTGCTGATGTCATCGCTGCTCGATTCATACACAGAGATGTAGTCTGTTTCAAATTCATTCGAGGCATTCTCAAAGAATCCATTGTTGAATTTCACCACATTGCTCATGCTGCGGTAATTGGTTTTAAGTGGAGAGTTCTCCACATGACCCGAGAAATCAATGTCACTGTCTATGTTGTTAAGAATGCTCCATTCGCCCCCACGCCAGCGGTATATGCTCTGTTTCACATCTCCTACAAGTAGGCAATCGTCGCCTGAGTCGAGAGAATTTTTTATGAGAGGCTTGAAGTTTTTCCATTGAAGACCCGACGTGTCCTGAAATTCATCTATCATTATATGATTGAAACGTGAGCCTGTGCGCTCGTAGATAAACGGCACGTCGCTTCCTTCAATCATCTGGCTGAGAAAATGGTTGGTGTTGGCAAGAAGGAAATCGTTGCGTTCGCTCGTGGCTTGCTGAACCATCTTGCTTATCGTGTTGATAAGCGACAGGTTGTTCAAATTCCTGATAACGGCTTCGCAGGTCTTGACTATAGGCAGGTTGTTGTATAATTTATCATGCAGGCTTTCTAACATTTCAATCAAACCCTCATCATCTATCATCGCCTGAATGTCTTCATTCTTGCTCCATTTTTCCGCACCTTCAAGACATCCTAAATAACGTGGGGTGAATTCTAAATATTTATTACTCACCTTCAATTGTTTTGACTTTGGATACTTCTCCAGATATGCATAAATTCCTGTTCCCTTATTGGTGAAATCATCCATGCCATAACCATGACGGTTTATGCGATTAAGCATCTCAGAAGCTATGTTTACCACTTCATCGCATTTCTCATTACGCAATGTCTTTATTTTTTTATCTATGGACTTAATGAAGTGTGGATCTTCCAGTTTTTTTCGCAGTTCCTCACCATGCTCAAGAAAATGCTCGTTGAAGATGTTTTCACCAAACTTTTGCATCTCGTCTGAGACGTTCCAGTTTTTGTTGTCATCCATCTTTGATCTCACAAAATTAAATACGCGGTCGCTGGTGTCCTTGTTGCTGACAATAGAGTCTATAACCTTTCCAACACCTTCTTTCAAAGCTGCCGTGTTGTCGAGATCCACGCGCAGATTGGCAGTCAGGTCGAGATCGTGAGCAAGTTCGCGAACGATGCTCTGAAAGAAAGAATCTATAGTTTCTATGCGGAAGCGATGATAGTTGTGGATTATCTCGTCAAGGGCCATGCGGCAGCGCCTGCGAATAAAGTCTTCCAAAGTCTGTCCTTTCGTGTCCAGTTTCTCATCCTTCAAGGCCGTCTTCAAAACAGCCATATAGTCATCGGAATCGTCCAATCCACGACTCAGACCATAGAGCTGGCTCAGAACACGTTGCTTCATCTCAAGTGTCGCCTTATTGGTGAATGTCACAGCCAGGATATTTTTATACGACATCGGATTAAGCACCAGATATTTTATATATTCCACGGCAAGAGTAAACGTCTTGCCGCTGCCTGCCGACGCCCTTATCACTTTCAAACGGTCCATAGTATTAATTAGCAAGATTATTATTAAAATAGAAACACATGAAAATCTCAGTGTTGTACACTCCTACAAACAACTTGTCAACTTGTTTACTCGTCTACTCGTCAACTAAATAAAACTTCTCATTCTTTGCTTCGTCGGGCAGATACTGTTGTTCCACCCAGTGGCCAGGGTAGTCGTGAGGATATTTATATCCATCATGATAACCAAGTTCTTTCATCAACGATGTCGGTGCATTGCGAATATGGAGCGGAACCTCCAGATTCCCCGTCTTGCGGACATATTCCAGTGCACGGTCGATAGCCATATATGCTGAGTTGTCCTTCTTGCTGCGGGCAAGATAGATAGTCGTTTCAGCCAGCGGTATTCGTCCTTCTGGCATGCCTATGTTAGAAACGGCCTCGAAGCAGGCATTGGCAAGAAGCATGGCATTTGGGTTTGCCAGACCGATATCTTCCGATGCACTGATAACGAGTCGGCGGGCTATGAATTTGGGGTCTTCACCTCCTTCTATCATGCGGGCAAGATAATAGATGGCAGCATCGGGGTCGCTGCCGCGAATCGACTTGATGAAGGCTGATATGATGTCGTAGTGCATCTCGCCGTCCTTGTCGTAGGCAAGCGGATTCTGAAGCACGGTGTCATTCACTAGTTTATCGGTTATGACAATCGGATTTGCAGTCTCTCCATCGGCTGACGTCGAGCCTGAAACAGCTGAATTTATTGTCACTTCAAGTATGTTGAGCAGTTTGCGTGCGTCGCCACCGCTAAGACGTAGCAATGCACCGCTCTCCTTCAGCTCTATAGGCAGTTTCTTCAGAACATCATCTTCGGTCAATGCACGATTGACGAGTTTCAGAAGAGACTCTTTGCCTAATGATTTCAAGACATATACCTGGCAACGGCTCAGAAGAGGACGAATCACCTCGAACGAAGGATTCTCCGTTGTAGCACCAATCAGAGTGACAATCCCTTTTTCCACTGCACCAAGCAGTGAGTCTTGTTGTGATTTGGAGAAACGGTGGATTTCATCGATAAAAAGGATGGGATTGCCGTTTCGTGCAAACAAGCCACTGTGACTTTTTGCCTTTTCAATTACCTCGCGCACATCTTTCACACCGCTCGTCACTGCGCTCAGCGTGTAGAAGGGCACTTCTAAGGTCTTGGCTATTATATTGGCTAAGGTCGTCTTGCCAACGCCAGGAGGACCCCACAATATGAATGATGAAACCCGGCGCTGACGTATCATGCGGTTAATCACCGCCCCGTCTCCAACCAAATGTTCCTGACCTATGTATTCCTCAAGCGTTCGAGGACGCATTCGTTCTGCTAATGGCGACATCCTTTGTTCGGGTTTTAAGCTTTTAGTTAATTTATAATTTAATATAGCAAATATACTTATAAATCCTGACATATCAAAAAGAGAGTGCAACATAATTTGTTGTACTCTCTTTTTGTGGTATATTTACTTTATTAGGGGACTTAAGAATAAAAAAAAGGAAAATCATAGGACTAAAATAATTCCTAATACCTCATTTCTCATTCCTCATTCCTCATTCCTCATTTAAAAGCAACTATTACTTAATCAAGCCCTTTACAGCGTCGATACCTTTATTTACAGCATCTTCTGCTGTTTTGTTAACTTCCTGCTTTGCCTTGTCGATAGCTTCTTCGCCGGCTTTCTTAGCCTGTTCCTTCACTTCGTTAGCCTTGTCGGCAGCTGCCTTTGCCACGTCGGTGTTCTTAACAGCTTCTACAGCCTGATCAGCCTTTTCCTTCACTTGAGCACCTGCTGCTTTGGCTGCTTCTACAGCACCTGCTGCCTTGCCAGCTGCGTCGGCTGCAACACCTGCTGCTGCGTCTTTCGTTGCATCAGCTGCGTCTTTAACTCCAAGAGCCTCGCCTGCCTTGTCAATCAGTTCACCGGCATTCAGACCTTTAACCCAGTCCAAACCTTTCTTTACGTATTCGTTGTCGCCAACCACAGATGTCACCTTGTCGGCATTCTCGCTTAAGAAAGTCTGAACCTTCTCAAGGATACCCTTAGCTTGTTCGCCCTTACCTTCAGAAAGCAGGTTCTGAGCCCATTCTTTGGCCGCATCAATCTTGCCCTTCAAGCCTTCGCCATCGTTTGATTCCAAGGCCTTGTTGAGGTCTTCGCCAAGCTGCTCTGGATCCTGAACATCTCCCTCTTGTGCTTGTTCTTCAATCTTTTCTCCCTCTGCAGGAGCATCTGTCTTCTTGCTGTCTTTGCAAGATACGAATGTGAATGCAGCAACGGCTGCAAGCATCAAAAATACTTTTTTCATCTCTCAGATAATTTTAATTGTTAATAATAAAGTTATAAAAACACTAATATAATTTCTAACTATCTCTATCTACGGCATATAAGCTATCATCCATCAACTATAAACTAGTAAAGACATTCGTCAAGTGCCGCCTCTATAGCTTTTCTGTCCATCTTCTGGCCTATGAACACCAGCTTCTGCATGCGGTCGCCATATTCGTCGTCCCAGTCGCGTTGCAAGCCTGGATTATTGGCCTTGAATGATTCCAGTTCATCGGCAGGCATCGTGGCATACCATGCTCCGGCATTTTGAAGACCAACCTGTCGGCCTGCCTGCTCAAACACGTAGCAGGTGTCAATTTCATTGCGGAAATAGCAGATGCCCTTAGCACGAATCACACTCTTTGGCCATTTGCGTGCCACAAATTCGTCGAACCGTCCCAAATCGAAGGGCCTGCGACGATAGTAAACAAACGTACCTATACCATATTCTTCAACCTCACCGCCATCGTGGTCGTGATGATGATGGTGGTGATAGTGACTATGCTCATGCTCATGTTCGTCATCATCGTCATGGTGGTGATGCTCATGTTCTTCGTCTTCGTCCTCGTCATCATGATGGTGATGATGGTGCTCATGTTCGTCATCATCATCGTCCATTTCTCTATCTTCACTCGACTCTCGACTCTCGACTCTCGACTCTTCCTCCACCTCTCCTTCCACCTTGCTTATCCAAGTGGCAGAGGTGGCGACTGACATAAATTCGAACATACGAGTGTTGAGAATTTTGTCTAATTCCACGTCGGCATAGTTACATTCTATGATTTCTGCCTTTGGCTGAAGGGCACGTACGATTTCTTTGATTCTCTTCAGCTCTTTTGGCTCCACATCGCCGGCTTTGTTCAGAAGGACAATATTGCAAAATTCAATCTGCTGAATCACCAGATTCTCGATGTCTTCTTCGTCGATGTCTTTCTTCAGAAGGTCGTTGCCCATCTGGAATTCATCTTTAAGTCTCAGCGCGTCAACCACACTCACTATGCAGTCGAGCACAGGCATGCCGTTGGTTATAAGCTCTGGATCGCCAAGTTGTGGAATGGAGCAGATGGTCTGTGCTATTGGTGCAGGTTCGCATATTCCGCTTGCCTCAATCACGATGTAATCGAATTTGCGCATCTTGGATATGTCCTTGAGCTGCTCGATGAGGTCCATCTTCAGTGTGCAGCAGATACATCCGTTCTGAAGTGCTACCAAGCTGTCGTCCTTCGAACCCACTATACCGCCTTTCTCTATCAGGTCGGCGTCGATATTAACTTCGCCTATGTCATTCACTATCACGGCGAATTTTATTCCTCTCTCGTTCTTAAGTATCCTGTTCAACAGTGTCGTCTTTCCGCTGCCTAAATAACCGGTAAGCAGCAAAACCGGTAAACTCTTTCGCATTTCTTTTTATTTATATGATTATTTAATTGTTAATTACTAATTTAAAAGCATCCGCAGGAAAAATTCCTAATTCCTCATTCCTAATTCCTCATTCCTAATTCCTCATTCCTAATTCCTCATTCCTAATTCCTCATTTAAAAAATCCCGTCTACTACAACAACCAACTTGTCTACTCGTCTACTCGTCCACTATAACAATTCCTAATTTCAAATATATCACTTACTCTTCGTTATATTCCAGAATCCAAGGTCCAGACTTGATTCCACATCGTTTTCAATCTCATCCGGCAGATTGCAGAAGAAGTCGATTCCTGTGCGTTTTTCCAGTTCGTCGATGCTGATGGCATAGTCGCCATAGTTGGTGTTTTTGTCCATCACGTTTTCATGAACGGTCCAGAATGCCATGGCGTTATATTTGTTGGTTGATTTGTTATAGTGGAGGAATGCCATGTAGAAGTATTTAGGCACAGGAAGTTCGTAGCTACCGCTTGAGCATGTTCGGTCGGTATATGTTCCACTTACTGTCTGCCCATTGAGGGTCACGTCGCTGATAGTGGCTGCCTTGACCACATAGAGAGTGTCGCAATTGGTGTCGCATCCGTTGCTTGCAAAATCGCGTGCCAAATCTTCCATACGTCCCCACAACACTCCGTTGTGATTCTGGTATTGTGGTTGCATATTCGTCATGTAGAATGTCTGACTGTTTTGCTCGCGCGAGCACAGACGGTCAGCACTCGGACAGAGGTGACCGCGAGAATAGCCGCTTGAGTATTTAGTGGTAGGGCTACGATAAACGTCGGGGTCTTCCTTGAATGAATCCGAACGACTAACATTGTTTTGCATGTTGCCTCTATGAAGAGTATAACAGGTCCAGCGGTTTGCCACCTTTGAGTTGTCCCATTCCAGCGAGTAGGTGATGCCATAGGCACTTGTGGACCTCACTACGGTCTGACTGCCGCCACGGTTGCTGGTGCTGTAGCGGTTGCTGTTCAAGTGTGGGTATTCCAGGCGGTAGGCATATCTGATATTGCCACTATCTGTGTTGCTTAGGTCGAATTCGGCCCAGTTGGCGTTTTCGTTGCCGTCTATCACCACGCTGCCTCCTTCCATCTCATAGACTATCTTTGTCATCTGGCTATAGAGATAGTCTTTACATTCAGTGCTTCTGGTCAGGTGAATCTTCATACCAATACCTGGCAGATAGGTCACGCTTTCCATATCATCAAGCGTATAGCTCACTTCGGTTCCATCAACGAAATAGATGGTCATAGCATGTACGCCCCCATCCGATGGAGCATCGGCTGGTTCCATAGTCACGTGTTGGCCTGTTTGGGCCGACATAGTCATGCCGACCGCCATCATCATGATGCTTAATAATAGTCTTTTCATAATGGTCGACATAGTTTATTTGATGAATACTTTCTTACCGTTCACTATGTAGAAACCTGTTGTTGGAATGCTTACACGCTGCCCCGACAGGTTGAACACTTCTAAGTCGTACCACTCGAATTCTTCGTCGCTTGCAGGACTTAGAATACTCGTGGCATCGCCCACCACTTCAATAGGCACATAGCCTTCTATGTTGATTGGTGCTATTTCGTCCTTGTCACCGTATGGTATGGCAATTCCGCTTACGTTCACCAGTTTTCCGACATCTGGAACAACGTATATTTCAGACGGAATATTGAACTTGTTGTATAGCACGTAGCTGAAGCCGTCTTTCGAGAGAACTGTGTTGTTGCCGCTGTTTTCCACTTCGAGTTCCTTCATCTGAACCCAGTCGGCATAATAGGCTCCAAATTCTTCCACCTCTATGTCGAGCGGCTCTGTTGCAGGCTCACTCACAGGATCGGCAAACAGAATATATTCGGTTGTGGTATTGCCGGTAGAAATAAATTCGGGTAAACCCTTGTAGTTGGTGTATTTGCCGATTATCCAGCCTGCCACGTGCTGATTGTGAGCTGGCTGTGGGTTAAACTGGTTGCTGCTCATAAACAGGCAGATGGCACCGGTTTTGTCGCGAAGATATACCTCGCCATTGTTGTTGTAGATCACGCGGGCATTCATAGCGTCGGCAAGGAAGAGACGTGCCTCTGTGCCATCGGCCAGACGCTTGAAAGCTGCTATAGAATTAACTGTCTCGCCCAGTGTGTAGGTGGCACTCACCTCGTCGCTTGTATTGGCTCCCAGCATTGCTATAGCTCTCACTGTGGTAGTGCCGTTGATGGTGATATCTTTCTTAGCTGTGATGGCTGTGCCATTGGCAGGACTGGGATTGCTGCCGTCGATGGTGTAGTACACCGTTGTGCCGGCATCTGAAGGAGCTATGCTTATCGTGCGTTTAGGTGTCTCAGTGGTGTTGGGCCAGAAGGTGAACGGAGCAGAGAGGGTAGGGGCAGACAGTGTACCGTCGGTAACGGTATACGTCACGCTGATGCCTGCAATCCTACGGTGTTTTGAACTGCCCTCCACTGTGAAGGTCACATCATTGGCATTGCCCATCCATGTACCGTCGGAGTAGCTTCCGGTGCTGGTGCTTATGGTATTGCTGCTGTCGCCGTCGCCAAAGGTGAGTACAATCTGGGTGATTCCCATACCGCTCACTGTCATCGTATTGCCTGGATAAAGACGTACGGCACTGCCCGACGTGTAGTATTTGGGAGTGTTCAGCGAATTGCTGCCAGCTGCGAACGACACGCTGGTCAGAGCGTCTATCGTATAGCTCGCTCCGTCAACATCTGCACCGTTGCCAAGGTTTTCATTGCTTGCTGTCCATGTCACGGTCATATTGCCGGCTTGTGCTGCAATACCTATCATAGATGCAAATAAAAATGTCAGTAGTCTATGTCTCATAGTCATCTTTTGCTTGTATTTTTCTTGTATTAAAAATATTTCTTGTATGTATTACGAATAATTCTCCAAAGTTATGCAATATTCACAACAAAAACAAATAATGAAATGAAATTTAACATTACATGTTAAAAATGTAGTGGCAGACAAGACCGTCTGCCACTACATAACATAATATTTAAATTGTCGTTTTATTAGCTGATACATCCTTAATATTTATTGCATTTTTTTATATAGGCTCCTTCCTTGCTCTCAGGTAATCGGCCGATACCCAGCCTCTAACGCCGCTGCCCTCAATGGTTTCACCGGTTTCGACATAAAGAAAGCCGTTTTTCGATTTTCCTAAATATTGGATGTAGATGGCACCATCGCCGAAGTGGCCCAGTCCGTCGCCTTTCATTAGTTGATACTTAGCTTTTGAGGCGTTGCACATCCAGCACGTACGTTGTTTGCCACCGCATATCGGACATCCTTCACGGATAGTAAACACTCGGTAGTTCTTGCCTGGACCTGTTCTCACATTCACGTTGTTGCCTGTGCAATATAGATATTGCCCATTACGATACTGTGCATCGGCTACAAGAGTCACAGACAAAACAAATAATAACATTAAAATCCTTTTCATAGTCGTTCTAGTTTTAATTGGTTTGTATTCTGTATTTAATTAGTTTGATTCCTCAACGACAATGTTTTCGTAAAACTTTACAATTGCAAATATAACAATTTTATCAACATCATCAAAATATAATTCTATTAATCATCATTAGAACATTCGCGTTGATTCGTTAGATTAGCGTTCGAAAAAAATGTCTAAATTCGTTTAATTCGTGGTTGTCAAAATAAATTCGCGTAAAAAAATCCCCATAGCGCAATCTGCGTTGTGGGGATTCGTATTCAGGTTTCAAGGTTGTCATTCCCAGTAAGTCGCCGTGGCTTCTACGGTCGCCTCTATGTCGTCGGGCAGGTTGCAGAAGAAGTCGATGCCCGTCCGCTGCTCCAGTTCGTCAATCGAAATACGGTTGTTGATTACAGTGTCCTTAGAAGCGTTGTTACTGCTCAGATGCTCTGTCCAGAGAGCAAAAGCCTTATATGAGTTTGTGGACTTCTCGTAGTAGAGGAATGCCATGTAGAAATACTTCGGTACAGGGAGCTCGTAAGAACCACTTGAGCATGTCTCGCTATATACACCAGAACTGGTGACGCCATTAAGAGTCACGTTGTCTATCGTGGCCGCTTTAACCACGTATAGCGTGTCAGTGGAATTATTAGGCGACCATTTGCTTCTGACAAAGCCTTCGAGCTGACTCCAAACACCACTGTTGTGATTGCTGTATTGTGGCTGCATGTTCGTCATGAAGAACGTCTGTTTGTTCTGCTCTGTTGAACACAGACGGTCGGCGCTCGGACAGAGGTGACCGCGGCTGTAGCTGCCGCTGTATGAGGTTGTAGGCGAGTTCGTCACCTCTGGGTCTTCCTTGAACGAATCCGAGCGGCTTACATTGCTCTCCATGTTGCCGGCATGCATCGTGTAGCATGTCCAGCGGTTGGCCACCTTGCCGTTGTCCCATTCAAGTGAATATGTGATGCCATACTGGCTCGTGGCTTTCACCACGCGCTGACATGTGCTCGATGTGTTGATGTGTGGGTATTCCAGACGCCATGCCCAGTCATCAGTGCTCTTATTCGTGAATGTCGGCTCACCCTTCGACTCCGGTATGTTCATTCCGGCTATGTTCCAGTTGGCGTTCACGTTGTTGTTTGATGGGTCTGGCGTGCTGCCGCTTATGTCATACTCAATCTTGCTCATCTGGCTGTAGAGGTAGTCTACGGAGGTTGTGCTGCCTGTCACATACACTTTCATACCCACGCCGGGAAGATAGGTCACACTCTCCAGGTCGTCGGCATCATAGCTCACCTCTGTGCCGTCAAGTAGGTAGAGGGTCATGGAGTGCACACCACCATCCGACGGCGCGTCAGCCGGTTCTTGAGTCTCTATGTTGCCGCCTCTCAATTCAACAACGGAAATGTCAAGAGTTGTCTGCTCGGGGATTATCACGCTGTCGCTGACTGCTGCGTCAAGTGCGTCCCATATCTCTGTGTCGACATCCTGGGCAAACGCACTCGTGCCGAACATTGTCAATATTGTTGCTAATATATAGTGTTTCATGATTTCAGTCGTTTTGTGATTTCTGTTTCCTTTCATGCTTCGTTTCAGGTGTCTACCAGAGACCATTCTCAAATGGATTTAATTCTGTTTCCAGCTCGTTAATCTCCTTAACGCAACCGTCGTCGGCATCGCCGCCTTCACCTTCGCCGCCAGGAAATACTACGTTGTCATCTTCGTTGATGTGTGGGTTGCTGTTGTTGAGGAGGTTGTTGGTCAAATTCATCTCTTCTTCTATTGTTGTTGGCGATATGTATATCTTTTTCATTGTTGTTGTCCTCCTCTTATTTGATTAGTATCTTCTTTCCGCCTACGATATACATTCCCTTAGGTAGGTTTCCCATACGCTTGCCAACGTATTGGCCGCTGATGGTGTAGATGTTGGCGTTTTCGGTTATGATCTCTTCTGGTATGACTTCAATCATGGTGGAGAAGTCGTCGTCAATCATCACTTTCACATCCGAACTGCCTGATGGCGCAACGAAATAGGCACGCATGCCCTTCAGGCGTCCTACCGATTCGCTCGACGGATAATACAGGTTGCCGTCGGTCTTCAGGAATAAGTTCGTTCTGTCTTCTGTGTAGATGTTGGTAGGGGAATAAATGCCGTTAAAACTGTATATACGTTCTTCATCTTCTACATTCTGGGCAGGTGTGGAACTAAGTGTTATGTTCTCATAAACAGGATTTTCAATCCGTTCATCTGGCTTAACTAAATACGGCTTGCCGGCTTCTATTTGAGAATCATACGCAAATACCATAGTCTGCCCATCGGCATACTCGTATTTTCTTATGATTCCTGGGAAGCTTGGAAGAGAAATCGGTATGCAGAACGTATTCCAGTTTGAGCTGCTTAATGTGCGGACCAAACGTACTGTCGCGTTCCGAATGTCTGCACTTGGAGACGTAAAATCCTTATTTTCGTCGATGACATAAATGATAGGACGTTTGTTGCTATAATAGATTGGCACAATCTCTCGGTCTGTACCGAATGGCACTGCCAGACCGGTCAGGTCCACCAAGGCATAATCGTATAGGTCTTGATAATAACTGTCACTGTTGAGTTCGTATTTATTATAAAACTTGAAGGTGTTGCCTGCATCATCAGTCACATCATTTTTGCTTTCTGCACGGATGTCGCATATCTTCACCCAGTCGGCTTTGTAGTTGTCGAAGTCGTTGGGACTGATGGTCACAGGCTCGGTGGCTTCTTCTGTCACAGGAGCGGCGATGGCGAGATAATCCATGGTGGTGTTGGAGGTTGCGACAAATTCAGGAAGGTTGTTGTATGGCTGATATTTGCCGATTATCCAGCCTGCCACATGCCAGTCGTGCTGTGGTACCGGGTTTTGAAGACTGGTGGCAAGATAGAAACACATGGCACCGGTGTTGTCTCTTACGTATATTTCGCTGCCGCTTGCATGAAGCACTCGTGCATTCATCGAAGGGGCGAGATAGAGCCTTGCCTCAGTTCCGCTTGCCAATGACTTGAATTCGGCTATCGAGTTCACTGTCTGACCAAGGGTATAGGTGGCAGTGGCTATGCCGCTGGTGGACGAGCCGATGTAGGCAATGGCCTTCACGGTGGTAGTGCCGTTGATGGTGAGATTCTGTGATGTCCTCACGAGAATCCCGTCCGAGATCGACGGATTCGTGCCGTCGGTGGTGTAGCGAACGTATGAACCGGTGGTTGTAGGGGCTATCGTCACTACCATGCTCCCTGTTTCTGAGGTCTTTGGCCAGAAGGTGCAGGAGGCGGTGAGGCTTGGGGCATCGGGAGCTGCACTGCTGCCCGTCTGCTCATAGTAGACGGTCACTCCTGTAAATCCGCAAGTACCGCCTATTGTGGCAATGATATTTGATGTCCCGCTTGTTGGGGTCACTGTCACTTTAGTGTTGCTTACACTTGCTGTGGCATTCGTCCAGGTGCTGCTCTTCAGTGCACTGGCGTAATTTTGTGATGTGGCTTCAAAAACTATGCTCGTAATCTTATATCCTGAAGACGGGGCGATGGTGACTGTTGAGTTTGTATAAAAGCGTGAACTGGAACGGTTATTGGAATCTCCGCCGAGATAGTTGTTGGCATTAGTCTGTGAACCTGCTTTGTCGGCTGTCATAGTGGCAAAATCGCTTGTCCATACCACCTGGTCTGCTGATGCGGAAGAATAGGAATTAGTGCTCAAGTCCCATGTATAGCTGCTTCCGCCGCTTGCACCAACCACGTTCAGCGTGTAGCTGGCTGAACTGCCTTTATATATGCTGTTGCCGGCGTATGTAGCGCTGATGGTCGTTGTGCCAACTCCAACCAATTCCACTTCTCCAGTACTGCTATTAACTTTTGCAGCTGCGGTGTTGCTGCTGCTGTATGTCACGCTGCCGGCATCAGAAGGACTCAATGTCGCAACTGGAGATGTAAAGGCTTCACCCATCACTGCATCATAGCTGCTGGATGGGAATGACATCGTTGTTGCGGTCCTGCCGTCTGCTACATTCAATGTGTAACTGCCGCTGCTCCCGTTATAAGTGGTGTTGCCGGCATAAGCTGCGGTTATCACGGCTGTGCCGGAGCCTTTCAAAGTCACTGCACCTGTACTGCTGTTCACTTCTGCAACTGAGCTGTTGTTGCTTGAATAAGTCACTGTCGCACCGGATATCGCAGCATGAGTGCTGGCATTAGCCACCGTAGCAGTTGGCGCTGAAAAACTCCCGGGATAACTCGTTGAATAGCTCTCCTGAGGGAAGGTCACCTCCGAATCGGTCTTCGGTGTCCCACTGTCATAGGTAATGGCTATTTTACTGATGTAGATTGAATTTGTGGTGCATGTAACGGTTAACTTTACATTGCCACTTTGAGCACTGCTTGGTGTATATTCCAATGTTCTTAAGGTGGTGCCTCCAGTTGAAGTGACATTTTGTGAAAGGGCGGTATTGCTTCCTACTTGAACGGCAATACTGCCTGCTCCTTTAGATGCGTTAGTACAATAAGTAACCACAATCTTTGTCACATTTGTGTAACTTGTAGGCGAAGTGGCATTGGCACCGGATGCTCCGGTTGTTACCTGAACACCTTGACCTGAAGTCAATTGATTGCCGTCTTTACCGCTTGTCCAATTGGCTGTACTTCCATTTAAAGTGGCTGCCCACGACTTGCTTGTGAATGTATATTCATCGGTCGTACTGGCACCTGCACTTCCACCCCCCACCAAGAGCATCATGCTCAGCAGGAGCCATTTAAGGTTTTGTGTAAAAGCTTTCATTTTAAATATGTTAGTTTTGTTTATTTCGTTAGTCAAAAGACTGATGCAAAAAAACACTGCTCTTGTAAGTTTAACTTACAAAAGTACGCTTTTTTTGACAATTAAGCAATTGTTATTATCAAATTAACATAATAATTGCTCATTATTCCCTTTTTTTGAAAAAGCAATTATTAGCAAAATAAAAATTATTACAAAAAGTTTTTATAAGTATTGTTATTGTTGTTGAAGATAATTTGCTGACAAATATACAAAGCCAGGAGATTCATTTCTTCACATTGTTTTTTTGTAAGATTTGTTTTTGTTGACTTATATTCAAATGAACTCACCAATAATAGTTTACTTTCTGAACAAAGGTCAAAATAAATACCTGATGGCTTATACAACGGTGGAAAGCCGTTATTCACGATTTTGATTAGGCAATAGTGATTTTCCAACGCAATCTTCTCTATAGCTTTTTCTCCTGGACTGATAAAAGGTGAGACTAATACCACACCTCTGGAAGCTTTATCAATGAAACACTTGGTTAGTTTGTTTATTTCATCATTGTTGTTTTTTCGTGAACATCTGACTTGAATCTTTTCTTTTGAGTCAAGGAGTTTTATGTTTCCAATCACAGAAACAGTTATGCCATTAATGCTGATTTTTCTAATCTTAAAATAATCTCTATGCAAATATTTGAGCATTAGCCGTCTGGGATTGTCATGAATGTAATCTATCATGTGTTGTAGTTGATTCTTCCCAGATAAAATTCTATCGTGATATTTGGCTGAAAACAACTGTATCTTTTGAGTAGGCTTACTCTGGGCCAATAATCTCATACCTGCATCAAACTTCTTTCCCTGTTGTGTTTCAGACCTCTCCGAGGTCGTCAGTATACTATCAGCGTCCTTTCCCTGTTGTGTTTCAGACCTCTCCGAGGTCATGGAAATAAATTCCAGATATGCTCCATTGCATCCTGCTTTGTAGCCACTGATAATTTTGCTTAGATGAACAGGGATTCGTTCTGATACATAAATGATGAAATGGATATGGTCTGGCATAACTTGTCTCGCTATTATCTTTATTTGTGGATAAATAGTTTTGATCTTATCTAATTCATCATTAACGAACATCCCAAGTGGAGTTAGGATAATATGTGGATTATTTTCATCATGAAATAATTGCCCTAAAATTGGCTTGCGATACTCGGTTGTGAGAGTTATCATGTAAATATGTGGCTCTGTGTAATCATTGAAAGCAGCTCGATAGGTGTTTGGTGGTGATGGTCTTTTCATTTGTTTATACTAATTCAAAGATTTTTTTGATGGCGACCTCGGAGAGGTCTAAAACTCAACTGCGTCCTTTCCCTGTCGGGTTTTAGGCCTCTCTGAGGTCGTCAATATAGTAGCGGCGTCCTTTCCCTGTCGGGTTTTAGGCCTCTCTGAGGTAGTCAATATAATAGCGGTTTCCTTTCCCTGTCGTGTTTTAGGCCTCTCTGAGGTCGTCAGTTTTTAGCTTTGCTCTCTATTGCGCTTCTGACCTCTTGTACTATCAATAGAGATGGTCATCGTTTTCCACTTCTTTCTTGTCTATCTTCTTCTTGTCCATGCTTCGCCATGCATACCATATATATGCCAACACAAATGGTACAAGCAGGCTGACCCAGAACATGGTACGGAGAGTAAACTCAGAGCTGCACGAGTTCTGAAGGGTTAGCGAACTCTGTAAATCAGCGGTTGAAGGATAATATGCGGTGTTGCCCCAGCCAGCGGTCAGAAGAAACGCAAGAACAACAAGCACCACTCCTGGACCGGCAAACCAAATACCCTTTGTATATGGCTCCTCTTTGTCAACCTTCAGCCATGTCTGGATGATGCCCCATAATACCGCCACAACGCCGATTAAGAATATCAGCAACAGATACCACTGCCCGGTGATGTTGTGGAAGTATTTCAACGGTTCTATGCTAATGACTTGAGTAGCAGGATCTACAGCATAGCCGTCCTTCATCATTACATGAACAAAATAGATGAGGAAGAACACTAAGAATAAGGCAGTGTTTACCAACAATGGTTTCTTGCTGCGAGTGAGTATCTTCGAGTCATCCACATTGTTCACAAAATAAAGGATACCCAACACTCTGGCCAAGAACATGATAGCAAGGCCTAATACCCATACCCATGGGTTCAACAGTACGTCAAGCCCGTGACTACTGTTTGCCCAACGCGAAATCACAGGCTGGAGACTGTCGGTTATATTGTTTTTTTCTACTATGAAATTGCTGCCCTCGAAGAAGGTGGCTACAGCACCGCCGATAAGTAACGGACCGAGCAGTCCGTTGAGTATCAGGCACACCTGGAACGGCTTGGCGCCTATAAGGTTCCCTTTCTTATGCTGAAACTCGTAACTCACTGCCTGAACCACAAACGTGAGCAGAATCAATATCCATATCCAGTAGGCGCCACCAAAACTGGTGGAGTAGAACAATGGAAACGATGCGAAGAATGCGCCTCCGAAGGTGACGAGTGTGGTGAATGTCAACTCCCATTTCCTGCCGGTGGAATTGATGAGCATTCTACGCTCTTTTTCGTCCTTGCCCAATGTGAATATCAATGAGTTTCCGCCTTGCACAAACAAAAGGAACACTAATAGTCCACCCAACAGACAGACTATGAAACACCAGTAATGTTGCAAAAAATCGTATGTCATAATTTATTAGTTTAAAGTGAAATGTTTTTATAGTTGAATGCTTTTGATGTTGAACTATTGCACATGTCGCATACCAATTTGTTAATTCTTAGTTTGCCTCATGTGCGTCAGGTCCTTTCTTTATCTGCTTGATCATGATGCTTAGTTCCACAATGAGCAAGGTGGTGAACAGGGCAAGGAAAATGAAAAAGGTGGTGGCAACGCCGCCTGAACCTATATCGCTGACTGAAGCACCTACTGGCAACATATCTTGGATGGTCCACGGCTGGCGTCCGAACTCTGCAACGAGCCATCCACATTCACTGCATATATATGCCAAAGGAATAAGCCAGAATCCAATTTTCAAAAGCCATCTCTTAGAAGGGATGTCTTTCTTCTTCCAATACATGTAGAGCAATACCATGAAAAACAGGATAAAGAAACTGCCTAACCCCACCATGATGCGAAATGCCCAGAAAGTCACTGGGATATAAGGCACGAGTTCGCTCTTATCCTTGATGTAGCCATAGCCGAAATACTTGAAGTTATCCATAAGGATTTGTTTTTGAGAAGCGGCTTCCGCCTCGTTCCCACTTTCTTTGGCATTACGATAGGCGGCGAGGGCAGATATCGCTTTCTTGCCTCGTTCTATCTTCTCGTCGGCACTCGGCTCCACAGTACCGTCAGGCTTGGTATATCCATTCAAAATGTCGTTGACGCCTGGCACGTAGCCGTCAAGACTGCGGGTAGCCAATATCGACAAACCGTGTGGTATGGCGATGCGCATAGGCGCTTCTTCGCCTTTCTCGTAGTCGGGTTGCTTGAATGGATTAACCCAAGACACCACGGTCAGGCTCTGTTTCTCGCCACCGTCATAAAGCGCTTCCATGGCGGCAAGCTTCATCGGTTGTACCTCTGCTATCTTATAAGCACTCTCGTCGCCAGTGATGGCAGTCAGAATGGTGGCACAAAGACCTACTATAGCACCAATCTTCATGCTCTTCAATGCCATTTCTTTTTCTGACTCACGTTTCTTCAGAAGATACCAGGCACTCACACCTACAACAAACACAGCACCTATTACCCAGGCGGATATCACCGTGTGGCAAAACTTATCTATTGCAAAGGGTGACAACGCAACATCGGCAAAACTTGTCATCTCGTTGCGCATGGTGTCGGGATTGAATTCACAGCCCACAGGATATTGCATCCATGCGTTGGCTACTAATATCCACCAAGCGGATATCGTAGCGCCAAATGTTGTCAGCCAGGTAGAAGCCAAATGAAATCCTTTGCTCACCTTGTTCCAACCAAAATACATCACTGCCACAAATGTGGACTCCAAGAAGAATGCCACTATGCCCTCTATAGCTAACGGAGCACCGAAAATGTCGCCAACAAACCAAGAATAGTTGCTCCAGTTGGTGCCAAACTCGAATTCAAGAATGATACCTGTGGCCACACCCATGGCGAAATTGATGCCGAACAGACGTTGCCAAAAACGGGTCGTCGTTTTCCAAAACTCCTTTCCGGTCTTGTAGTAAATGCTTTCCATGATACACATTATCAAACCAAGACCAAGAGTCAATGGTACGAACAGCCAATGATAAATAGCTGTCAAAGCAAATTGGGCTCGAGCCCAATCTACCGCTCCTAAGTCAATACTTAATAGATTCATGTCGTTATTGTATTTGTTAATGGTTATTAATCTATTATTAGAATATTATATGAATAGCATTAATTACTAATTGGATAACGCAGTACCTTTTCAGGTTAAGTAAGCTTATCATTGCTCTCGAAGCTACAAGGTTACTAATTCCTAATTCTCCCCAAAACAATCCCTAATCACCCAATAACTTTTCAGCCACATATTCTGCCTCATGACCTTTTTCTGAATGTTCCTTTATGTGGTTTGGGAAGAAAAATAGTTTTAAAATAAAAAAGATAATCACCAACTTGATGCCTATGATAAGCCACAGCGTCTTGCCCAGCTTCATATTGCGAAACCCGTCATAATAAAGATGGAATGCTTTATACCAAAATCCGTGCTTTTCCATCATCCAACTTTTTAAGGTTAATTAATAGTCTTTCTATTAGCAAATATACTGAATATTTTATTATCCCAAATAAAAAATGATAAATATATTATTTTGAACATCATTTTTGCCTAAATTTGCATAAAAGATTTGATATATGCGAAAATCAACATTGTTTTTCTATACTATTATTTTTATATTCTTCGTTGCTTGTTCTGATAATGATAACGAAACTATTCATAGTGCATACTATTGGACCACAACCTTCCAGTTGTCCGACATGAAGAATGATTTCATACGAAAGCATGATGTCAGAAGGTTGTACTTACGTTTCTTTGATGTGGTGATGGACCCTAAAAACGGTGCGATTCCAAATGCAACGATTAAATTTCAGGACACAGTATCCGACACAATGGAAATCATACCCACGGTGTTCATAATGAACGAATGTATGCATGAAAATGCTGAAGATATGGCGGAGAAAGTGGTGAAGAGAGTACTACAGATGTGTGAAACCCACCACATACCTAATGTTCATGAACTTCAGATGGACTGCGACTGGACCAAGCGCACTCAGGACCGATATTTCACCTTCCTTGAAAAAGCAAAAGTTCTGCTGAAAGAGAAAGACATCAAACTCTCGGCAACAATTCGTCTCCACCAACTATCTATGAAAGAACCTCCAGTGGACCGAGGAGTTCTCATGGTATATAACACCGGCGATGTGACCGACCGCAGTGTTCGCAATCCCATCCTTGATGCTGAAGAAGCAAAACCTTATTTTCAGTATCTCAGCGACTATCAGCTTCCACTTTCTGCAGCCTATCCCATCTTCTCATGGGATGTCATTTTTCGTGGAAGCCAGTTCGTGGGGATTCGACATTTTGAAAACGAATACCCGACAATGGCTATGGACACTGTCATTACATATAAATCCGAAAGAGAGGAAATACTGAAAGCAAAGGAACTCATAGACAAGGTGTCCCCGCAAACCAACGACGAAATCATTATCTACGACCTTTCCGACAAAAACTTGCAAAACCCGCCTTTCACATACTAACGCCTCACCCCATACCCTCAAAAACTGTTCCCGCCCCATAAAAGAGATGGAAACAGCTTTTAAAAGTTTAATATATCTACAATTAACGAGGCTGTTTGTTTACTTGTCTGCTCTTTATCTAAAGTCAACTACTCTTCAACTGCAGCTAACAACTAGTTTACTTATCAACTCATAAACTTGTCAACTAAACTAATAGTTTACCAACAATCACCTTTGCTGTTGAAATAATAACCGAGGAAATTCATTCCTGTATTGCTGTTTGTGCCTACACCCCATTCTGTGTGGCGTATGGAATCGTCGGTCTTTAGGTTAACGGTATAGATATTATTCCATAAACCATGTCCATATTTATTGTACGACCAATAATACTTGTCTAATTTGCCAAGGGATAGTGCTGCCAAAGCTTTATCAACTTCATTTGCAATCTTTTTATCTTTTATGTATTTGGCAAAGGCGTGGAGAGTGTTGTCAGTGCAATTGCTTTCTAAACTATAATAGCCGGCTTCTTTAGTCAAAGGAATTATTATGATACCATTATCTTTGTCTGTACATTCGCGAATGCAAAGACCTCTTGGATTGCCATGCTTAGAATCTTTCACATTTGCAGTCTTCAGATATTTGTAAGGAGAATTGGCCTGAAAGCCTTTGGCTGGCCAGTATGCATCCTGAACATATATGATTTTGGATATCTCTGGGAACATATCCTCTGGAGAGAATGTCACCTGTGCCAAATACCCATCTTCGTTTTCCGACAATGCACTGAAATAAACATTGCCCTCAGCAGCACCTTTGGCATCTTTAAGATTTAAGGTATAGTTGTCGGCTATGTTTATGATTTCGATATTTTCAGGAACCATATTTAGAAATGATTCTTTTGCCTCATCCAGGTCTTCAACGCATACATAATACTCAGTAGGACTTGATTCGTAGATTGCCTTACCAATGGATGGAATTCGTTTTACGATGGTTTTGCCATCGTCATCAAACACATCGCGAAGCAATGAAGCTGTCAGCGAACTTAAGTCGTCGTCACGTTCGTCTGTTGGCTGAGGCTTGTCGCTCTTTTCATCGTCGTCGGAACACGACGTGAAGCCAACGCACAGTATTGATGCCAGCAGAATGGAAAGGATTGTTTTTGTCTTCATAGGAATATATATTTAATTATTAATATCAGTTAATCTGAAAATCTAAAATATAAATTAGGGCTTCATTATTTCACAGCGTCGAGCACACGCAGGGCTTTTGCCTTCTCCTTGTCATAGAGTATGTAGTCAGCATCCAGACCATCGTAGGTCTTCTTTTCGAAATTGTTGATTTTATTGCGGATAGCATCTATGTCGTCCTTACCGAAAAGCTTGATCTTTGGAAGGTAGCGACGTGCAAAATTGTATATTTGGCCATTTACTTCAAATGATAGATATACCACTACACCCAAGTTGGCAAAATCTGATTCCACAGGATAAAAACCATTAGAGTTGCGAGGCACATAAATGATTGGAGAGAATATGGCGTTGTAGGAGGACAATTCGCTTGGAAGGTCGGTGGCCACTCCGCCATATTTCATCGTGTAACCCATCTTGTCCATGTCTTTGGATAGGTATTTCATCGTATTATAACTCAACTTGCCATTTTTTGGGTCAAGCAGAAGATTTTTGTCGTCGTATTCAACCAGTCGCATGGACTTGTCATCATCAACAAATATGTTGTTCCATGAATCGTCCTCGCTTGTAAGACGTACCTTTTCATGTGTCAGCTTATAGTAGTCATAGAAAACGTCTGGAGTTGTATAGGTGGTGTCGGCATATATAAAGTCATAGCCTATCACTTTCACGTTTTTAACATGATCATGTGCAAACATGCTGAGGTCATCGTTGATATATAGCTTGATGCTGGATGGATCAAGGAAACTGGCATATCGTAGATTCTCATCTTTACCATAGCTGGTGATTGTCTCACCGTCACTATTGTATTCTGTTCCTGGAGATGGGCTTTCATTGTAGAACAACACATCCTTAGACACGTATATAGTTGGGCTTTCAACAATATTCCAAATACCGAAATTCAGTTTCTCGTCAGGATCATCAGCTTTGAGAGGAGATCGATGTTTTGTTGATAAACTCTTATAGTAAAGAAGATATTTAAACATCTCGCTAATTGTCATGCTCACCGGAGTGAAGTTGTTGCCCTTATAAGTGATACTTTGAGTGTTGATTTTGGTCTTGCCCGAAAAATGGAAGTCCATCGACATTTCGTATGCCACTTGGTCCTTACCTGCTTCATCGGCTTCGATGCAGTCAGATACTAAGTTGCTAACTAACCCTATCCCTCCAGCAACAGCTACAGCGATGGCCCCGCCAGTTCCGGCACCTGTGGCACCTGTCATAGCTGTGTTGGCTATAATTCCGCTCAGCCCCTGACAAAAGTTGCCTGCGGCTGCAAAACCCATGGACGTTCGCTTTGTGGAACTGCCAGGGCTCATAATTTTTATATTGTCGGCCTTCATCGCAATATCTGAAAAATCTTGTGTGCCCTCGGTGTTGGTGATGTCACACGATAAAAGCGATAAAGTGACCCTCGTTTTGGGATTGGTAATTATATCGTTGATGGTAGACAACGATGATGATAACTTTATGTCGAATGCCACCCAGCCGGGAGAGAGGCTTCCACGTGTGTTGCCACATATAGGAGGAACCACAACCGACGACATGTCTGTAGGCATACCATTAATCATGCTCTCAGACACATTCCAGTTCGACTTTGCAACATCAAGAGGAATAGACCAGTTTAAATTGTCGCCTGATAGTATCGCGGAACTGCCACCAGAAGTGCTGACAACAAAGTAGCAGGTTGTAGCATCAGACGGCGTTTCGTCGAAATATACGAATATGCGCATTGTATGATTATTCATGTTGAACAGACCAAACATCTGATTGTTTGGCAATCTGGAGTTGCTGCAAGTGTTGAAACAGAGTTTCCAGTCGTCGGGATTCTTGTTTACCTTGCACATTTCTTCAGGGATGGCGGTGGGAGCCATATCAGCCCATGGAAGATAAACTTCTCTCAATGAATTGTCTGGCTTGTAATAAATGTTGATACTCTCTTGTTCATACCAATTGGATGCATTAAAATTGGAATCGTCTGAATCATGCATTCCCAGAGTGGAATAAACCAGTGACTGCATTAGAGTCATTTTTACTTTGTCACCACTATGTGTCGTAAGCATCACGTATGCATCACGTGCATCACCATGGGGTTCTGCTGCGACATCAAACTGAATCAATGGATGCCCGTTTTCGTCTGTGCCAACCTGTTCGATTGATACCCATTCAGGAGCGTTTGTGATTTCGGATATGTCGGAAACCACGCTATCTATGCACATTTGCATGGAGTAATCGTCGTTCATGAGAACTACGTCGTAGTAAAAGCTTCTGTTTCTATTTGTTGGAACGTCATCGTCGTCGTCGGAACAAGATATAAATAGTGATGAGGTGAACGAAAGAATCCCAAATAATAGGGAAAAGGACTTAAACTTCATAAAATTATAGTGTTAGATTGTTAACTCAGATTTGAAAATAATAATACTCCGTGCAAATATAATAAAATACAATTATAATTGTTATGTATTTAATAAAAAAACGAAATAAATAACCAATTAATATTCATAATATTGAAAAAAATATGTTTCCTTCGTAAAATTATTGATTCGCAAAAAAAATTGTTGGCTATATAAATCTTGTAAATTCCAGTTACTACGTTGGATAAATATAATCTCTATAATCTTGTTTAATATTTAATCGTCTAATGAGATAAAGTGCTTCAACAATATTTCGCATGGAAATAATGCCTATTTAGGTAAAAAAAAGCATCTGAGTGAATCTCAGATGCTTTTTTTAGTTTTTAGCATTGTGCCAACTTGCCGTCGGAGCCGAGCACGTTCACAATCTTGTGGATGTACATCTTCTTCATGTTCTCGCGAGCTGGTTTCAGATACTGACGTGGGTCGAAGTGGTCTGGGTGCTCAGCGAGGTGCTTGCGGATCGCTGCTGTCATGGCAAGACGTGAGTCGGAGTCGATGTTGATCTTGCATACGGCAGACTTGCTGGCCTTGCGAAGCTGGTCTTCTGGAATACCGATAGCGTCTGGCAATTTGCCACCATACTTGTTGATAGTTGCCACTTCGTCCTGAGGAACTGATGATGATCCGTGTAGAACGATAGGGAAGCCTGGAAGCTTCTTTTCTATTTCTGCCAGTACGTCGAATGCCAATGGTGGAGGTACGAGCAGACCTGTTTTTGGGTCGCGGGTGCACTGCTCTGGAGTAAACTTATATGCACCGTGGCTTGTACCTATAGAGATGGCGAGAGAATCGCAACCACTCTTGCTTGTGAAGTCAATTACTTCCTCTGGTTTTGTATAGTGGCTCTCTGTTGCTACTACATCGTCTTCAACACCTGCAAGTACACCAAGTTCTGCTTCAACAGTCACGTCATACTTATGAGCGTATTCCACTACCTTCTTGGTGATTTCGATATTCTCTTCGTAAGGAAGAGCGCTTCCGTCGAACATTACTGAGGAGAAACCCATGTCGATGCAGTCCTTGCAAATCTCGAAGCTGTCGCCATGGTCGAGGTGAAGAACGATCTCTGGATGTTCACAACCCAGTTCCTTGGCGTATGCTACTGCACCTTCTGCCATGAAGCGAAGAATAGTGGCATTGGCATAGTTACGAGCACCTTTAGAAACCTGCATAATCACTGGCGACTTAGTTTCTACAGCAGCCATGATGATGGCTTGCATCTGCTCCATTGTGTTGAAGTTGAAAGCAGGAATTGCATAACCGCCTGCAACGGCTCTTGCAAACATATCACGAGTGTTTACAAGTCCTAAATCTTTGTAATTTACCATAATCTAAAAGTTTTTATATATGTTACTTTATTGATTTTCTTTCTACAAATTTACCACTTTTTTTCGGGCTATCATCAATCATTTTCCAACTTTTTCGTTTTAGTAATCCAATTTCACCACCTTGTCATTATCAATACATATCTTGACAACTGAACTTTACAATCATTACTCAATCATACTTCGACTCTCAATTTTTTATTCGTCTTTCGACTTTTTCTTAAAATAGTCATTATACATTTTCACAGCAAACACAGCCACACTGCAAATCGTGGTAATGAGATTTGTCAGAAACAAAGCCCACAGAATGTCGGGCGTATGAAGGATGCCTTGAAGCATAAAGCATAAACCGCCTACTGCCATCATCAAAAATGTTGGCAGAGCAATGCCGTCGGTGTTGCGTGTTCGCAAGGTGGTTATTGCCTGAGGAAGATAGCCCAGAATTAAACTGATGCTTGCCACCCAGCCGCATATCTCATAAAATGTTCCTTGTTCCATGATATTAGTTTTTTATGTTAGTATTTATTTATTCAACATTTCTACGATAAACCTACCAACTTCGGAATCCCAAATCAAACGCCCTTCATTCCAGTCTTCTTTTCTTGTCTTTTCATCCAAGCCTTCTAAGAGGGTTTTGGATTCTCTTTCTATTATACTTACGATGTTACTATCGTCTGTCAGAATAAGTTCCGTAAAGCGTGAAGGGTACATCATGGGAAACTGCAATTCATCGGCAGCCAAACTCCAGTCGCTTGCATACACTTGTACGTGGCTGTCGGGAAGAGAATCGGTCACTGATGTGGTCACAACGTATATCAGCACATCGTCAGTACCTTTGGCAAACAGTGCTACGTCTGCCTTCGTCACACTCGTCAACTGAAATGTTGCAAGTGTTTTACCAAGATAGGTCATACTGCTCTTGCCAGTCAGTTTGTTGGTGACCTTTGCCTCCTGGCCGGCTTCCATGAAGTCGATACAATCAAGCACGTTGTTTTTCGACAATATCGGGAGAACACCTTCAGGCATTGTCTTCAAATAATCCTTAATTGTCTTCTTGCCGTCATAATCATTTGAAACATTACTTGTGGTGTCGTCTACAGTTTCTGCCACCTGACTCTTTGCAGAAAGACATGCTACCATCATCAGGGTTATTAATAAATATCTCATGCAATAATCTTGTTAAGACGTTGAATTTAAAGTTGATAAATTTTAAACAATGCCGAACCGACAACAAAATTAAAAAAATCTTCCCTAACTTCCCTAACTTCTCTAACTTCCAAAATGATTTTTCATTCTAAACCTTCTCTTCCTTGCTTCTTCCAGCGACAGCATTTCTGATTCATTTTCTCTTTTGCGCTCATGTTCAGCAATCAACTCTGCATTATGTTTCTTTAGGCTTTCTGTCAGAGCAGAGCGTCGTTCTTCATTCATAAGGTCGTTAGCCGCTGTCACGTTTTGTGCAGCATCTTTCATCCACAGTGTTGGTGCGTCATATACTGGAGAAATCTTAAGAGCTGTGTGCAGTTCGCTGGTTGTGGCTCCACCAATCATAAGCGGTATGTTGAGTCCTGCTTCTTGAAGCTCGTGTGCCACATTAACCATTTCCTCGAGCGAAGGAGTAATCAGTCCGCTAAGCCCTATGATATCCACATTCAGTTCCTTCGCTTTCTTAACAATCTCAGAAGCTGGAACCATCACGCCAAGGTCTATCACCTCATAGTTGTTGCACGACAATACGAGCCCTACGATGTTTTTACCTATATCGTGCACATCGCCTTTCACTGTGGCAAGAAGAATCTTGCCTGCCTTTGCCACGTCGCTGCCGTGTTCTTTTTCTATGTGTGGCTGAAGTATAGATACAGCCTTCTTCATCGTACGGGCGGTCTTCACTACCTGTGGTAAAAACATCTTACCACTGCCAAACAGCTCGCCCACTTTGTTCATGGCCGACATCAGAGGACCTTCGATGATATCCACAGCTTTGGGATATTTCTCAAGTGCCTCCTCAAGGTCAGGCTCAAGGTATTCGCTATTGCCACGAACCATTGCATATTCCAGGCGTGATTCCACATCGCTGCCGTCGCGCCATGATTCCACAGCATTAGTCTCGGTCTGTTGTTGGGAGGCTGCCTTCACGGCTTCTGCCACTTCTACCAAACGCTCTGTGGCATCGTCCCTGCGGCAGAGCAACACGTCTTCTATGGCCTCGAGTATGTGGGCAGGTATATCCGTATAGAGCACCTTAGTCGACGGGTTTACTATACCTATGTCCTGACCGGCTTGAATGGTGTGGTAGAGGAAGGCTGAATGCATGGCTTCGCGTATGTAGTTGTTGCCACGAAACGAGAACGACAGATTGCTCACACCGCCGCTCACGTGGCAGTGGGGTAGGTTGGTGCGTATCCAGCGGGTGGCATCTATAAAGTCTTTTGCATATCTGTTGTGCTGCTCAATTCCGGTGGCTACGGCCAATACATTGGGGTCGAAGATAATGTCGTGTGGATTGAAACCCACATCCTCTGTCAATATACGGTATGAGCGCTCGCATATCTCTGTCTTTCGCTCGTAGGTCGTGGCCTGACCTTCCTCGTCGAATGCCATCACTATAACGGCGGCTCCCAGGCGTTTTATCTTGCGTGCTCGATCGACAAACACGTCTTCACCTTCTTTCAGAGATATGGAATTCACTATGCTCTTGCCTTGAACACATTTCAGACCGGCTTCTATCACCGACCAGTCAGACGAGTCAATCATAATTGGAACCTTCGCTATCTCAGGGTCCGACATCATAAGGTTCAGAAATGTCGTCATCTCTTGCTTCGAATCAAGCATTGCGTCGTCCATGTTGACGTCGAGCACTAATGCACCGTCTTCTACTTGCTTGCGAGCTATCGACAGTGCTTCGTCGTATTGCTTGTCGTTGATGAGACGAAGGAATTTGCGTGACCCTGCCACATTGCAGCGTTCACCTACATTTATGAAATTACTCTTCTCATTGACTGTCAGGGTTTCCAGTCCTGCAAGTGTCATGCAGTTGGCAGGAGTACATGGTTGGTGAGGCTTTGCGTAGTTGCCGTTGATATCCTTGACAAGTCCTTGATAAAGTTTGATAAAATGGTCGTCGGTGCCGCAGCAGCCGCCTATGATATTCACGATGCCGGCATCCACGTATTTTTGCATCTCCTGTGCCATCTCCTCTGCGCTCTGATCGTACAGACCTTCGGAATTTGGCATACCGGCATTGGGATACGCGCTTATGTAATACGGTGCTTTCGCTGCTAAGTCTTTCAAGAAGGGAAATATCTGCTCTGCACCGAACGAACAGTTCAACCCCACCGACAGGATATCGGCATGTGATATGCTGGCTATGAATGCGTCGAGGGTCTGCCCCGACAAAGTGCGGCCTCCTATATTGCTGATTGTGACAGACAGCATGATGGGCACTCTGATGCCAGTTGCTTCCATTGCTTCTTCGGCTGCATAGAGTCCTGCCTTGCAGTTGAGGGTGTCGAAAATCGTTTCGAAGAGTAGAAGGTCAACTCCGCCCTTTAGCATACTTGCCACCTGATCCTTGTAAGCCGAACATAACTCGTCGAAAGTTAGATTTCTGATAGACGGGTCGCTCACGTCGGGGCTGATGCTGCAACTTTTGTTGGTAGGACCAATGGAACCTGCTACAAAACGAGGCTTGTCGGGAGTAAGGGCTGTGTATTCGTCTGCCACACTGCGAGCAATTCTGCAACCCTCAGCTACAATTTCGCCGCAAAGAGCCTCCATGCCATAGTCCGACATGCTGATGCGCTGGCTGGAAAATGTGTTTGTCTCTATGATGTCGGCACCTGCCTCCAGATACCTTCGATGAACATCTGCCACCACATCCGGACGAGTCAGATTCAATAGGTCGTTGTTGCCCTTCTGAAGTAGCTTCACATCCTTGAACCGCTCACCACGAAAATCACTCTCTTCAAGGCCATACCCCTGAAGCATGGTGCCCATAGCACCATCAAGAATCAGTATCCTTTCCTTCAGTATATCTCTTATGTCTCTAACCATGTCAAATATTATAACAAATCATTTTAACCCCGAATTTATATGATAATGTTCAGCTCATGAAAACATATCCTTAACTTCCCTAACTTCTGAGCTTAGCATTAACTTCTATAACTTCCTTAACTTCAAATCATTGCTTTATAAGCCCTGTCCATTTCTCGGCGGTCTTCCTTTTCCTTCAGTGTCTGTCGTTTGTCGTATTCCTTTTTTCCCTTAGCCAATGCTATGTTGAGTTTTGCACGTCCGTTCTCGTCGATATAGAGTAGGGTGGGCACAATGGTGTAGCCCGGGGTCTTGGCATCGCTCTCAAGATGGCGTAGTTCCTTCTTGTTAAGAAGCAGCTTGCGTTCTCTGCGCTCCACATGGTTGTTGTACGACCCGTAGCTGTATTGTGCTATATGCATGTTCTTCACCCATAGCTCGCCGTTCACGAAATAGCAATAGGTGTCCACAAGGCTTGCTTTGCCATTGCGGATTGATTTAATCTCTGTGCCGGTAAGCACAATACCGGCTGTATATGTGTCAACAAGAGCAAATTCAAATTCAGCCCGTTTGTTCTTTATGTTAACCTTTGATTTAAATTCTGTTGTCTTTCCCATTGTTCGTGAATAAAATGAATTTCTTTTCGTTTTGTCTTACGTAATCTGCTATAAGAGGAGAAAGCTCTTCTTCCAAGTCGAGAAAGTCGTCACCATAGTTGTTCATGCGGTCGAATTCTTCATACATTGCCATAAATCCCTCTTCATCGCGCTCTTGTTCCAGTTCTTCCTTATGTGTGAGATATTCCTTTCTCACCTTGTATATGAATTTACCAAAGTCCTCAAATCCCCATTCCTTCTTCATCATCATGGCGAATGGACCAGCGAGCACGTATGGACCATAGCCGTTCTGAATGAGCTGGATGAAGCCTCCAGTTCTCACCTCATCGAGCAATATCCTGTAGGCAAGTAAGGTGTGCTGATTGGCAGTCAGTCTGTCCATTGTGTCAGCTGCCAGGTTACCGCCGATTTCTTTCAGGTAGTCGTTTGTTATGCTAAAAATGTAGGTGTCACTACCGCTTGCCCAGCTGGCATCTGCCATTTCTTGCGTCATCATAATTTTCTATGTGATTGGTTTATAAAACGCAAATTTATGCAAAAATCTCCAAAAAACCACATTAAATACAAGAAAAAAGCGGATGTGTGAACATCCGCTGGCTGTTTGTTGCCTTTCAGCAACGTTTTCTACGTGTTTTACTAACGTCTTAGCTTTGCCACATAAGGAAATATGAAATATATCTATTTATGGGTTATGTGGCCTAGGTCCCTGACCTCTGTGGTGTGGGCGATAGCGGTTCAAAGCCTCACGGTTGAATCTCCACAGTGCACCGCGTACGCGGAACACTTTCTCCCAACTCAGAACGGTGTGGAACTTCTTATAATAATTCTCTTCGATTTGACGGTTCTGTACGTCGAGTTCAAGCAGTTGTTTCACCTTTGTGCCATATTCAGCCTCTGTGGTGCCTTGATTTACTGAACGGAGAATCTCCATCGACTTGCTATTGTTCTTACGCTGTTCGCCCATCATCTCTTTCAGTAATGGAAAGAATGCTTCAACCTCCGAGTCGGTCAGCTGAGCGTCTTTTGTCACAGCTTCTTGAAGGTTCTTCCAATATTCCTCTGGAGAGAAATCCATGCGCTGAGGATTGTCGTTCTGAGCAAATACGCTCAGATTCACCAATATCGTCAATAAGAATAATCCTAATCGTTTCATAACTGTTTTATCATCTAAAAATAACATTGATTTATTTACGTTATAGTTGAGCATTGAATGAATATCATCAAAAGAAAAAAATTTTTTTATTGTTCATTTTTCATTTAATAATAGTCATTTCCTGCGAGGTAGTCGTAGATTTCGCTGCCGCTCATTTGGGTGTAGTCAAGAATGTCGTAGTCGTCCATATCTTCCAGTGCGGCGGCCAAAGTGCTTTGAATGTTGGCTGGCCGTGTTGTGCTTGCTGCAACATTTGTGTTGGTTGAAGGACTCGCAGTTTTTGCTGCTGGTGCTGCCTTCACCACATTGTTGCTTGAGGCCTTTACAACCGGTTCACTCACCACTTCACGCTGAGCAGGTGTGTATGCTGTATATTGGCGGTCGCTGGCTGTTACAACAGGAGGTGCACTCGTCTTGCGGCGCTGGCTTAGGTCAAATGCAACGTTGGCATATTGCTTTGGTGCTGCTTGGGTAGCAACGTCTGATACTGCTTCTTCAGCAAACAGCTCGTCGGATTTATCCTTTTCGCCCTTCTCCGTTTTGGCTATCTGTTGAGGTTGCTCTTCGGCTGGCTTATTCAAGAATAGAGCCAGTCCGCATACGCATGCTGCTATGGCTGCACCCCATTTGAGCCATTTGCGGTCCTTCTTGCGAGGCATCAGCCCAACCACCTTGGCATTCTTCTCAGTCTTGGCTTCTTTTGTGGCTTCTGATGGCTCGGCAGGAATCTGCGACATAATTCGACTAGATAGCGAGTCGAAATAGCCTTCAGGGGTCTTGAAAGGAGTGCCCTTTTTGAGCGATTCTATGTTGAATTTCTTTTCCATATTTATTGCTGTTTGTCTATTTGACGCTTGTGATTTAAAAAAGTTTAATCGTGGGAATTAAAAAAATCTTCTATTTTCTTCACTGCTATGTGGTAAGAGGTTTTCAGGGCACCCACGCTTGTACCTGTAATCTCCGACATGTCTTCATATTTCATGTCGTCGAAGTATTTCATGTTGAACACCTGACGCTGCTTTGGAGGAAGGCTTCCGATAGCGGCTTGGAGCATACGTTCTGTCTCGTCGCCGTCGAAATAGGGGTCACTCTCGAGTTGGTTCAGTATGTTGTTGCCGTTTTCTTCGTCTATCTCCATGCTGTTGTCGAGAGAAATGTTCTGATGTTGCTTGCTCAGAAACGTCAGTGTCTCATTGTATGCTATCTTGTAGAGCCAGGTCGACAGCTTAGATTCACCACGGAAATTGTCTATGCCTTTCCATGCTTTGAGAAATGTGTTCTGAAGCACGTCGTCGGCATCGTCGTGGTAGGTCACCATGCGTCGGATCTGCCAATACAGACGGTTGCTGAAGTAGTTCACCATCTCTTCGAAGGCCTGGCGACGGGTGCCAGGGTTGATCAGACGTGATTGTATGCTTGATTCTTTGTCTTTAGACATCTTATTGTTTGGGGGTCTTAAGTGGATAAGCAAAGCATGCTGTTCTTTTGCTCATCTACTTATCTAATCTCATGTTTTTTATTTAAAAAAAACTTGCCTATCATGTAATAGACAAGTCTTGTTTCACTTTGTTGTCCGTGGATTCACGAATCCTTCATTCTCAACGTAGATATACCTTGCGGGCCACATTGCCTATCTTTATGATGTAGCAGCCTTTTGGCAGATGAGCTAACTCAATGGTCTTTGACGGACTGTCGCATCTGAATTTCATCACTTCAACTCCTGTCATGTTGATAACCGAAACAATCTTCTTGTCGGCATTTTTGATATGCACCGTCGACTCGGTCACTGTGATGGAAATGGGCATTTGGTCCGACTCAATAGGAGCACGGGATATATCTTGAGCACGTACTTCTGCTGTGGAAAATAGCAGAAACGCACCGAATGTCAATATGAGTATCTTTTTAATCATAGGCCTACACATTATTATATAAGCGGAAAGCATATACCTACACTTTCAATTGCAAATATAGAACATCTATTTCATTTAAACAAAATTTTTTTCAAAAAAATATATAATAAATGCAATTTTTTTTCTTTTACATCGTTTCAATACATCTCAAATTTGCAATGTGTATTTATCAGCTAACTTTAACCACCATTCCTTCGTAGGCCAGTTTTGTATTGGCAAACACTTCTTTTGCTTCGTTCAAAAGCACGCTTTCGTCATTATATCTTTGGGAATAATGGCCTATGATGAGTTGTTTTGCCCCGCAAGACTTGGCAATTTCCGCTGCCTGTCGTGCAGTGCTGTGCAGGTATTTCTTTGCCAGCTCTATGCTGTCGTCAGCGTAGGTGGCCTCGTGGTAGAGCACATTCACATCTTTTATATATGGTATTATGCTTTCATCGTATCTCGTGTCGGAGCAAAACGCGTATGAACGAACTTGGGTGGGAGGGGTGGTTAGGATATCGTTGGGAATGACTTGCCCGTCGGGTGCAACATAGTCTTTACCACTTTTTAGGTTATTAATCTGGCTTAATGGAATCTCATGACGCTCGAGCATATAGGGCAACACATGGCGCAAACCCTCTTTCTCGCGGAAAAGATAGCCACAGCATGGCATGCGGTGCTTTAGAGGTATGCTGTGAACGGTGAGGCTGTGGTCCTCATAAACCAAAGCGTGCTTGGTGGTGTCTACTGTATGAAATACCACTTTATACTCCAGATTGGAGCAGAAATAGTTAATCATCGGGCGGAATACGCTCTCCATGTCTGCTGGACCATACACATGAAGCGGCGACTTGCGGCCGAGCAAGCCCATAGTGGATATAAGCCCAGGCAGACCCAGACAGTGGTCGCCATGAAGATGTGATATAAAAATAGCACCAATCTTGTTGAAGTTGATCTTCTCACGACGTAATGCCAGCTGTGTTCCTTCACCGCAGTCCACCATAAACATCTTGTTCCTTATATCCACCACCTGCGACGTGTTTATATGCTTCAACGTGGGCAGAGCACTGCCACAACCAAGTATCCTTACTTCAAAGTTTTCCATGAGCTTATTTATGTTTAATTGTATACTTTAACTTACTATCCACTTGTCTACTTGTTAACTCGTTTACTTGGTAAACTAAACAACAAAAAGGCTGAAACACCATGATGTCTCAGCCTTTTATATAGTTGGACATACAGTATATATGTCCTTATGTGTCAATTATTCTGCAGCCTCTTCTTCAGCTTCTGCCTTAGGAGCTTCCTCTGCAACTGGTGCTTCTTCGGCTACTGGAGCTTCTTCAGCTACAGGTGCCTCTTCCACTACTGGAGCCTCTTCCTTCTTGGCTTCCTGCTTTGGAGCTGCCTTAGGAGCTTCTTCTGCGGCTTCCATGTCGGCCTTCAAGCTTGCCAGTGCATCGAGGTCACCGAGAGTGGTGCTTGCCTGCTTGTTCTGGATGGCTGGCTTCTCGTCCTTTGGCTGACGTGCCTTCTTGGCTGCTGCAGCTGCTGCCTTCTTCTCCTTAGCCTCAGCGCGCTGAACATCTTCGAAGATGCGGCTGTGAGACAGGATTATGCGCTTTGCATCCTTGTTGAATTCTATCACCTTGAAGTCGAGCTCTTCACCAAGCTGTGCCTGGCTGCCGTCTTCTTTAACGAGGTGCTTAGGAGTGGCAAATCCTTCAACGCCATATTCAAGAGCGATAACGGCTCCCTTGTCGAGTACTTCAACGATCTTGCCCTTGTGGATAGAATCCTGAGTGAACACTGTCTCGAAGTTGTTCCAAGGATTTTCCTCAAGCTGCTTGTGACCGAGCGACAGACGACGGTTGGTCTTGTCAATGTCGAGAACCTGAACTTCGATTTCTGAGCCAATCTGAGTGAACTCTGAAGGGTGCTTGATTTTCTTTGTCCAGGAGAGGTCGCTGATGTGGATCAATCCGTCAACGCCTTCTTCGATTTCAACAAACACACCGAAGTTGGTGAAGTTGCGAACCTTGGCAGTGTGCTGTGAACCAACAGGGTATTTCTCTTCAATGTTGCTCCATGGATCTTCCTTCAGCTGCTTAACGCCAAGCGACATCTTACGCTCGTCGCGGTCGAGTGTCAGGATCACTGCCTCTACCTCGTCGCCTACCTTCATGAAGTCCTGTGCGCTGTGGAGGTGTGCGCTCCAGCTCATCTCGCTCACGTGGATAAGACCTTCCACACCTGGAGCTATCTCGATGAATGCACCGTAGTCGGCCATAACCACTACCTTGCCCTTCACCTTGTCGCCCACCTTCAAGTCTGGATCCAGTGCATCCCATGGATGTGGAGTGAGCTGCTTCAGACCGAGAGCGATACGCTTCTTCTCATCGTCGAAGTCGATAATCACTACGTTAAGCTTCTGATCAAGCTCAACCACTTCCTTAGGATCGCTTACGCGGCCCCAAGAAAGGTCGGTGATATGGATAAGTCCGTCAACGCCACCCAAGTCGATGAATACACCGTAGCTTGTGATGTTCTTAACAGTTCCTTCAAGAATCTGACCCTTCTCGAGCTTGCTGATGATTTCCTTGCGCTGTTGCTCAAGCTCGGCCTCGATAAGTGCCTTGTGGCTGACAACCACGTTGCGGTATTCTTGATTGATCTTCACAATCTTGAATTCCATTGTCTTGCCAACGAATGTATCGTAGTCGCGGATAGGTTTTACGTCGATCTGGCTGCCTGGCAAGAATGCCTCTGTGCCAAATACATCGACAATCATACCGCCCTTTGTGCGGCATTTCACGAAACCCTTTACGATCTCGTCCTTCTCCAATGCCTCGTTTACGCGCTCCCATGAACGAGCCTGACGAGCCTTCTTGTGAGAAAGAATGAGCTGACCTTTCTTGTCTTCCTGATTCTCAATGTAAACTTCTACTGTGTCGCCTACCTTCAATTCAGGATTGTAGCGGAATTCGTTGCGGGCAATGATGCCTTCGCTCTTGTAGCCGATGTTTACAACTACTTCGCGGTCGTTGAGACTTGCTACAACACCGTCTACTACGTCGTTGTCGGCAAGCTTGTTAAGGGTTGATTCGTAGGCCTTGGCTGCTTCTGCCTTGCCTGCTGCTGAGATTCCGTCATTCTCAAACGCTTCCCAGTCAAAACCTTCCAGCGGTTTAATGTCTTTTGTGTTCATAAAAATAATTAATAAAAATTTGTTTGATTAATAATGTTAGACTTTATGTTGATAAATCTAAAATATTTAAATGCAATTAAATGTGTTGATAATCAAATATTTATAACCCAATCTGCTTACCACACACATTTCGGACTGCAAAGTTAGTGATTTTCTGCAACATACACAAATTTTAGGCTTTTTTTCTTTCTTTCTCCTACTTCTTCAATTTAAAAACTTTTAAAACATCAATTTAAAAACTTTTAAAACATCATGTCTTTTATAAAACGATTGTATATTTACAAAAATACTTCCCTAACTTCCCTAACTAGTTTAACTTCCCTAACTTCAATCCTTTATTGGAATCCTCACGCATGGCATTCCGAAATTATAAGATGTTATCTCGTATTCCTGATATTTAAACACTAAGCTGTCACCCACTAAATATGCACCGTTGGCGGGAAGAGGAACGATGTTCTTTTCCTTGTATTTGTCGTCGATAAGCAAAACGTCCATTAGCTTCTCTGGGTCTGAGACCAGAGTGTTTCCAAGTTCTTCGGCTATAGCCTTGCCATATTTCTCTTCATCACCGGCTTTTATCAGCTCGGCAAGTGAGAAATCAATTCGATTGAAGGTGTATCCTATGCTTTTTCTGGATGGATGGCCCTCGCCTCGTTCCTCCTCTTCTTCAAATAGATAAGTCACATAGTCGTCGTCTTCATAAATCTTCGTAACCGACACTCTTACGTACATCTCATTTACTTTCTTCTTGCTGATCTTATCCATCGAATCATACTTGTTCTTCAGATTTACTGCAGTGGTGGCTGTAAATGCTTTGGCAAGCGAACTCACTGCATCAGCATCAGTGGAACGTTCGCGTTCAACGACGGTGCTCAGCCACATGGAAAAGTTCTTCATGCTCAAATCGTCAAGACCAGTGGGCGATTCGATGCTTATCTTCGCATATACCTTTGAGTGTCCGTCTATCTCATAGCCCGCGGAGTCGCTCACAGTTTTGGTGACAACGGGAGGAAATTCAGAACTCTTCTCTTTCTTCTCTCCGCATGATACGCCACACAAGCAAATCGAAAGATATATGAGTGTCAACGTGATGCTGTGTCTCATCTGTTTAATTGTTTAGTATGGAAATCAAGTTGTTCCAATCGTCGCACAATGCTTGCATAGAAGGGTAGAGCATGTTCGCACCAGCTTCATAAAGCACAGAGTCGGGCAGGGGACCGGTATTCACGGCTATGGTGAACACACCGGCTGCCACACCGGCTTCAACGCCTAATGGGGCATTTTCAACCACTATCGATTCGTTGCAATCAAGTAGTGGTGATTCGTTATCCATGATGCCTTGCATACGAAAATATTGCTTGCCCTTCTGAAGACCCATCAGATAGGGCTCTGGGTCGGGCTTGCCTTTCTTTACGTCGAAAGCCGTGACCATCAGTTCTTCGCTGAAGATGCCTGGGAAATTCTCGTGAAGACGAGCCAACAAGGTCCGTTGCCCTGAGCCAGTCACAACCATTGGAGTCAGACCGCTGGCTTTAACCTTGCACAGCAGTTCGTAGGAACCAGGCATTTGCACTGCTTCGGGTAGCTTGGAGAATAGTTCGCTTTTATAGTGATATATCTCCTGGATTTCATCTTCGGTGGCAAGATGACCACGTTCGCGCATCGATACTATATTTATGGTGCCACCACCGGTGCGACCTTCGTTCATATATGCCTCTTCCGGGGGAAACGTGAATCCGAAGTGGGCCATTGTGTCATGCCAACTCAATGCATGGTTCTTCATTGAGTCGAAGAGCACACCGTCCATGTCGAACATAGCAGTCTTGAGTCGAAAGGCATCATAACCCTTCGACTCAAGATACGCTGATTTCGCTTTTTCTATATCGTTATTCAAAACTCTTTTACTATCAACAATAATCTATAAACTATCAACAATCAACTATTATCTATGCCAGTCTTGCCTTGATTGCTGCGCTCTCTGCTTCGTAACCCGGCTTGTCGAGTAGTGCAAACATGTTGCGTTTGTAGTCTTCAACGCCTGGCTGGTTGAATGGATTTACGCCAAGAACCAGTCCGCTCACGCCGCAACCCTTCTCAAAGAAATAGATGAGCTGTCCAAGGTTGTATTCGTCGAGTTTTTCGATGCTGATTTTTATATTTGGAACACCACCGTCTACGTGGGCAATCTGAGTACCCAGTTCTGCCATCTTGTTCACTTCGTCTATGCGCTTGCCGGCCAGGAAGTTCAGACCGTCGAGATTCTCTTCATCGGATGGCACCTGAAGGGTGTGGTTTGGCTTCTCCACACTGATTACGGTTTCAAAGATTGTTCTTTCGCCGTCTTGAATCCACTGACCCATCGAATGTAAGTCGGTAGAGAAGTCTACGGCTGCAGGGAATATTCCTTTCTTGTCCTTGCCTTCGCTCTCGCCATACAGCTGCTTCCACCATTCGTTCATATAGTGGAGCTTTGGCTGATAGTTCACCATGATTTCTATCTTCTTGCCTTTCTGATAGAGTGCATTGCGAACGGCAGCATACTGTGAACTTAGGTTTTCGGCAAAAGGCACATCACTCTTTGTTGCTGCCTCCATGTCTTGGGCTCCCTTTACAAGTGATTTGATGTCGTAGCCGGCACAAGCGATTGGTAGCAAACCTACAGGGGTGAGCACAGAAAAACGACCGCCCACATTGTCGGGAATAACAAAGGTCTGATAGCCTTCCTTGTCGGCTGTAGTGCGGGCAGCACCACGCTTGGCATCTGTCACGGCTACAATCACTTTTCTTGCCATTTCCTTGCCGCGTTCGTCTTCACACATCTTCTTGAGCAGACGGAAAGTGATGGCGGTCTCGGTTGTGGTTCCTGATTTAGATATGTTGATCACTCCGAAGCGCTTGCCGTGGAGATAGTCTATCAGTTCGCACAGATAGTCTTCGCTTATGTTGTTGCCGGCGAAGAGAATGCGCGGGTTCTTGCTTTCCTTCAGCATGCCGAAGTTATCGCCAAGTGCCTCAAGAACGGCACGGGCACCCAGATAACTGCCACCGATACCAGCCACTACGATTGCTTCACAATTCTCGCGAAGAACATTGGCACTGGCTATCACCTCGTCAAGAAAACTATCGCTAGTGCTGCTTGGAAGAGTAATCCAGCCAAGGAAATCGTTGCCAGGGCAATTGCCTTCCTCAAGAGCTTTTTGTGCATTCAATACTGACGGCTCAAGTGCCGCGAGGTCATTCTCACCCAAAAATGGTAATGCTTTGCTGTAATCTAATTTCATTGTTTTATATATCTTATTTGTTTTATTTTAAAATTAATTATAAGCAAAATGCCTAATCCCTGAAAGCAGGACGTATGGTTGAAATCCTAATACCTATCGGAAAGAGTCGCTCAGAATCTTTATCTCCACCGACGGCGATATGCGTTCGTAAAGTATGTTGTAAACAGCATCCAGAATTGGCATGTTGATATGATATCTGCGGTTGATTTCCTTTATACATTTAGTGCCGAAATAGCCCTCGGCTATCATCTCCATCTCTAACTGGGCTGTCTTCACCGAGTAGCCGTTGCCAATCATGGTGCCAAACACACGGTTGCGAGAAAAATTCGAATACATCGTCACGAGCAGGTCGCCCATATATACCGAATTGGAAATGCGACGGCTCGCTGGCTCCACCGTCTGGAGGAATCGTTCCATCTCCTGAACTGCATTGCAAACCAACACCGACTGGAAGTTGTCGCCTTTCTTGAGCCCATGACAGATACCGGCACAGATGGCATATACGTTTTTCAGAACCGAACTCAGTTCGATGCCTTCTATGTCGCTGCTAACTGTAGTCTTCACATTCTTGCTCGTTAGTAATGCCGCCACATTCGCTCCGTTCACCGCACTCCTGCAACCTATAGTCAGATAGCACAGACGGTCCATGGCCACTTCCTCGGCGTGAGACGGACCTCCTATACATGCCAGTTGGTCTTCTGGAACGTTGAACACATGGTGGAAATATTGTGAAACAGTTATGTTGTCGTCGGGAACTATGCCCTTAACAGCAGTCACTATGATCTTGTCGTTGAGTTTTGTGCGAAGTTTCTTGAAGTGACTTTTCAGATAAGGTGACGGAGTGACAACTATCAGTGTATCGCTGTTCTTGATAATGGTATTTAGGTTGGAAGAGAAATTAATGCGGCTTACGTCGAACTGAACACTCGACAAATAGGCTGGGTTATGACGAAGACGCTTGAAATCCTCTATGCGGTCGTCACGACGAATATACCAATTCATAGACGTGACATTCACCATAACCATCTTGGCTATGGCGGTTGCCCAGCTGCCACCACCTATTATCGCCACTCTGCCGCAATCTTTAAATTCCATCTATATTATTTTTAATACTTTATTCTATCAACTTTCTAAAATACTGTATTCAATCAACTATCAACTATCAACTTTCGTAAGTATCTCCTCTAGTTCTGCTACAGAAGGTTTCTCTATATCGAGCTTATATTTCTTAAGAACTTCTCCAATCTGCTGTTGTATCTTCTGAGCCTTCGACTTGGATAGGTCGCTCACGAGGTTATAACCACATTTGTACAACACTGGCACGATTTCTTTCTTAAAACCAAGTTCCACAAACTTCTCAACACTGTCCTTCGGTATCTTCTTCTCTGGCTTCATCTGAGGGAAGAGGAGCACTTCCTGAATGGCAGTCTGACCTGTCATCAGCATAACCAGACGGTCGATGCCAATACCGATGCCCGATGTAGGAGGCATGCCATACTGCAAGGAGCGAAGGAAATCGTGGTCTATTATCATCGCTTCGTCATCGCCCTTGTCGGCCAGACGCATCTGTTCCACGAAACGTTCCTCCTGGTCGATTGGGTCGTTCAGCTCTGAATAGGCATTGGCAAGTTCTTTGCCGTTCACCATCAGCTCAAAACGCTCGGTCAAGCCGGGCTTCGAACGGTGCATCTTGGTCAGTGGCGACATCTCAACGGGGTAGTCGGTGATAAACGTTGGCTGGATGAACGTGCCTTCGCAGAACTCACCGAAAATCTCGTCTATCAGCTTGCCCTTGCCCATAGTGTCGTCAATCTCCATTTCAAGCTTCTTGCATACCTCCCGTATCTCAGCCTCATCCTTGCCTTCGAGATCATAGCCTGTCTTCTCTTTGATGGCTTCCAGAATTGGAAGGCGACGATAAGGAGCCTTAAACGATATGGTCTGACCGTCAACCACGCTTTCAGTGCTGCCGTTCACTGCAATGCATATCTTCTCGAGAAGTTGCTCGGTGAACGACATCATCCAGTTGTAGTCCTTATACTGAACGTATAGTTCCATACAAGTGAACTCTGGGTTGTGAGTGCGGTCCATGCCTTCGTTGCGGAAGTTCTTGCCTATCTCATATACACCCTCAAAACCACCTACTATCAAGCGCTTCAGATATAGCTCAGTGGCTATGCGCATATACATCTCTATGTTCAGAGCATTGAAATGGGTTGTGAACGGACGGGCTGATGCACCACCGGCTATCGATTGAAGAGTTGGGGTTTCAACTTCTGTGTAGCCGTTGCCATCGAGGATCTGACGCATAGTGCGCAAAACCGTGGCACGTTTGAGGAAGATATCCTTCACTCCCTTATTAACAATCAAGTCAACATAGCGCTGACGATACCTCAGCTCGGGATCTTCAAACGAGTCGAACACCTGACCGTCCTTCTCCTTAACCACTGGCAGAGGCTTCAGACTTTTCGAAAGAAGTGTCAGCTCTTCGGCATGTACACTGATCTCACCTGTCTGAGTGCGGAACACAAATCCCTTGACGCCAACGAAGTCGCCCAGGTCGAGCAACTTCTTGAACACGTTGTTATACATCGTCTTGTCTTCGCCAGGACAGATAGCATCACGATTTACGTACACCTGAATACGGCCTTTCGAATCCTGAAGCTCCATAAACGAGGCCTTGCCCATAACACGCCGGCTCATCATTCGGCCGGCTATAACCACATTGCGCTGTGGAGCATCGTCATTATAACTTGATATTATCTCTGTGGAAAATGCATCTGTTGGATATTCGGCTGCAGGATAGGCTGAAATGCCTAACTCCTTCAAACCTTCCAGATTCGCTCTTCTCTGAATCTCTTGCTCTGATAATTCTAATATGTTCATATCTTTTAATTTGTTTTTGCTTTCATATATCAATTCCTTCTACAATCAACTCGTCTACTTGTTTACTTGTCTACTCGTCAACTTAAAAATCATTTAATAATACTCTATCTCCCTCGCTTCCGTGTCAATGTCCTTATATGTGGGGTCTTCACCCTCTTCAGCACCTGTGCTCAAGCCTATATACTGGCGTTCGCGCTTCGTCCAGTTGCCATTCTTGTCGAATTTAAGATATTTGTATACGCTTAGTTCCCAGGAATCCACTTCGGTGAAGCAGCTCAGAAGCAAGCCGCGGTCGTCGTAGCGGAAAGTATTCTTCGTGTCGGCACTCTTGCTCACTGCCACGCGCCCGTCGTCGCCCCAGATAAAAGCCACTTCACGGTCGTTAATTGTCATTTTTACTATGCGCCCACTATCATCGCGTTCCACACCGGGAGTATTTGGGTCTAATTGGCCTTGTTCGGTGAATTTATATGTATTGTCTATCTCGTCTTTCAGGCTCTTTACATTGCCTTTCAGACCAAAAAGTGTCAAATCGGGAGTTTCATTCTTGGCTGAGTCGAGCTTGGCTATCAACCCTGTGGCGTCTGCACTGTCTTTTGTGTCTTTGTTGCCACAGCCTGAACTGGTCATGACTGTCATGGCAAGTACTGCTAAGCCTCCCATTATCAGAAGTCTTGACCCAAATATTGATTTTATCTTATTCATATTGGTCCTAATTTTATCTTTCAATTTGCAAAGTTAACAAATTTTATTGACATACTATAATTTGCAAAGTTTTTTCATTATTCATTTTTCATTATTTATTATAATTCGTATCTTTGTAAAAACATTTGTAAAAACAATAGATTATAACTCGTTTATTCGTCAACTAAACAACCAACTCGTCTACTTGTTAACTGAATAACAAACTCATTAACTAAATACTTTCAATTATGAATCTAAAAAAACTATGCTTTCTGACAGCGTCAGTCTTTACTGCCGCTATTGCCTCGGCGCAAACTCCTATGTGGAACGACCCAGGCAAAAATGCTGAGAACAGGAGAACCGATGTGTCTGATTTCTTCTCTTTCGAGTCGAAAGACAAGGCACAGGCGAGAATGAAATCTAATTCCAGCCGATACATATCTCTGGAAGGTACATGGAAATTCTGCTGGGTGAAGAATGCAAATGAGCGTCCGAATGGATTCGAAACTCTCAACTACGACGACTCCGCATGGAAAACCATGAAGGTGCCGGGAATCTGGGAAATGAACGGATATGGCGACCCAATCTACGTCAACACTTCCTATGCATGGCGTCACGACTGGCAGACCAATCCGCCTATAGTGCAAGACCTCAACAACAATGTGGGCTCTTATCGACGTACTTTCAACATCCCAAAAGACTGGGACGGACAGCAAGTGATAATGCACATAGGCTCTGCAACATCAAATATCACTGTTTATGTAAATGGACAATATGTGGGATATTCTGAAGACTCTAAAGTGGCTGCAGAATTCGACGTCACCAAATTCCTCCGCCCAGGAGAGGACAATCTCATCGCTATGCAAATCATGCGTTGGTGCGATGGTTCCTACCTCGAAGACCAGGACTTCTGGCGCCTGTGCGGTATAGCACGTGAATGTTATCTATATGCACGCCCAACTGCATGTATAGAGGACATATTCATCACTCCTGACCTCTCCAAGGACTATGCCGACGGACTGCTCAACGTGGAAATCACTGCCAACAACTCCGATGGAGACAACATACAGCTGCAACTCGTAGACAAATTCGGCAAGACTGTCAAGGAAGCCAGCGCCAAGGTGAAGGCAGGAAAGGCTACAGCCAACATCAGTGTGAAGAAGCCATTGAAATGGAGCGCGGAAGCACCTAATCTCTATAATCTTTATATCATACATAATAAAGGAAAAGAAGAACTGGAGGTTATAAACCAACTCGTGGGATTCAGAAAAGTGGAAATCAAGAACGCCCAATTGCTCGTCAACGGCCAGCCGGTGCTCATCAAGGGTGTGGACCGTCATGAACTCGACCCCGACGGTGGCTATGTGGTTTCGGAAGAGCGCATGAAGCAAGACATACAGCGCATGAAACAGCTCAATGTCAATGCCGACCGCACCTGCCACTACCCTAACGACCCGCGTTGGTATGAACTCTGCGACATATATGGTATTTATGTAACTGCAGAGGCTAACATCGAGAGCCACGGAATGGGATATGGCGACAAGACTCTTGCCAAGCGTGAAGACTATCACGACGCACATATCGAGCGCAACCAGCATAACGTAAGAATCTACAAGAACCACCCATCAGTGATTGTGTGGTCGCTTGGCAACGAAGCTGGATACGGACCTAACTTCGAAGATGCATACGACTGGGTGAAAGCCTACGACAAATCGCGTCCTGTACAGTATGAACAGGCTCGTCAGAATGGCAAGACCGACATCTTCTGCCCTATGTATTACGACTACAATGGGTGCGAGAAATATTCGCAGGGCGACAACCCGCGTCCGCTCATACAGTGTGAATACGCACATGCTATGGGCAACTCCATCGGCGGTTTCAAGGAATATTGGGACCTCATACGCAAATACCCTAAATATCAGGGTGGATACATCTGGGACTTCATCGACCAGGGACTCAGAGGAAAAAGCAAGGTCACTGGAAAGCAAATATGGACTTATGGTGGCGACTACGGCAGATTCCCGGCAAGCGACAACAACTTCAACTGCAACGGAGTGATCAACCCTGACCGAGAACTCACACCACATGCCTTCGAAGTGCAGTACTACTACCAGAATATATGGACCAAGCTCATCAACAAGAACAATGGCGAAATCGAAATATACAACGAAAATTTCTTCGAGCCTGTCAAGAACGTCACACTCAACTATGTCATCAAGGCTGAAGGCAATGTCGTAAGTCGTGGGTCTGTGGATGTGAATTCACTCAATATCGCTCCGCAACAACGCAAGATCATCACAATCAAGGATATACCGGCTGCCATCGCCAACAACGGCGGAAAAGAATTGGTGTGCAACATATCTTTCGACCTCGACAGCGATGCATTCCTTATGAAGAAAGGTGAAACCATCGCCCACGAGCAGTTCGTACTCACCGACTATCAGTTTGTCAATGTCGACAACATCGCTGCTAAGCAGGGTGAAGTGCAGACCGAGGAACATGAGGCTTACGTCGTGGTTTCGGCTAACGGAGTGGACTACACGTTCAGCAAATGGACCGGATTCGTAGCCTATATCGATGTCGACGGACAGCCTATGCTCCAGGAAGATTATGAACTGAAACCTAATTTCTGGCGTGCTCCTACCGACAACGACTACGGTGCTTCCTTCCAACGTAAGTTTAAGGCTTGGCACAACCCTAACTTCCATATGAACGACTTCAAAGTGACTAAGCAGGGCGACAACTGCAAAATCACTGCAAGATACGATATAAGAAGAACTAACTCCGCTCTCGTCATGACATATCTGGTCACTCCGGAAGGAAAACTCATCATCGACGAGAATCTCGACGTGGACGAGAACGCACAGGAAAAACCGTATCTTATGCGCTATGGCATGCAACTCCAGATGCCGAAACAGTTCGACCGTATCGAGTTCTATGGTAAAGGACCGCAGGAAAACTATTGCGACCGAAACAACTTCGCTAATATCGACACCTACACCCAGAATGTAGCCGACCAATATTGGGGATACGTGCGTCCGCAGGAGTCGGGCAACAAAACTCAGGTGCGCTGGTGGAAGGTGCTTAACACTGCAGGCAAGGGATTCCTCTTCGAAAGCACTGAACCGATGGAATGCTCGGCCATTCCGTATCTCGACGACGACCTCACACTCGGCGACGACAAGGGACAGCAGCACTCGGGCGACCTCGAGGAACGTCCGTTCACCACTGTCAACATCTCTCAGAAGCAGATGGGTATGGGATGTGTAAACTCTTGGGGGGCATGGCCAAGACAGGAATACATGGTGCCTTTCAAAGATTATGAATTCAAAATCGTCATCACACCACTCAAATAACTCGAAGTTCATAACATTTTCATAAATTTAAGGTCGCTGATATCAAATTCAGCGACCTTAATATTTATTTGGTAAACGACCGTTGGTACGACATACAGGTTGATGTGCGCGGGGATAGCGTATATGCCTATATCGACGGACAACTGAATATTGCTTGTGCCAAGCAGAAAAGCACAAATATGGAGGGCGTGTATGCGTCAACCACTATCGACGACGCAAACAAACTTATGTATGTGAAAGTGGTAAACGTGGGTGAAGGTCATGCGCCGGCTGTCATCAATCTCAAAAACTGTGCCGCTGCATCCACCGGCGATGCCGCACAGATCATACGACTTGCTTCTGCAAGCGGAAACGACGAGAACACACTTGACAATCCGAAGGCAATCTATCCTCGAAACGCAGCAGTCACCATGCCTAACACATCTACTGTCGTATTCGAAGTACCGCCTTACTCAGTCAACATAGTCAAAATTAAATTAAAATAATCTCTTGATTCTCACGGCCATTTAGGTCTTTAGAATCAACCCTCGGTAAAAACAATGGGGTAGGCCAATTCCGGCATACCCCATTGTTTTTTTCAAATTTAGTGGTTTTTTCTTCAAAAGCTTTCTGCATATCCTTTCTTGTCACATTTCCATTTGCTTAAGCACCTTATCAATAAGGATAAAGCGAAAAGACGGTGAGATAAAAGTATCTGACAGGTAATCAACGGAGTAAGTGCTATGAAAAACAATAGCACAAGGCTATAGTAAAAATATGATTTCCGGAAACCTTTCTTCTTGTGGAACAGCAACCACATTATAAACGGAATTGGATTAAATAAAAGCAGGCACCAGTTCCAGTGCAGACCGAACATGCAGGTCACTAATGTCATATAAATCAGAAGCAAACCACCGAGGGTCTGAACCGTTAACAGTAGAGGGTCGAGAATGCGGCAATAAGTTGCCTTGGAAAACACTCTTTCCAACACTGTGAAAACTATTACAACAATCAAAAGTATCGTGAAGGCGATAACAGGGGTTATTGGCGCTGGTTCTGAATGGAATTTCTGCTTTGATAGTTCTGCCGTCTTACCTGTTAGGATAGGGCGCTCGTTGCCGTCCACATCCCGGAGATAAGTTTCCGACAAGGTCTCCGCTATCAGTTCTGGAGAAATCCTGTATTCGTTTTCCCAATATCTGTCTGCCTCATTGCCCACTATGCTCATCAGCGCAAACTGTAGCCAAGGGGCATTGCGGGTGAGATAGCAAATACCGTCACCGTTGATCATCTTATGCTGCTCAGGCCAACGCTTTATATCCAGGTATTCGGTCAGGGTGTTGCGTTCTAAGGCTATCATGCACATCGACGCGCAATTGTTCTGTATGAAGTTGAATTTACGGTGAGCACCCTCTATCATGTCCTCATCTAAATAACGCCACAGCTCTTGCTTTTGGTGTAAGTTCAGATTCAGCTCATATTCCTTTATTCCACGACCTTCTTCCTTGTATTCCTGTATGTAGGCATCGGTCGTGATGGCTCTGAAACCTGCGGGAGTGTTGCCTGAAAAAAAACGAAGGTAATTGAAGGTGGCAGATGAGTCGCCCATCTCGAATGAGAAACAATAGTCGAGACCGTAAGGAGGACACTCCATGCGGATGGCACAATGACCGAGAGCGGAATAGGCTTCCTTGCCTGGACTGGTTATAAGCAGACTGCTCCTCACAAAATTACTGCTGTCGGGCAACAATACATAGTCGGTACTCGCCTCATTTGAAGCCTTGCATAACGGGATGGAAAACATTATGCTTAATAATATTACGGATATATTCTTCATCGTAAATCGCCTGATTGTCGGTTTGAAATTAATAGGTTGCAATGCCTATTACAACAATGCAACCTATCTCTTATTTTAATATGTGTCTTATCTCCTTTGTTAGGATACAACTTCTGATATCATCGGCTTTATGAATTCACCAAAGACCATTCTTGAATTGATTGTCATCAAAGTAGCCTGTCTCGCGCTCTTTGGCTGCCTCATCGTCTACCCCAGTTCCAGGGTCAATTACCATGCTGTCGGGAAGCATGATATGTTGTAAATCAGCAGATGAAACAATTAATTCCGGTTTTTCGTATGATTTATATATTTTCATTTGTACCTTTCCTCCCTTTTATCTTATTATATATTTCTTTCCGTTCACGATATATATTCCTTTAGGAAGGTTACTGCCTTCAATGCTCGAGGCCACCTTCACTCCCATCATGTTGTAAACACCACTTGGAGCAACAGCGACATTATGCGTTGTTTCGATAATTCCTGTAACCCCGTCTTTGTCACCTCCGAATGACAATGTATATCCGTTGAGAGTCTTGATCCCAGCAGATTCCAATTTGTTCATATCGAGATAAGCCTTACCAGGTGTGAGATATTGCAGGCTGTTGTGTTTATAGAAACCTAACAATCCATTGGATATACTGAATGTAAGATATCTGTTTGAATCGTACGGTATGCGATTCTCATGCTTTTCGTTATATAGGTTGAAATATACACCAATAAGAATGTTGTCAGATATTGAATTTACTGATGTGTCTGAACATGAAAATAGGTTATTATTCCAGTCGTAGGTACAATTTAATGGTAATAAGCGGTTTTCTATGGATTTTAAGCCCTCACATTCAAGAATTACTGCTGTATTGGCAGGGACTTTGCCTGATTCAATTTCTGTACAAGTTATTCGTTTGTTCTCCAAATCCACTCCCGATGCATTTATATAATAGGCTTTCACTCCATCCATGCATTGATAAGGGAAATAGGAATACATGGTTGTATAGTAGTGCCCTTTTCCGTCCGTGTATTTGGCATTGCATTTGGCTCCGAAATAATATCTGTCCATAGAAGATGAGGTAATTGGTTCCATTGCCCAATCACTATATGTGCCGTTACCAATTATATTTACACCGTCACTAGTGGAAAGAACAGCAGATTCATACCATGTAGGTGTGATCCTGACAGACAGGTCTTCGTTAGCATTTATTCTTAGCCAGTCTTGATTGTTGCGGATGCTGTATCCTTGCGAATAGAAATCCGACTGTGTAGAACTGTTTCTTATAAACAGAACGGCCCCCGGGTCAGATGTACCATTATAATACTCTTTTAAAGTGACAAGTCCTGAGAAGTCAACATTAGTTGAAGCAGTGAAATCATTTCCAATAAAAGAAGCCAATCCTCCAGTTCCAATATTTTTCAAATGAGACCATGTATAGTTAGTGGTGAAATAAGGATAATTAGTTTCAGGGCTTTCTGTGTTCCAGAGAGAATATTTTGTAGTTCCATCGGTGGAATAAGCAATTTCCTCCCCATCGCTTGTGGCCACGAGGTAATATTTCCCTCCTGGTTCAATGCTATTTATTGCCTTGATTATGTATCTTTGTTCTGGCAATGTGAAAGAGGATTCATTCAATGCTGATATTATGGCCTCCTTGATTTCACTCCAGTTTGCAATTGAAGAAGTGGAAGAACTTAAGTCGGGTATTTGATGATATACTCTATACCCACCTACAGATGGTTCTACATGCAATGCTGTCGCAGAATTTATGAATGATGAAGCATCAGCCGACTGTACCCCAAGAGAAGTCAATACGTTGTTTGCAAAAGTCACCAGATCAGTTCTATTGCCATATACATCATTGTCGTCGGAATTGAAAGCCGTTATCTCTCCGTCGTCACTTATTTGAATGGAAAAAATCCTGCAGAAGTCTTTAGTTCGCTTTGCATTCGGAAGATGTATGTTTCCCCCGAAACTGGCATACAATTCAGTACCTGCATTTTTGAACACGTATGTACCATCATCAGGATAGTTGATGCTTTCATACACAGCTTTGTATTCACCATAGTTCTCGCTTGAAACAGTGAATGTCAGCGGATTGTCTCCGCTTACATTTTCCCCGTTGACCTCCCAATGTGAGAAATCTTCACCCGCTTCAGTGGTAGCCGTTGCAGTAAGTGTAACCACGTCGCCATCGTTGCTCATAATGGGCACGCATGAGGTTGTGGCATTTTGATTGTCAGTAATGGCTTTAACACGTGTAAAGTTTGCGAAAAAGAATGTGCAATTACCCATATTGTCATTAACCCAATCGACTTGTGCTCCATTATTGCCAGAATCCATTTTTGTGTCAAAAAATTTCAAGGCATCGTTTATTGTGGTATTTTGTTCAGTAGAGACAAATTGGCTATTAGATGTCCATCTTTCGTCTTTAGTCCATCCTACGAAAAACCAATTTGCATTAGGATTGCACCCCATGGTAATAGCTTGGTTTGATGGCTGGCTTGATGTTTTAGTTTCAGCCCATTTCTTTGCTCCCCCAGAGTTTGTTGTCTTCACGTATTTTAAAGTAGATGCCTCTCTGGCTGTTCTAGTAGGTTTTGTTGGGGAATTTATATAAACCGTTCCCGCTCCAGTTGGATTAGGAGCAACTTCTCCTGGAGAAACCCAATATGTGCCGCCTCCTTTAACATCATTGCTTATAAAATTAAAACAAAGTATAAACAATGAATACTTAATAATTGATTTCATGATAATGATATATGTATTATTTTATAAATATTTTCTTTCCGTTTATTATGTATAAACCATTAGTAGGTGTGCTAACTCTCTGTCCGTTCAAATTATATATCACATTGTCTTGATAAGAGTTTGTGTTGATATTGTCAATGCCGGTTGTTTCATCCCATTCAGAGAAGTCGAGACGTATGTTCTTCGCTTCTATTGTCACTCCGTTGAGGTTCAAGTAAGCCCTGTTCACCGGAATGGTGTTGTATGGGAACACATTTCCACTATACACATAGAATCCAAGCCGTCCGTTCTTGATACTCAGCACACGGAAATTGTCTTTGTCGTTTACCGGACCTTCGTAGTTGCCCTGAGGGAAGAAATTGATTACGGCATGGTCTGTCAGATAAGTCTTGTTGCGGATGTTGTTGTAGTCCAGCAGATTCGCAGAATTGATGTCGTTCCATGTCGTCCAGTCTGCAGCTGTCATTTCTACTGGCATCAGTTTGTTGTTGACGGCATCAGTAGACTCGCATTCTATGATAGCCGGAGTGAATCGAGGCACGAATCCGCTGATTTCCACCGGTTTTGCGATGTCTTCCACCCCGTTGTTCTTCACGCTCTTGATATACCAGGCCTTGATACTGCCGTCTGAAGGCAGTTTTACAGCAAAGTCGAAGAAGACGGTGCAGTAGTAATGTCCCTTGTTGTCGGTGAGTGCGCTGTTTGGAGCCACGGCGAAATAATTTTCGTCGTCTATAGGCTCCAGCTCCCACATGGCGTCTTCCACTCCTTGGAAATTGTCCTCACGGTAGAACACGAAGTCGCCCTCACTGTTGCGGGCCAGATAGAGGTTGCCGCCGAAACGGAACTGATGAAGCATCTCCTTAACCGTCACTCTTAAAGTGTTGTATTCAGAAGGCACGACAGGCAGCAGCGCATCAACAATGTCGTCCATCTGTGCCTGAAGCGATGGGTTTTGCCATGCTTGGTTCATTTTCTCGACGTCGACGCCTTCAATAGGGAAGTCCTCGCATCTGACATAGTTATAATACGTATGGCTTCCTTCGCTCACTTCCCTCACTCTCATCACAGGGTTCATGGCCGCGGTCCATTCACGGAATTGAGCGAAAGTATATGCGTTTATGAGGGTTTTTTCCTCATCCGTAAGGTCAGGAGCAGCCAGGAACACGTTCTTTAGTATTTCAAAATAAGGTTGGTCGAGTCCAGCCACTACGGCTTTCGACCATGCTATGTTGTCATTCACATTGTCGCATTGTGAGCGCAGTTGCCTTACAGGTTTGTACTTATAAGGATAGGCCGTTTCAGAAGTTTGATCCTCCACATCCAAGTAGAAGACGGTTCCCGGTTTTGTATATTTGTCGTTTGCGTTTACACGTGTTCCACAATAGATATTGCTTTCCATGCAAGCATATTGGTTGATGCCGTCATCAGAACCGAGGTTTTTCACCCGGTAATAGCCGCTCACAGCCGAGCAGTCAGGCATAACCACCTTGATATTCACGTCGTTTGCAGGATAAGTTATGTATGCCGTATTGACAGGATGCACAAAAGAAGTTGGCGGAGTGTAGAATCCAATCACGCCGTTGCCGTTTATTCCCAACGCACGCATGTTCCCGTTTTGATTCATACCGAATGGGGTAGGGAAGAAGTTGCGGATTGAAGTGGCACCCTTCGAATTTGAATTGTTGTAGTTCAGAAGGTTGTCAACCCTCAATGTGTTGTAAAGAGTGTTCTGATCTTCGCTGCTCTCTATTGGGGTGAGTTTGTTGTCAGATGCATTTGTGCTCTTAGTCTTCAGAAGCACCGGAGTGAAGCGTGGAACGATGTCCCCAGGAATCTCTACTGGCTCCGTCTCGTAAACCACGCCGTTCTGTGTCACGCTCTGTATTGTATAGGCCTTTACTCCTTCCGACAGTCTGTAGGCGAAGTCGGTGTACAGGGTGATATAGTAGTTGCCTACCCTGTCGGTGTTCGACGATTCGGGAGCTACTGCGAAATAGTTCGTATCGTCAATTGGTTCAAGCAACCATGTGGCATTCACCTCGCCACTGAAGTTGTCTTCTCTGAAGAAGACGAATTCTCCCGCCTCATCGCTTGCCAGATACAGGTTGCCTCCAAAACGAAATTCCAGCAGCATGCTCTTCACTGTGGTCTCAAGCACCTTCTCGCTCACTTGAGGCAGAAATGCCGTATAACTCGCATTAATCAGATTCGTCATCTCGGCACTGCTCCAAACGGCATTCATCTTATCCGTGTCTACAGACGGAACTGGGTTCGACTCGCATGCCACATAATTGTAGAAACTGCCGCTGCCGTCGCCAACTTCCCTTACTCGCATACGAGGATTCATGCCTGCCACCCAATTCTTGAAATCGGAATAGCTGAAGGCCTCCAAATTGGATTTGTCGCTTGAATCCATCACGCTCGATGACGTAAACAACGATTTAATCACATTGAAATACATTTCATCCAAGTTCTGAAGCGCGGCCTTCGACCATGCTATGTTGTCGTTCACATCGTCGCATTGAGAACGCAATTGGGCCAAGGGCTGATAGGTATAGCCACCGTCGGTCGTGGATGCACTTGCTTCTACATAGAACACTGTGCCGGGATTCGTGAATTTTGAATCGTTATCTACGCTTATACCGCAGTAGTAGTTACTCTCCATTACGGAATAACGGCCGGTTCCTGCATTCTTCACGCGATAATAACCGCTGCTCATCTGTGCCGACATACTCGTGAAAATCGACATCAGGATTAATGATAAACTAAATATATGCTTTTTCATATCGATTGTTTTTGTTGATGATTTTCAGAAATAAATATTCACGGCTTTCTGATTTACCACAGGCCGTTTCTCTCTCTTGAGTTTTTCATCATTTCAATAAACTCCAGTTCTTCCTCCTCATCATAGTCGTCTCGCGATTTGGAACCTACTATGTCAACCTCATCATCACTGACAAGCAATGATTCGGGAATCATTATGCATCCTGACAGACTGCTAGGAGCCTCAAATGCAAAAGGTGTGATATAAGTTTTTTTCATGTTGGTTATAATATTTAATTATCAATTCAACTTCTTGTTTTATCGCTACTTGGTAAACAATAATCATCAAAAGCTTTTAATTGCTTATTCTGAGCGCAACGACATCGTCGAACAACTTTAATATTTAACCCAGAGTGTATTAAATCAATCTTGTCAACTGTGTTAAACAAGAAAAGCGTGGGACCATGTTGATGGATTTATTAAATACCGGGCTCTGGAAAAACCTCGCAAGAATAAATCCAACATTGTACCCACGCTCAAGTATATACAACATGGAATCATTGTCCTGAAAACTCTGACTCATGTTGTATATACCTTCATGTGAGCGTTCTTGTTGTTGTATCCTCTTGCTTGAAATGTTCCAGATTTCGGTATTCAGGATAAACCTCAAAAAACGCAATTAAAATTTCGAAAGGAGTAATCTCCGCCCGATTTTTATGCAAATATACATAAAAATAATTTCTAAAGAATAAATTGATAAAAAAAATAATAATATTTAACAATTTAACAACCTATTTTCTACCTATATAGCATGCTCTTCGATTGTATTCATACCATCATTCACATTTATGTTGGATCTTACAAAATGTGTTTCACAAAATGTGAAAAATAATCTCACAAAATGCGTTACGCAAAATGTAAAATCCTCCAAAATCACAAAAAATAAGGATGCCTGAGAATAATCTCAGACATCCCCATTTTTACTATGTTTATTTTATTTTTTATAAGAATTTATATCGTCTGCATGGCCTTATTTTCCCACGAAGCGGTATTTTACAATTTCAGGTATGTAATTGTTATTTTTCTTCTTTAACCAAACAACTTCAGTTATCCTTAAAGCCACAACAACTACCCTCAACATGTTTTTAGACCGTCAACAGAAACGACTTTAAAGAGGTATTCTTATTATTTTCATTGCACTACATAGTCGTTTTCAGACAGGATGGTAACAATTAACAAAAGACAGCACATGCCTTGCGGATATTCTTCAGCCTCTCGGTTAATATGTTTTTTCTACGGGATAATGCCATATTATAACGGTTTTGCATGTTAATAAGAAGCTCCGGGTTGATACCAATGGCTGCCTCCATCATTAAGGCAAAGTCTGTAGATACCGAACGCTTACCATTCAATATTTCATTCAGCTGAGTATATGGAACGCCTATCACTTCTGCAAATCGCTTCTGGGTAATTCCACGGCTTTCCAATTCTTCCTTAAGTATTTCTCCTGGATGTGTAGGTATTCTTGAATCCATAATTATTGTTGATAATGGTTAGTTATATCTGTAATAACACATATTGTTAATATCGGTTTCTGACCTTCTTCTTTAATTCTAAATAGTAAACGGTAATGATAGTCAATACGAATTGAATAATACCCGTTGTTAAGTGATTCAAAATTGAGAGAAATGAATACAAATAAATCTTCAATACATGTTGCGGCCGCTAATGTATCAATTCTTCTTTGGTATTTTTGAACAACTTGGGGTTGAAAACGATATTTTTTGTTTTTGCATTTACCTTTATCATAAAGTTCCTGTAAATAGTCTTTTTCGTATTCAATTATCATATAATCACAATTTGAATGCAAATATAATAATTTTATTTGTTAAATTCACAGATTTAGTGAATAATTTTTGCTTTACAAAATGCGTTACTCAAAATGTGAAATCTTCCAAAATCGCAAAAAAAACAAGGATGCCTGAAAATAATCTCAGACATCCCCATTTTTACTATGTTTTGTTTTAAAGAATTTTTACTACCAAATTTTTCAACTAATTTGAATAATAATCGTCCGCATGGCAAAAATTCCTAATTCATAATTCCTCATTCCTAATTAGAGCGCAGTGATTAATAACTATCTAACCAAAACCTTCTTACCGGCAACGATATAAATTCCAGGCTCAAGGCTTACTACATTCACGCCTTCTTCCAACTGTGCCATCTTCACGCGCTGGCCTGCCATGTTGTAGATGCCGAGCTTGCTGCTGCCATGGCCTGTAATCTCCACTCCATTGGCAATAGCACGAACCAAGTATTTGCTGTCGGTTCCCTGTGCTGTATTGAGCAGACGGATGCCAGTGGTGCCATCGGGACTAATCACATGAATATTCTCTGCTGTGCAGATGTATGGCATGAAAGGACGAACATTTGTGGCATTGCTGTTCTGACTGCCCACACGGTTGAACTGCTGATTGTCTTCGTCGAAATAAAGCACGTTCATGTCCTCTTCAACAGTCTTGTCGCAGTAGTCGCCATTGCCTTTCATCATGTAGGTGCCTGCTGACTCACTAAACTTGTCAGACGGATTGAGGTCGAAGCGGATTGGCATGCCGTCGTAGTTGTCGGCAAACTGGATAATATATCCGCCGGCTGTAATCTCATCATCCTCACACAGATATTCAAACTTGCCTGTCTCTGGGTTCAGACGCTGGCAGATGAAGTCGATGCCGTGATATAGATGATATTCATAGTGGTCGCGATAGTCGAACCTGCCTGTCACAGTCACATTGCCAAGTCCGTTAGGCAAGAATATGCCGTTCATGCGAGACCCTTCGAAGGTGCGGGTCAAATAAGCTGCGCCACTCACTGTAACACGCTCAGGATTAATCTGAGAATAAGTAGTATTGCTGTTCTCTGTCATCCCCAGTCGATGCACGTCCACTTCATGGGCTGGACTCCAGCGGGTGGTAGCTGATATGTTGGCTGATGCCACCTTCAGGTTTGAACCAATGGTTGTGCCTGTAAGACCTCTGTAAACCTCTATATTGTCGATAAGCAAAGTTCCATTGCTATCATAGTCGGCATTACTCACTTCAAGCGTGCCGGCACCGTTGCTCTGGGCACTCTGAGGAATAAGAACTGCCTCCACTTGCTTCCATTCGCCATTAGTGTCGTATATATCGATGTGGTTTGATTCGCCTATAATGCCTATCTTGCCTTCCCAACCGTCGCTCTTCACCATGGCACGTACCACGTATGGGGTGCCGGCAGTGAAACTGATAGACTGCTTCAGAGAGGCTCCTGTCGTGCTCTCCACCGACTGACCCTCAAGCTTCACGCTCGAACCTGAATAAGCATCATCGCCGTTCACTGCCCAAATGTCGGAACCCCAGCCCAGATTCTTGGCATTTTGTGTCCAGAATTCACGTCCGCTGGCATTTGCGCCGTTCCTGCCAAAACCTGTATTCAGATATGGGTCGGGAGACAGATTTATGAAGCCTTCAAGCATATTGGATGTGTTGGATTCGTAGGGTAGGGGAACGGGTGTTACTCTTGTGGATGAACTGGTCACTTCGAACTCGTAACTTGCCACCTGTGACACGTTCTTCAATACTACTCGAGGTTCGCCACCATCGAAGCTCTTTGTGCTTGAACCACCATAGAGTGTGCCATCGCGGTAAACACTAAGAGATGTCAAACGGTTGAATGTATAGTCATGTTTACCCAGACCGTCGGGCATATTTTCGGCTATGGTAGTATTGTTTACATCTATCTTGTCGGCAGTGATATGGATGTCGGCACCATTGAGCGACTCTCCAACACGGATGGATATCACTGCCTCGCTGTCTTTATCCTTCAATTGGAAGTTTTTCAGTGTTAGAGTATATATGCTTGACGTAGGCATGTCGGAACTCGTATAGTCCACCAATACTACACTATCGCCATCTTCCTGGGCGTTCATGCCTGTCATGCACAGCATGCCAAGCATAATCATACTTAGTGTTTTATATATCGTATTCATTAATGTATTCTGGTTTTTATTATAAAAAGACTTTTAAAAATAATTTAACGACTGTCCTTAGATTGTCTAATTCTTTGTTCTAAAAACTTTCGTACTCTCATATAATTATCTTATCGCCTTAAAATGTAAAATGATTTATTACTTTTCATTTTTATTCTCGTGGACATGCCAGGCCGTCAATCTGCATGCCGTTCAATATCATTGCATTGCAACTGAGCATACGCTCGTTCTTCACGTAAACACCATAGTTGTTGCCTGTGCCGTTGGTCACTTCTTCGCGTTGGTTGATACCGCCTGGCCAGAAGTGTTGGCTGTCGCCTGATAACTTCAGTGTCTGGTCGTTCATCACGGCTCTAAGAGTACGGGTGGCAACGGGTTTTGTCCATTTGTGGTCGCCATCGTAGTTGATGAGAGTACGCCAGTTCCAGCAGGTGCCAACACCCAGTCCGTGGGCTGTCTCATGCTGTGCTGTGCCTACCCACTGATAGCGTGAGTTTTTGCCGAAGCGAATCCAGCCGCCATAGCTGCAGTCGGCCGTCTGAACGCCTTCGTTGTATTCCACTCTTGCACGAAGATAAAGGTTGGAGTAATTATTATAGTAGTATTTGGCAGAGTCCATTGCCTCGGTAATGCGGTCGTAGGCACCGGCAGTGCGTGCTCCTGATTCATTCTTTGCCCATGACCAGTCGTAATTGCCGCCTTCGCTGGTGCGGAACACGCGGTTTTCGCCATAGATGGTGTCTTTGTCGGTGGTGATGGCAAATGCACGGGTATGATACAATGTGCGTGGTTCAAGCCCCTCAAAGAATGCACCGAACTCACCCTCATATCCTTCAATCTTGCATGTGTCGACAGCATATTGAATGTCGTCGCAGTTATTTGGAGTAGGCATAGGCTGACGGCTCACGCATACGCCCCATTTCGACAAATCGACATTGCCTGTGCGAGTGAAACGGGCAAACACGCAGGCACCGCGCTTGGCGCGATTAACTACCGGCATTGTCTCAAGCATCGGTTTGATGTCTTCAATCATGAACTCAGTCACGCTTGAGTAAATAGTGTCAGGATTATTCTCAGCGTCCTTGATAATGGCATAGGCGCGGGCATAATATTGAAGACTTTTCTTCAGGGTCGATACTGTCTTGTTGAAGTCGCCGTCGGCAGTGCAGTTATTGCACATCTGGCGAGTTACACCGTTGCCTGTCTGGAATGGTGGCACTTCATATTCTGAGGAAATCAAGAAACCATAGCTATAATTTCTCAATATATAGTCCCCCAAATTGTAAACCTTGCTGGATAGTGTCACGTCTTTGCCGATTATTTCCACACCCACATCACCAAGAGAGGGATAGTCGCCTTCAACGTAACGTTTCACAGCATTCTCTGCCGACTGGTCAATATCTACATCCAAGTCGGAACTGCAGCTGCAAAGCAAAAGTATGCCCCCAGCTAACATAAATGTGTTAAGTAGTTTTCTAATCATAAAATATTCAGGTTTTTAGTTGATTAATTCCTAATTTGCAAATTTACAAAAAATTCCACACCATCACAAATAAATATAGTTAAATGTAATCTTAATAATGTTTAACCCGAATCGGTCATTAGGTTTTATGTCAGAATAATATTTATTTTGAGCAGATTGTCTTTGGAAGTCTCGAAGGTGTAGCGAGCTACATAGAGAGGCTTACGAAGGCAAGGTGCCAAAAGAAATATTGTTATGGCATGAAAAGAGCCTAAATAACTATAATTTTACATCATTTCGTCCTAATGACCGATTTGGGTTTAATCATGCTAAATCCTTGTCAACTCATCTATTTGCTAACTAAAAAAAAGGAGCCTCAAGGCTCCTTTTTAAAATCATTTCCATGTCGGCTTGGTTAAATACCAAAGATTCTGGTTCTGCAGTTTGCTATAGAGTTCCATGTCTGGCTCTATCTCTTTCACTGTGCCGTCTTCTGATTCAGGGCGGGCGTTGCGTGCCGAAATCTTGGTGGCAAGCCAGTCGGTGCCGTTGAAGCCGCTCGCATTCTTGTGGTTTGCCATGCGAACCAAGTCGCTGAAGCGGTAGCCTTCGAAAGCAAGCTCAAGAGCCATCTCGTCGCAGATGATATCCTCTACGGCATTGATGATAGCTTCTTTCGAATCGCTCACGTCAACACCTTTGCTCTGAAGCATTGGCTCCCAGGCAAAGTACATGTCGTCGTAGTTGCCCGTGATGTTCGTGATTGGAGAGTTGCCTTCTAACACAGTCCATGAACCATAGCCACATCCTTTCGCGTGGATGCCATAGTTGCTACGCCACATGTCGTCGGTGAAGTTGAGGAAGAAATTGCTAAGCTCATCATCGTCAACATAGTTCATCGCACCGTTTGGATTGTAACGTGTGTAGGTTTCTGTCTCTTCCTGCATCACAGGATTGCCTTCTTCATCAATAACTGGGTCGCCGTTCTCATCAACTACTGGCACCATTATTGTGCGTTTCTGATTCTGACGAGGATAGTTGTCGTAGTTCAAGCCATCCTTGAGAATTGCAAATGCATGTTCTGGGAAACCGGCGCGATTGATTGCTTCTGCAAGACGAAGCCATACGAGTGTGTTGCGGTAGATTGGAATGGAATAGTAGAAAGTGCTTCCACGAGAAGCCTTAGCTGCCAGTTTATAGCTTTTGCCTTCGTATGTGAAGCTTTCTATCGAATTCTCATAGCGTGCATCGCCGCAATCTTCATAATATGTCCTGCTACTTGGATTTGTGTTTGTATTCCAGAATACATACATCTGGGCTTTGTTGAGCTGTTCGTATCCATTCGATGGAACCATCTGGGCCTTGTAGTTGCGCGACACGCTGATATTTCCTGATGCTGATACATCTTCATTGCCGTCGGCATCGGTGTTTATGTTTGTCGACTGACTCGATGAAGGGGTGTAGCCATAGATGTCGGCAACGCGAGTGAGCATCGTGCCAAACTGCTTGTTGGCTGATGAGGCTATAATGCTAACCACTTCGGCTGGATTCTGACGTGAGTAAGTCCGGCCGAATCGTCCCCAGCTGCCAGTGGCTGAATAAATATATTCGTTCTGAACGCGAGTGGCATTGCAGTGCCATGAGGTTACTGGTGAATTCACCGCTTTCAGATAATCATAGTAGTACTGGGCTGCCTTGCGATAGTCGCTCTCGCTTGCACCGCGAAGCAAGTACATATCGCCTAAAACCAGACGAACTGGTATGAACATCAGGCTGGCTGCGATTTCGGTATAGCCATTGCGGTAGTTGCCGTAGCTTGGGTAATTAGTGTCAACGAATTTGTCCAGACCGAGCTCAATGAATTTGTCGATGAGGTTGTCTTTGTTGACCACGTCGTTTATGTAGTCGAAGTCTTCAACGATGTCGAGATTCTTGATTGGCTGGCTTATAAATGGCACTTCACCGTAAAGGTTTACAAGCTGTAGATAGGTCCATCCACGGATAGCCTGAACCTGAGCATATTCAGGAAGCATATACTTCACGTTGCTCTTCACCTTGTTGGTATCGGCATTGGCAATATAGAAATTGCAGTTGTTGATGATGTTGTAGTAGTCGCTTATTTTTAGCATGGAGCAACTGCCATCTTGAGGATCATCGAAGTTGGAGATGGCATAAAGCGTGTCAGTCACGTATTCGGTGCTCGATATAAGGTCACCACGCACTTCGTTCAGAATTACCTGACGCTCTGCCACGTTTTGCAAGCCTTTCAGTATACCTAAATATGAATATAGAGTGTCATTGGCGCTTGTGTAGCTCTTGTCACCAGTGTCAACGGTTAGCATGTCTTCGCACGACTGGGTGGAAAAGAGTGTGACAAGCATCATCACCATGACTAATAGAATACTTTTCTGTTTCATTGCTTTATGAGTTTTGTTAAGATTCATAATATTCCGTTTCACTGATTACAAGTTGAGACGCAGGCCAAGGAAGAAACTGCGGCTCGATGGGAGCAAACCGGCGTCGATGCCTTGGTAGATTGTGCTGTTGCCACATGAGAACTCTGGGTCAATACCTGTGTAGCGTGTCACGGTGAACACATTGTTGCATTCGCCCCATATTGTCATACCCTGAATCCATGATAAGTTCAATGGCCAGTCGTAAGACAGACGAATCTTCTTGAGCTTCAGGTAACTGCCGTCTTCTATCCAGCGGTCGGAGAAACGCTCGTTGTTGACCCATGCATCGCTCGTGGTGGAGCAGGCCTTTGGCATGTCTGTAGATTGATTCTCGTTCTGCCAACGATTCACGGCTGCAATGGTCTGGTTGTAGAAGCCGTTGAGCGACTCGAGCTGGCTGCGCTGGTAGTTGTAGAGGTCGTTGCCAAGCGAGTACTTGAAGGTGAAGCCAAGAGTCCAGCGTTTATATTTGAACGTTGTGAATATGTTGCCATATACGTCGGGGTTAGGGTCGCCTATGATGCTCTTATCTGCTTCGTTAATCACACCTGCGTTAATCACACCGTCGGAATTGATGTCAACGAAATGCACGTCGCCTGCTGTGAAGTTCTTGTAAGGGTTGGCTTTGATGCCGGTTGGGTATTTCAGATAGTCTGTGCCGTTGTGAGCTGTCGATGCCTCCTCGATTGAAGCAAAAACACCTGCGGTCTTATATCCCCAGAACAGGCCTGCTGCATTACCCTCACGATTCAAAAGCTCTGCACCGTAAACCTTCAGGATGTTCTCGGATGGAAGATTGCGAAGTTCGTTCTTGTAGTGGCCGAGTGTAGCACCCAACTCCCATTTGAAGTCCTTCTTATTGATGAGGATTGCGTTCACGCTCACGTCGGCACCTATGTTGCGAAGGCTACCGTCATTGGTCCAATATGAATCCAGACCAGTCATGTAGTTGTTCTGTTTAGGAGTAATCAGATTGCTTGTGGTCGACATGTAAACCTCAACTCCAGCCTGGATGCGGTTGTTGAAGAACGAACCCTTCAAACCGGCATTGAAGCGACGGGTGGTTTCCCACTGGATGGATGGATTCTCAATGTTTACCAGTTGCAAACCGATGGCTGTGCTCATGTATGGAGTGCTCTGGAAATAGGTGCGTGATGATGCGTAAGGAATGGCATCGTTGCCGCTCTCATCATAGCCCAATGTAAATTTCAGATAGTTCACACCTTTATATTTCTGGAGCCATTTCTCGTTCGACATAACCCAGCCTAATTGCAAGGATGGGAACAAACCCCATTTCACACCAAACAGCTTCAAGCCCTCACTCGTCTCCTTACCGAAGCGGGAAGAGGCTTCTGCACTCATGGTGAAGTCAACGTAGTAGGTCTGCTTGTAGTTGTAGTCGCCATGAACATAATAGGCCATGTTGCGCCACTGGTCGTTCACACCTTCCACATTGATGAAGTCGAGCGAACCCTTGAAGTCTGGCATCTTGTCGTTGCCGGCATTGTAGCCCACAAGGTGATTGTCGTCGTAGGAGTTGTTTGTGAAACGGAAACCTCCAAATGCCTTAACTTGATGAGCACCGTAGGTGTTATGCCAGTTGATGCGGAAGTCATTGAACACGCTGGTTTCCTTGCCGAAGAAACTCTTAACCACAGATGTGATGTCGCCAAGACCTTCCAGGTTGTACACAGGACTACCGGCAACAGGCAGATAGTATTTCTCATTTGAACGGTTCAGCTGGTATGCAAAACGGTTTGTGATGCTTAAATGACTGTTGATTTCCCATTTTGGCATAATGTTGAGGTTGAATTGAGTCACTTGCTGGTTGTTCTTGTTAACACCATCACCGTTCTCCAAATACCAGTATGGGTTACCAAGGGCTGTGTTGCTGCCGAAACGGCTTGCAAAACCAAATGGATAGTTGCTGTCGTCTACATATTTTCCAGCATAAATTGAGCTTTCATGAAGCTTCAGGTCATCGCCAGTATAGTAGCCATATTTCGACAGGAACGGTGCCTGAATCAGTCCGAGAACGTTTGGAGACGATATGCTGCTGCTGTTGTAGTTCTCTGCCCAGCCATTGTCGCGCAGGTTGTAAGTGATGCGAGAATAGGTGATGTCGAGTTGGGTCGACAGATTTTCAAACATCTTGATGTCGGTGTTGAACCTGATGTTCAGACGGCTGAAGTCCGTTCCCTTAGCGGTAGACTCCGAATTGGTGTAGCCCAGCGACAGGTTGTACATTGCCACATCATCACCACCTTGCACATTCACCTTGTAGTTCTGGGTGAAGGCAGTGTGGTAGAGGTCTTTGCTCCAGTCGGTGTTGTTGTTGTACATCGGATACCAATAGTAGTTAGGATTGTCGTTCAGGAACGGGATGTTGGTAGATGCCGATGAGTTTTTCAAACCATATTCAGTGGTTCCAATCAAGTCGCTCACATAGGTCTTATACTGACTGGCGTTCAGCATGTCGAGATATGAAGGAGCTGTCTCAAAACCTCCATATATGTTGGCATTGATTTTGGTTGCCATGCTCCTGCCACGCTTCGTGTTGATAATCACAACGCCGTTGGCACCGCGCGAACCATAGAGCGAAGTGGCATTTTTCAGCACTTCCACGCTCTCAACGTCCTCGGGGTCAATTCCGGCAAGCACGTTGTTGAAGAATCCGTCGTGGATTGAGGTGCGGTCGAGCTGAAGGTCCATGAACATACCGTCGAGAACAATCAGTGGCTGAGAATTCAGGTTCAGTGAGTTTATTCCGCGAATAAACATTGCAATGCCTTGACCTTGCACTCCACTACGGTTTATGGTACGGATATCGCCCGCCAGCTTGTTCTCTATCTCGCCGTCGATACTCGTGGCGCTTGTCATGTTCATATCGGCACTATTATAAGATGTGATGCTGGTCACTGGGGTGTAGTAGCTGTTGAATGATGAACTATACATCTCTACGTTTGGCACGCGCTGGTCGTCACCAAATGCCACTTGAACATCGTTATATCCAGGAACTGTCACGTATAAAGAGTTGACGAATACCGGCACTTTCAGCCAGTAGGTTCCGTCTTCGTCGGTCATTACGGAATATAGTGGATTACCGAAAGCCTGAACACGTGCACCGTCGATTGGCTCGTTGGTTGCTGCATCAAGCACAAGTCCACACACTTCCCGCAGTTCTACGGCTGGAGTTTGGCGGCTGACTTTTGCACGAGGCTTCACTTCGGTGCTGTCGTCAGCTTCCTGAGCATATACAGCCGAATATGTGGCAAAACACAATGTGAACAATGCCAGTCTCAGGATCGATTTTTGTATTTTTGATATATTCTGTTTCATGGTTATTATGAAATTGAAATATTTGAAAATAGGGAAGTGTTATTATTCATTCTCTTTTGGAATTAGTATGATCTTGTCGACGAAGAACTCATTAGTGTAGGTGTTACGCTGACTCGTCAGCAAATACGAGTTGAGTTCTAACGTTACGTAGGCATCTTGAATTCCATAATAGCTTACTGGGAATTTGTAATCGCTGCAAAGCAACAAACTGTCGCTGAACTGTAGGTATCCCTTCTCGTCAACGTGTGGAGTTTTAGTTCGGAAATAGTTGCCTGTGCCGTTCACTCCTTCTATAGGCTTCAGTTGGATACGATCCTGGTTGGCTTTAGTGGAATGGTAGTTTAGATAGGCACGTAGCTGATATGGTTTGCCTGCAGATGTGTTGTATGGCAAAATGGCTATGATATCATATTTGCAAGACAACGTGTTAGGCAAGCGGAATTTAACCGTTGGATTGGCAGTCGTACGAGTAGGAATAATCCTAATGGCACGTCCTTCCATCAGAGAGTCGGGCTTCACAAAGTCAGGACCAAGTTTTGCAACCTCTTCTGCCGACAGATAGTTCCAAGGATTTCCAATGTTGTTCAGGTTATAGGAAGCAATAGAGCAGTAGTCGTAGCTTTCAAACATCATCTCTGCTTCAAGCTTTCGCTCCTTCAGCCATGTGTCCTCCATCTTGTAGTTGAACTGGTCTACTACGTATGCCCAACCGTTGCTCACGCGTACAGGGGTCACGTGGTTGAACAAAGCCGCACTGTTTGGATCGTAGAAGATGATTCCACTTGTGCTTTGGATGGAGTCGCAGGCACCTTCTGTGGCCATCTCCTTGTAGTCGTGACCATACTGGTAGTTGGCATTAAAACACAGGTTGCGGGCTATGGCGTCGCAGGTGCGGAAATCCGTGATAGAATCGATCTCCTGATCAGTGAATTTCGTTGTCAGTACATCGCTTGAAGAGGTACCGTCTGCCGCTACAGTCACAACTGTCTGGTTATAAGTAGGAAGATAATGGAAGTAACTCTTCATCTTCTCGTACTCAGTGTCCCATAAATCATCGGTAGGAAGCACCATCACATAGTTGCTGTCCTCTCGATTGATATATGCGTCGAGATAGAATGGGTTGAAATATGAGTTGCTCAGAAAGGTCACTGAATCCACCCATGTAATTTCACCATCGATAGTAGGGCCTTGGGTGCTTGCGCTCTCGCTGAATACTGTTTTGTCGAACTTCCGGAAGAAAGCACTCAGCTTTGTTAGCGACTCATGGTTGTTGATATATTCATACATGTTGTTCAGATAGCTTATCGAACCATCGGTCATGTGGATAATACCATTGCCTGAACCTATGTTGGCTTCTATGATGTCTGTTTCGTTGATGGTGCGCTGGCCACAATCGAAGTCTGCCACCTTGCCGTTGAAGAGATAAATGTCTTCTTTCTTGTCGCCGTTGAGAACGTGGCGATAGCGTGTCATGCAGTTGCGGATCAGTTCATTCTCCACTTTCCATATCTGTTTACGGTCACCGCTCTTGAGCATCTCGTCCCATTTTTCAAATTCGAATGTGCCGTTCTTAGGAGCCCAGAGCGTGAAGGTCTGATCGCTACCAAGCATGTCGGCATAGGTGCGATCGGTGACTTCTTTCTCCGACTTGGAGTAGTACACCCGAGACAAAATGGAAGCAAACTCGCTCAGGTCGGGATTCGCTGATATGTTCTGCCACAACGAACCCTCCCCCGACACCAATGGGTCGATATTGAAGTGGTCGTCATCGCAGGACATGAAGGCTGTAGACGAGAATAATGCCGTCATACATGCTGCCATTATTATTAGTTTCTTGTTCATATCAGTTGAGTTTTACGTTTGTTATTACCATTTGTCTTCTGCTATATCTCCATTGAATATGCTTTTTGGAACAATCTCAAGATAGTCGAAGAAGAACTCGGTCTGAGTGCTCTTAAGCACCGATTTGAATCTCACGTAGTAAGTCTCGCCAGCTTCCAGGCGGTCGTTGAAGATGATACGACGCAGACAGTTCGTACAGTCGCGGCCTGGAACACCTGCCGCAGGGCAGAAGTACTTTGGACCCTTCATGTAGCCGTTCAGACGCATTGTCTTGTCGAGGTCGTTAATCGCATCTTCGGAACCCAGGTTGGAGTCGCTTTTCCATCCCACGAGGGCATTGCCGCCGCCGATACGAAGATCGAGAGGAATACCGATGGCTGGAAGGTTGTTTGGATTTGTACCTATATATACCTGCGCCATCCCGCGGTTACCATTGGCATTGATACCATAACGAATTTCATACGTACCTGTGTAAGGCACTGGAGGCAATTTCAGAACAAAGTCGTAGATACCGCGGATATTGAACTCATCCGACTGATAGTTCAGCCATGAGCCGCTGCTGCCAGCACCACTCGTGTTCGACAAGTATTCAAACTCGGTCTGTTCCGACATCTGTGGTATGTTGTCGAAATAGTCTGGAGTGAAATACCAGCTTGAATTGCGGTTCAATCGACAGCCGGCATTAATCATTTCAGGAAGCAGGGCGCAAATGTCGTAACGCATGCGCTCGTTGAGAATCTTGTTTGGAACGCGCTCTGTCCATACCAACATGTTCTTGATAGGGAAGTAGTAGCCGTTGAGAGACTCGTTGTCGTTTTCACCATTCGACTGTGATACTTCTATTCCGTCTTCACATTGTGAAGCTATTTCGCGATATGTGGTCTGATTGTAAACTGAGTAGCGGTTAATCTGACGACGGTTGCCACGTAGGCCGGTCACCTTAATCAAGCGACGATGCTTGCTCATAGTCTCCCAGTATTCCCACACATTCACCTGGAATGTGCTGCCGTCGTTCAAGTTGGCATTGCTATAGCCTTTCTCATTCGACCATATAACCATGTTGTTCCAGTTCAAACCAACCTTCACTATGTGGTATGCCACAAACTGGTTAACGGCGTTGTCTTCGTTCTCGTAGTCGTCACCCCAGCTAGTCTCTGGACCATAGTTGGCGTTGGCTTTCAGATATTCTTTCAGACTCTCAAGGTCGGTGATGCCGTTGGCTTCGAACACAGAATCGGTTTCTACGAATGCTGTGTATTTGATATATCTGTGGTCGGGATATTTGCCCTCCCAGTTGCCAGAAGAACCAAGATAAGTGGAGCCCGCCTCGTCTTTATCGTCGTATGAATAGTCGCGATAGTCGGTCATCAAGTTGGCGAAGTTGGTCACAGATAATAGCTCGCCGAAAAACTTTGTGTTCTCGGTCGTCATAATCAAGTCGGCTACAGTGGCGTTCGACGGTGAAATCACCTTGTCAATCACGTGAATGTAGCCGTTCTCCACTTCTATGTCCTTGTCAACTACTTTGGAAGCAATGTTGATGTAAATCTCCGTGTTGCCTGCCTCGTCATTGCCGTAGGTCACACGAATTGGACGGTCGTTCATGTTGTTCGTTGGCATAGGATCCTGAAACGATGTCGACTCGTAGGCTGGGTTGTTGCCGTTCTCAATGATAGAGTTGAACACAATGGCCTGAGCCAGAGAGTCGCTTATCTCATCCAGATTGGTGGTCTTTTCAATTCCTGCCTTATATAGGGAATCTACATGATAGGTGATTGCCTCGTTCAGAGGAGCAAAGCATGTGTAGTTGCCACGAGCGGAGAGCAACTCATGCATCGTGGACGACGACTTCTCGGATGGATGCACCCTTTTCAGAAGCTGAACAAAGCAGCTGAACGAGTCGGGATGATTCTCCAAGTGGTCAATCATCATCTCGCCTGTAAATGTGTACAGGGCACTGTCGTCTATGTCCTCCTTACAACTGTTGAAACTTATCGTGAAATACGACAGCAACAGAAGTAATAGAATCGGACGACTATGCATTTTATTAAATGTATTCATATTCAATAGGTTTTAGCATGTTTATAAATCGTCCGTTTTGGACGTGTTCTCTGAAGTGCCCCACACTTCGTTCTGGTGGAGCAGTTTGTTGTTCTTTATCTCATCATTGTAGATAGGGGAGAAGAGCGACATCATTGGAGCCAGCTTTGCCTCTATCGCACGTTTGTTGTCAGTGAATTTGCGAGTGAGATATTTAAGCATCTCAACTGTGTTGCCCTTGCGCTGTGCATATCTCACCAAGTCGTACCAACGCTTGCCCTCTCCTACGAACTCACGCTGACGCTCATTCAGAATCAAACGCTCAATGGCATCCTTTGTGTTGTTCTGCTTGTAGTCAATCGAATCGTTGGCAGAGGTTGTGTTCTGATATGCGTATGGATTTGAACGCTTGAACACCTCGCGCACCAGACTAAAGGCTTCCTTCAGGGTAGCCTCGTCGTCGGATATCTGAATCAGTGCCTCGGCTTTCATCAGCACCACATCGCTCAAGCGATACACAATCCAGTTGGCACTGTTCATGCTGCCGCGTGCACTGCCGCTTGTTGCAGAGTTGTAGTAGGATGCGGTGGCATTGTTGTCGCGCATGCCTGTAGAAGAGGATGTGTTGTATTGTTCAATAGCACTGAAATTGTATTTGGCCAATGGATAAGAGGTCTGCGAAAAATCATTCTTTGTCAGCCAGGAGGTGGTCCATCTACGATAGTCGGTGCGATTGAATACGCTTGAAGGTACCGGAGTGTTGGGATTCGTTTCAATTGCGCCAAACAAAGCACTTGAGCATAGCAATGACTGAACACTGTTGTTCTTGTCGATGAAATAATTGAGCAACATGCTGTTTACATTGTTCGTTCCGTCAAACTGAAACTCAAATATACTCTCGCGGCTGTTGCCTGTGCCGAAAATAGCATTGTAGGCACCGCTTTCGTTGCGGAATGGATTCGCACCGATCGAAGAATTTTCGGTGTTTTGAACGAACAAGTCCTCAAGTTTCACTTCTTCGGTCAAGCCTCCAATGACAGTTCCGCTCTTGTTCACCTGATCTTCGTAGTCGACCTTCATCTGATTTAGCACGTAGTCGCAACATTCCACACAGCGACGATAGTCGTCTTCGGCTGAAGTGCCGTCTGTGATCTTGTCTGGAGCACCTGCCTTGTAGCTTGCACGCCATAGATACACGTCGGCAAGAAGTGTGTAGACCGTCTTGCGAGTGATGCGGGCATGGTCTTCTGCCTGGTTGCCATAGCTCTTCATCGCCTGGTCTTTCACTTCTTCAAGGTCGGAGATGATGTTGTCGAGCACTTCCATCTGAGTCGACTGACCGAGCTCGAAGCGCTGGCTATCATTGTTGTAGTCTTCGGTGGCGTATGGTACGTCGCAGAATGTACGGGTCAGATAAAAGTGGCACAATGCTCTCAGCGTCGTTACTTCGGCTTTGATTGGAAGCCAGTCGCCCATAGAGAAGGTCTCGTCTTTTTCTACGATCTCCGGACCATGAGCCAAAATCTTGTTGCAATAGTTTATAGCGTTGTAGAAACACGTCCAGTCGAAGATGTTGTTCGTCGACATCAGGTTCGCGTTCATCAGGTTTGTCATGTTTACGGCGGTCACACCGACGCGCTTCTCAAAGTTATCACCGCGCATCTCACCCCATTGGATGTATTTCGACATCATGTCGTCGCCCATCATTCGCAAATAGCAGGCTGCAAGAGTGCCCTGCAAGTCATTGCGGTCGCGCCAAAAGTCTTCTTCAACGGTGCGGTCGGTTGGAGTGATGGTCAGATAGTCTTCGCATGATGTGAAGACCGACATTGCCATAAACACCATACAAACAGTCAATAATATTTTTGATATGTTCTTTTTCATAATTGTCCGTTTTTAGATGTTAGAATCCTATGTTGATGTTCACAGTGAATGACTTAGGGCGAGGTGTCTTACTTCTGTCAATACACATGCCCCATGTGCCTGGGCTGCGGTCAGGGTCAACACCTGTGTACTTCGTCCAGCAGAACAGGTTGTTGGCTGAAGCCGACAGACGAAGACTCTGAAGACCCCATTCCTTGCATACCTTGGAAGGTACGTTGTAACTCAGCTGAGCATATTGCAGGCGTAGATAGTCGCCGTCTTCCACGTAGCGGTCATTACCAAGGGCGTTGTAGGTCTGTCCAATACCCGAGTTCATGGCACGAGGAATTTCTGTGATATCACCATTCTTGCGCCAACGCCAGTTCACGGCACGGCTCTGGTTTACGTTCGTACGCATCGACTCATTGTTGAGACGAGCCATATTCACAATCTTGTTGCCCAAACGATAGTTGAACGACAGTTTCAGCGCCCACTGGCCATAGTTGAAGTTCAAACCGAAACCGCCTGTCACCTTAGGGTTCGAATTGCCAAGGTAAACGATGTCGAGCTCGTTGATCTGACCATCGTGGTTCACATCGTCATAAATCACGTCACCACCTTTGAATTCATAGTTCACTCCTCCATAGTTGAAGTACATCTTCAGAGGGTTTCCTTTGTTATCATAAAGGATGTCGCCATTGGCATCTCGAACCACCGGACAAGTGTAGTTCTCACCACGCTCCTGCGCTGCGGCTGCGGTGTTGTCGCCGTATTCCTCACGCGATTCTGTCGTGAATCCGCTATGTTCGTAGTCGTAGCGGTAAACACCTTTGTAGCGGAATCCATAAATAGAACCAACGGCATTACCCACTTGAATGCGAGGGAGATAGTGAGCATTGTTGTAGTTGAATTCTTCATTCATAGTCGACAAAACTGTTTCATCCATCTTGGTGATGGTGTTCACGTTCTGGGATATATTGAATGAAGCAGTCATATAGAATTTCCCAATCTTCAAGAAACGGTCGGTGTTGATGAACAATTCCCAACCTTCGTTCTTCAAGTCACCTACATTGCGCCACGACAAACGGTTGAATCCTGATGAGCCAGGAATGCCCACACCAGTCATTAGCAAGTCTTTTGTGTACTTGTGATATACGTTGAAGTCCATCTGAATCAGGTTGTCAAGCAAATTCAGGTTGAAACCTAAGTTCCATGAATTGGTCGTCTCCCATTTCAGGTTAGTCAGACGCAGGTTCTGTGGATTGATGGCTTCTGGAAGTGATGTGTTTGGATAGCGGCCGTAGCTGCCATAGGTGTTATACATCAAGTATTCGTTTCCAGGTGGACGACCCACACGGCCCCAACCATAGCGGATACTGAAGAGACTTATGTATTTTGTAAGTGGAGTGAACCATTTTTCCTGGCTAACGTTCCAACGGGCAGAGTAGGATGGGAATGTACCCCATTTGTTGCCCTTACCGAATTTGGTGGAACCGTCACGGCGTACAGTGAGGTCGAGTGCGTATGTTCCTTCTTCGCCGTAGGCTAAGTGGGCTGATGCCATATAACCCATGTCGCGCCATTGACTTGTGCCTGTGTGTGTGCTGTTCTGGTTTACATATCCAGCAGCTGTCGATGATTCGATGCCGGTTGGCAAACCACGCTTGGCAAGACCTTGGCTTGTGCCGTCACCGTTCTTCATCTCGAAACGACCCATCAACGATACGGAAATCTTTTCATTGTTGAAATGAGGAATGTAGATCAAGGTCTCACGGTTGGTGAAGGCCAAACTCTTGTATTCAGGATTCGTAGCAAGGTTTACGCCTGTGCTCCAGGAATCGGTGGTCAGAGAATTTGGATAGTAGGTGTTGACCGATTCGTTATAGATATCCATGTAAACTTCGGCGTTCAAGTCCAGTTGATGCTCGTCGGAACTGGTGCCCAAAAGCTTATAGCGGAGATTGAACTGAGGGTTGATACGATAGGTCGACTGTTTGTTGTATGCCAAATTTGCTATAGCTACTGGGTTGCCGTTGTTCTTCATGTCGCGAAGATAATAGGATGAGTAGCCGTCTGGTGTGTTGCCAATAGTGTTCTCTGGCGCTGTTGGAAGCATCTTGTAGTATTCTCCTGTGCGGTAAGCCTGACCAGTGTATGGATCGTAGGCATATTCCCACACGCTCATGTTTGGCATGGCATTGTATGCCTTTCCCAGAATGCTGGAAGTGCTGCCGCCGTCCCAGTTACGATTGTTGTCTGTATAGGTCAGCGCAAAGTTTGTGGAGAAGCGTATGCGGTCGCTTACGTCGTAGTCTAATACCAAGCGAGTGGAGAAACGATCCAAAACTTGCTTTATGATAGTTCCAGTCTCATGGTCGTAACCGCCTGAAATACGGAACTTGGCTTTTTCTCCACCGCCAGTCAACGTAACGTAGTAGTTGTGGCGCTGGCCAAACTGGTTCACTTCTTTTACCCAGTCGGTGTTTTTGTTAAAGTTATAGTAGTAGGCTGGACGACTCTGGTCGTAGTCCAATTCAATGATGCTGCTTCGGTTCTCACTCTGAGCCGGGTTGAAATAGGCTTCTTTCATCATGCCTACATATTCGTCGCCATTCATCATCTTCAAGCCTGAAGGCGACCATGAGCCAGTGAAGCGATATGAGAAGTTGATGTGTGTCTTACCGGTTGAACCACGCTTGGTGGTAATCTCAATAACACCGTTCGCACCTTTCGCACCCCAGATGGCACAAGCTGCGGCATCCTTAGAAACCTTAATCTCCTTGATGTCTTCAGGGTTAACTGAAAGCAACGTAGCAAACTGCTCTTCGTTGTCCAAGTCTTCGAAATTCACTTGCGATACATCGTCTGGCAAGTCGAAGATGTTGCCGTCTACAACGATGAGTGGCTCAGCACTTCCGTTGATGGAACTCACACCACGAAGGCGCATACTTGTGCCGGCTCCAAGGTTTCCTGAATTGTAAACCACATCCAAACCGGCAATTCGACCCTGAAGGGCTTCATCGGCTGATGTGAACGACAAACCTTCCAAGTCGGCCATGTTCAGTGTCTGAGTAGCTACGGAAATCTCGTTTACTGGTATTGACATACCGTTCGACTCCTGACGACGACGGGCGGTAATCACAACTTCATTGATTGCGCCCTTCTCCTTCAGCTTTATGTTGAAACGGGTCTGACTTCCTATCTGAACCTTGTATGGCTCATAACCCACGTAGGTCACTTCAAGAATGTCGCGATTGTTTACAACCACCATCGAGAAGTCACCATTCATGTCGGTCTGAGCATGGGCAACAATACGATTGTTGGCATCACGCTCAACCACATTCACCATCATCAGCGGCTCTATATCGTCAGATACATTACCTGTAATACGGTGCTGGGCGTATGATGTGCCTATACCCATAAGCAACATCATAATAGATAATATAATTTTCTTTGTTTTCATATCTGACGGTTTAACGGGTGATACGATATTTGTTAACAAAACGGCGGGCTGCACCTGTCGATGACCAGTCGGAATCATATCTGCCGCCTGTAAGCTGCTTGAAGTTCAACACACCGTCTATACCATGCATCACAGCAAACGACGAAGAACTGATGCTTTGGGTGTTGCCCGTGCCTGTGATGATATAGTCGCGAGCAAGCATGTTCTTGTAGTCGTTCAGAACGTCGTAGCTCTTGCCTGTAGCATCAGTAATGGTCAGTGTGTTGAAACCGCCGGAACTTACGTGGACCTTGCAGTAAACGCCAGTTTCAGAGTCCATCGTAGCAGTTTCGTATTCAGTGCTACTGATTACTGGAAGGTCGGCAAATACAGAATTGTCCTGGAAGTGATACTTCAAGAAGTTAATTAGAGAGGTAACCATAGCTGCTGCTATCGGACCGCGTTTCTCTAATTCTTCATCTTCCAAAGTGGTCGTTCCGGCATCTTTGTCAATCTGCAGATATGTTGCGATGTCGTCCCACGTTGGAAGACCCTTACTCAATGCATCATATACCGAAGCATCGCTTGGAAGGTAAACCGTGTAGCGATAGTTGCTGAAGAAACGAACGTTTGTCGCTGTTGTTACCTGTTTGCCAGTTAGTTTGTCGTAACATGGAATACCGCCGTTGTTCACGAAGATGGTGTAGCGATTCAGGTAGTCTTTCTCGCTCGTGAATATTTTCTCTCCTTCTGAGTTGCGGTTAAGATATGGCTCCAAAATCTTCAAAATATCTTCGTTGTCGGTCAGACACAGTTCGTAGAACTTGCCAAATCGGTCGCGGTTATTATACATTATACTATATATAGATTCTATGGTAGGAACGATTGGACCATCAACCTGGTATGCCATACCGTTACCATTACCATTTGTCTCGCGTGTCTTGTCGTCGAATCGAAGTACTTTGCACCATTCATTGTGGTCCTGACCCCAGCCGCCTCTGGCTTTCATGCCGTTAGCACGGCTTGTGGCATTATCCACGTAAATAGGTGCTCCGTTCTTGGAAATGAAATAGTGCTTGTTGCATTCCACGCCGGTCACCGTCTCATCAATGCCGTTCACCTTGCTCATGTCTTCATGCACAATGGTATGCGTCTCAAGCATATCGTTCAGACGGTCGTACCATATCGTGCTGTTATAAGCGCCTGTTGTTACAGGAGACTCTCCAATGGTGTAGGTGTCGCTCGCAAAGTCATAAACCACAGGGTAAGTGGTGCCCTGAACGCTGTTGGTCTTGGTGTCCCACTCGTAATATATGGCATATTGTTTGCCTGGCTCATTCTTAAACGAGGCTGGGTCAACATACCAGAAGCCGTCTTTTGGAACAAATAGACTGAAACGTGAACTCATCGCCAGCAAATAGGCATAGAAGTTCTTGGCGCTTCCACTCCAGGTGAGTTGCTGGATTGCATAGTTGAACACGCGCATGTCATTGCCTACGTATGCCGGAGCTGACACTGCTGCATACTGAGCAGGAGTCAGTACCTCGTCCATCAGATATATAACACCATTGTTGGCAAGCAACACGTCTTCTATAAACTGAACGTGAGATGCATCGAGCATAGGATCTTGAGCATCGTCCTTGATAGTTTCAAACTTGCTTGGAACAGAGTTGCAGAACTCTTCCTTCATCAGGTTGTTAAGCAAGGCCTGAATCACATCGCGAGGAATCTGGTCGAGTGCACGATAGATTCCTTCAAAGTCGGTGCGACCCTTCACATTACCAAGCTCTTCAGGTGCATAGGCTTCAAGAAGGAAACGACCACCGCCTGATTCAGAGAAGAAATAGTCGTAAAGCTTGTTGTCGCTCGGTACGAACATAACAGCCATGTCTTGCTCCTTGCTTATCTTGTCGTTTGGTGCATACCAGTTCCAGCCTGGGTCGTAGGTCAGACCATAGCTGACTTTATTGCCAAATGGATTGCCGATAGGATCTGTGCCCGCATCGTTTTGAAGAGGATGAGATGACTGAGTGTTGAAATAACGCTTCTCAAACACTGAGTCCACGTCGTTGCCATAAAGCAACTGGTAGCGCTTCGTAAGTGTTTCGTTATAGAATGGAGCAGAGAAACGATCCAACATGTGGCTGAATATCTGAGTGCGTTCGTCGGTGCGGAGCACTTCTGCCATGTTTGGAGGGGTGATAAGCACTTTGTCGAGAATGTTCACGTAGCCATTCTGACATACGATGTCGCCTTCTACTACCTTGCAGTCGTAGATATACGCATCGTTCTTATCACGATCCACGCCCATGATAATCTCAAAGTCGTTGTCGGTGATGCCCTTGTTCTTCATCTGAGCTGGAAGGAAATGGGTCATCATGCTTGTCGTGTTGTCGACTGCCATGTAGATGCCGCCTTTAGATGGGTTACGAAAACGTTTCCAATAGTCCTTGTCCGACTCGTTGTAGGAAATTGGCAATTCGTCACTGCTGAAATGAGGAACGGAGTCCAATACTGACACCGATGTTTCGCGACGAAGACACTGGCCTGCATTAGGACCTTCTGTGTTCGACATCATCTCAAGAAGATAGGCGTTGTTGAGCATCGACGAATTGAGAAGAAGCTTCTTCTGACTTGTAGTCAGTTCGTCATAACTCCTCACACCCCATGCGTTGCTGTTGAAGAATTCGGCAAAGGCGTCGTCGTCGGCAACAAAAAGTGTTTTGCTTCCCGTGCGGTCCAACACTTCAGCATACTTCAAGTCGTCAATTAACTTGACGTAGGTGCTGAACTTACCTCCACTTTCATTCTTCAGGTATTCATATATGCTCGAATTAAGATAGCTTGGACGGTTGTCGTCGAGCTTATAGTCATCCGAACATGCAAACATACCTGCAAACAACGCAATCGTGCAAATGCCTTTCGAGCAAATGCGAGCAATTGTTCTAAAGTGTTTGTCCATAAGGTTGGTAGTTAATTATTTAGTTTATTTGTTTGTTAATCAGACAGTTCTAAATTGCTGAAAATCTACCGCCAACCACCTGTAAAAAAGTGATTGGAAGAAATTTTATTTCATCAGTTCTCTTTTTGTTTGATTTAAGATACGAAATTAGAGATTTTTTTTAATATTTTTATTCTTTAAATTCTTTTATTGTTTTTTATTAACACTTTTTAACAAAGATGCCTTTCTCTCTTTTATTACTTTGCTGATATCATTAAAACAATCTTAAATAATAATTTTTCACTTTTTATTCAATTTTTGCTACATTTGATTATAATATGAAATATTACTTAGAATACATTAAATATATCTTGTTGATTGATGAAAATCTGCAATAAATATCCTTTGATTGCGTTCTTTCTATAATTTATAATTTAAAACTTTTAAACTGAACAATCATATAATCTTATGAAATTTACGAGTTTTTTACCCTTTCTCATTGCTACTATATTTTTGTTTGCTTTCAACTCATGCAAAGATGATTCTGATGAAAAAACAAATGAACAATCATCTGGAGGAAGCGAACAAGGAGGAACAAGCGGTACGACATCGTCTGAGGTGGCCGGAATGCTAAGACAGTTGGCTTATCTCGACGTTGCTATCAACACAGAATCCTTATCTGAAACTGAAGTTGAGGTGACTTCCGATGACGAATATTATGAAAACTATCTTGAAACGGATTTTACTGAAGAATATGTTGTAAATGTTGCATACGACGGAACGAATGCCACGGTAAGCGGAGATTTGGATGCTGTGGAAGTAAACTATGGAGAAAACCAGTCGGATGTGATTATCACAAGTCAAGTGAAAGGTGTGCATTATGTGCTAAGTGGAGCCACCGACGACGGATCATTCAAAATATACTCTCAGAAGAAATTTGAACTCGAACTCAATGGAGTTAACATAACTAACCCAACTGGTGCGGCTATCAACAACCAGGGAAAGCGGGCATTTGTGCTACTGGCTGATGGCACCGATAACTATCTTGCAGATGGAACAACGTATTCCGACGCCTCTGAAGATGAAGATATGAAAGGAACCTTTTTTAGTGAGGGAAAATTGGCGTTCGCGGGAAAGGGCAATTTGACTGTAAGTTCTAAAGGAAAGCATGGCATCGTAAGCGACGACTATATCCTCTTCCGCCCTGGAGTCAACATCAGTGTCAGTTCTACAAGTGGCCATTGCATCAAGTCAAACGATGGAATCATCGTGCGTGGAGGAGTAATCAATTGCCAGACATCGGCAACGGCTGCGAAAGCATTCACCACCGACGGACTGTTCCGACTTCAGGGTGGGCGAGTGACTGCCATCACATCGGGCAATGCACAATACGACAGCGACGAACAAGATGTGAGCGGAGCCGCTGGAGTGAAAGCTGATTCTATCATCGTTATAGATGCTGGGGAACTGCTTTGCAAGAGCACTGGAAGAGGTGGAAAGGGCATAAGCACTGATAAAACTTTCACAGTGAATGGAGGCACGGTGAAGGTGCTGACTACTGGCACTGCCTATGCCTATTCTTCAAAACTCGATTCTAAGGCAAAAGGTATAAAGGCAGATGAAGATATTCTCATAGAGGGTGGACTGGTGATGGTGAAAACCATTGGTGACAGTGGTTCTGAAGGTATTGAAACAAAAGGATATTACATTCAGAACGGAGGACAAGTAGGTGCTATGGCATACGACGATGGTGTCAACTCCAAATATGATATGACAATTAATGATGGAAGCTTGTTTGGCTACGGATTAAAGGCAGATGGAGTTGATGCTAATGGCAATCTGATTGTCAATGGTGGCACGCTCGTGGGATGTGGAGCCAGCGCACCGGAAGAAGGAATTGATGCTGCAGAAAACCACAACTTCACTATCAACGGAGGCATGGTGATTGGTATAGGAGGCGGTGGTGAAGCAATGAACGGTAGCCAGCAAAAAGCATCTATCTCAGGAGTGAGTGTAAGCGGAGGAAACTATATGCTTGTCGGTGAAGGAACTGAATGGATTGTTGCTTGCCAAATGCCATGCTCCTATTCCAACGCAACTCTGCAAGTTAGCATCCCGGCATTTGTTTCTTCCAAAACTTATACTCTTTACACATCCACGCCTGAATATCTTTCTGGAACAGATGTGTTTGGACTGATAACATCTCCTAATGTGTCGAATTATAAAAAATACGGAACATTCACCACTTCATCCTCAACAACAGGAGGTATGAGCGGGAATATTGGTGGTGGAAACCCGCCACATTTCCATTAAACCAAAATCGGCCATTAGGTTTTATACCAAAAGAAATGGTGTTATGGCATGAAAAGAACTAATTATAAAATACCCACTGTGAGTCCTAATGATTTGGACTAATATCATAAGTTAGGAATTTTATTTACTGAGTCCACTTGAAAAAATGTCTACTTTTTCAAGTGGACTTAATCATTTAAATATCATATTCAAGAGAAAAATAATTTTTCATTTTTCATTTTAATAGTTCCATTTGTAGCCTAAAATGTTACAAAAGGAACACAATGAAAACTTTAAATAAAAAAATATTACCACAATTTATGCCGTTGAGTAAATTTTTACTAAATTTGCAAATTGGAATTAAAATTTGATAATAGTTTAAATTTAAACGATGGTATTTACCGCAGAACAGATTGCGTCGTTAGTAGGCGGAAAAGTAGAGGGCGACATCAATGCTCAAGTTTCAACATTTGCAAAAATTGAAGAAGGTGCAGAGGGTGCAATTTCCTTTCTTGCCAATCCTGCATACGAGAAATATATCTACGAAACAAAGTCTACGATAGTATTGGTAAACAATGATTTCTGTCCTAAAAGCAATATTACAACCACTCTTATCAGAGTAGACAATGCATACGAGGCAACAGCTAAGTTGATGACAGTCTACCAATCAATGACCCAACGCAAGACTGGAATCAGTGAACTGGCATTCCTACACAATTCTTCTAAAATAGGAGAAGGTGCATTCATCGCCCCTTTTGCTTCTATCGGACAAAATGTCGTAATCGGTAACGATTGCACCATTCATTCTGGAGTGGTCATTATGGACGATGTGGTAATAGGCGACAATGTGACGATTTATCCAAACGTAACTATCTACAACGGATGCAAGATCGGCAATAGATGTATATTGCATGCTGGCTCGGTGGTGGGTGCCGACGGATTTGGCTTTGTCCCTACACCAGATGGATATGAAAAAATTCCGCAGATGGGGATTGTTGTTATGGAAGACGACGTGGAAATAGGTGCTAACACATGCATAGATAGGTCTACCATGGGCGCTACATACGTAAGGAAAGGCGTGAAACTCGACAACCTCGTTCAGATTGCACACAACGTGGAAGTGGGAAAACACACTGTCATGTCGTCGCAAACGGGAGTGGCTGGTAGTGCTAAAGTGGGAGAGTGGTGTATGTTTGGAGGACAGGTGGGTATTGCAGGACATATTCACGTGGGCGATAAAACAAACGTGGGTGCACAGTCGGGAGTGCCAGGAGGTAATCTGGCAAAGAACGGAGGTGTCACACTTATGGGATATCCAGCGGTGGAACATCATGTGTTCGCACGGCAGGCTGCTGCACTCAAAAACCTACCCGAAATACTGAAAGAATTTGCACAACTGAAAAATGAGGTGAAAGAGCTAAAGGAAAAACTAAACAGTTAAGTTGTTAAAAAACACATACTACTGTTTTTTCTCGTCCACCAAACTAGCAACTCGTTTACTCGTCAACTAACTCGTTTACTCGTCAACTCGTCAACTTGTCAACTAAATTTATTATATATGCTTAAGCAAAAACAAACTACTCTGAAGGGCCAATTCACACTTAAAGGCAAAGGACTTCATACAGGACTGATGCTCACGGCTGTGTTTAAACCTGCAGAGGAAAATTTTGGCTACAAAATCAAGAGAGTCGACATCGAAGGACAACCGCTGATTGAATGTAATGCAGATCTGGTGGGAGACACCAAGAGAGGTACAGTCATTGTCGAAAACAATGTGAAAGTCAGCACTATCGAACACGCCATGGCTGCTCTTTATGCCATGGGTGTGGACAATTGCCTCGTAGAACTCGATGGACCAGAGATGCCGATAATGGATGGCTCAGCACTCACTTTTGTCGATAATATCCTGAAAGTGGGAATCGAAGAGCAAAATGCCGACAGAGATATTTATGTAGTCAGAAAAAAAATAGAAATCAAGGGCGAAAACGGAGAACACCTCATTCTTCTGCCCGACGACGATTTCTGCGTTGACCTCATGATTGCATTCAATTCAAGAGTGCTTGCAAGCCAGTTTGCCACTCTCAACAACCTCAGTCAGTTTAAAGACGAGATAGCACCAGCAAGGACATTTGTGTTCGTCAGAGAAATTGAACCTCTGCTCGACCTCGGACTTATCAAGGGTGGCGACCTCGACAATGCTATTGTGATTTATGAAAACGAAATGTCGCAGGAGAAATTCAATTCTCTTGCTGATACCATAGGAATACCACATAAAGACGCAACACAGCTTGGATATCTCAACAACAAACCTCTTATGTGGCCGAATGAAACGGCAAGGCATAAACTGCTCGATATTATCGGCGACTTGGCGCTCGTGGGAAAACGAATTCAGGGTAGAGTCATTGCCGTGAAGCCTGGACATGCCATCAACAACGGATTTGCACGACTGATAAAGAAAGATATCAGAAAACACGATGTGCAATGTCCGCTCTACGACCCAAACAAGGAACCAGTGATGGATGTCAACAGAATAAGAGAACTGTTGCCACATAGATATCCTATGCAACTCGTTGATAAAATCATTGCTATTGACGACGATTACATAGTGGGTGTCAAAAATGTCACTATCAACGAACCTTTTTTCAATGGACACTTCCCACAAGAACCTGTCATGCCAGGAGTGTTGCTCGTGGAAGCTATGGCTCAGGCAGGAGGATTGCTGGTGCTCAATCGTCTGGACGAACCAGAGAGGTGGTCGTCGTATTTCATGAAAATCAATAACGTGAAATTCCGACGTAAAGTGGTGCCAGGAGACACCCTTATCTTCAAAGTAAAACTGCTGGCTCCAGTAAGAAGGGGAATTTCCTCAATGAGAGGACTTATGTTCGTGGGAGATACTATTGTGGGAGAAGCTGAATTTACTGCTCAAATAATAAAAAATAAATAAATAGAATATGGCTAAAATCAGTCCGCTGGCATACATCGACCCAACTGCTAAAATAGGTGAAAACTGTGAAATAGGACCATTCTGCTTTATTGATAAGAATGTGGAAATAGGTGACAACAATGTGCTCATGAACACTGTCACACTGCTTGAAGGAACAAGAATGGGAAATGGAAACTTACTTTTCCCTGGAGCTGTTATTGGAGCAGTACCGCAAGACCTCAAATTCAAAGGTGAGGAAACGCTTGCAATTATAGGCGACAACAATAAGATACGCGAAAACGTCACTATTCATCGTGGTACCGCATCTAAAGGAAAAACTGTAGTGGGAAGCAACAACCTCATAATGGAAAACGCTCACATTGCACACGATTGCGTGTTTGGAAACGGTATCATTATGGGCAACTCCACAAAGCTCGGTGGTGAAGTAATCGTCGACGACTACGCTATCATCAGCGCTGTGGTGCTTGTGCATCAATTCTGCAGAATTGGGGGATATACCATGGTGCAGGGTGGTAGCAGAACCAGTAAGGACATACCGCCTTTCATTATAGGAGGTAAAGAACCTATCGCTTATGCAGGGCTCAATATTGTGGGATTGAGAAGAAGACAGTTCCCACGCAGCGTAATCGAAAACATCCATGACGCATACCGACTGATCTATAATAGCAATCTCACTGTGAAAGAAGCAATCGACCAAATTAAGTTCGGAATTGATATGTGCAAGGAAGTGCAATACATCATTGATTTTGTTTCATCTTCCGAAAGAGGTATCATAAGATAAATATCTGGTCAATACAAAAGCTCTTCTATATAAATACAATTGGCATACTTCCCCTAACCATAAGAAAAATAATTTTTTATTTCTCATTAATCTCGCCTGTACTACAATCAACTTGTTTGCTCGTCTACTTGTCAACTAAAACAAACAACCCGTCAACTTGTCAACTAAAATATTTTTCATTTTTCATTTTTCATTTATTAAGTGATTTACCGATTCATAATAATATCCGATGAAGCAGAGTCGTTTATGAGAGAAATCAAAATCGACGCGTCTGCCACATTCCTCTCTTTCCACGAAGCCATTCTGAAAGCTTGTGGATACAACAACGAGGATATCACGTATTTCACAATCTGTGAAAACGGATGGGAAAAAGTGCAAGACATAACGCTTGAAGATTTTTCTACGTCATCAGAACAAGATTCGTATGTTATGAGAAATACTGCACTCAACGAATTCCTTGAAGACGAGAAACAACACTTGCTCTACACTTTCGACACACTTGCCGATAGAAAATTCTTTATCGAATTGTCTGAAATTTCAAAGGGGCATCTCGACGAACCTGTTCTTTCCAGGTCGATGGGAGAACCACCTGTACAACATCTTGATTTGGATCTACTCATGCAGAGAAACCCGGTGGTGCCAGCTAACGATGATGCCTTCATAGACGACGATATGACATCCGATTCCTTCTCTGACGAAGATATTGAGATGGAAGGACTCGATTTCACCGACGAACCATACTAACAAAATGCAAAAAACTCTTATAGTTCTGACAGGACCAACTGCAGTGGGAAAAACAGAGCTTAGCCTCAATCTGGCTAAGCTCTTCTCTTCTTCTATCATTTCTGCCGACTCACGACAAATCTACAAACAAATGAAAATCGGTACGGCGGCACCAACTGACGAACAACTGAAGATGGTTAGACATTTTTTCGTCGGAACTCTCGAACTCCATCAGTATTATAGTGCTGCCATGTATGAAACTCAGGTCATCAACCTACTGGATACAATTTTTCAGAACAATGACTATGCGCTAATGACGGGTGGTAGCATGATGTATATTGATGCCGTGTGCAATGGTATTGACGACATTCCTACGGTCGACGACAGTGTAAGGACAATGATGAGACGAATGCTTGAAGAGAATGGTCACGACTATATGTTGTCACAACTCAAAATGATCGATCCACAGTATTATGAAATCGTTGACCAGAAAAACACAAAGAGAATTGTCCATGCACTTGAAATCTACTACACCTCGGGAAAGATATATTCTTCGTTCAGAACAGGACAGAAAAAACAACGACCATTCAGAATTGTTAAGGTGGCATTGGAAAGACGGCGCGACATCCTCTTCGACAGAATCAACAGAAGGGTAGACATGATGATTGAACAAGGATTGCTGGATGAAGCAAAGAGCCTCTATGAATATAGAAATCTTAATTCCCTCAACACTGTTGGGTATAAAGAAATGTTCAACGTTATTGATGGAACTTGGAACTTGCAATTTGCTGTGGAGAGAATGAAGAAAAACACCAGAGTCTATGCAAAAAAACAAATGACGTGGATGAAGAAAGACTGCGACATACAATGGGTTAATATTGACGAATGTACGCAAGAAGAGGCTCTGAAAAAAATTGAACTATTAGTTGGGAAATAAACAAAAATATTTGTATCTTCGCAACTTAGTATAACATTCATCACATATTTTTTGAAAATGGCTATAAGACATAATAATCCATATTACGCAAAAAAAAGAAATAAAACAGGCTTCTGGAAATGGTATTGGGCACAGTATCGTGGTAAATGGTACCAGAAAATCATTACTCCTATAGCATCTTTCTTTGTGCTGCTATTTCTCTTTTTAGGCGCTGTCGATATTAATTTCTTGTGGATGTTTGGAAGTTCACCTTCGGCTTCCGATCTCATGGACCCCAGATATGATGAGGCTTCGCTTATTTACAGTGCCGACAATGTATTGATTGGTAAGTGTTTCATAGAAAACAGGTCTGCAGTGAGATTCGAGGATATATCTCCCTATGTCATTCAAGCACTAATCAGCACTGAAGATGAACGATTCTATGAACACAACGGTGTGGATTATCAAGGCCTTGCCGGAGCACTCAAGGATATCATTCAGGGAAATCCAAGAGGTGCCAGCACCATCACACAGCAGCTGGCAAAGAATATGTTCAAAATGAGAGGACAATACACAGACTCTGAATCTGATAGCGGGGCACAAAGAATAAGGAAGGACTATACAAATGGGTGGCTGTGTAAAGTGCCTGGAATAAAGATGATAATAATGAAAGCGAAGGAGTGGAACACAGCTTTCAAACTCGAAAACCTATATACTAAGAAGGAAATACTTACACTATACCTCAATACGGTAGATTTCGGAAGCAACGCATTCGGTATTAAAACTGCAGCCAAGACTTTCTTCAATTGCACACCGAAAGAACTGACTATTGAACAATCTGCAACATTAATAGGATTGCTCAAAGCTACTAACACCTACAATCCGATGGTTAACCCTGAAAATAGCCTGAAGAGAAGAAATGTTGTGATTACAAACATGATGAATCATGGAATGATATCACAAAGCGAGGCACAGGAAGCCATGGAAAAACCTATTATGCTCAACTACAACCGTGAAACAGTATATGATGGACAAGCACAATATTTCAAAGAAGCTGTAAGGGAATATCTCAGGGAATGGTGTGCCTACAACGACCATAATTTATATACCGATGGCCTAAAAATATTTACTACAATCGACACACGAATGCAGAGATATGCTGAGCAGGCTGTCATGAAGCAAATGAACCAGTTGCAAAACCGATTCAACGAGCATTGGGGAGGGAAAGAACCGTGGAGAAACAAAAACGGAAAGGTCATTCCGCATTTCGTGGATAATATAGCAAAGCAATCTACTTACTACAAGGAATTGCAGGCAAGATTCATCGATACTCCTGATTCTGTGGATTATTACATGAATAAACCGCACAAAGTGAAACTGTTTTCATATACTGCATCCGACAGAACAATCGAGAGAAATATGTCTGCAATGGATTCCATTAGATATATGTTGCGTTTCCTGCATTGCGGATTTGTGGCTATGGAGCCACAGACCAGCCACGTGAAAGCATGGGTGGGAGACGTGGACTTCAATACATGGAAATACGATAAAGTAACGACTCCAAGACAACCGGGTTCTACATTCAAACTCTTTGTTTATGCTGCTGCTTTTCAGAATCTGGGATTAGTGCCGATGGCAAGAAGAAAGGACACCGCCGCACCAATAAGATACAGGGATGCAAACGGACACATGAACACATGGAATGTGAAAAACTCTGGCGGACGCAGCTCTGAGCAGGAAATCACACTACGAGAAGCTTTTGCAAGGTCGGTCAACACTGTTGCAGCACGATTAGGCGTGGAAGTGGGAATTTCAAATGTGGTGACTATTGCTAAAAGGATGGGAATACGTTCCAAATTAGAGGACACACCAGCCATTTCACTTGGAGCTGGTGAGGTAACTCTCATCGATATGGTTAATGCTTATTCTTGTGTCGTCAACGAAGGAAAACGAAGAAGACCAATACTCGTTACTAAGGTATTCGACCGTGACGGAAACCTCATCTACGACTGTGATACCAACGAAGACCGAGAAGAACAGGTTATCCAGCCGAGAACTGCCTTCTTCATGCTACAGCTGCTACAAGCTGGTACGCACGACCCTGGAGGCACATCAAGGTCTATTTGGAGCTTCATACCCTCAAATATGTGCGATGTAGGTGGAAAAACGGGAACCACATCCAACTATTCTGATGCATGGTTTATTGGATGCACACCGAAACTTGTAGGTGGTGCATGGGTGGGAGGTGAATACCGGTCAATACACTTCCAAAACGGAGCTCTCGGACAAGGAGCAAGAACTGCATTGCCTATTTTCGGATATTTCATGGGTAAAGTGCTTGCCGACAATAATCTGAGAAAATATAGAGCTACATTCAAAGACCCGGGATTCAGCATACCACCATCATCATATACCATTTACGAACCTGATGAGGAGCAGGACGGCCAACCTGTGGTCAGACCGTCGCAACCTGCTAACTTGCCTGATGAGGAAACTTCTGCCAGTGGATCGAAAAGGAAACCACAAAACGATATCTCACAAGGAATCCCTGTGCCTGATGCAGAGGAGAGACAACCTGAAACGCCGCAGATGGACGAAGAATTTTTCTAAGCAAAAATGGTTCTTAAAATAACAAATATCGTCTCGGCTTCTAAGCTAAAATGATTTTTCATTTTCCATTATTCATTATTCATTCATGACATGTCCCTCGACCTAAACAACGAACAATTCAAGAATGTGATGAATCTTATCCGATTTACCAACCATTCCATTTTTCTTACAGGAAAGGCTGGAACGGGAAAGTCCACATTCTTGAAATATATAAGCGAGGAAACAAACAAGAAACATGTTGTGCTGGCTCCAACTGGAATTGCTGCCATCAACGTGGGGGGAGCTACGCTCCATAGTTTTTTCAAATTACCATTCCATCCGCTCACTCCCGACGACCCCCAATATGCCACTTCATCCAAACTACGTGCTTTCCTTAAGTATGGCAAGGAGCAGGTGAAACTTATTAAGTCTCTCGAACTGATAATTATAGATGAGATATCTATGGTAAGAGCCGATATTATCGATTTCATCGACAGAATCCTGAGGGTCTACTCTGGGAAGATGAAACAGCCGTTTGGAGGGAAACAGATGCTATTTGTGGGCGATGTGTTCCAGCTTGAGCCAGTTGTGACGAGAGACGAACGCGAAATACTAAACAGATTCTATCAGACGTCATATTTCTTCTCTGCTAATGTGTTCAGACAAATGCATCTCGTATCAGTGGAGCTGCAGCATGTATATAGGCAGACCGACAAGGCTTTCATAAGCATGCTCGACCACATAAGGAAGAATCAACTCTCCGATGCTGACCTGCAACTGCTCAATATGAGAGTGGACGAAACCATCAATGCCGGAGAAAGCTCCGACAACTCTGATGTATTTACTATCACATTGGCAACACGACGAGATGTGGTGGATTGCATTAATAAGAGAAACCTCGATGCCATCGAAGGGGAGACATTTATTTTTAATGGCGAAATCAACGGTGAATTTCCTCTCAACTCCCTACCTACTTCCATGGAGCTGGAATTGAAGGTGGGAGCACAGGTCATTTTCATAAAAAACGATCAAGATAAACAATGGGTTAACGGAACAATCGGTGTTATTGAGGGGTTCAGCGAAAACGGAGAGTGCATGTTCGTTATGTCCGACGAAGGCAATCTCCTCAATGTTTTTCGCACTCAGTGGGAAAACGTGAAATATGCCTACAATGAACAGGAAAAGAAGATAGAGGAGCAACTGCTTGGAACATTCGTGCAGTTTCCAGTGAAACTGGCATGGGCTATCACCATACATAAAAGTCAGGGAATCACATTCAGCAAAGTCAATATAGATCTCTCAGGAGGTGCATTTGCTGGAGGGCAAACGTATGTGGCTCTCAGCAGATGCCAGTCGTTGGAGGGAATAAAACTGAAAAAGCCTGTATCCAGAGGCGATGTTTTCGTCAATAGATATGTGGCAAAGTTTGCAGAGACATTCAACAACGAAATGGCACTCAATAATGCACTCAAACTGGCGGAAGCCGATATCGCATACAGAGATGCTGCTAAAATGTTTGACAACGGAAACTTTCAAGATTGTCTCGACCTGTTTTTCAAAGCCATACATCTGAGATATGACATTGAAAAACCGGAAATCAAACGACTGATTAGAAAAAAACTGGATACTATCAACGAAAAGGGACGAGAGATACAGCGTTTGAAAAAACTTATAGACGAACAAAATAAGTTGCTGAGGAAAAAAGAATCCATGCTTGCCGAACTGGCTAAGGAATATGTGCAGATGGGACAAGAATGTATCAATCTCAATAGCTTTGATGCAGCTTTGGCAAACTTTGACAAAGCTCTCAAACTAAATTCCATAAATACTGATGCAAGAATAGGAAAAGCAAGAATATTACTCAGCCAGAGCAAACTTAGGAAGGCATTGGCTGAAGTCAACAAAGCGCTCGATATATCGCCATCTCTTTTCAAGGCTCTTTATTGGAAAGCCAAAGTCCTTTTCAAAATGCAAAATACTGAAGATGCTATTTCCATCCTTGAAAGGTGTACTTCATTAAAACCTAACAATATCAACGTCCATCTACTCTATGGAGACGTACTGTCTGCTGCGGGAGACGACAACAATGCAGCTATACATTATGCCATTGCTGAACAACTGAAAAAACAAAAACAGGAAGAATAAAAGACTTGAATTATGGAAGAATTAATCATTTCTTCTGGCACGAAAGAAGAAAAATATGCCGAACTCTACAAACAGATAAAATCTGTAGTTGAAGACGAAACCGACATTATTGCTAACATGGCTAATGTGGTGGCTATGATCCACGAAACATTCGGTTTTTGGTGGACTGGTTTCTATCGGGTTACAAACAACGAACTGTTAGTGCTCGGACCTTTCCAGGGACCTCTGGCTTGCACCAGAATAAAGAAGGGCAGGGGAGTGTGTGGAACAGCATGGAACGAAAACCATACCCTCATTGTTCCAGATGTTGATCAGTTTCCGGGGCATATAGCATGTAGCTCGTTGTCTAAAAGCGAAATTGTTGTGCCAATTCACGACACTGACAACAACGTGAAAGCGGTGCTCGATATCGACAGCGAAAAACTCAATACTTTCGACATGATAGACAAACTCTGGTTGGAAAAAATTGTAAATCTACTATGAATACTCGGCAACAGACAATCCTATAAATCCACAACCAACTTGTAACTGGCCTATAATCAGGTTGTATGTATGGGAAAACTATGCTTGTAAATATACACTCTAAAAAAATGTGCTGCCGAAAGGCAGCACATTTTATATAAATGTATTCCTCATTACTAATTTATCTAACCACAACTTTCTTTGATTTGCCATTACTGCGAATAATGTAAATGCCTGGTTCAAGACGATCGGAAGTTGGAACTTGAACACCCGACAAACTGTATACCTTGAAGTTTGTATTACCTTCTACGGTGATACGTCCATCTTCTACCAGAGGCATGAACTCGTCAGTATTTACCGTATTGATACCTGTGGCTGGCTCAAAGTCGTTCTTCAAACTCGAGCATATTGCCACCCATCCCATATTCTCGCGATAAGCAGTGTAGTCTTCAGAATTGGACGTAGGAGATATTGTTTTGCCATCAACGGTTATACTGTGTTCCATGACTCGTATGGTGTAAAGTCCGTTAACCCATGTTGTCCCTTCATTGTCCTTGCTGGTAGTATTCGAACGGCGTACTTGGCACAGACCAGGATAGTTGTTGGTTTGAAGAGCTACAAATATTGTAGGGTTTAGCACGTAAACTTGAGCTTCTTCATATTCACCTGTCGATGGGTTCAGTTGTGGACATTTCAGGTTGTTAAGCCTGATAGAAGAACCGTAAATCTGATTATCGATGCCATGACCAGCTGCAATATATATATTGTTCTCTTCATCTATCACACCTGTGCCTGGAGCTACAGCAAAGTAACAAACGGATTTTGTGAGACTAAGTTTGTTGCATCCCGATTCCATATATAAGATGAACTTGAAACCGGTGTTCGTCACGTCAAACACTCGAATACAAGCGCCTGAATTGGCTATATTCGGATTATGGATCTC